>Ga0315316_10000012_pt1 | contig 83426 bp, 81 predicted proteins | sample M160m3416metaG_FD_203702 | JGI IMG/M metagenome (GOLD analysis project Ga0315316, IMG submission 203702) | Ammonia-oxidizing marine archaeal communities from Monterey Bay, California, United States - M1 60m 3416 | ecosystem: Environmental > Aquatic > Marine > Intertidal zone | place: USA... | reverse complement strand
TAGAAAATGTTTCTCCTATAAGAATAATAAATGTAATAAAAATTCCTGCAAATAAAGACTGAATTACATGATATCGAGTTATATATTTTTTTTTATTTTTTTTCATTGTTTTTTAAAAAATAAAATCATTTTGGTGGAGACGGGGAGGAGTTGAACCCCCCGTCCAAGAAATTTTCTTTCTAAGCTTCTACAGGCTTAGTCGATATTACTATTTTCGTCAACAAAGGCGCAATCGACAAACCATCTATGTTTGCTTAGCTAGAAAAATGTTTGCAACAGCACTCTAGCAATGATGTTGCTCAGCCTAGGTAATTCGTCGCTCTTTAGTATCACCCTAAGCAAAAATACTAAAGAACGTCGCTAGCTTAAATTAAGCAGTAGCGAGAGCGTTTTTATGTTCGCCAATCATGATTTTGCCATTTCATACGTGGTATGACAACACGACCTGCGACTTAGAAATCCATTCCCTGTCGAACCCACTCGTCCCCATTAATATAATTTTAACTCATTTATTTTTACTTTTCAAAGTTCTGCTTATTGATCTATTAGAATCTTTTTCTTTTATTGAGGCTCTTTTGTCATATTTCTTTTTCCCTCTCGCAAGAGCAATCTCAATTTTTATAAAGTTTCTTTTCATATAAACAGAAAGAGGAACTATGGTTAAACCTTTTTGAGTTTTTGCACCAGCTAATTTACCAATTTGATTCTTATGTAATAATAGTTTTCTATCTCTTATAGGGTCATAGGATTCGGAATTAGAGTCAAATTTATATTCAGCAATATGGCAACCTATAAGCCATGCTTCACCTTTATTTACAAGTATCCTTGATTCCGAAATAGATAAGTTACTATTTCTTATTGATTTTATTTCAGGACCATTTAAAACAATCCCAGCTTCAAATTTATCAAGTATTTCGTAATCATAAAAAGCTTTTCTATTTCTTGCAAATTTCATAAGTTAATTTTTTGTTTCAAAGTTTAATTGAGTAATAGCTGCATCGATTTGAGTATCATAAAACTCTGCAGATTTTGAAGAAGCTTCAGGAAGAGAAATTTTAACATCAGGTTCAATTCCTATTTCATGTATTTCTCTGCCATTAGGAGTAAACCAATGTGCATTAGTCAAAAACATTCCTCCTCCGTTAGATAAATTTCTAACGAGGCTGACACTTCCTTTTCCATAAGTTTTTTCACCTATCAAAACACTTCTTCCGTAATCTTGAAGAGCTCCCGCCATCACTTCAGATCCACTTGCAGAGCTTCCATTTACTAATGTTACTAATGGGATATTTGAAAATTTGCCTACTTCATTTCCTGCTTTCCACATTGTTTTTTTGCCCTTTGCATCTATTTCATATGTAATAAGTTCTTCATTTAAGAAAAGTGCAGTAGCGTTCACCGCTGAACCTAATAATCCTCCTGGATTATTTCTTATATCTAAAATTATTCCTGTTGATTTATCTGTTTTTATTGCTTCATTTAAAGCTTTCAAAAGTTCTTCTGGCGTATTTTCTGTATATTGATCTATTCTTATTTTTGCATAAGTAGTATCTGGGATTAAATCTTTTTGTACACTTGTTTGCTTGATTTTTTCTCTTATAACAGTTATATCGAAAGCTTCTATTTCTCCTATTCTCTCTATAGTAAGAGTTACAGAACTTCCTTCAGGTCCTCTTATTAAAGTTATCGCTTCATTTAATGACATTCCTATGATACTTTCTCCATCAACTTTTATTATTTTATCTCCACCTTTAATCCCAACTTTTTCGGCAGGGCCCCCGTTAATAGGGGAGACAATAATAACTGAAGATTGATCATTTGCCATATCTACATATGCTCCTATGCCTTGGTATGAACCTGTCAAATCGGAGCTTGTTATCTGCCATTTCTCAGGAGATACATAAGCTGAATGTTTATCATCTAGAGTTTTAATAAGTGATTTAATCGTTTCATCATTCATCTTAGAATGATCAATTTTTGAGCGGTCATAATACTCTTCATTTATAAAGTCATAAGCTTCCCACAAAGTTGATAAGTCTTTTGGCCCAGTTTCAGATTTAGTTGCTTGTTTTATAACAATTTCATTTACTGAGTTATCAGAATCTAGAAAAATAATATTTATAACGAAACCTAATACAAAAAAAGTTATGGAAGATGTAAATATAAGTAAAGGTATTTTATAGCTTTTGAAGTAATTTTGCATTTTTTTTTATTGAATGTTACTTTAAAGTATATTCCATAAGAAAAATAATCATAAGTTATATATAGAGACGAATTGAAAGGAAACTGTAATGCCTAAATATATTATAGAAAGAAATATACCTGGAGCTGGAGACAGAAAAGATAACTCAGGCGCAACTAATTCAAATAAAGTACTAAAAGAAATGAACGATGAAGGTAAAAACATTCATTGGCAACATAGTTACGCAACTCAGGATAAGATTTACTGTGTATACATTGCAGATAATCCAGAGCTTGTAAAAGAGCATGCAGAAAGACTAGGTGCTCCAGCTGATAAAATAGAAGAGATAAAAGGGATCAGTGATCCAACAAATGGTGAGTAGTTTTTAATTTACTCTTTTGTTATTGATGAATTTAATATAAACAAATAGTAGAGAAATAAAACATATTAAAAAGCATTGGAAGTCGATTGAGAATAAAAACGGAGTATACAGCTTTAAGAAAGAAGCGTTAGACTTTATTAAATGAAAAAAACATTACTTATATCAATATTTTCTACTATAGTTATAACTGCTTCTTGCGGATCTAATGAAACTAATACTAGCTCTATAAATGATAATGAAAATATTTCTCTAAAATCTGAAATAAATACACCTTCCACAGTTACTATAAAAGAAACTCCAACTAAAACTCCTCTAAAAGAAAGCTTAGTAAAAAAAGCTGAAAAAATAACAGAAAAAGTTCAAATAAAAAAAACTATTATTCCTACTCCAGAAAAATCATTTAGAAAAATTTCAACCCCTATTAGTAAATCGATTTTACCAACTCAAACTTCATATGATAATTCAGCTGCAATTACTCCAAAAATACCAACACCTACACCTACACCAACAGCTACACCTACACCTACACCAACACCATTACCAAATCCAGACAAAATGACACATACAGAAAGTCTTTGTGAAGATAGAAAAGATTATGTTTATTGTACTTCTTCTGAAGCTATAGTAGCTCCTTTTACACAACTTGATTGGGAGTCGGGATGGGGAGTTGAAAAAGGATATTCTCCTGAAGTATTTTGTGCTTCAGATTTACAAGAAACTGTATGTCCTGCAGTAACTTCATCTTTATTAGCAGCTATGATTGAATGGGGAAGTTATGAGCCTGTTGAATATTGGGTTTTAGGGACTGAAAAAGAAGCCGCTAGTAAATTAACTAATATAAATTGTGAAAGAAGAGAAAATCGTAATCAACAGAGTATGGATGACTGTTTAGGCAGACACGGTCCTGATAGTGGTGGACTTGATTTCTATAGACGAATAGGAGAAGAAGGTATAGAGAACAATTTTGGAAGTGCGTCTGCAGCTCACATGGGACATGATGAGTGGGGATTTCACTTTTTTGGATCATCAATACCATTCGGATTTACAGATTTATTTCAACCAATTGAAGCTGGAACGGATCAAAGAATATTATTCCATGAATATTTCCATGCAATCCAGAGCTCCCATATGGGAGTAGGTGAAAAAAGAACAAGTTTAAAGGGCCCTGATTGGTTCTATGAAGGTGGAGCTGAATATATGGGTCAAATTAAGTATCAAAAAGCAATCGATACTAATTTATTAAAACCTATATATGGATCAGAACCAAACGTATTAAGAGATAATATGGAAGATAAAATGCTTAGTGCTCTTGATAAACTTTCCAATAATTGTCCTGGAAGTAAGTTACAAGACATAAATTATGAAAATAGTTGTGACATTCTCTATGATCTTGGAACTTGGGCATTGGCTTATTTGGCTCAAGTTTACGGAGAAGATTTGTTGCTTGAATCTTTTTACAAGAATTTGACTGAAAAACCAAACTGGGAGGTAGCATTTAAAGATACCTTTGGAATTTCATTAGAAAAATTTTACGAAGATTTTGATAAATTTTTAAAACTGCAGGGATCAGATTATGATTTGTTTCATGATATCTTAGGAAACATGGAATACAGGATATTAAAATAATTCAAGTATATTTTTTACATAACTAATATAGTGCGCAATAAGATATGTGGCAATTATCCAGTGCCCTTTTAATTAGATATATAAATCTTTTGTTTTTTACTTATTTGAATAGATGCAAGCTCTAATAATTGCTCTCTTAGACTTTTTAGACCTGTTCCATCTTTTGCTGAAGTTGTGATTTGAGTGATGTAACTTTCATTTAAATCTATCTTGGTTATTTCATTTTCTTTTATATCTATTTTATTTTTTATTAATAACTTAGGTACTTCTGATAACCCTAAATCATCTAAAATATTGTCTACTGTTCTTATTTTTTCTTCAAAGTCATCATTTGAATAATCGATTACATGCAACAACACATCAGCGTTTACAGCTTCCTCTAATGTTGATTTAAATGATTCTACGAGTATTGTAGGCAATTTATTTATAAATCCTACAGTATCTGAAATTGTAGAAGATATACTTTGATCTAAATATATTTTTCTCGTTGTAGTGTCTAAAGTAGAAAACAATTGATTCTTAGATAATATTTTTGATTTAACCAAATTATTAAATAATAGGCTTTTACCTGAATTTGTATAACCTACTAATGAAAAATTAATAGCATTATTACTAATCCTTTTGTTTCGTTGTGAGCTCCTATTTCTTTCAATTTTTTTCATAGAGCTTTTGACTCTTTTTATTTTATCCCTAACCAACCTTCTATCTGTTTCTATTTGAGTTTCTCCAGGTCCTCTAGTTCCAATCCCCCCACCTAATCTCTCTAAATGGCTCCATTGACCTGCCAACCTAGGCATTAAATATTCTGATTGAGCAAGTTCAACTTGAAGTTTACCTTCATGAGTTTGAGCTCTATCTGAAAAAATATCCAAAATCAAGGCCGTTCTATCAATCACCTTTACCCCAAGTCTATTTTCTAATTCTTTCTGTGTACTTGGATTCAATTCATCGTCAAAAATACATACATCAATGTCTAGTTCTTTAATAAGTTGTTTGATTTCTAATAATTTACCCGTTCCTACATAAGTATTTTGAGGCTTACTTAGCATTTGATAAAAAGCTTTGACCGGGTCTGCACCAGCTGATTCAGCTAGATTATAAAGTTCCTCCAAAGATTCTTTTGCCTTTTTAGGAGACGATTTACCTTTAATATGTGCAGCAATTAGTAATGCACGTTCTTTTCTTATATTTGTTTTATATAATCCCAAATTATTTTAATGTTAATTTTGACAATCTTTTTAATCCCTCATCAATCTGGTCGTCTGGAATAGTTAGAGAAAGCCTTATATACCCTTCTCCTGCAGTCCCATATCCATTACCTGGAGTTACTACCACATTCACTTCTTCAAGCAACCTCTCAGTGAAAGAAGCTGATGAATAACCATTTGGAACCTTAGTCCATATATACAATGTTGCACTTGGAGCTTTTGCGTCTAATCCAATTTCTTTAAGAGTTGATACTACTTTGTCTCTTCTATTTTTGTAAATATTATTATTGTCTTTAATCCAATCATTTGATAAGGAAAGGGCCTCTATTCCCATTTCTTGGATTGCTTGAGAAAGACCAGAGTCAATATTTGATTTCACTCTCATAAGAGCATTAATTAAGTCAGGATTACCTGCTGCACTTCCCACTCTCCATCCTGTCATATTTGCAGTCTTTGATAGTGAATGAAATTCAATAGCAATATCTTTTGCTCCAGGAACTTGTAAAAGACTAGGGGCAACATATCCATCATAAGTTACTTCTGTATAACAAGCATCATGCATAAGAGCTATGTCAAAATTTTTACAAAATTCTACAGCTTCTTTATAAAAATCTAAATTAGCTACAGCACCAGTTGGATTATTTGGGTAGTTGATCCAAAGCATTTTCGCCTTTTTAGCAATATTTGTATCTATACTTGAAAAGTCAATCAGAAAATCATTTTTTTCTAACAAGTCTATAAAAACTGTTTCTCCACCTGCAAACATTGTCCCTATTTCATACACTGGATAAGCAGGATTAGGTACTAGGGCTATATCTCCAGGATCAATAAAGCACAAAGGAGCATGTGCAATGCCTTCTTTAGCACCTATTAAATTAATGATTTCGGTTTTATAATCTAAATCCACTCCAAACCTATTAGAATAAAATTTTGCTACAGATTCTCTGAATTCTGGTAGGCCTTCAGATTCTGGATATCTGTGATGAGTCGGATTTTCAGAAGCAATTTTCAATCTGTCAATAACTGGTTTTGGAGTTGGTATATCAGGATCTCCTATTCCAAAAGAAATTACATCAATACCTTGTTCTTTCTTTTTTGCTATAGCTCTTGAAATGCCAACAAATAAATATGGTGGAAGATCTTGAACTCTTTTTGCTAATTTCATAATTTATTCTCCTTTATCTAGGCCAAATGCCACTAAAAACTTCTTCCGAAGGTCCTTCCAGCACAGCCATATCATTTTTATCCCAAGAAATATTTAAATTTCCTCCATCTAAAAGAACTTCTACATCGTCATCAACTAGTCCGTTATATCTGCTTGCACTTGCAGATGCAGTACTACCAGTTCCAGATGATAAGGTCTCCCCTGCACCTCTTTCAAATATCCTAGCTCTTATTTTTTCTCTAGATATTATATTTACTATTTCAAAATTGATTCTGTTAGGAAAGTATTCATGTTTTTCAACTATTGTTCCGACTTCTACTAAAGGGAAATCGTCAACATTTTGGTCCATAATACAAACAGCATGAGGATTCCCTACTGAAAGACATGTAATATCAAGTTTATGTCCAAGTATTTCCATTTGAAATTTCGGTTTGTCTGAATCAGAAATATTTGGAACAGAAATAGGTATTTTACTAGCTATAAAATTAGGTGTCCCCATTTCCACTTTCGATGAAACAACTTTACCATTTTCTAATGAAGGATACACAGATTTCACTCCATCACCTGTTTCAATTTTCAATATTCCGTTATCAGGAGATACGATTCCTTGATCAACAACAAATTTTGTAAACAATCTGATTCCATTTCCACTAATTTCAGCTTCAGATCCATCAGGGTTGTATATTCTCATTCTTATATCTGCTTCGTCGCTTTCAAAAACAACAACAATTCCATCAGATGCTACTCCAAAAACAGGTTTGCTCATATCTATTGACAATTGATTCCAGTCATAATTTTTGTCTCTTCCATCAATTGCTATATAGTCATTACCAGCACCTTGCAGTTTTACAAATGGTAACATTCAATTCTCCTTTTTTTCTAACCACTCTGATATTATAATATTCGCTTCAGAAAATGAGTTTTCAAAATTTACCCATTTAATTCTTTTATCAGATTTCTTAAACCAATTATCTTGATGGCGCATAAGCTTTCTTGTAGATAGATAAATCTTTTCTTCCAATTCTTCATTTGTGCAATCACCATTTATATAATCAAGAACTTCTCTATAACCAATTGACATCATAGGAGGAGATTTTGGATCCACACCTGATTTTAATAAACTTTCAACTTCTTCTATCCATCCGTGAGAAATCATATTTTTAATTCTAGCTCTAATCAATTTGTCACTTTGATCTCTTTCTATTTTTAAACCAATTATTAAAGAATCCATATTATAGTTATCTAACTTGGTTTTTGAATCTCCTTTAAACCCAGATTCTAACCTTTCTATCATTCTAATTAGTCTAATTGGGTTTTCTAAATCTAATTCGGAATTTAGTTGATATTTTTTAGAATAATTTAGTATTACTTTTTCAATGCCTAGCGTTTCTATTTCTTCATAGACTATTTTTCTTAATTCTTGATTTGGTTTTACTTTTGGAGGATCCCATCCTTCTAAAATCCCCCATAAATATTGACCTGTTCCTCCTGTAAGTATTGGGATTTGATCCTTTCTATTTAATTCAGAAATTATTGATCTAGATTCATCTAAAAACCATTTTAGATTACTTTTTTCATTAAATTTCAATACATCAATCATGAAATGCTTAACTAAATTTTGCTCTGAATTAGTTGGTTTTGCAGTACCAATATCAAAGCCTTTATATAAAAGTTTAGAATCAGAGTTGATTATAGGTAAATCAAATTTTTGACCTATTTTTATAGATAGGTCAGACTTCCCTGAAGCAGTAGGTCCAAGTATTGAAATAACTTTATGATTTATCATTAGAAATCATTGATTATTTTAGAGAGAATAGTAGGATCCAAGCTTGCACTTCCTATCAAAAATCCTGACAAACTATTTATATTTTGAAAATCTTTAAAATTATCATCATTGACACTTCCACCATATAAAACAGGGATATCATACGAATTTGATAACACGGATAATTTATCATTTAATAAATCTGTAATTTCCTGAATTTCATTTTTTGTGGCAGAAAGGCCAGTTCCTATTGCCCATATTGGTTCATAAGCAACTATAATATTTTCCCAATTTGAATCTGGACTCAAGCTATTATCTAATTGAAAAAAAAGATGCTCTTTTATTTCCTTTATTCCATTTTCTCTGATTTTCAAACTCTCTCCTATACATAAAATCGGAGTTATATCATTTTCCCAGCATCTACTTAATTTTTCTTTGATCATAAAATTATCTTCTTTAAAAACATCTCTTCTTTCTGAGTGTCCAACTATTGCGTATTTACAAATGTTTTTAATTTGAGTTGCAGATATAGATCCAGTTGCAGCGCCTTCATCTCTATGATCAATATCCTGAATCCCAATAGAAACATTAATTTTTGTTTTAGACATCTTTTCGATAAATATGCTTGAAGGACAAATGATGATTTCATTATTGAAGTTAGTAATTTTAGAATTTAGTTCAATTAGGTATTTTTCAAAATCTTTGAAATTTTTATTCATTTTCAAGTTAGAAACTATATATTTTTTCATTGTTTTAGCACCTCAATTCCTTGTAAAAATTTTCCTTCTAGTAAACTTAAAAAAGCTCCGCCTCCGGTTGAAATATGAGAAAAATAATCAGCAGAATTAAAATAATTTATTGCTGCGACAGTAGAACCTCCTCCTGCAACTTTTATTTTTGATTCAGAATTTACTATAGCTTTTATAATTGTCTTTGTTCCATTTTGGAAAGATTGGTTTTCATAAACACCAGGAGGACCATTCCAAATTATCTTATCAGAACTTAGAATCATACTAGAAATATCAGATAAACTATTAGGACCAATATCATAAATATTATCCGTTTCATCGATTTGAGATGCATTTAATAATACAGATTCATCATCTAGAGATTTTGAGCAAATCAATTGTTGAGGAATAATCAATTTTTTATTATCAGAAAGGATTTTTTTAGCGACTTCAACTTCTTTATCATTTGATGAAGCATTTGGGTATGAAATTTTTCCCGATGCAACAAGAAATGGTCTTATCATGCCACCAGTTACAACAATATTATCAAACGATCTAGATAAATTTTCAATAATAGGAATTTTATCTGAAATTTTTGCTCCACCTAAAATCGCTGTTGATTTTGAAGCATTTGAAAGTATGCACTCAGAAATATTTTGAATTTCTTTCTCCAAAAGAATTCCACCGAATGATTTTATTTTATTTGCAATTCCTGTGATAGATGCATGATTTCTATGAATTGTACCAAAACCATCATTTATATAAACATCTGATAAGCTTGATAAATAATTTATAAAATCATCCTCGCTATTTTCTTCGCCAGAATTAAACCTTAAATTATCAAGCATAAATAGAGTCCCATTATCCTTTGAATTTATAATACTTAAGGCTTCTGATTGATTATTAAAATCAATAAAAACAATGTTTTTTTTTATCCTAGACTCTATCTCATTTAGCAAATGTTTAAATGATAATTTATCTACATATTTTCCTTTAGGTCTTCCAATATGAGAAATGATAATAACTTTAGCACCTTGTTCAATAAGAAAATCTATAGAAGGTTTGCTTTCAATAATTCTAGTATCATCTAAAATTTCTCCTGATTCTGAAAGAGGTATGTTGAGATCAAGTCTTAATAAGCATTTTTTATTAGTAAATTTCTCTTTTTTGATACCTTTAATCTTTATCATCTTAAATATTTTCTATGATCTCAAATATTCTATTCTTTTCTGAATCATCAAATCCTAAATCATTCATCATGTTTAAAGAATGATTTTTATAATCATTTGCCAAATTTTTTATTTTATTAACAGAATCAATTTTTACACATAGGTCTTTTATTGTTTTTATGTTTTTTGGGTCAATCACTCGTTGAATATATATTTCCCCTAATTCTCTTTTTTGAGAAGCATCAGCATGCTTCATAGCAAGAATTACAGTCAATGGTTTACTTTTCGAAAGAAAGGAACCTAGTTCAGGAGAGTCTATGTCATTATCAGATTCAAAAAATTCTATTTCTCTCTTTATTTTTTCATAAAGGACTAACTTATTTGAAAATTCTCTAAGATTATTTTGAGGACTAGTTAAAAGCTTTGAAGGTAAAATAAAGCAATTTGAAACTAACGCTCCGTATTTATTTTCAATAGTTTGTTCATAATCCTTAACTTCAGACTGAGGCATTTCTTGAAGTTTCAATTCATAATTTTCTGCTTCACAAATTTCAATTATTGATTTATCTAAACTAGAAACAATTCTGATTATGTTTTCATGTTCATTTGAATTTTCTGAAAGCTCTAAAAGAACGCTTCTTGAAATAGCCTGAAACCCATCTCCTACATTTATAGCTTGAGCAGGTCCGTATTTCCACCATAAAGATTCTGCCTTCGCTCTTTCAGTATTACCATTTCTAACATCTTCATGGACCTCAAAAGATGCGTTTAATAACTCTAAAGACAATCCTATTTTTTTATAGACTTCTTTTTCAATACTAAATTTTCTTGAAAAAAGTTCTGTTAATTCTCCGTAAGGAAATTTTGTAACAGAATCACTACCTAAGCCAAAGTGATATTTCATTAATTCATAAATTCCTAAATTATTACGAGTTAAAATTTCTTCTATGTTTTTTTTGTAATCCAGCATTAAGAAACTTCTTTATATATATCTTGTAAAGAAACAGGTCCTTCTCTTAAAATATCTATTCCATTTTTATTGTCAATCTTTATTACTGTTGAAGATAAAGTTTCTTGACCACATGGGATATCAACATATGTACAAACCTTACTATGAAAAGAATTTATTATTTCTTCTATATTCTTTGTTGGAGGAATATTGCTAATATTAGCTGAAGTTCCAGTTATAGGTTCTCCCAAGAAATTTATAAGATCAATGGTAAATGAATGATCTGGGACTCTAACACCTATAAATCCTGAGTTGTTATTTATTTCTTTTGGAATGTCTCCTATTAAAGGCAAAACAATTGTTAATGGACCAGGCCAAAATTTTTTTGATAACTTTTTTAATGTTTTTGATGAAATATCACAATACTTATTAATATCATCCAATTTAGAAATCAGAATAGGGACAGGTTTATTTAGGTCTCTTTTTTTAATTTTAAACAGGTTTTTTACTGCTGCACTGCTACTAGCTTTTACTGATAAAGCATAATAAGTGTCTGTCGGTAAAATACACGGTTCGTCATTGTTTAAACAAGTAATTGTTTTTTCTAATAATATTTTTATATTTTGTTTACTCTTCAATTTTTAAAACTTTACCTTTATCCTTAATTTTATATATAAATATTTTTCAGGGAATAACTTGAACCAAGATACTATCATTATTTTTGACTATGGCTCTCAATATACTAGGCTTATATCACGAAGATTAAGAGAAAAGAAAGTATTTTGTGATTTAGTCAGCCCAAATATAGATCCAAAGTTTTTTATCGACAGAAATATAAAAGGGTTTATTTTGTCGGGAGGCCCCAATAGTGTTTATGATAATAATGTCCCAAAAATACCTTCATGGATTTTAAAAACTAAACTCCCTATATTAGGAATATGTTATGGAATGCAACTAATTGCTCAAGAATTCAATGGAAACATTGAAAAAGCAACAGACAGAGAATACGGAAGTGCTGTTTTAAAAATAAAAAAAGATTCTAAGCTTTTTATCAATATCCCTTCTTCAAATAAGGTTTGGATGAGTCATTCAGATAAAATCATCACCCTTCCAAATAATTTTACTGCCACTGCTGAAACAAATAATACTTTTTGTGCAGCTTTTGAAAAAGATAATTTTTATGGAGTCCAGTTTCATCCTGAAGTTGATAATACGAATTTAGGAGATGAAATTTTGGGTAATTTTGCGACTAATGTCTGCAATGTAAAGGCTGACTGGACTTCAAGAAACTTTATAGAAAATTCTATTGAAAGCATAAAAGAAATTGTTGGTAACAATAATGTAATTTGTGCTCTTTCGGGTGGAGTAGACTCTAGTATTACAGCATCACTAATCCACAAAGCAATTGGAAATCAACTTACTTCAATTTTTGTAAACAATGGGCTACTAAGGAAAAATGAAGAAAAAGATGTTATGAACTTTTTAAAAGAAGATCTAGGATTAAATGTTATTTTGGTTGATGCAAGTTCTCAATTTCTGCAAAAATTAAATAATGTTTCAGACCCTGAGCAAAAAAGAAAAATCATTGGTTCTGAGTTCATAAAAGTCTTTGAAAAAGAAAGTAAAAAAATCAAAAATGTAAAATTTTTAGCCCAAGGAACTCTATATTCAGATGTAGTTGAATCAGCAATAATAAAGGACGGACACCAAGTAATCATAAAGAGTCATCATAACGTGGGAGGCTTACCAGAAAAAATGAAGCTAAAACTTATAGAACCTTTAAGATTGTTGTTTAAGGATGAAGTAAGAGAAATAGGAAATGAGCTTGGAATAAACAAAAAAATTATTGGAAGGCACCCTTTTCCAGGACCAGGTTTAGCAATAAGAATAATTGGCGAAATAACTGAAGAGAAACTAGAAATATTGCGTGAAGCTGATCATATTTTTATTGATGAGATCACTAAATCTGGAATATACAATGATATCTGGCAGGCTTTTGCTATATTAACTAATACACAAAGTGTAGGAGTAATGGGAGATAATAGAACATATCAAAATTGTATAGCTATAAGAGCTGTAAATTCTAAAGATGCTATGACTGCAGACTGGTCAAAAATACCTTACGATATTCTATCCCAAATCTCTTCAAGAATTATAAACGAAGTGGAGGGAGTTAATAGAGTCGTATATGATATTACTTCAAAGCCTCCTAGCACAATAGAGTGGGAATAAAAATAAGTTATGAAAATTGTTGTAATAGGCTCAGGAGGAAGAGAACATTCAATAATTTGGAAGTTATCTTCTGATAAAAGAATAAAGGAAATTATTTCTTTTAGTGATAATTATGGAATAAATCAATTATCTAAACATTTAGAGATATTCAATGATGATATTGATTCTCTAACTAGTGAAATACTTAAAATCAATCCTGATCTTGTAATAGTTGGCCCTGAAGATCCATTAAGCAAAGGGATAACCAATAACCTTTTAGAAAATAATATAAGAACATTTGGTCCTACAAAAGAAGCTGCAAGAATTGAATCTTCAAAGATTTTTTCGAAAAATTTAATGATGGATAATAATATACCTACTTCATATGCAGAATTTTTCACTGATTTTGATAAAGCAAAAAACTACTCTTTGTCTAAAGAATTTAAAAATATTGTTATAAAAGCAGATGGATTAGCGGCTGGAAAAGGAGTATTTTTACCCGACTCAAATGAAGAAATGATTGATATATTAAATGATTTGTTAAATAAAAATAAGCTAGGAAATTCTGGAAAATCTATTCTTATAGAAGATAGGATTTTTGGAAAAGAGGTTAGTGTATTTTGTTTCACTGATGGTTTTAATTATTCGAAGCCTATTGCTATTTGTGATTATAAAAGAGTATTTGAAAATGATTTAGGCGGAAACACTGGTGGTATGGGATGCTATACACCTCCTGAATTTTGGTCAGATGAGTTGGAAATATCTATACTGAATAAAATAATTGAACCTACAATAAATGCAATGAGAAAAAATGATTCTCCTTTTAAAGGAATGCTTTACACCGGCTTAATGATTACTAGTGATGGTCCTAAAGTAATTGAGTACAACTGTAGATTTGGTGACCCAGAATCTGAACTAATCATGCCTATGTTTGAAGGAGAAATTTTAGATACTTTTCTTGATGTTGCAAACTCTAACTTAAAAAACAATTCAGTTAGATGGAAAAATAAAAAAGGCCTTTGTGTAGTAATGTGCTCAGAAGGCTATCCTGAAAAGTATAAAAGTGGATATGAAATAAACGGCTTAGATGAAATTGATAAAAAGATTATTTGTTTTCATTCAGGCACAGTTATTTCAAATAACAAAGTTGTTTCAAATGGAGGAAGAGTTTTAGTTTTGTCAAACATTGATGATTCAATAAATGAGTGTAGAAATAATATATATTCTGAAATCCAAAAAATATCATTTGAAAATTCTTTTTATCGAAAAGATATAGGCTTAAGGGCTATTGAAAATGAGTAAGAACATTAGTTTGATAATAGACTTTGATGATACTCTAGTTGAATCGAATACTGCTAGAGAGGTTTTGAGAGAATTTATACCTGTTGAATATGATGAATTTGCAGAGATGTATCGCTCAAAAAAAGTTAATTTTAAAAATTATCAAGAATTATCTTTTAATAGAGCTTTAAGTAAAACTAATTCTAAAAACATACAAAAAAGTTCAATAAAAAATAGCAAAATACGAAAAGGTTTTAAAAATTTAGTTGAATATTGTGAAAATAGCGGAGTAAAAATTTATATATTAAGTTCAGGATTAGAGTTGTACATAAAGCCTGTATTAAAAGAGTACGCAACTAATTTAAAAATTATTGCCGCTGATATAAATTTTGACAAAAAAAATAACGCTACTTTTGGGTACAATAAGTCTTATGATGATATTTGTTCTCCATATTGGGGAATTTGCAAGTGTAAAACAGTCGAATCTTTAAGTAGAAATAATTTTCTTATTTATGTAGGAGATGGTATTACTACTGATTTGTGTGCATCAGTAAAATGTGATCAAATTTTTGCACTAAATCCGTTATATAATAGTCTTTTAGAAAAAAAAATAATTGTAAATAAATTTGAAGATTTTAATCAATTAGAAAAACATATAAATAAACTTCAAAGGAAAAATTATTGATACCTAGATATTCAAGAAAAAAGATCTCAGACATCTGGTCAGATGAAAACATGTATAACTGCTGGTTAAAAGTTGAAATTGCCACATGTGAAGCGTGGAATGAATTAGGAATAATTCCTGATGAAGACTTAAACAAAATAAAAAACATTAAATTTGATATAAAAAAATACGAAAAATATTTCAATGAAACAAAACATGATATAGTTTCTTTTGTAAAATCTGTATCTGAAAATTTAGGAGATGAATCAAGATGGATACATCACGGAATTACTTCTAATGATGTAAAAGATTCAGCCTTAAGCATTCAGCTAATTGAATCTATAGATCATATCAATGAATGTATAAACGAATTAATGGAATCACTCAAAATAAAAGCGATTAACGAAATAGCAACCCCTATCGTTGGGAGATCTCACGGAATGCATGCTGAACCAATGAGTTTTGGTGCTAAATTAGGTATATTTTGGGCAGAACTAAAAAGACACTCAGAAAGATTAAATCAATCAAAAAAAAGAGCTGCTATCTGTATGATTTCTGGTCCAGTTGGATCTTTTGCTACAGTTTCACCAGAGCTTGAAAAAATAGTTTCAAAAAAATTGGGACTGAAACCAGCAGTAATAACAAATCAAGTTATACAAAGAGATATTCATGGTGAGTATTGCCAAAATCTAGCACTTTTAGCAAGTTCTCTTGAAAAATTAGCTATTGAAATTAGGCATCTACAAAGAAGTGAATTAGACGAAGCTAGAGAACCATTTGGTAAAGAAGGTTTTGTAACTAAAGGTTCATCTTCAATGCCTCATAAAAGAAATCCTGAATTATCTGAAAGAATTTGTGGTTTAGCTAGAGTAATCAGATCTAATAGTTCTACAGCATTGCAAAATATACCACTTTGGCATGAAAGGGATATTTCTCATTCCTCAGCTGAAAGAGTTATTTTACCTGATTCCTCTATTGCAACAGATTATATTTTATATTTATCAAACCAAATTATTTCTGGATTAGAAATAAACAGAGATAAAATGTTGAAAAATCTTAATGATTCTAAAGGATTGATTTTTTCTCCACGAATTATGCTTAAACTTGTAGAGTCTGGTATAGACAAAAACAAAGCATATGATTTAGTCCAGTCCTTATCTATGAAAGTTCTAGAAGGTGATAGTAATTTAAAAGATCTATGCCTAAAAGATGATGTCGTGTCATCATTGATTAGCAAAGAAGAAATAGTTGAAATTTTTGATTATGATTTTTATTTAAGATTTACAAAAGATCAATTCAAGGAATTGGGATGGAAAATCAACTAAAGCATACTAATTTAAAAAACAAAATTCATTCAGGCAAAGTCCGTGATATTTATAAGTTAGATAAGGAATTATTATTATTTGTTGCTACTGATAGAATTTCTGCTTTTGACGTTATAATGAACGAAGTAGTTCCTGGAAAAGGAAGAATATTAAATGAATTAAGTTCCTTTTGGTTCAATTTTTTTAGTGAATATAATAGTCATTATGTTTCAAAAGGTTTAGATTTTGATTTTTCTAAATATGAAGATTTTAGTAATCTTGATAAAAAAATCTTACAAAGATCTACTATTGTAAAAAAAGCAAAAAGAATTGATATGGAATGTGTTGTAAGAGGATATATAACTGGAAGTGCTTGGAGTGAATACAAAGATCATCAAACTATGAATGGTATGGAATTAGAAAAAAATATTATAGAAGCAGAAGAATTTGAAACCCCTTTCTTTACTCCTTCAACAAAAGCTAGTGAAGGACATGACGAACCTCTTACTAAAAAAGAAGGTCAAAATTTAATTGGAAAAGATCTTTATCAAAAATTAAAGGATATTTCTATAAATATTTATAATAAAGCTCAATCTTATTGTTTGAAAAAAGGAATAATTTTAGCTGATACAAAATTTGAGTTTGGATTAATTGATAATAAAATAATTTTAATAGATGAAGTATTAACTCCAGATTCTAGTAGATTTTGGAAATCTGATGATTATTCTGCAGGGAAATCTCCAAATCCTTTTGACAAACAATTCTTAAGAAACTGGCTAAATGAGCAAACTTGGGATAAAAACCCTCCTCCTCCAAATGTCCCAAATGAGATAATAAATAAGACATTAGGTAGGTATTTAGAGATTTATGAAATATTAACCAATGATAAATTAAATATATAGAAATTATTAAGGATAGAAAAATAGTTAATTTAAGACCAAATCACCGTAAAGGTATGAGTAAAACTCAAATTTCTAATGAAAGACGAGACAAAAATATAGAAAAGAAAAGAAGAAAAAGATTTTTTATATATTTCTTTGGAGGTCTTTTAGCAATAGTTTTTATACTTGGATTAACTATAAGCCCTGCATTAGGTTCTGGAAATTCAAGTAATAAAATAAAAGGCAAGGGAGTGAATTTAGAAGGTCCTGTTCAAGTAGATCCAAAAGATGGAAGAAAGGAAGTTGGTATAGGAGAACCACATGATGGTTACACAATATCACCCCCTACTTCAGGTCCATACTGGATAGACTTAGAGAGACCTATTCCTGGCGTCGGAGTTACTTCTCCTGCTCCATGGGGTAAGTATGAGACACAGTTACCTAACGAAATACTTGTTGCTAATTTATTACATGGAGGTATAGGGATTCACTATGATTGTTCAAAAATTGATATTGAAGCTGTTTCAAGAGAAGGTATTTGTGAAAGTCTAAAAACAGATTTTTATAATTTAATTCCATCAAATTCTTATCAAATTCTTATGACTCCATATAGTTCTTTTGATGAATATCCAATAACAATAACAGGTTGGAGGCATCACTTAAAACTTTTTGAATTTGATGAAGAAAAGATACTTGAATTTATACAAGCATATCAGGATAGAGCCCCATTATCTTCATTTCAAGGAAGCTAAATTAATGCAAGAAATTAAGATTCTAGCAATTCTAAGCCTTGTATACATAATTACATTTAGCTTAATTACTTTATTGAACATCATAAAAAAAGAAAATTATATTACTAGTACTATTCATAGTAGATTATCTATGGATACTAATTCTGTTTTACTTTACTGTTTCATATTGTCCTTGGTGGGAACGCTAGGGAGTTTGTATTTATCTGAAATAAAAGATTTAGAACCTTGTAAGTTTTGTTGGTTTGAAAGAATTTTACTATTCCCACTAGTTATTATTTTCTTAATTAGTTGGATAAAAAAAGACGGATTAGGAATATTTATTTCAATTCCTTTTATAATAATGGGAATGATTTTAAGTCTATATCATTATTCAATTCAGTTATTCCCTTCAAATGAAAGTTGTGACATCTTAAATTGCTCAAGTCCATATATTTGGGAATTAGGATTTATTTCTATCCCATTAATGGCTTTTTTCAATTTTTTTGGATTATTATTAATATTATTCAACTACAAAATAAATGGAGAAAAATAAGATGGAATTAAAAAAAATTTTTATTTTATTGTTAATTTCTATAATTTCTTGTTCAAGTTCTTCTTTTGATTTTTCAGAGGTAACTATAAAAGGTGGAAGTTTGCCTGAATATAATCGAAATATAGAAGATCCAGCAGTTGATGCTTTTGCTCCGATACCCACAGGAATTGATCTTAATGGAAATCCTATTACTGTTTCAACCAGAAAAGGATTAGAAGAGAAAAAGGCATCTATAATAGTTTTCTTAGCTCATTGGTGCTCTCATTGCCAAAGAGAAGTGCCTATGATTCAAAAATTTATTAATCAATATGGATATCCTATGGATCTTAATCTTTTCTCAGTGGCTACACACATAGATAAGAAGAGAAATAATTATCCTCCTAATGACTGGTTGCAAAGAGAAAATTTTACTGTTCCCGTAATATTTGACGATGAAGAAAATATGATTGCTGAATCCTTTGGATTAAGTGCATTCCCATATTGGGTGTTTCTTAATCCGGATGGAACTGTTTATATGAGACACGCTGGATCTTTATCAGAAAACCAGTTCAACGAAGTTATGACAGCAGGAAGTTCCAATTATGAAATCAAATAGTAGAGTAATTAATTGATATATAAATATGAAGTGAAAATTTTATATAAAGACAATGTTAATGATCCTCAAGGATTAACTATTACTGAATCTGCAAATAGAATTGGGTTTAAAGGTATAAAAAATATCAGATCAGGAAAAATATTCATTGTAGAAATTGATTCAGAGTCAAAAGAAAAAGCTGAAGTTGCAATAGAAGAAATATCAGATAAATTATTATCAAATCCTATTATAGAAAAATTTTCTCACAAGAAATTATAAAGATCCTTTTGTTGAAGGGATCGTATCTATTCTTCTTGGGTCGATTGAGGCAGCTTCTCTTAAAGCTCTAGAAAATGTTTTGAAAGAAGACTCTAAAATATGGTGATGATTAGTTCCTGCCAACATTCTTAAATGTATACCGAATCTCCCATTAGAAGATAATGATTCATAAAAATGCCGTCCCATATCCAAGGAGAATTCTCCTTCATTATCAGAACTACCCATGTCTATAACAGAATATCCTCTTCCTGATAAATCTAATGCCACACTACATAAAGCTTCGTCTAGAAGACAGGTTTTATCACCCATTCTCACAATTCCAGATCTATCACCTAATGCCTCGTCTATACAACTTCCTAAAACAATAGCTGTGTCCTCAATAATATGATGAGTTCCTGTTTCCAAATCTCCCTTTATTGATGCTTTTATATCAATCAAACCATGTCTAGCTATTTGATCAAGCATATGATTTAACATTCCAATAGGAGACTCTATATTTGAAGTTCCTTTTCCATCCAAGTTTATTTCAATAGAAATAGTAGTTTCACCTGTTGAACGACTTCTTTTAGATTTTCTTTCATTTGCCATAATTTTTATTTATATCATTAAATAAGTTCTTCAAGCTCCTGTAATAATTTACGAGTTTGGTCAGGAGTTCCTGCTGAAATTCTTAATGCATTATTTATAAATTGATTTGAAAACTTTCTAACAAAAATTCCTTTTTTTGCTAATCCTTCAAATACATTATCTGCACTAAGATCATTAAAATCACAAAGAACAAAATTAGCTCTAGATGGATATACTTTTATTTCTTTCTTTTTTAGCAAAAATTCATATATTTTATCTTTTTGTTCCATAAGAATTTTTACCTTTTTAAAAAGATTCTCTTTGTTTTTTATTGCATTAATTGCGACAAATTCTGCAGCAGAATTAATATTATAAGGCTGTTTGATTTGAAGTATTCTTTGTATTAATTCTGAGTTAGATATTGCATATCCAATTCTAAGTCCTGCCAACCCAGCCCATTTCGAAAACGATCTTATTATAATTAGATTATCAAATTGATTAATTAGATCCATATATGATTCTCCGCAAAATTCAAAATATGTTTCATCTACAACTACAATAATTTTTTCATTTAACAATGCAACTAATTCTTCTTTTTTGATTATATTACCAGTGGGGTTATTTGGAGATGCAATAAAAATTAATTTAGTTTTTTGGTCTATTGATTTAGAAATAGAATCTATATTTATACTAAAATCTTCATTTCTTATAACTGAAACTACGTTTGCTCCCTGAATTTTAGCAAAAAATTCATACATTCCAAAAGTTGGTTGAGCATCTACTAATTTATCTGATGGATCTAAAAATAATCTTATTAATATATCTATTAATTCATCACTACCAGAACTTGCTACAATTTCTTCAAATTTTGCTCCCGTATATAGAGAAAGAGCATCTCTTAATTTTTTTTGATTAGGGTCAGGGTATTCATGGATATTTATACTTGATAAATCTTTAGTAAGATCAAGAGATTTCCCAAAAGGGTTTTCATTAGCATTCAGTTTTATAATCTCTTTAGAATCAATTCCAGAATCATCAGATAATTTATCTGAAGGAGCAACTGCATCATATACTGGAGAATCTTTAATGTTTTTTCTTAAATAATCATTAATATTCATTTTATTAATCTCCAATAAAGAATTTTTTTCTAATAGACAATGCATCTTTATGAGCATCAAGTGATTCTAAAGATGCTAAAAGTTCTCCATCAGAACAAATTTTTTCAAACTCTGTTTTATTCATTGACAATACAGGAATGCTTTTAGTAAATGTTCTGGTAGATAGAGAAGATGAATACTTAGCTGAACCATTAGTTGGCATTACGTGGCTAGGCCCAGCTACGTAATCTGCTAAAACTTCAGAAGAAATTTCTCCTATAAACAAAGACCCAGAACTAGTGATTTGTTTTGAAATATGAATTAATTTTTCTGATGCAATAGTAGTGTGTTCTGGTGCAATGTTATTGCAAACTTCTATCATTTCATCCTCATTATTTAATATTGAAATAAATCCTTTCCCCATTGAATTAGTAATTATTTCTTTTCTAGGAAAGCAATCTAATTTTTTTAAGTATAAATTATTTATTTCCTTTGCAAAATCTAAATCATCAGTAATCATCATTGGAAGTGCTAAAACATCATGTTCTGCTTGTGCCATTAAATCAGCAACTATAAAATCTTTATTCGCAGAATTATCACTAATAATTAAAGTTTCAGTAGGGCCAAAAATGCCATCTACTCCAACATCTCCATAAACAGATTTTTTTGCACTCATTACAAATATATTACCTGGCCCACATATTAAATCTACTTTGGGAACGGTTTCAGTTCCATACGCCATACTTGAAATAGCTTGGGCTCCTCCATAAGTATAGAATTCATCTACACCACAAAGTTTTGCAGTAGCAAGTAAATATTTATTTGGTAGCTCATTTCCTATTGTTGGAGAACAAATAATTATTCTGGTAACTCCAGCTACCTTAGCAGGTATAACTGTCATTATTATTGTAGAAATCAAGGGAGCAGACCCGCTTGGTATATAGCAGCCAACTGACTCTACAGGTCTTATATATTCTCCATAACCTCTATTTTCATCAAACCAACTTTTATTCAAAGTTTTTTGCTGAAAGGCCTCTACTCTTGCAATAGTATTCTGGATTACCTTTTTTTCATTATCGGTAATTTTTTTTATTGAATTATTTAAGTGAGTTTTAGATACTTCTATACCTCCAAATATTTCTCCGTCAATTTTAGAGCTCAGATTAACTAGAAATTCATCTCCCTCTTTTTTTGTTAATTCAATTACATTATTAACATAATCTTCTAATTTATATTTTTTTGAAAAGTATCCATTACCACTAGTTGTTATTTCTGAAGAATTATAAGTTCTGATTTTATCTAAATAAAAATATGTTTCTTTTTTTCCATTTAGAATTTTCAACTTTCATCTCCATATATAGAAATAGCGCTTTCAAGTTTGGAGTAGGCTATGGAATCTTTGTAAAAAATCATTCCTAATTCAGAAGTAGTAATGCTTACTCCACCTAGTCTTCTTAATTCAGAAACACATGCTAATAACTGATCATTGGGAATGATTAGTTCCAATGAAATCCAAGTTCCAGGTTCAGTTGTTATAACATTACTAAAAGAAGGTCCTTTTAAGCCATGTAAAATAGGATTTGAGCCCACCACAGAAATTAATTCACTTGGCTCATTTACACCTAAATCTTCTAGTGATAAATTTACTGTTACTCTTATAAATTTTCTAGAGTTGAGATAAGCTTCGACTTTTTCAATAATTGACCTTGCCAATTCAATTGAATCATTTTTATTATAAATATTTTCAATATTTGCAACAAGAGCTGCCTGAGATGAAAAAACTGTTCCATTTTCTATTATTTTCAATCTGTTTTGCCTTAATGTGTTTCCAGTAGCTGTGATATCACAGATCATGTCTGCAAATCCTATATAAGGAGCTACTTCTATTCCTCCACTTGCATCAACTATATTAAAATAATAAATTGAATTTTGGTTTAAGAATCTTGTAACTAACCGAGGATACTTAGTAGCTATTCTTAGATCTTTACCTTTATCTCTCATTTCAAATGACAAATCAGCTAAATCCGCTAAATTATTCACATCAAACCAAGCTTCTGGCACAGCTAAAACCATATCAGAGGAGGCAAATCCTAAATCATCAATTATAACTATTGAATTTCCATTATCAATTTTTTTTTCATAAAAGCTGTCTAAACCGACAATTCCTATATCTGCAACATTAGAATCAAGCCTTGCAGGTATATCAGATTGTCTTTGAAACATAATATCAACACCTTTAAGGTTAGGTATATTTGCTGTATAAACACGGTCATTTGGCCTAGAGACGTAAAGTCCGCATTTACTCAATAAGCTCAAACTTCCATCATAAAGAGCGCCCGAAACTGGTATTGCAAAAGAAATATTATCCAATCTAAATTTCACTCCTATTTATATTATTATTTTCAAAAAATATTATTTCAGAAATTTCATTTTTAGAAGCCCATTGATTTAGATCTTCTAAATTATCAAACGAAGATTTCAGACTTACTATGTTACCCTTAGAACGTTCTTCGTTACAAGCATTTATGGCATTATTCAAATCTTTTTCGTCTTTTATAAAGACAATTATTTTTTTACGATGATCGAAATCAATGCTTTTACTATCACTATTAATTATTTTTTCAGAATCAATAGCAAAGCCGGTAGCAGATAGATTTTCCCCAAGAGAATTTCCTAAAGAATCATACCTACCTCCACCTCCAAATATTTGATTCTCAGAATCAGTTAAATTAAACACAAAACCTGTATAATACCCCCATTCTCTTACTAACCCAAAATTTATTTTTACTTCAGATTTATCTATTTCATAACAGTTCAATTTATTTACTAAATCATATAAATATTTCAAGTTATTTTTAACCGGAACTTTAGAAAGAAGGTTATTTGCGCCTGAAATGCTTTTTTCTAGATCACCATTTATGTGCAACAAATCTTTGATAACTCCCAAGCATTCTAAGAATTTGGTTTTTGAAGAGTTATTTGAAATTTTATTCATCAATCCATTTATAATAGAATCTTTATCTCTTGTTTGCATAAATTTAGAATCTTTATGAAAAGCAACATCTAATACTTTTGATATATCATTTTCATTTGAACTAAATTGCTTAGAATCATCCTCGTGAAAAATCATCCCATTTTCTTCAGCTTTTATTAAAACTTGATTATTTGAACTTTCATCTTTTATGTAGTCCAAATTTTGTAGAATAAAAAGCCCTACTCTTTCACTAAGGTTGAAAAATTTGATTATGTCCTGAAGGATCCCTAGGTGTCCAATAGAAATTTTTATGTCATTACTTATTACATTACTTAAAAATATTTTTGACATTGCAATAATTTCAAGATCTGAATACATATTATTATTTCCAATAAGTTCTACACCATTTTGCCTTGAGTAGTTTTTTTTGGTTTCAAAATCATACTTATAGATTGCCCCTGAATATGAAAATCTCATTTCGTTAGGAGCAAATTCATTTTCTAAATACGATCTCATTATAGACGGTGTAAAGTCTGCCCTTAAGGCAACTTCAAGGCCAGAAGGATCGTTGAAATTATAAACATTACTTCCTATAGTAGATCCAGTTTTTCTAGAAAATATTGATGATTTTTCGATTATGGGTGTTTCTATTTTTTCGTAACCCCAAAGAGTCGTAAATTCAAAGAATTTATAATCTAATTCATTAGAAAAACTAAGTTCATCCGAGAATCTATCGCTGAAACCAGAAATCTTGTTTAAGTTGTTTTTATTTTTCACTTATTTAAATTAATTAACTTATATATCTTTAAAATACTTAAATTCAAAAAATATTACTAGAGTAATAATGAACGGAATTTAATGTGAAATTACTACACATTAGACAGGCATTTTTCTTCCTGTTTTATTTCTACCATACTCAAGAAGCTCTTTTTGTTCAGACTCTGAAAGCATTGCAGGTATACCAATCATTTTACAGCCGAGTTCATCAATTATGTAATTAAGTCTTTCTTCTTGACCCATACTATCATCAAGCCAACTTGAGTAAAAAACTTTACCATTTTTATCTAACGCTGATTTGATTTTATTTCTTGCATCATTCATTATCTTTGGATAAGGAGGATCATGCGCATCAGGTTGCATATAACTCATACCCATATCTCCTGGACCCCATTCTGCAAAGGCTATTCCAGGAACTTTGGCAATATCATCAACATTTGCTACACAGTGCCTGTCTTCTATTTTTAACCCTAAAATCAATTCTCCTTTAGGGTTTAGTGGCCAGGGATCAGCGGTATCAGTATAATCAGACTGTTCTAATCCCCAAAGTTCTGCTGGATGTTTTTGCCCCCCAGAACCTCTTAATCCTTCTCCAATAACATCTCTCCCAATTTCTTGATATGGATATCTAGAAATTTGTACAAAAGCTTTAACTGATTCTGCGCTTCTAGTATGAGTATGTAAAATACCATGAACACCAGCTGTCAAAACATGTCTAGCTTGCCATGCGTTATATTTAACCTCTTCTGGTGTAATAGCATTAGAAGGCAAAGTGCACACAACGGTTGGAGTTAAATGTCCACTAGCCGTCGGACCTCCATCCTTTAGACCTTGCATAAATTTAGTTAAACCCACTGTGTCAAAAGGGTTGTGTTCAAAATCAATCAAAAACATATCTGCAAGTGTTTTAGCTTCTTCTAATCCAGCTTCATAACTAAGTTCTTCTGGATGTTTATGATACACAGGTTGCCCTTGCTCCCATAAATCAATAACTTTATTTACTCTTTTAGCCATATTATCCTCTTTCCATTTAATTTTTTAACTTAATTTCCAATTAATTCCCAGTTCAGCGCATATATCTTTAAACCAATCAAGAACTTCTGGATGATAAGGAATTCCATGATCTTCTCTTTCAATTTTTTCTTCATATTCAGGCAATCCCGCATATACAACTCTGTCTACTCCAGGAGCAGGTTTTGTATCCTTTATTGATTTCATATATTCATCCATATCAGCTTTGAATTGGTCAACATCTGTAAATGCTTCAATATCATATGCTATAAAATGATGAGCTGCTTGAGACCTTCTAAAATCTCCAGCTCCAGATCCTCCTAAAACACCAGCTAAAATTTCAACCAACATTGCTAGGGAAAACCCTTTATGAGAACCTATTTCCCTTGTTCCTCCAGCAGGAAGCATAAGAAATTCATCTGGAACTTCTGTTTCTTCCATTATTGGAGTTCCATCTGCTTTTGCTATCCAACCAGGCATAACTTTTACACCAATTCTTTTAGCTAGAGCTATCTTATTTCCAGCAACTGAAGACATCGAGGCATCAAAAATAAAAGGAGGTTCGTCTTTAGTGGGAACAGCTACACCAATCGGATTTAAACCTACCTTTGCCTCTGCCCCATTTACTGGAGCGACCATTAGGCCTCCAGTAGTCATTGCTATACCAATCATATTATGTTTTAGTGCCATCTCAGCATGATATGCACAAGCACCAAAGTGCCTTCCATTTATAACTGTTACAGATCCAATCCCATAATCTTTAGCTTTCTCGATAGCCATATTCATCGCATATGGGCCAACAACTAACCCGTGACCAGCATCTGAATCTAAGGTTGCAACTGCACCTTTACCCCTAATAACTTTAGGCTTAGGAGTAGGGTTTATATCTTTTTCAGCAAAAGCCTCTACGTATCTTCGTAGCATATTTGAAACACCGTGAGATTCAATTCCTCTTACGTCTGCATAAATCAAAACATCTGCCGATATCTTAGCGTCTTCATTTGACATGCCCATCTTTATAAATATATTTTCAACAACTTCGAAAATTTCTTTATGGTTTACTTTTACTGCTATGTCCTCAGGAACATGAAATCTTTCAAGCATATTATCCTCTTCTTTTATCTGTTTCGAATACTAATATATTCTAATCTAAGTCAAAGTATTTTCAAACATTTTTTCAGTAATCTTAAAAATATTCAAAGATTCTTCTATACTCGCTCCGTTAAATTTACTTCCTTGATGAATTGATTCCAAGTAATTTTTCATTTGTAATTCTGTACTTGTAAAGTCACTATCAATTTTAATATCAAAAATTTTTGAATTATAAAAAATCTTCCCGGAATTAATTCCATCAAGGTATATAGAACATTTTTCTGCGTGAATAGAATATCTTTCCATTCTCCCTGAGCTTAAATAGGACGAATTAACTGATCCCGTAGCACCATTTTCATACTCAATAAGCGCACTAAATGATGTTCTATATTTTGATCCAATTCTTCTTGAATAAGCATTTATATTCTTTATATTTGAATTACTTAGATAATTCATTAGATCAATAGAATGGATAGGAGATTCTAAGACCATTTTATCTAATAAATTGTCATCAAATGCACGATGCCCAATCCATTCATTAATATTTTTATTAAACTCTGTTTGAATATTAAACACTTCTCCATAATCTCTAAGGATTTCTAAAGATTTTATTACATAAGGATTAAATCTTCTATCAAAACCTATAAAACACTGTAATCTATTTTGCTTTGATAAATCAATTAAGTCTTTTACTTGATTCATTGATAACCCTGGTGGTTTTTCCATGAGAACATTTATACCCATTTCAAGTAAGGTTTTTGCTACCTTATAATTATTTTTTGCATCAACAGCAATAACAGCATAATTATTATCAGAACGTCTCATTGATTTATACAATGAGTCTAAATCATCAAAAAATTCAGAATCATTATTAGATTTTTGTAAAACTTCTAATGATTGAGGATTAAAATCACAGAAAGCGTCAGGAGTTGTATTGAATTTTTCCATAGACCTTAGATGACTTAAACCTCTTTTACCACAGCCAACCAAAATTAATTTATTATTTGTTTTATTCATGATTAAATTTAAACTACTATCTTAATTTTTCATTGTAAAGATTAACTAAAAACCTTAACTATATTAATGCTGGGAAATAAAAAAATAACACAAATAAATATGAAATTTGTACTCAAAAACAATAGATTTTAATTCTCTGGGAAATCAGGGGTTGCATTTATAAAAAAGTGTTGTAATATGTACATATCCCAAGTGGAGAGAAGGAAGAGGAAGACTGTAAAAAGTCAACCAAGGGTTAGTAAGTGGAAACACTGAGAATCTAATTAGCGTAAGCTGATTCTGACTGATCTATGAAACGAAGGATAAAAACCCGCTTCAATGGAAGCTCTAGTTGATTGCTCAGGTAGGACTCTGGAGGTGGGTTTTTTTATTTAAGCATAGTCAGATTTTTGAATTTTTCACACAATAGAACCTTTAATCTTCTGCCAACAGCATCTCTTGCAACTCCACTACTATTAATTCCTCCACCAATAACTAAGAGGTCAAATTCTTACATGATTTATATATGATTGATTTGTAAACTATAGTTTTTGTATCTTTATATTAATTATGTCAGTTATAATAATCCATAAAATAGTATTTGGAGAAATTTATGGCCTTTGTAGAAACAGATATTCAAGAACAAATAATTATTATAAAGCTTAATCGACCTGAAAGACTGAATGCTCTAAGTACTGTTATCAGAGAAGGCATGGCAGACGCTTTTAATAAATTCAAGAATGATAAAAATTTGGAAGTTGCTATTCTCACCGGAGAAGGAAGAGGATTTTGCGCAGGAGAAGATATGAAAGAATCCCTAGAAGAAGGGAAGCTATCTGATTCACCAGGAAAAGGGGAAAAAATTGATAACCCATTTATGACTGGAGAATTAGACAAGCCCGTTATTGGGGCCATTAATGGATATGCTATGGGTGGAGGATTTATGCTCGTAGAAAAAACAGACTTAAGGGTTGCAGTAAAAGAAGCTATATTTGAGATGTCTGAAGCAAAAAGATGGATGTTAGGTGGGTATAACCATGGTCACTACGCTAATTTGCCACACCCAGTTGCAACTGAAATGGCATTAGGTTTTAGATTTACAGCAGAAAGATTGCATCAAGTAGGTTTTATAAACAGAATTGTAGAACAAAAAGATTTATTGCCCACTTCTATAGAAATGGCGGAACATATTCTATCTTTACCTCCTGCAGCTCGAGTTAACACAATATATATGATGAGAGAAATGGCTCCTAAAATAGGTCAAAATTATCAAAATCTTGCAGAAAAGTTGCATGCACATGGTCATCTTGATGATCGTATGGAATCTCGAAGGGCTTTTGCAGAAAAAAGAAAACCTAATTTTGTTGGATGGGATAATCCAGAAGACAGATACAATTCACCAAAATTATTAAAAGAATAAGGAAGGCATAAAATGAATAATGGACCATTATCTGGAATAAGAGCAGTAACGTGTTCAACAGCGCAAGCTGGGACTGTACCATATATGCTTATGGCTGACATGGGTGCAGAAGTTATTAAAATTGAACTCCCCAAAAAAGGTGATGGAGGTCGAAAAGCTGGAGAAGTTATTGATGGCATAAGTTCATTTTTTGAAACAAATAACAGAGGAGTAAAAAGTGTTACTTTAAACCTTAAGAGTGATGAAGGAAAAGAAATATTATACAAACTGATTAAAACAGCTGATGTTTTTGGACAAAATTTTGCTCCAGGCGCCGCAGAAAGAAATGGGTTTGGTTACGAAACTTTAAAAAAAATAAACCCTGCTATAGTCTATGCTTCAGTATCAGCATATGGGCCTGATGGACCTAGCACCAATTTACCTGGGACTGACGCTATAGGGCAAGCTATAGGAGGAGTTACAGAGGCCTTTGCAGTACCAGGACAACAAAGAAGAACTGGAATTGCGTCTGTTGCTGATGAGACATGTGGATTATTAACATTAAGTGGAGTTTTAGCTGCAGTTTTACATGCAAAAAATACGGGACAAGGACAAAAAGTAGAAACTTCTCTTATTGGAAGTGCATTTAGATTAATGGGTTGGACTATGACAACTGCTATGTGGAGAGATACTCCACCAATTACTGGTGTAAGAATAAATGGCACTAGAGAAAGAGCTGGTATAGCAGCTTGTTTTAACGATAGTGAAGGGAAGCCTTTTGCTTTTCAACTAGAACCTGACCATTGGAAACCTACTTTAGAATTATTAGGGTTCTATGAAGCATTAAAATCTAAAAATTTAGAAGACCTTGGATTAGCATTTGAATCAGAAGAAAAAAAAGACAAAATTATAAACTCATTATCAGAACTTTTTGCAACTAATGAAAGAGAATATTGGATTAAAAAAATGAGAAACGAAAGAAGAATCGCTGCTCCTGTAAATAGTATGATTGAAGCTTCAAATGATCCAGATATTATTGCAAATAATTATGTGACTGAAATTTATTACCCAGAGATAGATAAATCTTTGAAGGCTCATGGCACACCATGGAAATTTTCTGAAACTCCATCAGTTATAGGGAAAGCTCCTAAACTAGGCGCTCATAATAATGAAATATTAAAAGAAATAGGCTTTTCTAAAGAAGAAATATCTGTATTTGAAAAAAATGAGATTATTTAGCTCAGGTAGTTTTTCATGGAAGAAATGCTCAGGCCCTCCGGCGGTTATTAACATTTAACTATTTCCCAGCTCATAAAAATATAAATATTACGAATTGGTTATTTATTTACTCTAAATTTTATATAATCAATTAAAATTGTGAGGAAACTATGAAATATTCAATACTGGGAAAAAATGGTCCAAAAGTATCAAACATTTGTCTAGGAACATGGCCTATTGGAGGTGGTATGGGGCCCTTGGAACAAAAAGAGGCAGTAAGCGCAATTGATGCATCTATTGACGAGGGTGTCAATTTTTTAGACACGGCGCAAATGTATCTAGAAAGTGAATCAATTATTGGAAATACTTTGAAAGGGAAAAGAGAAAATCTGATTTTAGCTTCTAAATTATCTTCTTGGGAAAATTTAGAAGATATAGATTTTGCTATAGAAAACTCTCTAAGAAATTTAAAGACTGATTATATAGATTTGTATCAAGTTCATTCTTGGAAAGAAAGCATTCCAATGGAAGAAACTATGGAAAAGTTATTAAGACTCAAGGATAAAGGGTTATTTAAGTATCTAGGTGTTTCTAACTTTTATACCGAGCAAATCGAAAGAATTAACAAATATACGAACAATCAAATAATTTCTATACAACCCCATTATTCAATTTTGTTTAGGTATTCTGAAATTGACCCTATTCCTCAATCAGAAAAATTAGGTATCGGATCAATTGTTTATTCTCCAATTGGGAGGGGCTTGTTATCAGGAAAATATAAACCCGGACATAAGTTTGATCAAAATGATACCAGAGCCAATCATCATGCATTTAAAAAAGATTATTTTGAAAGAGGTTATAAAATCTTTGAATCCCTACAGAATATAGCAAAAGATAAAAATTGTAATGTGAGTCAATTAGTTATAGCTTGGACACTTCAAACTAAAGGTGTTATATCTTCAATTTGTGGAGCAAAAAATTCTGAACAGGCTATTTCAAATGCTAAAGCTGGTGACATCAGCTTTAGCAAAAATGAATTACAAACTATTGAGAATTTAACTAAACCTTTTTCAGTTTTTGAAAAAGTTTAGTGCCAGTCCACTCCATACTCTTCTCGAATATCTTTAAAAATTTTAGAAATACCAATAGTTCCATAAGCTAAAGAAGACCCGATATTCATCATAGTATATCCCTCTTTTATCCACTCTTTAGCATGATTTACATCACCCATAGTTGTTGCTAAAGCTTTACCTGTACCCTTAACTTTTTGTGCTAGGTCCACCATTACATTTGCAGTTTTAGGGTTAGTTGCATCATCTCCAGGAAACCCTAAAGAAGCTGATAAATCTGCAGGTCCACAAAGAATAACTTCAAAATCTGGAATAGCTAAGATGTCATCAATTTGTTCCCATGCTTCTACAGATTCCATTTGTAAAATCAAAAGAGTTTCATCATTTGCATTATCAACTACGTCTCTAGCAGAAACACCATCTAAGTATTGTGCAAAAAATGGTGCTATACCTCTTTCTCCAACTGGTGGATATTTAGCATCATGAATAGCTTGTTTTACTTCAGCAGGATTATCTACTTGAGGGATCATAACCCCAACAGCTCCTACGTCATAAGCTTTTTTAATATAAGAAGGATCATTCCATGGAATCCTAATTACAGGTGCAACACCTTTTTTTCTTCCGTCAACACATAAAGTCCCCATAGATTCTGTTCCCCAAGGATTGTGTTCTGTATCAATCCAAACCCAGTCAGGGTTACAATTATAAGTCGCATTCGCAATATGTGGTTCAAAACTAGGCATGCTAGTTGATAAAACAGGTTTACCTGTCGCTAGTTTTTTTCTTATGTCACTTGGATACATTTCATACTCCTATTCAATAATGATTTTTTTATAATTACTAGTTATACTATTTTTTGAGTATACCTTTAAGAAAACTTATTGAAAATAGAAAAGGCTATTGTAATGAAATTATCTAATTTTGCATTTCTTCCTCCTATGGATGATATAAAAAAAGACCTTGTTGAAAGAATGAAAAAAGATTTTCCTGATATTGAAATTTTAGTTTTTAAAGATGAAAGTGAAGTTTTAGAAAATATACACATTGTAGAAGCAGGATATGGATGGGTGGCTCCTGGAGCTATAAAAAATGCAAAAAATTTAAGATGGTTAGCAAATCCAGATTCAGGAAGTTTTGTAAATGAATCAGGGAAAGATGGTTGGTTCTACAAAGATTTAATTGAACACCCTGTTGTAGTTACAAACCCTAGAGGAATTTACTTTGATTATATTGGTAATCATGTAATGGCTTATTTATTAGCATTATCTAAGAGATTGCCTGATTTTATGGAAGCTCAAAGAAAAAAAGAATGGGATAAAAATGCAAATAGACACAAAGCCATTCATTTAGATGAAGCTACAGTAATGATAATAGGAACTGGAGGTATAGGTCAGGAAGTTGGAAGATTATGCAAAGCTTTTAATATGAAAGTAGTAGGCGTAGACCCAAAATTTGAGACTTTAGAAAATTTTGATGAAGTTATAAAGCCTGAAAGAATAAGTGATTCTTTAAATGATATAGATGTGCTAGTGACTACAGTAATGCACACACCTGAGACAGGTAATTTATTTAATTTGGATTTATTTAAAAGGATGAAACCTGAATCAATTTTTATAAATGTGGGTCGTGGAAAAACTACAAACTTAGATGATTTAGTTTATGCCCTTGAAAATAATATAATCTCAGGAGCTGGACTAGATGTATTTGAAGAAGAGCCTTTGCCAAAAAGTCACAAATTGTGGGATATGCAAGGGGTAATAATTACGCCTCACGTAGCGCTTCTGGATGCTAACGATATGATTACTAACAGAAGATACGAAATAATCAAAAAAAACATATCACTTATAAATGAAGGTAAAAAACTTCATAATATTGTAGATAAAGAAAAATGGTATTAGATTTAATTTGAAAAAGAGATAATTATTGCACCGCTAAAAATCACTAATATAGCCAAAAATCTTGTGAAAGTTATTTTCTCTTTTAGAAAAAAATAACTCCAAATTATTCCAACCATAATAGTTAACTCTCGAGTAGTTGCAGCATAACTCATTTTAGAAATGTTTAATGCATAAAGCATAACTGAATAAGCTAAATACATTATCGTTGAACCTATAATTACTGTCTTATAATTATTTTGGAACTGTAACTTTAGATCCACTATCTTATTTTTACTACCAGTGAACATTATTGCCCCTAATGAACCTCCAACAGTAATTAGAATTGGATAAATAAAAGGGTTTATTGATGAAACTGCTTTTTTATCTACTATTGTGTAAAAAGAAATATTTAGACCAACTAAAACAGATAATATCATTCCCATAATTAGATTTCTTGTGATAAGTAAATCTTTATTGATAATTGGAATTACAGATATACATATCAATCCAATAAAAACTAAAAAAATTCCAAACATAGCAATAGAACTTATAGATTCATTGAAAAATAAAATTCCCCATAAAGGAATGAAGAACACTGCACTACCCCTTGCTAGAGGATAAACTATTGATAAATCAGCTAGCTTATAAGCCTTACCTAGAAAAGCGTAATAAATAATTTGAAGAATTGAATTTATTAGTATAAATAACCATAATTCGATTGATATAGGATTTATAAATAAATAAATCAAAGCTAATGGGAAAAATAAAATCCATGAACCCATAGCAATTAATACTAACATTATTTGTGGATTATCAGATTTCTTAACTAAAAAATTCCAATATGAATGCCCTATGCAATATAAAAGTATTAAAAAACTAGCAAGTAATGTCATTTTTTATCTGAATTTTTTAGATAATATCCTAAAAAATAAAAAAAAAATATACAGGTAATTTAATGAAATATAGAAAATTGGGGAATTCAGGAATCTTAGTATCAGAAATAGGACTTGGAACAAATAACTTTGGTAGAAGACTCGATTATTCTGAATCTGAGCAAGTGATAAATCATGCCCTTCAATCAGGAATCAACTTACTAGACACTGCCGATATGTATAGTAACGGATTATCAGAAGAATATATTGGTAAAGCTATAAGTAAAAAAAGAGATCAAGTAGTACTTGCAACTAAAGGTGGAATGAATCCGATGCCCTCCCCATCTGATACAAAAGTTGCTCAAAGAGTAAATGAAGGACCTAATAAATCAGGCCTATCATCTGTTCATATAAAAAGATCTGTTGAAGAAAGTCTAAGTAGATTAAATACAGATTATATAGACCTTTATCAAACACATATTTTTGATCCATATACAAATCAAGAAGAAACCTTGAGAGCACTAGACGATTTAGTTTCAGAGGGAAAAATCAGGTATATTGGCTGCTCAAACTATATGGCATGGGAATTAATTGAAGGAGTTCAAATTTCAAAGAAATACGGATGGTCAGAGTTTATGACAATTCAACCTGAATTTTCAATGTTTGAAAGAGAACCTGAATCTGAGTTAATATATGCATGTGAAAAATATAACATAGGAATCTTGCCATATTTCCCTTTAGCCTCTGGTTTCTTAACAGGAAAATATAAAAGAGACTCAATTCCCGAAGGAGGCAGATTATCCTCCGGGAACCATTCAGCTTGGAGTGAAAAATGGTTGACTGAAGAAAACTTTACAATAATAGAAAATCTTGAAAAATGGGCATCTAGTAAAGGAATAACAATGGTTCAGCTAGCTTTCTCTTGGTTATTAGCCAAAAGCCCTGTATCTTCTGTTATTGCAGGGGCAACAAGTAAAGAACAAATTGACTCTAATATTACTGGATCAGGTATAGAAATTACAGATACAGAATTAGAAGAACTAAATAGTATTTTACCGCCTAGAAACGAAGTTGGAATAGGCAATGTTCCTAGAAGGATACAAAATACATCTTAGTTTTTTTCCAAATAATTCATAGCAGCCAAAATTCCGCCTGATTCATGATCTATTTCAGCAAGTGACAATCCCATTTCGACAGCTGAAAGTGTTCCTAAAAGCATGGGGTCATTAAAATCTCCAAGATGGCCAATTCTAATGATTTTTCCAGACCATCTTCCAAGACCTGTTCCTAAGGATGTATTAAATTTATCTAAGATTATTTTTCTTAAATTATCAGCGTTTACGTTATCCCTAAAAAGTAAACTAGTTAATGAATTAGAATGTTCATCATTATTGATAGGTAATAATTCTATCCCCCATGAGCTTACTGCTTCTCTTGTAGCCTTTGCATGCCTCTCATGTCTTTTAAAAATATTTTCTAACCCTTCTTCTTCCATTAACCTAAGTGCCTCTACCAGTCCAAAAAGAATATTAGTTGAAGGCGTGTATGGGAAAAATCCATTTATATTTGTTTTAACCATTTCTCCCCAATCCCAATATGATCTTTTATAATCATTTTTTAAAGAAACATCTAATGCCTTTTGACTAATAAAATTAAAAGCTATACCAGGAGGCAACATTAACCCTTTTTGAGAACCAGCTACAGTAACATCTACCATCCAATCATCGTGATAATAATCAATAGATCCTAAGGAAGAAATTGTATCAACCATAATAATAGCAGGGTGATCAATAGATTTTATTTCTTTTATTGAGGCTGGGATCTTACTCGTTACTCCCGTAGATGTTTCATTATGAACCATACAAACAGCTTTTATTTCGTGTTTTTTATCATTCTTTAAAATTTCAATAACTTTATTTGAATCAACACCTGTTCTCCAATCACTTTCTAAATATATAACTTCAAAACCAAGTTTTTCCGCCATATTTTTCCATAGAGTAGAGAAATGACCTGTATCATACATTAATATTTTATCTTTACTAGACAAAATATTTACTAATGCAGCTTCCCAAGCCCCAGTCCCTGAAGAAGGAAAAATGATTGGAATTGATTTTTCACCTTTTACTACTTTTTTTACTCCTTCAAGTATGCCTGAAGTCATTTCTGAAAATTCAGGCCCTCTATGATCTATAGTTGGACTACTTATAGCTCGTAGAACACTATCTGGAACATTAGTAGGTCCTGGTATTTGTAAAAAATGCTTTCCTGTTTGCAATATTCTTCTCCTAATTGATTTCTTAGATACTGATTATTATATATACCTGAAAAGTAATATATTATATGTACTTAGTCAATTATAAAAAAATCACAAATGACCTCATCAATATTAATTCAAGTAATTATTACATGCTTATTAGGAGCTAGTTCACCTGGCCCTAGTTTAATATTGGTGTCTAGAAATGCTATTGCAAATGGTAAATTTAGTGGAACATTGACTGGTTTTGGGCATGGAATAGGAATATTTTTTTATGCATTCTTGTCTATTCTTGGTTTAGGAATAATAAATAAGATAAATTCTAATTTGATCGACTATGTAACATTAGCTTTAGTTATATATTTGTTATTTTTAGCAATCAAGATTTATAAAGAAAAAAAAGGAGTTGAAGAAAAGATAAGTAAAAGAGTTTTTTTTCAAAACTTTTATGATGGCTTTTTAATCTGTTTCTTAAACCCTAAAATAACAATTTTTTTCTTTGCAATTTTTTCTCAATTTATAAATAGTGATCTTAGTTTATTTGATAAATTTTTATTAGCAAGTATTGCAGCAATAATAGATTTTTTTTGGTATACATTTATATCTGTAATGATAGGAAATTCTATAGTAAGAAACTTTTTAAACAAAGGTACTTTTCTAAATAAAATATCATCTTTGATATTCGTCTTAATTTCTGTTTTTATCATTATTAAAATATTCCTTTTCTAATTATAAAAAAAATCTAAAATAACACCTGAAAATAAAAAGAATTATAGTTTCTAGGAAATAATTCTTGATTTAAAAAAAAACTATAATATTATTTTTCATGTCTCAGTAAATTTTTATATAGAATTGTTGATTTAGTAAAATATAGGCAATAATCTTATCAATCTATCGGCGACAAGAGGTTTGAAAAGTTTTTTTAGAAATAAAAAAAATACTAAATAAAAATTGAGACAAATGAAGCCCGCTTCTAATTACTGGTTGTTGCTCAGGCAGTTACTCTGGAGGTGGGTTTTTTAATTTAATTTTTTGTAAAATAAATTTGAGTTTGACATAGATATTGTTAAGTGAAAGAAAATGATTTATCCTAACGATAATTAAAAAACAAAAAACATATTTTGACTCTTAAGAAAAACATCAGTGCTTATTCCGTATTAGATTATAATCAATGCAAGTACAAAACATCATTAGACTTTATCAATCCACCTGATAATTTTTCAATATTAAATGACCCTTGGTTAGAAATAGTAAGAAAAATTGGAATCGAACATGAAAAAAACTTTATATCTAAACTTGAAAAAAATCATAATGTAACTATGATAGACGATTCTTTGTCATTTATTGAAAGAAAAAATCTTACTGAAAAAGCAATAAAATCTAAGGACGAAATAATTTATCAAGGAGTCTTGGTATATGAACATTACAATGGGATACCAGATCTTTTGGTTAGAAAGGGTAATTATTATGAACCTTGTGATATAAAGTCATCTTTTTCCCTAAAATCAGATAATATAATGCAAGTTTGTCATTATGCATTTTTACTAAAAAAGCAGTTTAATTTAATGCCTAAAACAGGGATGATAATACTAAGAGACGAAAGTGAGCATGAAGTTGTTATAGACAAATATTTTGATTATTATATGCACATTTCAGAAGGATTAGAAAATTTTCTAATGTCAGATAATATAAATATTCAAGCTGACAAATGCAGTTTATGTATTAAATGTAAATATAAACTCTTTTGTGAAAATAATTGGGAAAAATCAGATCATCTTAATCAAATATCTAATATTAGAAAAGATCAGATTAAAATATTAAATCAAAATGGCATAAATACATTAATTGATTTTTCTAAAGCTAAAAATGTAAGTGAAACAGGCCTAAACCCAAAAACTTCACCGTTTATGCTTGAACAAGCTAAATTACAAGTGAATTATAAAAAAACAGGAAAATTAGACTATAAAATAATCTTTGATGAGAAAAGAAAAATAATAGATAATCATATACCTATAGGATTTGAATTACTTCCTAAAAAAAATCCTAATGATCTGTTTTTTGATATCGAAGGTTATCCTATGTTTATTGATCAAAATACAAATCTATCAGGATTAGAATATCTTTTTGGAGTGCATTACAGGATTTTTGATAATCCTTCTTTCAAGAAATTTTTATCAATAAATCACAAAGAAGAAAAAAAATCCTTTGAAGACTTAATTGATTTTTTTTACAAACATATAAAAGAATTTCCAAATGCATCAATTTATCATTACGGGTCATACGAAATTACTGCCATTCAAAATTTATCTCAAAAATATGATAATACTAAATTCAAAGAGGTTGATTATTTACTTAGAAGTAAAAAATTTGTTGATTTATACAAAATAATTAAAGACTCAATATTACTCTCAACAAGTGATTATAAATTAAAAACTATAGAAAAATTCTATGATTTTTCTCATGATTCAGAAGTTTCTTCAGGAGAAGATAGTTTAGTTGCATTTGAACATTATATTGATTCCGGATCCGAAGAAATTATAAAAAATATAATTACTTACAATAAACTAGATTGCGAATCTACAGAAAAATTGAGAGATTGGATATTAGGCCTTAAGCCAAAAAATTTCAAAGCATTTGTTCCTCCTCCTATCAAAGAACCAACTGATGAATTAAAAGAAAGAATAGCTGAAGAGTCTAAAATTTATAACTCAATAGATAACGAAATGCAACTTGATGAAGAGCTAAATACAACTTTCAAAAGTATCACAAACTATGGACAAAAACAATTAAGACCAAAATGGTGGGAATTTTTTAATAATCTAAAAAAAGATGATTCAGAACTAATAGATGATTCAAGCTGCATAGGGCAATTGAAACCAATTAAAGAAACAATCATAGGAACGGGAAGAAATAAATGGATTAAAAAAAATATAACATTCTCTTTCCCTAAACAGGTAGTCAAATTAAAAACAAGAGACAGCGTTGAAGATTCTAATCAAGGAGAAATAAAAGCAGATTTGCCGGAGTATAAAAAAATAAAAATACAAAAAATAAATCAAATCGATTACGCCCATTCAATAATAGATATGGAAATTTGGTTTCATCCAGAGGCTGACAAAGCAAAGTATGTTCCTTATGGGATTATCCCACGTGTGACTTATTTTGATAGAGTTCCAGATACGGCTGTAAAAAAATTTTTAAGTAACTATTTATATCCTAATTCTTTTCCTGCTATTAAAGAGTTTCTTGATAAAAAAGACCCAAAATATAAAAGTCAAAAACACTACAAATCAACTGAATCTATTAATGATATTTCGGAAAGAATTGAAAATCTTAATAATTCATATCTTTTTCTTCAGGGTCCCCCAGGTACTGGGAAAACTTACACATCTTCAAGAGTAATTATTAACTTAATGAAAAAAAAATACAAAGTTGCAATTCTTTGCAACTCTCATGATGCAATAATAAATTTATTGAATTCTGTAGACTCTTATGCTCAAGAAATAGGCTATGAATTTAAAGGAGTTTATAGAAGGAATGGACATCCAAATGATCGATTAGGCAAAAATATTGAAGTAAGAAACAAAAGTTCAGTTGGAAAATTACAACAAGAAGACTTTAATCTTTTTTCCGGGACAGCTTCTTTTTTGGCCTCCCCTACTTTTAATGAAAATTCAGAAATAAATAAGTCATTTGACTTTATATTTTTTGACGAGGCAGGTCAACTAAGCTTATCTCATGTTATTGCATCGTCCATGGCCGCAAAAAACATTATTCTTGTTGGAGATCATATGCAACTTCCAAGACCTAGTTCAGGAGCAAAAGATGAAGGAAATGCTTCTCTTTCACCAGTCGAATACATTATGGGTGAAAAAAATACTATTGATGACTCAAAAGGAATATTTCTAGAAAAAACATTTAGAATGCACAGTAAAATTAGTCAATATATTTCAGATAATTTTTATGAACAAAGACTTAAACCAGATAAAAATAATGACAAACAAAACATATTAATTAATAAGAAAAATCTAAATGGTATTTATTTGTTAGATTTAGATCATAAACAATCATCAGTCCAAAATGAAGTAGAAGCCAATTATATTAAGAATTTGTATGAAAGATTAATTGGTAAAAAATGGATTGATAAAAATGAAAGTATAAAAACAATAAAAGAAGAAGATATTTTAGTTGTAAGCCCTTTTAATGCTCAGGTTAATCTTATAAAAGAAAAGTTAAGTGTAAAAGCTAGAGTTGGAACAATAGATATTTTTCAAGGACAAGAATCTCCCATTGTAATCGCTTCGTATGCAACTTCAAGCCCTGAAGAAATCGGACTTTCTAGAGGGTCTGATTTCTTTTTTGATTTCAGAAGATTGAATGTTTCTTTGTCTAGAGCAAGATCCTTAGCAATAATTTTATTTAATAAAAAATTACTGAATTATAATTGTTCAAATATTGAAGATATAGAACGATTAAATTATTTTTGTAAATTAAAAAAGTATGATTATAATCCAGAAATGTTTTTAGAAACGTTAGACTAAAAATCCATAATACAGTGAATATCAATCCCTAATTTTTCAAGCTTTTTATCTCCTTTAAGATTTGGGAGATTAATAATAAAACCTGCACCTACAATATTTTTTGACTCAAATTTTTCAACTAATTTAATCGCAGCTATTGCTGTTCCCCCCGTTGCTAATAAATCATCAATAATTAATAGGTTTTTATGACCATCAAGAGCGTCTTTATGAATATGCATTTCCGTAGAACCGTATTCTAAATCAAATGCTACATTATATGTTTCATAAGGAAGTTTATCTGGTTTTCTTAGAGGTATAAAAGCTGCATTTAATTTATATGCAATAGCTCCAGCAATAATAAAGCCTCTGGATTCAATACTAAGAACAGCATCAATAGACTTGTTTTGCCAAGGATCTGTCATCTTGTCAATCAACTCAGAAAAAAGATCAGGATCTTTTAATAATGTAGTAATATCTCTATACTTAATTCCCTTAATTGGGAAATCTATTATGGTTCTTATTTGTTCTTTCATAAGGATATTTTCACATTAGTAATTAAGGTTTGGCACGCCCGGGAGGACTCGAACCCCCGACCCTCTGGTTCGAAGCCAGATGCTCTATCCAGCTGAGCTACGGGCGCATAATGGGGTGGGCGGAGGGGATCGAACCCTCGATCTACCGGGTCACAGCCAGTCGTGTTAACCACTACACCACGCCCACCATGTTGAAAATACGTACTAGTGATTACTTGGTCCTTTACCTACGGATTTTCTATACTCATTAAGTGTATCGCTTGTTGGAGGATAATATTTACCCGGAACAACGTTTTCTTTAAGAATTTTTTCCTTAATATAAGCTTCAGCTCCTTCATGGTCTTCTACCCACTCTATACATTCTTCAGCAAACCATGATGGTACAACTACAACTCCATCATTATCTCCAACAATAACATCTCCAGGTCTTACCAAAACTCCTCCGCACTGAATATCAATATTTTCTTCAGCAGGTTCAGCCCATGGCCTACCTCCATATGGTGTTCTTTCCTGAGCATAAACTATCAGATCATAATTTTCTTCATCTAATACATCTAAATCCCTTATTGCACCATCAGTAACAATTCCAGCAGCATTATTCATTTTCAGAAGAAGCAATTTTACATCTCCACCTATAGCGGCATACTTTGCTCCCATCATATCAGCTACTAAAACATCATCTTCTCCACATCGAGACATAGCCAGCATTTCTGGAGACTTCTCCCCTAGTTTTGTTTCAGAATCAATATCTATACGAGGAGGCAAAAACCTTAGTGTTCTAGCTCTTGCAGCAAGCCTTTGATTGGGAGTCATAATTTTAACATTTTCCATGAATGGTAATGGTACTCCTAGATAATTGTTCAAGCATGACCATACAGTCGCAACTGGAACCTTCTTAAATCTCTCTAAAATATCCTTTGTTACCTCAACAGGTTTATACGATCTTTCCATTATTCTCTCTTATTTTTCAAAAATATAAGCTAATTCTATCAATAATCTAGTAGGTATCCCAGTAGCACCTTTATTATGCCATCCATCGTTGGAACTTGTCATTGAATTTGCAGCAATATCCAAATGTACCCAAGGCACTTCTCCTACAAAATGATTTATGAAGTGAGCTGCAGTAATTGTTCCAGCTAATCTTCCTCCTGTATTTTTGATATCAGCTATAGATGAGTTATTCTGCTTTTTAGAAACAGAATCTAGCGGTAACTGCCATACATGATCACCTGATTTTTCTCCTGCATTCTTTACATTTCTCATAAATTTTTCATTGTTTGAGAACGCTGATATATTTCCTTTTCCTAATCCTATTGAAGCAGCTCCAGTCAAAGTTGCTACATCAATAATAAATTTGGGATCAAAACTTTTTGCGTATGTTATTGCATCCGCTAGAGTCAATCTTCCTTCTGCATCAGTATTTTCAACCTCAATATAAGTTCCATCCATAGCTTCAACTACATCGCTGGGTCTTTGAGCAGATCCGCTAGGCATATTTTCAGTAGCAAGGCATAAAACATCAATATTGACCTTTAGACCCAAATTAGCAATAGCATTAATAGCAAAAATTACTGCAGCTGATCCTCCCATATCTCCTTTCATAGAAAACATAGAACCAGAAGGTTTTAAAGATAATCCTCCACTATCAAAAGTTATAGCCTTTCCTATGTACCAAAATGAATTTTCTTTTGGCAAAGGTTTATAAGACAAATGAATTAATTTTGGTTCCTCCACAGAACCTTGAGATACACCTAAAAATGCATTCATACCTAATTTTTTACATTCATTTTTATTAAGAATATTGCATGTTAAGTTTTTATTAGAAAGAGCTGATGAAATTTCTGCTAATTTCGAAGGGGTAAGGAAGTTAGCTGGTTCATTAACTAAATTTCTTGCATTTTTTTCTGCTTCGGATTTTTCATAAGATTTATTAGCTATATCATTGATTTCTAATTTTGAATCAGTGCTTGTAATTTCAAAAAAATTGTTATTTTTAGGTTTCTTTTTTTTATATTTATCAAAGCTGTAATTTCCAAGAAAAAATCCTTCTATAAAAGATTCAATAATTAGCTCATCTTCATCAAATAGTTTTAAGGAATCAATAAAAATATTAACTTCTTCTATATTAGAATTCAAAAAATATCTCCCTAGGCTACCTGCCGATTTTCTTACACTATCCACATCAGATTCATTAATAGTCCCTAATCCAATACAAAAAATTCTTAGATAATTAAAATTTGGGAATAAACTTTTAGGAGTATGCAAAACTGTAATTTCAGCATTAGTTGAAATGCATTCATTTAATAAAGTATCTTTCAATAAAGTATTAGCATTAGTATCTAAAAGATCTATGGAAAATTTTTTATCTTTCAAAACAGGAATAATCAAAGTTTTAGATCTGTTGTTTTCGTTTATGTTTTTTATATGTTGGATATTGTTTTTTGACATGTTAATTATTTACTTATATATTTTTATTTTCATTATATCCTTTAAATTTTGTAAATTTATTTCACCAAAACAAATATACAAAATAATCAATTTTGATCTAAATTTTTGAATTTGTTCAAAACTTTTACTAAAATTGTTCAAAAATAAGTACTTTGGTACCTTGTATCTTTAAACTTTAGATATTAAATTCATAGTTATATTCATAAATTACTGGGGGGTAAAACATGAAAACTATAAATTCTGTAAAAGTTGTAAGTGATGGATCATATTTATTAGACGGGGGTCCTTTTTTTGGACCTGTTCCCAAAGTATTATGGGAAAAACAAGCTAAGCCTGATAGAAAAAACAGGGTTAGATTAGGCTTGAATTCTCTCTTAATCAAAAGTGGTGAAGAAAATATTTTAGTAAATACAGGTATAGGGTCTAAAGAACCTGAAATAAATAGAGAAATATACGGGCATGCATCTTCAAGATTAATCAGAAATTTAAAGAACAATGGCGTATCAGCAAAGGATGTCACTAAAGTTGTTCTGACTCAATTACATTTTGATCATTCAGGAGGTTCAACTTCGCTTGACCGTGAGGGAAAGTTAATACCAACCTTTCCTAAAGCAAAGTATTTAGTTCAAAAGTCCGCATGGGATGAAGCATTTGACCAAGATGAAAGATTGCTGCCTGCTTATGGTCATCCTGTTGATCATTTAAACATTTTGCAAGATAGAGACATGGTAGAGTTTTTAGATGGTGATACTGAAATAAGTCCTGGTGTGTTTTGTGAAATGATAGATGGTTATTCTCAAGGTCATCAAATAATTAAAGTAAATGCAGGTTCTGAAAGAATCGTTTATTTATCTGAATTGATTCCAGCTCCTTCTCATATTCCTCTTGCATATATTACCGCTTATGATCGATATCCCGATCAAACCCTTGAAATAAAACGAAGAATTATTGCCCAATGTGAGCAAGAAGGATGGCTTATGGTATTTGCTCATGGATATAAAGAATATGCTGGGTATATAAAAAGAAATAATACTGCTCTAAATTTAGAGCCAATTAGCATCTAGGTTCTATGACAAACTGCCAATTAAATTATTATCTTTATCAATAGATTTAATTAATACTTGTGATATTGGTCCAGAAGGTTCTTTTTTACTGCCTAATTTAAAATAAGAGTAATTTTCTGTATAGCCTGAATAAGGAGAGGTTTTCTCCCATAAAATATTTTGTTCAGTATTGATTAAAGATTTAAGATAATTCTGGCGAAGTTTTAAAGATATTTCCCTTATGTCTTTTGCTCTACTAGTAATTGTTGAAGTATGAACTTTCTTTTTTAAATAATAAGCAGTTGTACCGGGTCTTATTGAATAAGGAAAAACATGAATATCTGAAATTTCTAATTTATTTAATAATATTTTAGTTTGTTCATGATCAATATCTTTTTCACCTGGAAAACCTACTATTAAATCAGTAGTTATTGATGAATTAGGCAATTTTTTCCTAATGTATGAAACTATTTCAATAAATTGCTTTGTAGAATATTTTCTTCTCATGTCTTTTAATATTTCATCTGATCCGCTTTGAAGAGGTATATGGAAATGAGGGCAAAGTCTATTATTATCACTATTCCATAGATTTAATAACTCATCGTTGAATTCATGAGGTTGGACTGAAGAAAGTCTTAATCTTTTAATGTTTGTTTTTTCTAAAATGGAGGATATAAGCTTTGGCAAATTTATATCAATCAAATCATAGCCATATGTTCCTAGTTGAGTTCCAGTCAAAACTACTTCTAAACATCCTCGTTTTTCAAGATATGAAATTCTATTAATAATTTCATTGGGAAGTATAGATGTTTCTCTGCCTCTGACCTTAGGAACAATGCAATAACTACATATTTGATTACAACCTTTTTGAATAGCAACTGAAGCTCTGGTTCTTCCTAATAGAATTTCATCTATTTTATTATCCTCAGTTTTTTCTTTAATCTTAATATTTAATTTTTCCGATAGAATGTCTAAAAGGTTTTCTTTATTTTCGTTATTAATAATTGTGTTTACAATTCCAAGTTCAGATATTTCTTCTTTATCCCTCTGTGCATAACATCCTGTTGCAACAATGTGGATTTTTGAATTTTGCTTCCTAACACTTCTTAATTTATTTCTAGCTTTTTTATCAGCAGATTTTGTAACTGTACAAGTGTTTAATATGTATATATCAGATTCATTTATATCTTTTGAGATTTCGAGACCAGATGATAATAATTGATCTGAAATCTTTTGGGAATCTGAAATATTTAATTTACATCCATGAGTTTCTATATAGACATTCATAAGATTATTACTATCATTAGATTATGATTATGTATTCAAGTATATAACTCTTGTTACTCCAAATACTATTTTACCTAATTAATATTTATCAAATTATAGGAAAAAGGCAAAATGAAAAAAAAAATTGTTGTTACCGGGATAGGGTTACTAACTCCATTGGGGCTAGATAGAGATTCAAGCTGGAAATCAGTTACTACTGGTAAAAGCGGTATTAAAAATATATCTTCATTTGATACTGAAAATTTTCAAACAAAAATAGCTGCTGAAATAACAGAATTTAACCCGGATGATATCTTAGGTAGAAAATTTGCTAGTAGATTAGATAGATTTGCACAATTTGCTTGTGTTGCTGCTAAAGAGGCTATAAAAGATTCTGGGATCTATATGGATTCTATTGATTTAGATAGATTTGCAGTGCTTATAGGAAGCGGAATAGGAGGGATAAAAACACTTAGTGAACAATTTAGTGTATTAAACGAAAAAGGTCCTTCTAGAATAAGTCCTTTCTTGGTTCCAATGATGCTTTCAGATATGGCTTCAGGACAAGTTTCTATGATGTTAGGTACAAAAGGGCCAAATTTTTCAACAGTTTCTGCATGTGCATCTGCTGCAGATTCTATAGGCCAAGGCTTACACATGATTAGACGAGGAGAGGCAGATATCGTTTTAGCAGGTGGAAGTGAAGCAGCTATTTGTCCTATAGGAATAGCAGGGTTTAACTCTGCTAGAGCATTATCTAAAAATAATGATAATCCTCAAAAGGCTTCAAGACCTTTTGATGCTAAAAGAGATGGATTTGTTTTGGGAGAAGGTGCAGGTCTACTTGTTTTAGAAGAGGAACAACACGCACTAAAAAGAGGCGCTACTATAATTTGTGAACTTTCTGGTTATGGGGCTACTTCAGATGCTCATCATGTTACTCAACCTCATCCTGAAGGAGAAGGAGCTTCAAAAGCTATGGACTTAGCAATAAAAGATGCTGGAATTGAAAAAGAAAAAGTTGCGTATATCAATGCTCATGGAACGTCTACACAACTAAATGATAAGTTTGAGACAATTGCTATAAAAAAATCTTTTGATACTCATGCAAAAAAATTAAAAATTTCATCTACAAAATCTATGACTGGACATCTATTAGGAGCTGCAGGCGGAATTGAAGCTGCTTTTACAAGTCTAGCAATAAATGAAAAAGTGGTCCCTCCTACAATAAACTTAGTAAATCCTGACCCTGATTGTGATTTAGATTATGTCCCAAATCATGCATTGAAAGGAAATATTCCTGCAGCAATATCTAATTCATTAGGATTTGGTGGCCATAATAGTTCTTTACTTTTTCAAGACTATCCAAATCAATAATGAATTTAGAGACTGAAAATTACAGAATTACAATAGATAAGAAAAATTTAAACTTATCTGATTTATCCAATTCTGAAATATTAGAAAGCTTACTCTACAATAGAAAAATTAAAAAAACAGATAGTAAGAAATTTTTAGAAAGTTCAAATATTGAATCAATAAATCCGTATGAATTTTCTGATATGGAAGAATCCGTAAAAATTATTTCAAAGTATATAATGTCAAAAAAAACAATTGGAATTTATGGAGATTTTGACGCAGATGGTTTGACTGGCACTGCCATACTAATGGAAACAATAGAAACCTTAGGGGCTTTTCCAAAACCTTTTATTCCACATAGGGAAAATGAAGGACACGGTATCTCTGAAAAAGGCCTAAAAAGCTTAATTGATCTTGGATGTGAATTAATAATTACAGTTGATACAGGTACAAATGCTTACAATGTAATTGATAAAATAATCAAAAACAATGAAGTAAAATTTATTATAACGGATCATCACATCCCTGATAAAGAAAAGTTCAATTATCCTATATTAAACCCCGTATTAAATAAAGGAATCACAGAGTATTCAGGTGCTGGAGTAGCTTGGATATTATCAAAAGCCTTATTTGATTTTTTTAACAAGCCTATGAAAGAAGGTATTACATCATTAGCAACTATTGGAACTATTGCTGATGTAGCCCCTTTATTACAAAACAATAGAATTATTGTGAAAAAAGGGCTTACAGAAATAAGTCAAACTAATAATTTTGCAATAAAAGCTTTAAACAATATTTCAGGGAAAAAATTCTTTTATGAAAGCCCTGAAGCAGAGTATATATCATTTTCAATGGCACCTAGAATCAATACTCCAGGGCGAATTGAGGATCCTTATACATCTTTAAAATTACTTACAGCAAAAAATGCTAAGGATGCTCATAATCTTTCACAAAAAATAGAACAAATGAATAATAAAAGAAAATCTTTGTCTCTAGAATTATGGGAAAAAGTTCAAGAGGACATAGAAAAACAAATAAACAAACCTTTAATCTTTTTAAATTGTACAAACTATCCTTTAGGACTATTAGGCCCTCTTGCTGGTAGATTAGTTGAAAATTTATCAAAACCAGTATTTTGTTTTGCAGAAAAAGATGGTTTATACAAATTTTCATCCCGATCTAATGAATCATATGACTTATTTAATTCACTTTCAAAGTTGGAAAAGTATTTTGTAAATTTCGGAGGACACGCTTTAGCTGCAGGCTTTGCGATTAAATCTTCCGATTATAAATTTTTCTATGAAGAAATATCTAAATTGAACGCTTTTGAAATTCAAAAATCTAAAAAGAGTTATGAAGTAGATATTGAATTTGATATAGAAAACCTAAATTATGATTTGTGGGATGATATAAAAATCCTATCTCCTTTTGGAGAAAAAAATCCTGATCCATTATTTTATGCAAAAAATGTTTTCGTTGAAAAAATAAGATCTATTGGAGCTAATAAAAATCATATCTCTGGAAAAATTTCAAACTCTCAAGACAGTTTTGATTTTATAGGATTTAATATACTTGATAAGGAAAACTTATCTCAAGGAAAGGTAAATTTGATATTTAAACTTAGAAACGACTTCTGGAATGGTAAAAAACAAAAAAAGATTCAGATTCTAGAAATTGATAAATATTAATTCGAAGATCTAGTTTTTAATGAAATAAATCCTATAGAAACTACGAAACAAATAATTGCTATAAAGTGAGCTTCTTGTAAACCCCAAATATATACTCTATCTAATCTTACCCATTGAATTAAAAACCTCCCCAAACTATACCAAGCTAAGTATATAAAAAATAAACTTCCATTAGGTTTAAACTTATTTCTAAATAATACTAAAATAACAAGTCCTATAATATCCCATATAAATTCATATAAAGCGGCAGGATGTACTGCAGTCGCGGATTCTGTGTATGGAGGGAAATGACCATTGCTCCACCCTTCGCTATTACTGATACAAGAAACACCAGGAGAAGCAGGATTAGTATAATACCATCCAAAAAAGAAGTCAGTAGCTCTAGAACAATGTTCACCATTAATTATGTCCCCTATTCTGCCAATTGCTTGAGCTGCAAGAAGAGCTGGAGCAGCAAAATCCATAAGTCTTCCAATTGAATTATTGTCTAGCCCAGTATATTTTGCATAAGCAATTCCACCCAATAAACCACCTAATATACCTCCCCATAGAGCAATTCCACCTCTCCATATATAAAGGAAATTCATAGGATTATCTAAATAGTAATCAAGATGGTCGATTATATGAATTAGTCTAGCACCTATAATTCCAGCAATAATTCCCCATGAAGCAACATTAAAGATCAGATCATCATCTATGCCGTCTTTTCTTGATTGTTTTATAACTATATATATAGCTGCAATTACAGCTATAACAGAAAAAAAACCATGCCAAGATAGTCCTATAAAGTCTGTCTCAAAAATCATTGGGTGAAAAGGTAGTTTTATCATAATGTATATTATTAGTATATGTTGGTTCCTAACCTTTAATATAATAAACAATAATTTCACCTAAATAAAGAAAAAAATATGAATTTAGACAATCATTTAGAAAAATTTTATAATTTTATTTCTTCTGAAAAGGGATATAGTGTAAACACATTAGATTCCTATTCTAATGATTTAAAGCTTCTTTCTGACTTTTTGGAGAAAAAGAACATAAACAACTGGGGAAAAATTTCAATTAATGAAATTAATGAATATTTTGAAAGTATAAATAATAATGCCAAATCTACTCTTAAAAGAAAATATTCTTCTATTAAATCCTTTTTTAAATTTTTAGAGAAAGAAAGCATAATTGATTCAAATATTCTTGAAAAAATAAAAACACCCAAAGTTGGATCCCCTATCCCAAAGCCATTATCTTTAGAAGAAATTGAAAAAATTATTGACTTTGATGATAAAAATGAAGAAGAATTTACAAATACTTGTATTTTTATTTTGATGTATGCCGCAGGTTTAAGGGTATCTGAAGTAATCGCTATAAAACTAGGGGAAATTGATTTAGATAATCAAACAGTAAAAGTTACAGGAAAAGGAAACAAACAAAGAATACTTCCTATATACAAAAATGCTTCAAAAACATTAAATAAGTACATAAATAATGTTAGACCAAGTTTATCAAAAAATAAAAGTTACTCTTCTTTTCTATTTGTAAGGAAGAATTCAAATATTATAACCAGACAATATGTTTGGAAAAAATTAAAACAAAGAATAATCAATGTTGGAATAACTAAAAATGTTTCACCGCATATGATCAGGCACAGCTTTGCAACTCATTTATTACAAGGAGGAGCAAGTATTCGACATGTCCAAGAATTTTTAGGACATAGCTCAATAGAATCAACTCAAGTTTATACAAAAATCCCTAATGAAAAATTAATACAAGATTATAATGTTGCGCACCCAAGAGGAAATAAATAGAATAATAGTAGAAGGAGAAATTATTGCCAGTAGTAACAATAGAAGGATATTTAGGATCAGGGTATCAAATAATTGGTAGATCTGTTGCAGAAAAGCTAGGAATAGATTTTGTTGACAGAGTGATTTTATCTAATATAGCCAAAGAAATGGATAAACATTTGGCTGAAATTGTTAGTCTTCAAAAACAGCCTGAAGAAAAATCTTTTGTTGAAAAAATCACAGATAATTTACTTAAAGCACTAGAAAAATCTGCTTTATCTGGAGGTGGTGCAGATCCTTTTTTTGGTCACGGAGTTGAATACTTACTTTCCTCACCATACAAAGATTTTCCACATAGTGAAGAACTAATAGAAAACTTAGATTTTACTAAAGCTATAAAGAAAGTTATAAAAGAAATAGCACAACAAGGAAGTGTATTAATTCTTGGAAGGGGAGCATCAGGAGTTCTAAGAAATGACCAAAGCACTCTTAAAATAGGGATTTATTGTGATTTTGAAGTTCGTATTGATAAATATGCAAAAAGAGAAGGTCTTTCAAAGGATGAAGCAAGAAATAAAATATTAGAATATGATCAGGGAAAGAAAAATTATTATCTTAATGTTTTTCAAAAACAACCACTTGACCCATCTATATTTAACATGATTTTTAACTCAGAATTATTATCTGAAGATGAAATTATTAATGATATTTGTGAAAATGCAAAAAAATATATAAGTAAAAGAGATTAAAAAAATGCCTAAAAAGAATAAAAAAAATAAAAAAAGAACCAAACCAAATGTGTTTGTTCAAAGCAATGCAAATGAAAATTTAAATCAAGAAATTAAAAATGATATGAATTTGAAACCAGCTGTTGAAAAGCAAACAAAAAATAATGCAACAAATTCGTCTTCATCAAATTATTTTAGTAAAGAAATAAAAAAAATGGGAATTATTTCTACTTCGATGATTGTAATAATTGCAATTCTAACTATAGTACTTGGATAATATAAATTCATATAAAAATAGAATTTCAGAAGTCCCTAAAAAACCAGGGGTATATCTTCATTCTGACAAAAACAAAAAAATAATTTATGTTGGAAAAGCTATTTCATTAAATGACAGACTTAAATTTTATTTTTCTAATCCAAAGGAAATTACTCCAAAGATAAGTGAACTTATTTCTAAAATAAATGATTTTGACTATATTGTTACTGAATCTGAACAAGAAGCTTTGCTGCTTGAAAATCAATTGATAAAAAAACACCAACCAAAATATAATGCTAGGTTGAAAGATGATAAATCTTATCCATATATAAAAATTACAAAATCAGAAAAATATCCTCAAATTTTAATTACTCGAAATCCTAAAGCAAATGACAAAAATAAATATTTTGGACCTTACTCTTCAATATCAAGTGTTAGACAAACTTTAGATTTGCTTTCAAAAATATTTCCTTATAGAACTTGTGATAGAAAAAATAATGAAAATCGTTTAAGTCCATGTTTTGAACTTGAAATAGGTAGATGCTCAGAATCTTACCATAATAATGATCCAGAATCATACAACGAAGTGATTTCAAATCTAGAAAGATTTTTGTCTGGTAAAACAAATTCTATTGTTAAGAAAGTTAAAGAAGAAATGCGTAACGCTTCAAGCACGCAAAATTATGAAAGAGCAGCAGTTTTTAGAGATAGAATAAATGCAATTGAAAAAATGCTGGAAAGGCAAAAAGTTTCAGGAGTAAAAAACGAAACCTTTGATATGATATCTTGTTTCAAAATAGATAATGAGGGAATGATAATAGTTTTCAATATTATACAAGGAAATTTATTGGCACATGAAAAATTTAGAATCGAAAATGTTAAAGATACAGAAACAAATGAATTGATGCGGTTATTTATATTTGATTACTATTCTAAAAACATAAAAATTCCTAATAAAATTTTCGTTTCTCACATACCAAATGAGAAAGATGTACTTTTGGAATTCTTATCAAAAAAAATAAACAAAAAGATATCAATATTAATTCCTAAAAGAGGTTCAAAAAAAAATATTTTAGAAATGGCTACTAAAAATGCAATTGAGTCAATTAAACAATGGCAAATAAAATGGATCAATGACAAGAAAAAAACAAAGATTGCGTTGAATGAACTTCAATTAGAACTAGGTTTAGAAGATCTCCCTAAAAGAATTGAGTGTTTCGATATTTCACATATTCAAGGCTCAAATGTAGTAGCCTCAATGTCAGTTTTTGAAAATGGTATACCAAAAAAATCAGATTATAGAAGATTTAAAATATCACAGGATAAAAACGATGATTTTGAAGCAATGAGAGAAGTTATAAACAGAAGATTCAACAGATTAATTGAGGGGAATAAAACAATATCAAAAAAATTAGAATCTTTTAATAAAAGACCAGATTTAGTTTTGATAGATGGAGGTAAAGGTCAATTAAGCTCTGCTTTACAAAGCCTAAATAATTTAGGTATTTCTGATTTGCCAATAGCAGGTATAGCAAAAAAAGAAGAAGAATTATTTTTACCATATACAGAAGAAGGGATTATTCTTGATAAATCATCTCAAGGTCTTTATTTAATTCAAAGAATAAGAGATGAAGCTCACAGATTCGCAGTAACTTATCATAGAAATATTAGACAAAAAAAATCTCACAAATCAAAACTTGATCAAATTGAAGGAATTGGTGTTGAAAAACGTAAAGCTTTACTAAAGAAGTTTAAAAGTATTGAAAATATAAGCAAAGCCAGTTTAGAAGAAATCTCTAAAATAAAATATATTAATAAAAAATTAGCTAGCACTATTAAAAAAAATCTAGAGTCTGAATAAATCCAACCGAGATTCGAGGAGCTTAATCGCTGCTAAAATAGATTCTCTAGACTCTTCAACTTCAATATTAACTCCATTTAATTGCAGTTTCAAATCTTTTGTATGAGGTAAATTATCACTCAATGGTAAAAAGTTATTTGAATGAAATCTAAGATCTATAATTATATTTTTAATTTTTCTTAAAGTTTTATTATCATATTGACCTGAAAGTAATCTTGAAATGTCATAAATTGATGGATTAGGATTAAGATCTCTAGAGAGTTTATTAAAAATATTGAAATTTTTGGAAGTTTGAAAAATCTTATTGAATTTAATGTCTTTATCGTCAGTCATAAGTATTTGGCGAGCTAAAGGAGTAGGTTTGAATGGATTACCATCAGTAATAAGGCCCCAGAGCCTTGAGGAAGAGAGACGAAGGTTAAATGCTCCACCTGTTGAGGTGAAAGAACGTAATTTAGCAAAATGGTCCTTGGTAATACTCGAAAGATTTGAAAAAACAATTGGTTCAACAAATTTTAAACTTTCTGATAAAGAATATTCAGGTAATTTCATATTTTCAATAATCATAAGTCTCCTTTACATATGTAGGAATTTTAGAGGCATTATGGAGGATATTATAGGCAAATGCTAAAATTCTGGCATCAATGATTTATTACGAATAATTAATGTTTCTAATTAAAACAATCATTTATATAATTTATTTTTTTAGATATATATAAATAAATACCAAAAAAAAACTTTATATATTATTTGTTTTTTAAAATAGCTTGAATCGATAAAGTAATATTTTCTTTATCTTAAAAAAAACGTTAATTTCATTAAAATTTAATAATGAAACAAAGTTTAGATCTAGAAAATCTATGATTTTATAAGTTTAAAAAACAAAACTTGATTTTTAGTTTTGTCTTATATAGTAAAATATTTATTTATTTATTTTAGCTATTTTAAAAATTTATTTATTTATTTATTTTAAAAAGCAGAATAGGGGAATTATTTGTTTGAAAATAAATTTTCATTGAATTTCGGGTAAAATTAATGGGAAATATATGATTTTTCATCTATAATAATCTCTCATATGAACTCTAATTTTCAAGATAAAAAACCCGATGAACTAGATCTGAGAATTTGGTCAGCATTTAAATACTATGATTACAGAGTTCTATGGCTATCTGGTGTTTCTGCTACTATTACTATGAACCTTAGAATGATTATTACAGGGGTATGGTTATATGAAAGAACAGGATTAGGGGCTACCCTAGCATATTTAGGCCTTATAGAGCTAGCCGTAAGAATACCAGCTAATCTTTATGGCGGTGTATTTGCTGATAGGTTAGATAGAAAAAAACTAATTGCTGTAACTCAACTATCAAGTTTTATTTTTATAGCATTAATGACATTGTTGGAAAACTTTTCTATACTAGAAATTTGGCATGTGTATTTAGTTACTGCAATACTTTCTGCAACAAGTGTATTCGGGAACCCTTCAAGATCAGCTCTAACAGCTAGAGTTGTTCCTAGAAATGTTCTGGCTCATGCAGTGGCAATGAATACTATTACCTGGCAAGTAGGAACAATAATTACTCCTTTTCTTTTTTTTGTTACTTCTTTTGCTTGGAAAGAACAAGCTGTTGAATCTTTAGTGCTTTCATTTTGGATAAATACTTTTTTTGCTTTTATTAGTGTTTTATCTCCTTTGTTCATACGCGAAAGCGGGAAAGCTCTTGATGCTAAAGACACATCGAATGTTCACAGGAATCTAATTGAAGGATTTAAATACGTAATTGCTCATCCGATTCTTCCTGGGCTATACATTCTTGATATTGGAGTTACTGTGGTTTCTTACTATAGAGAATTATTTCCTATTTTTGCAAAACAACTTTATTCTAAAGGTAGAGATGCGGTTGCTATACTAACAGCTTTCAATGCAGTTGGATCCATAGTAGGAAGCTTACTAGTAATGAATTTACATAAAATTAGAAAAAAAGGAGTCATAGTCCTTTATGCAACTTTATTATATGGATTCTTCCTTATTCTATTTGGTTGGTCTACATCTATTTGGATAGGCATCTTTGCATTAATCGCTTTAGGAGCAGCTGATGCCGTTGGAATGACAATGAGGCAAACAATTGTTCAACTTACTACTCCAGATAATATGAGAGGCAGAGCAAGCGCTGCGCATTCCCTTGCAGCTATGAGTGCAAATGGTATTGGTAAATGGGAAGTAGGAATAATGTCTGATTATATTGGAGCAGGCAATACTATAATTATAGGTGGAGTTGTTTCAATTTTTGTTGTTCTAATTATTTGGTATGCAATATCAGGAGTTAGAAAATACGAATATTCTGAATAACTACTTTTTATTTTCTTCTTCAGCCACTAATACACCTTTTTGAACATTTATAGTTGAAAGATAAATAGTTCCAACAACAATCAAGCCCCAAATAATCAATACTCCCAATTTTTGATTACTTGAATTTACAGCTATAACATAGATTAGAGGGCCTATCACTGAAGATGCTTTCATTGTGAATGCATAGAACCCAAAAAACTCTGCAGATTTTTTCAATGGAGTCATCATAGAAAAGCAGGCTCTAGCTAAAGCTTGACTTCCACCCAAAACTAATCCACTAAATAATCCCAATAGCAACCACTGAAAACCAATTTGAATATTTAATGGTTGCCATAAAACATCTCTTAAGAATTTAGGCCAAAGATCAATCCAATTATCGGATAAACTTGAGGAATGGTTTTGACTAATAGCTTTAGTAGAATCCAAATCTCCTCCTATAACAACTACAGAAAAGGCACTGGTAGGTTCATTAGAAATTGAATCAATAAATAAATCCAATTCGCTTGTTTTAATCGATTTGCCTTTTTCTATATGAAAATTATCTTTCCAAGCAATAATATCTATATTTTCTTCAGTGGAAGAAAATTCAGGTGAATCTACTAATTGATATTCACTATTAGATTGATTATATGTAAATTGATAATCGTAATCAGAATCTTTTGTAAGCTTTAAAGGAGCAAAACCCAACACAAAAATTATTATTAAAATCCAACCTGAAAGAGCTAATACTAATGCTTCTTTAGTCCCAAACTTATTAGCTAGCCATCCAAATAAAACAGACCCGGGAGCTGCAACAAACTGAACTATTAGAATTGTAATCATATTAAATAACAGATCTACACCTAACACATCTGCACCATATGCTCCTGCAACAGATAATACAGTTTGAACACCATCATTAAAAATATAAAAAGCAATTAAAAAAGTAAATAGATATTTAAATTTTCTGATTTCAGAAAACGTTTGCTTTAGTCTAGAAAATGCTGAAAAAATAATTTCTGAAACACTACTATTTTGTATTTCATTTTCTATTTCAGGTTCAGGAACAGTTTTTAGAGTCCAAATAGACCACCCAAACCACCATATTCCAACAGATACTATGCAAAGCCTTGTAACTAAATCTACCGCAGAAGATTCTAAGTATATGCTAGCTCCTTGAATTAGAATTAAATGTAATAAAAGCAGTAACCCTCCACCAACATATCCATATGCATAACCTTTAGTAGAAATTTCGCTTGCATACTTACTTGGAGCTAAGCTTGGCAGTAAAGAATTATAAAAAACATTTGCCCCTGCTGCACCTATATTAGCGATAAAATAACAACCTATTAACCAGGCCCATGAATTTGCTACATAAACTGAAAAAAAGCTAATTATAGTGAAAAGAACTCCTATTATCATATAATATTTTAAAAAAGTTTTTTTCAATGGCTTTGTATCTGCAATTGCACCTAAAATAGGGCTAGACAACGCAACAAAAAGAGCTGACATAGAAACACCTAATGCCCAAAGTGACGAGCCCGAAAAAGTTATCCCAAATATCTCTGCTCTGCTTCCAAAAGTAGCTTGAAAAGCCACAACAAAATATATTGGAAAAATTGCCGTTCCTGCAGAAGTGAAAAAAGCAGAGTTGGCCCAATCATACATACACCAACCAGTAATCGCTCTCTTTTTCTCGTCACTTAAAGATTCAACTGAATCTTTATTTTGACCTCCAAATATATTTTTAAACATAGATTAAACTTTCAGACAATTATAAATAGTTTTCAAGGCTTAACTATATTTCTTGCAAAGAACCAAGCAAATATAGCTTCAAAAAATAATGTTAATGACCAAGCTGATCCACCAACTATAGCACCATAACTCTCAAAATTCTTAAATATCAATATACCAGTACCTAATGTGATAATTAATACTAAAAATCTACATATATTTATATATATAATTGGATTTGTTGATTTGGAATGCATTATTATCCCTACATATAATTGCTCCATCACAAGAAATGGGGGCAAAAATGACAATAATTTAAATACTAATAATGTACTTTTAAATAAACTGCCATCTAAATTGAATAATTTTATAAAAATAAATTCATTTATAGGATTTATCCAAGCTATCAAACTGCAAAATAGTAAAGTAAGGAAACCAACAAAATATGAAAATTCTCTTATTTTTGTATATTTATAACCATTTGAAATTAATGACAAAATAGTTGATTGACATCCATTAATAGTAAAAGATACTGCTCCAAAAATCCCAAAGCCTAAATTCACAGCCGAAATAGAAATTTCTGGGTTATCTAATCTAGTTAAACATGCGTTTATTGCAGGCATTGTAAATGCAGGGATAAATGCTGCAAATAAAAGGGGGATAAAAAATTTAAATAAATCACCTACTAAAAATATATCTTTAGAAAATAAATCTGACTTATCAAACAAATAATTTCTTGTAAGAAAAAAAATCAACAAAGTTTCAAAAAGTAAAGAAAGAGTGAATGCCAACATTCCTAATTTATAACCTTCATAATCTAAAACATAAAAAACAGTTGCAAACAAACATGCACAAATAAATCCAAAAATAGTACCTATCCAAATTAATGACGATCGAGAAGAAACTATAGATATAGCATAAAAATGCATTTTAAATATTAGTAATAAAGGAATATAAAAACCTAACTTCAAACATTCTTCAACACTGTTTCTTAGTTCTCCTTTTGTTGCAAAAATATTTTCTAAAAAAAATGCAGACATAGGAGTGAAAATAATAAAAACGGAAATAAATAGGCAGATTAAAGATAATAATACAACAAAAAAATGAATCTTTAATTTGTTGAAGTTCCTGTAATAAACAATAGTAAGTTGCTGAATTCTTAAATTTGGCAAAGCAATTAAAAACAAAATAGAAACAGCTATAGAAAATGCACTAATTGATAATTCGGGGTTGTCTGATCTGCCCATTATGGCATTTAAGATTGGGGATAAAAATTGAGTTATTGATAAGTTTATTGAGGTAGGAATTAATAACGCAAAACCAGTTAAATAAAACTTATCAATAAAATTAAATTTTTTAAGCAAAATTTAGACTTTCTTGATTTTGAAATTGTTCTTTACTGATTTTTTCACTATATTTTCTAGTTTTCCTTCAAATTCTTTAGAAAAAACAGAAATTTTATCTCCTGATTTAAATTTCCAATCTCTACTAGAATAAGACAATTGGCTAGTTCCAAAAAAATGCAGATGCACATCCCCTGGATTTCTATGTAAATCATATTTGAAATGATGATATTCCATATTGGATAAGCTATGAGACATATATTCTTCGCCTGATTTCAATTCACCACTTTCATAAATTTTTTTACCATCTCTGCTGATATCACAGCTTATAGTAATATCTGAAAAATTCAACAAAGTATTTAATGAAGGCCCAATTGAGCAATTCCTTAATTTAGAATGAGCAAGGTATAAATAATTTATTTGTTCTGTCTCATGATCAGAGAATTCATTTCCTAAGGAAAACCCAACTCTAACGGGATTTCTATCTTTATCTATAAAATAACAACCTACTACTTCTGGTTCTTCTCCTCCATCTAAAGAAAAATCTGGCAAAAGCAAATTTTCCTTGTGCCCTTTTAGATTAAATCCATTACCTTTATAAAACCATTCAGGCGCTACTCCAATTTTTCCTTCTGTAGGTTTTCCTCCTTTTAATCCCATCTGAAACATTTTTGCTGAATCTGTCTCATCCTTTTTCTCGTCATTTTCGTTATGCATCATATCCCTAGATTTAACAGATCCAGTATGAGTCAAACCAGTCCCTGAAATAAAAAGCCTATAAGGATCAGGGTGATCTAAAGGAGGTAAAATTTTTACTCCAAAATTACTTGGGGTTTCCAATAACTCGTCATAATTGAAATTAAATTCAGTAGAATCCTTAATTTGTTCTTGTAAAAACCCTTCTAAATCCAAAGACTCGTTAATAACCTTTTCTAAAACTTTATAAGTTGTATTTAAGCGGATATCTTTAGCAGTTAAATTAATTATTTTATTTTCATTTATTATTCCAACTGCCCTAGATTTATTTTCAAATTGTAATTGAACTAAGTTCATTTTAACCTCTCCATAATTATTAGAATTAGTATTTTTTTTCTTTGGAAGATTTTTTTTGATAATAATACAATATATAAAAAAATAAATAAATTTATGGCTTTATGAGTAAAAAATTAGAAATTTTAATAATTAACGGTCCTAATCTAAATATGTTAGGCAAAAGAGAAACAGATATTTATGGAACTAGGACACTAGAACAAATAAATTCTGATTTGGTGAAAAATATAAATAATCCTAACTTAAACCTAGAATTCTTTCAAAGTAATCATGAAGGTGAAATATTAGATTTCATGCACAAAAATAATAATAAAGTAGATGGATGTGTGATTAATGCAGGTGCCCTTACTCACTCTTCCACTGCTCTTCATGATGCTATTAAATCTGTTGAATATCCATGTGTTGAAGTACATATGTCAAATATTTATTCAAGAAAAGAAAGTTGGAGACAAAAGTCATTAATTGCTCCTGTAGCTTTAGGGACAGTTCAAGGGTTCGGAGAAAAAAGTTACAAATCAGCTATTGAATTGCTAATCTCTAGCATTGGAGACTAAAAGTCTTTTCCCCAAACATCATAATTAAAATTCTTACCTAAAGGGTTTCTTTCTCTTGCTTTATTATTTTTTTCTTCTAGTTCTTTTGAAAGAGATGAAACAATGCCTTGTTTTCCTACCACAAGTATAAAAGCTACTTTGCTATCTATGGGAATCTTTGAAACAATTTTAACTTTTTCTTCATCCCATCCACCTATGGGATGTGTTTCAAGGCCTAACTCTGTTGCTTGAAGCATAGCATTTTGCCCAGCAAATCCTATTTCTAAAAAAGATTTTGGGGAAAAATCTTTATCTTCATTGCTGCAAAATATAATAATCAAGCTAGAATTTATCGCCCATTCTTGATTTCCTGTAGACATGGAGGCAACAATTGAATTAAATTTATTTGAATCCCTTTTTATTCCAATAATTCTCCAGGGCTGTCTGTTTCTCGATGAAGGTGCCCATATAGAAGCCTTCATAATCAGCTCTATATCTTCATTTGATAAATCTATTGGACTAAAATTTACTGAACTTCTTCTTTTAAAAATTGAGGATTCGGACAATTTTTTACTCCTATACTTTCATTTTATTTTATTGTAACCTTTTCTTTTAAATCCTACTTACTCTTTTGAGGTAAAAAAATGATATATGAATTTAGAACTTATCAAATAAAAACAGGTTCACTTCCTACTGTATTGGAAAAATTCAAAGCAAAAATAGATGGAAGAAATAAAATATCTAAGATAGGAGCATTTTGGTTTACAGAAATTGGTCCATTAAATCAAATAATCCATGTTTGGCCATATAAAAGTATTGACCATAGGAATAAATCTCGAAAAGAAGCTATAGAAAAAAAGCTCTGGCCTCCAGATACAGCAGATTATATGGTAAAAATGAATTCAGAAATTTGGTTACCAGTACCATTCAGCCCTAAATTTAGAGAAAAAGAAATAGGCCCTTTTTTCGAAATGAGAATTTATACATTTGAACCAAATCAAATTGAAAAAATGCTTCCAGCATGGGAAGAAAAAATTGAAGCAAGAAAGAAGCTTGCTCCTTTAGTAGGTGCATTTGTTTCTGAAATAGGAGATCTTAATAAATATATGCACATCTGGGCATATAAAAGTCTTCAACACAGAACTGAAGCAAGGGAAAAATTCAGTTCAATAGGATGGCCGCCTAAATCTAGTGCCAAGCCTCCATTGTATATGGAAAATAAAATAGTAATGGCTTCAGATTTCTCACCTATCAAATAATCAGAATTTATAATTATTTTGCCTTAGGCACTCATAGGCGATTATAGATACAGAATTACAAATATTAATTGATCTTATATTAGGATACATTGGAATATATATTTTTTTTTCTTCATCAAATTTATTAAGAATCGATTTGTTTATTCCTCTGCTTTCAGAACCAAATACAAATGTATCAGCCATATTAAAACTGCATTCTGTATAATTTTTTTTAGCTTGGGTATCAGTTAAAAAAACACCAGTTTTATTTTCCCCTAAAAAATCTTCAAATTTTTCATGAATAAATACTTTTGACAAATCAAAATAATCCAATGAAGCTCTTCTAAGATTTTTATCATCTAAAGTAAAGCCTAAAGGTTGAACAAGGTGTAGCTCTGCGTTTATATTTACGCATAGCCTTATTATGTTCCCTGTATTATGGGGTATCTCTGGTTCAATTAGTACTATTTTGATTTATAGGCTCCTTTTACGTTATCTATTTTTTCATTTAAATCTTTCATGTTATCTATAGGTAAATCGCATACATAATTTTTACAAATATAAATTTTACTTTTTTTATCATTTAATCTTTCTTCCATTATTGGTAAATAAAAGTTTTCATCATAAGGATCTTCAGAAACAATAATTGTATTTGGTAGATATGAAGATAGAAGAAATTTTAAAGATTCTTTATAAAATCTTTCATTGTTATTACCAGAAATAAAAATTTCTGAATTATCTTCTTCCATTAGATAATATAGTTTGAACCAAGAAGGAAGATCAAGTGGGCTCTTATCAATTAAACCAGAAACAGATTCCATAGATTCTCCTACTATATTCAGGTATTTTATATCATTGGAATATCTATACAATTTATAGATATTTTGGGCTGCTATTGCAGCAGAATTTGGAATCATAGGATCAAAAAAACCTTTGGGACGGATTATAAGATCATTTGACTCTACAGTGTCATAAAATATTTTGTCTTTTGAGCTCCAAAACAAGCTAATAGTGTCTTCACAGAAATTTTTAGCTAGATTGTACCATTTAGATGATTGAGATGAGTTGTAAAGGTCAAATAAAGCATTGGTAAAATAAGAGTAATCTTCTAAAAAAGAAATTTTATTATTTTTAGTATGATATAAATTCTTATTTTCTATAAAATTTTCCATTATAGATTCTGAAGATTTTACTGCTTGAGCTAAAAATTTTGATTCGCCTGTCACATTATATGTATTACATAAAGAAGAAATCAAAAGTGCATTCCATGAAGTGATAAATTTATTATCTGTATTTGGTTTTATTTTTTTATTTCTAATCTTTATAAGTTGATTTTTTGAATCATCAATTATTTTTTCAACTTTGGTTTTTGAAATATTTTTTGTTTTTGATATTTCGTCTATCGATTGATTTACATATAAAATATTCTTATCATCTATATCGCCTTCTTCAGTTAAGTTCCAATAATCTTTGATGATGTTAAAATTTTCAGATGAAATGTTTTTTTTGATTTCAGTATAGTCCCAAATATAAAATTCTCCTTCTTTACCATCTGAATCAGCATCTTGTGTTGAATAAAAAAGATTTTCTTCTGACTTCATTTCTTCTAATAAATAATTAATAGTCATATAAATAGTTTTTTTTATATTCTCATTCTCTGTTACTTTGAAAGAGATGCATAAAAGATTCAATATAAGGGCATTGTCGTAAAGCATTTTTTCAAAATGAGGAATTTTCCAATCTCTATCAGTTGAGTATCGAGAGAAGCCGCCAGATAATTGATCAAATATACCTCCATTAATCATAGACCCTAAAGAAAGTTGAGCCATATTATAAAATTCATTTGAACTATTTTTCTTACCTAGTAAATATAAAATTTCTATCTTAGATGTTTCTGGAAATTTAGGATAATCCCCAAAACCTCCTTTTTCAAAATCAAATGAATCTTTTAACTGAGAGGTTATTTTAGAATAAAGATTATTTATTTGACTTTTTTTATTCTGAGAATTTTGAAATAAATTTTTCAAACCTTCAAAAACAACTTTAGAGTGGTCATCAACACTAATTCTATTAGTTTGATAAATTTCAATTATTTTTGCTAATACCGACTTAAAGGCAGGAATATTATGCTTATCAAATTTTGGGAAGTAAGTTCCTGCATAGAAAGGCACTCCTTCTGCATTCATAAAAATAGAAGCAGGCCAACCTCCACTGCCACTTATCATTTGAATTGACGCCATATAGATTGAATCAATATCAGGTCGTTCTTCCCTATCAACCTTTATAGAAACAAAATTTTTATTAAGAATTTCTGCAGTTTCCATATCTTCAAAAGATTCTTTTTCCATTACATGACACCAATGACAACTAGAATAACCAATAGATAAAAATATAGGTTTATCTTCTTTTTTTGCTTTCTTGAAAGCTTCATCCCCCCATGGATACCACTCCACTGGATTAGTAGAATGTTGCAACAAATACTCTGACTTTTCTTGAGATAAATTATTCAAATCAATTATTCCTAGATATCAATTTCTATACTAACTGGACAATGATCTGAACCTAATATTTCAGAATAAATTTTTGCATCTGATAGCTTTGAGTTTAAAATTTTAGATGTGCAAAAATAATCGATACGCCATCCAACATTTCTTGATCTAGCTCCGCCCATATAACTCCACCAAGTATAATTATCACCTTCAGAATTAAAGTGTCTAAAGGTATCTATAAATCCATGATTTACTATATTGTCAAAACCTTTTCTCTCTTCTGAAGTAAATCCTGCATTTCTTACATTTGGTTTAGGGTTTTTTAAATCAATTTCTTTATGAGCTACATTAAGATCTCCACAAAAAATTACAGGCTTTATTTTTTCCAGTTCTATAACATGTTTTAAAAAGTCAATATCCCATTCATTTTCTCTATAATCTAATCTTGAAAGATCTCTTTTCGAATTGGGGGTATATACGTTTACAAGAAAAAAATTTTCATATTCTAATGTAATTACCCTACCTTCATTATCGTGTTTATCAATACCTAAACCATAAATCGAATCAATTGGTTCTTTTTTAGAAAAAACAAGGGTACCTGAGTATCCTTTTTTTTCAGCACTATTCCAAAATTGAGTATAGCCTGGAGTTGTCAATTCAACTTGACTGTCAGATGCTTTAGTCTCTTGTATACAAAAAATATCAGCATCAACGTCGTAAAAAAAAGATTCAAAACCTTTCTTTATACAAGCCCTTATACCGTTTACATTCCATGACAACAGTCTCATAAATATCCTCTTAATATCTTAGAATTTGAATAAATTAGTTCAATTCTTATAATAAATCATTATCTATAACTTTAAAAGCGTTTGGCGTGAAAAAATCCTCATATACCTTTAAAACTCATATAAAAGAATTAGAACATCAATGTCTTTTTATCATTTTTTTTGACAAAATTTGCATAAGAATATATATATTTTTGACAAATAAATTTGGTATTATTTATATTAGTTAAATAAAAAAAAGACAATTTCAGGTTCCCTTATGAGCAATAAAAAAACATTATTTTCATTCAAGAAAGGTATTATTAACTTTGGAAGCACTCATGAAAAAAAAGAGTACGTTCAATGCATGGGAGTATTAGTAGCTGCATCTTTAGGAGAAGTTGCAAATTACAGGCAAGTTATTGAGACCGTTGAATCAAAGATTGATGGTAAAGTGTCAAGAAGAAACATAAGAGGTGCTATAAAAGGCTTAGCTTTACTTTATCCTGTTGAATTTATAGGTGACAAGCAGATTGAGAAAATAAAAGTAAATAAAAATAAATTAAAAAAAATAATCATAGGTTCATGCCAATCAAGTGCATTTAAATATTTATATGATGAATCCCTTGAAATAAAAGATTATTTTTTAAATGAATTTAAAGTAAACGAAAGAGAATTTTATAGATTTATAAATGGAGAAAGAGAGCTTGTAGAAGAAAAAAATATTATGAAAATAGCTGCTTTTATTTCAATTTTTCTATCTACAAATAAGAAATTTAAATATTACCCTACCTTTAGCCAAGAACTTTTAGATAAACAAATAGGATATCTATTTGCAAAAACCACTCCCCTATTTTCTATAAACCCAACCCTTGAAGAGATTTTTAGTCTAAGCTTCATAATGAATAAAGAAATATTAATTTACTATTTTTCTAAGCTATGCAAAGAGTTAGATTTTAGTGGAGAAGAATCCTATCAAGTTATAAAGAATATATTGACAAAAGAAATAAAATCCTACAATGTATCACTAAACAAATATTTAGACTTTTTTCACACTATGGATAATGAAGGAGAGTTTATAGATCCTGAAACAATTCTCAGATCATCAAATTTACCCATAAAAAAAAGAATAACATTAGTTCCAAAAATAGAGAAAGATATTACTTCTTCACTACCTGAATTATTTTTAGACTTCTGGACAAATTCTAAAACTAATTTGGCTAAACTAAGAATTGAGGTAGGAAGGCAGATCAAGAATAGAAAAAGCATTAAAAGAGACCTTCTAAATGATAAACTTGCTAGTTATTTAAGATAGATTTTGTATGCTTTTTAGTTATTATATTCATAGTTAATAAATTAGGAGTTAAACAATTAATAATAATCATCAAAGACTAAAAACGAATCCTTTGCTTTATATAGATAAAAGTACAATTGTAAAATTATCATTTTCTATTTCATTGATCATTTTTACTGGTGTGTTTGCACAAATTAGATTCTTTTTACCTGATAATCCTGTACCCATAACGTTTCAAACCTTAGGAATTTTATTAATGGGAGGGCTATTAGGGCCTAGATGGGGACTTGGAACTTCTTTATCATACGTTATTTTAGGTTTAGCAGGAATTCCGTTATTTCAAGGAGGGAATGGAGGTTTTCAGTATTCTACAGGCGCTACAGGTGGATATATAATTGGATTTGTATTTGCATCAACTTCAGTTGGGTACTTTATAAACAAAGGATTAAATGAATCGAAAAGTATTTGGGCATATATAATGGGTACCCTTATTGTATATATCCCTGCAATTATTTGGCTGTCAATTTTTAATTTCAGTTGGCCAGAAGATGGCAAGTTGTTTTCTCAAGCTGTCTATCCTTTTTTGATAGGAGATATTATTAAAGCTATTGCAGCTTCTTTGCTTACAATAGGAATTTTAAAAACTAAACTTAATAAGTACCTAAAGTAAAGTTGGATAAAAAAATAGAAATACCTAATGGTTGGTTAAGGTTACTAGAACCAGAATTTTCAAAGTCATATATGGCTAAAATAAAAGAATTTCTTAATAGTGAATATAGTAAAAATAAAAAAATATACCCTAGTAAATCTCTAATATTTAATGCTTTCAAGCTATGTGATTTTGATCGAGTTAAAGTGGTCATTTTAGGACAAGATCCTTATCATGGTCCAAGACAAGCTCATGGCCTTAGTTTCTCTGTTCAAAACACAATACCCTTACCTCCATCTTTGAAAAATATATATAAAGAGTTAGAAAATGATCTAAAAATAGAATTGGACAAAACTAACGGAAATTTAGAATTCTGGGCTGAGCAAGGGGTATTTTTACTAAATACAACTTTAACAGTTGAAGAAAATAAACCATTATCTCATTCCAAAATAGGATGGGATATTTTTACAAATCAAGTCATTAAAAAGTTGAATGAATTAAAAAGTAATTTAGTATTTATTCTTTGGGGAAAATTTGCTCAGTCAAAAACTGATTATATAGATGATGATAAACATTTAGTAATATGTTCTCCTCATCCATCTCCACTTTCAGCACATAGAGGTTTTTTTGGAAGCAAACCCTTCTCTAAAACTAACCAATATTTAACATCAAAAAATATCAATAAGATAAATTGGATAAAAAGAAATTAAGTAGAGAACCGATCTTGAGGGACTTAGTATCGGTTCTCTATTTAATTTTCTACAATTGATCTGTTCAATTCAATAAATTTAAAAAAATTGTCTTATTAAAACAACAAATTATTTAATAAAACTTAAGAATAAGACAGTAAATTTCATAGTTTAATAAACTCTGTTTTATAATCAAAAAGTAGAACTGACAAGACATAGTCATTTTTGTTAGTAATTATCAGTTCTCTTTGAAAAAATGAGTCAATTTATATGTATTTTTTTTTAAAAAAATGTTCTAATTTAATGGTGCAATCAGTAAAAGAAGGAATTTATATTGGATATTTATGTAGGAAACCTCCCTTGGGCGGTAGATGATAAGGAATTAGAGGAGCTATTTTCAGAATATGGCGACGTAGAAAGTGCAAAAGTAATAAAGTACAAAGACTCAAATAGGTCTAAAGGTTTTGGATTTGTAGAAATGGATGATGATTCTGCTGCTGCAAAAGCAATAGAAGCACTTGAAGGGCATGAATTAGAAGGCAGGCCTCTAAAAGTTAATGAATCAAGAGGCAAGGCTGAATAAAATCTATTTGTTATTTCTTTCTTAATGAATCACCCTAATTTTAAACAAAAGATTATTTCAGGGGTAGAGGATTTTTTTAAGCATCTAAATAGAAAAGATAATCAATTGGATTTCAAATTTCTAAATAATTGCATAAAAGAATTAGAATTAGATTTTCAAATATTAACTAACTATATTCAAGATGAAAGATTAAATTTACACCTTGAAGGAATGATCGTTACAGATCAAACTAATAAAAGATTAATTCACGCTGAAAAATTATTTAAATTAACTCAAAGTGAGTTTAAAGAAATAAGAACTATTCTTTCTAAAAGTAAAGAATCAAATAAAATCAACAAAAAAGAGATTATTAGTAAATTCCACAAATATATTTCACCAAAAATCATTTGGGTTTTTGAAGATGATAAGTCAATAGAATATACAGCTTTAAAGCATCTATATGAAACAGGTGAAATCAAATAATAATGACATATAATTTTCTTTTTTGAATTAGATTTGAAATAATTATAAGTCCCTAAAAATTTAATTATGTACCAAAAAAGAAAATCATTAGAAATAAAAGATTATAAAATTATCTATAAAAACCAATTAGGAGAAATTATAGATAGAGAAACTTGGTTTAAAATTTCTGATGAAAATACATATACAATTCACGATATTTCAGATCAAAGGAAAATTGGTTGAATCCAAGCATTAGTTCCTTCTGAAGAGCGTATAACAACTCTAAAATATTTTTTCATTCCTTCTGTTTTGATTTCAATTTCATCATCTTCTTTTTCAAAAAAAACTAACCCAGAATCATGAATTACCTTTATGGTATATTTTTGCTTCTCATTTGGAGGTCTTTTTTTGATTTTCAAATATATCTTTGATTTAGAAACTTCCAATTTTTCAAGTTCTATTCCAGTTGAAGAATAAAAATCTCCTTTTTTCATTGATTTAACAATTTCTTCTACCGTAAGAGATTTTGATTTAACATAGATCCATCCCCTTCCGGGATTTGATCTGTGTGACGAAAATTCTTCTGTAAAATGATGTGCATCATCGCTAGCAACTCCATAAATTAATTTACCTGAAGATAAAATATCATCCCAGATTTCTTCAGTAGATAATGAATGAAGAGAACCTTCATTATTTGAGTGCATATGACCATTAAATACTTCAAAAGCCCAAGCATTTTTCGAATATTTTATGTCATCTGCTGACACCCACCATTGATAGTTTGGATGATTTATACTAGCCAAACCTCCCTGAGAATTAACTTTTTCTACAACATCATTTATCCCATCTAGATTACTTTCATATGAGCCTGGGGATATGAGTTTTTTTATTCCTATCCCGTTTATATGTAAAGCAGCTGGAGTTCCATTTATTTCTCTTATAGTTATTTCTTCTCCAGGTACTAACAAAGGCCACTGATTTTCATTACTATTTGCTTCATCCAAAATAGTCAAATGATTATGATCAGATAAAACCAAAAAGTCGTATTGGTTGTTTTTATACCAACTAGCAACATGTTCTGGTGCTGAATCTCCGTCGCTATTAGTTGAATGAGTGTGTAAATTACCTTTGTACCAATTCATTTTAATAAAAATCCTTTGTAATAAGTTGTTTTATATTATTCTAAACTAAAAGAAACATTGCAAACTAAAACAGAAAAATAATTGAAAAGTCTCTTTGTTATACTAAACTAATCTTAATATACATAAAATTCTTAAATAATTGAAATACATAAAAAAATTTATTCATATATTTTTTAAGTATCCTTTATTTTCTGCTGGGTTTTTATTTCTGATTAGCTTACTAGGATTGTTTGCCCCTATAATTGCTCCTTATAATCCTTATGTAGCCGATACAAGAGCAAGGCTTCAAACTCCAGGAATAGTTAGTGGGAAATTTAATATACAAAATTATGACCTCATTAAATCATCTAATCAAATAAGTCAAAAACCTAGGTGGCAACAATTATTAGAGCAAGAAGATCCTAATATCGAAAAAAAAACATTAACTAAAGGAACAAAAGGTTCGATCGAATTTAAACTTGGCCCTAAGACCAGTTTTGTTGATGTAAATAGAAATGGTAATTATTTAGATGAAATTATTTTTGATGAATTTTCAAACTGTCTTGGTTTATCTCAAAATGAATGTCCTCGCCCAAATATTGATTATGTAAAAATCTATAAAAAAGGAAGCATTGGTTATATAGATTTTGTTGCCAATGAAGATATAGTTGATCGTCAAAATGATATTATTTCTTTAGATCTAAGAGTTATAAGAGAAGATACAAAAAAATGGCCCTGGTGGCCAAGTGGATTGTATCTCTTAGGAACTGACACCATAGGAAGAGACTATTTCTCTAGATTGATATATGGAGCAAGATGGAACTTGAGTCTTATGTTACTTACAGGGGTAGCGGGAAGCTTGTTAGGAACTAGTCTGGGTATTATTGCTGGATGGTGCGCATTTAAACCAAACTATAAATGGGTTATAGATGAAATAATTCAAAGAATAGTAGATATAACCAGTGTAATTCCTATACTTCTTATCGCTATAATGACAACTTTAATTTTGGGTAATAATATTTGGGTATTTGCATTAATATTAATTCTTTTTACTTGGCAAAACTTTGTAAGAATAATAAGAGCAAAAACATTAAGTATTAGAAATGATGAATATATTAAATCTGCTATAGTTTCAGGAGCTAGTTCATATAGAATTTTTACAAGGCACATACTTCCTGCGCATTTAAATGACATTTTAGTAATTGCTACCTTTAATTGTTCTTTAATAATTTCTTTAGAGGCTGTATTGTGTTTCTTTGAAATTGCTATTCCTAGGCATTGGACAGCATGGGGAAATATTATAAAACTTTCTGTAGAGTATTGGAATTGGGGATACTGGGATGGAAATTATCAGTATCGATACCAAACTTATATTCCTTTAAGTTTAATAGTATTAGTTGTATTTTCTCTCAATTTTCTAGGAGACTGGTTCAGAGATCGACTCGACCCTAAATTAAGACAAATTGAATAAATAAAATATTATTTAATGATAATATTCAAAAAAAGAACTTTTGAAGGATTTTTTATGAAACCATATGAGAAAGAAGCTATTACAGCAGCACTTAATTGGAACGAAGAAGGATTTAATAAAAGAGATAAAAAAATAACCATTGAAGGTTTGCACTTTCCTCACATAAGGTTATGGCAAAATAAATTTTCTGTTTTTAAAAATGAGAAAGAATTTTTAAAAGGTTATGATATTCAGACAAAAAAATTAAAAAAAGAAGGATGGGATCATACAGTAACTTTAGATATTAAGGCAGTTCAATCACAAGAAGAGAAAGTTCACCTCCTGATACATCAATCTAGAAGAAATAAAAATGGAGAAGAGTACCATAATTTCCAAACTCTTTGGATAATGACTAAAATTAATAGGAAATGGGGAATACACTTCAGATCATCTTTTCTTGAAGGAGCTTCTCAGATATCAGAAATTAAAATTTAGTACCATAGAAAACTGGTAAACTCAGACCCAAAAATCAAATCTGAACCAAGCATTAATCCTAAAATAACACTGAGTGTTCCCGCTAATGAAATGAGTGAATTTTCAAAGATTCTTGAATCCGATTTAACCCTAAAAGGAGCTGAAAAGAGCAATGTCATGAAGGACATTGAAATTATAGTTCCAATACAAAAGAAAAATAAATACAAGATCCCTGAAGTAAAGGTTGGGCTTGTAGGTAAAATTGCTAATAGTACCGCTGCACTTCCAGCTAAACCATGTACAAAACCAATCAAATAAGATTTTTGCCTAAAAAAAGGCATATAATCGGAAAAAAAATTATGGCCATGATCTGTTTTATGTTCATTAGATTTTTGGTCATGTATATGATTGCTGTGTAAATGAGTATGACTTACTCCATCATGATCGTGTATATGAATATGCAGATTACCTTTATATAATTTCCAAAAGACTTGAATTCCCAAAAATATCAACATTACAGAAACTAAAATCTCAAAGTATAAAGAGATAGGTTCATATATATCATAAAATATATCCTTAAATAACAATACAGATATACCAATTAATATTAGTGGAGTTGAATGCCCCAAACCCCACGAAATACCTATCCATAAGTTTTTAATATACTTATTAAAATCTCTTGATAAAGTAGATATAGCGACAATATGATCTCCATCGATAGAGTGTCTTAGCCCAAGTAAAAATCCTACTAAAATAGCTGAAAAAACTCCAGAGATTTCTAAAACTTCATGTTCCATAAACTTTTGAAATGTATAACGTTGATATCATAATAACAAATTCAGTAAAATTATTTATTTAAAATGATTAGATATAAAATAGTTTTATTCTTTTTAATAATGATTGGAATTGCATATATTTTAGAAAGAATAACAAGAAATAAGTTTGATAATAACCCTAGGTTGAAATTTATATTTTTTTCATCAATAATTAGCTCTACTGCATTCTTAGTGGGGTTTATTATTTTTTATCTGCTATCCTGATCAACTGAAAATTTTAATGTAAAATAAAAATTATAAAGGACAAATTTAAGAATGAAAATTACTGATATCAAAGTTTTTAAGATGTCTTCACCAGCTTGGCATAAGTCAGAAACAAATAATTGGCTTTTTGTTAAGATTTACACAGATTCAGGTATTTATGGAATTGGCGAGGGAAGCTTACAATACAAAGATGCTGCTTTAGAATCAGAAATATTAGATTTTGGTAAATTTTTAATTGACAAAGACCCTTTTCAAATAGAATTTATATGGAACTCATTATATAGAAGAGTTACATGGACTGGCGGAGCTGTAACTATGAGTGCTATAAGTGCTATTGACCTAGCATTATGGGATATAAAAGCAAAAGCCCTTGATGTTCCGGTTTATGAATTATTAGGTGGTAAAGTAAGAGAAAAAATCCCTGTTTATGCAAATGGATGGTTTGAAGGATTAAAAACTCCAAAAGAACATTCTAGAGCTGCTGAAGATGTTATTAAAAGTGGTTATAAATGTCTTAAGTTTTATCCTTTTATAGGAAAATATAGCATTGAAAATGAAAACTTGAACTATGGAGTAGAGTTAGTTAAAGCAGTTAGAGATACTGTCGGAAATAACACCCAAATTGGAATCGACATTCGTGCAAGATTAGATTATGGAAGTGCAATTAAAGTTTTGAATAAACTTAAACCTTTTGATATTTCTTGGGTTGAAGAACCAGTTCAATTTGATAATTTAGATGTCTTAGGTAAATTAGCAAGTAAAACTGATATCCCTATTTCTACAGGGGAACAGCTTTATAATAGATGGGAATATCAGAAACTTTTTGAACAAAAATCAATTTCTATAATTCAACCAGATATTTGTCACGCAGGTGGATTATCAGAGTTAAAAAAGATCTCTTCAGCAGCTGAAACATACTATGTTAGCGTAGCGCCACACAATTCTAATGGGCCTATTTCAACTGTAGCAAGTCTTCACCTTGATATGAGTATCCCAAATTGCTATAAACAAGAAATATTTGTAAGCTTTCTAGATGGTTATAAAAAAGTATTAACTAATAATATCGTTATAGAAAATGGTTTTACAGCCCCGCCTACTGGATCTGGATGGGGTACTGATATTGATGAAGAAGCTTTAAAGGAGTTTCCGCCATCAGAGTATACACCAATTGACTCTGAGCCATATAAAGAATTTTTCTAAATTTCATCAGGCCAATCTACCGTTATTCCATCAATATTTAGATCTGATATTTTTTTTACATCTTGAATATTTTGGAATCCCCAAGAACTGATTATAAAGTTTTGTTTTTTTAAATTTTCAACGACTTTTTTATTGAGCAATTTATAATATGGGAAAATCCCATCAAGATTATGGCTTTTAGCAAATTGGACTACCCTATCATTCAAATCTTTTACAAGGAATCCTATTACAATATCATTAGAAAAATTTCTTAAAATTTCTATTTGTTTTGGTAAAAAAGAACAAAATATGATTTTGGGGCTTTTTTGCTTAGATTTAAAAACTTTATCTCTCCAATAGTCACTCTTAGATATAAGCTCTAAAACCCTTGGAACAAGTTCAATATCAGACCCTTTGATTTCAATTACAAAATTTACATTATTATATTTATCCAAAACTTTAGAAAATTCTGGTATTTTAGAATTTTCATATTTGGGAGAGAACCACCCTCCATAGTCTAAACTCAACAATTCATCCAAGTTTTTTTCTCTTACTTTACCAAATCCATTACTTGTTCTATCGATAGTTTCATCATGAATAATTACTACTTTATTATCTTTTGTAAGATGTACGTCAAATTCTACGTGTTTAATGCCTTTTGAAAATGCCAAATCAAAAGAATGATAAGTATTTTCTGGCGCTTTTGCTGATAAGCCCCTATGAGCTACGATATAAGTCATTTTTATAGTTTATATATTTTCGTGATATATTTGATTCTAATATGTTTAATAATATTTTTAAAATTTTTATAAGTATAATAGTCTTTTTAGTTTTATGTATTTCAATATATGTAGCTATACTAGTTAGTTTAGATTTTTTTGATAAAGATAAAAAACCTTTATTAAATAAAGATATGCAAGAGAATAGATTAGGACCTATGGATCCGAAAGATATGATGAGAGGACCTATGGATCATAAAGATATGATGAGAGGACCTATGGATCATAAAGATATGATGAGGGGACCTATGGATCATAAAGATATGATGAGAGGACCTATGGATCCGAAAGATATGATGAGAGGACCTATGGATCCTAGAGATATGATAAGAGACCCTAATATAATTGAAAAAACATCTGAAGAATACGAATTGATAATCAAAGAGCTAGAATTACAAAAACAGTTCATAGATAGAGATATAACTTTAGAAAAAAATAGAATTGATCTAGAAATTCAAAGAATTACAAACGAAAAAAATAAATTAAAATAAAGTTTATTTTAAATATTTCTTGTTTACTTTTAAAAGGTAAGTATATGTAGGATTTACAAATTGAGTAACTCTAGCTTCTAGAACCTGAGCCAAAAGCATAAACGCCTCTTTTTTATCAATATCATAATCATTTTCTAACCATAAAAGCATTTCAGATAAAGCAATTCTAAATGCATCTTCCGCAGGTCTAGCCTGAGCTGTAGTCATTATATATTCATTATTAATTATCCTTGGCCATGTCATACCTCTAGGTTTAGGCTCTGAGTAACATTTCAAACTCACACTTCCACCTGTTTCTATTCCTCCTCCTCCTGAAATTTCTCCATCGCCTTGAATGGCATGCATATCTCCAATATGTAATAAAGATCCTTCGTTATTTACAGGAATTTGAACAATTGCGCCAGTTGTTATTTCTTGGATATCAAAATTTCCACCCCACTCTCCTGCCCAAGAATTTCCTCTTGCTTCAAATTCTGGAGCTAATCCAACTACTCCTATCATAGGTTTTATTGGTATTGATAATTTGTCATTCCAAATAATTTTTTTGTCAATTATTTTGACTACTTTAAAAACCTCTCCAATTGCTGACGGCCCTAAATATGAAGGAAATGCTCCTGTTGATCCTCTATATTTGGTATATCCAATTTCATGAGTTTCAATTTCACCAATTTCAACATTTAATATTTCGCCTTTTTTTGAATCATTAATCCAAATACATCCTGAAGATGGATTTCCTCTATCATCTGGCATAGAATCATCACGATGTTTATTAAATAATTCAACTAAATTTTTATCAACATCTTTTGAGTCAGGCCCTCTATTCATTTGTGTTTCAACTTCAAACCAAATATTTTGATCTACTTTATCTGTGATCTTATTATAAGGCGAGTGCTCTCTATATAAAATTTTTTTTGAAATTTTCTTCATGCTATTTGATATTATAATTTGCAATCTCTACATTGCTAAATTCTCTCATAGTTTTCAAATATTCAACTTTTGATAATCTTGGAGTATGCTTTGAAATAACTTCTTTACCAGTAGAAGCTCCATCATATAATAGATCAATAATAGTATATGCCATCATTTTTCCTGCCTCTACTACTGACAATTCATAGTCTTCAACTATAAATCCAGCTGTATGCGCTGACGCATCTGTAGCACCTCCTACATAGGGATGTATTACTGGCATAAGATGTGCGAGGTCACCCATATCAGTTGAACCTCCGCCATGCTCAAGCTCTGTTGAATTATTTTTTGTATTTTCAAGATTTTTCTTATAAATTTCTTGTAAATTACTATCATGAAAAAGAGGGAAATAACCTGGTAAAGTAGTTATTTCAACTTCTGCTCCAACCGCCATAGCTCCGGCTCTTAAACAATTATCAACTTTAAGATTCGCATTTTTTATAGCATCTAAAGATGCTCCTCTTACAAAAGTTTCTAGAGTGACTATTTCAGGGACCTGATTTACTACTGATCCACCAAGAGTAATAATTGGATGAACTCTGATATGATGATCGTCAAAAAAAGTTTCTCTATTAGCATGAATGTTTGCCATAGAAAGATTAGCAGCATTTAAAGCATTTATTCCAAGATGAGGATCACCTCCTGCATGAGAAGATTTTCCATGAAATTCAATAAACTTTGCAACTAATCCGTTACCAGTACCTCCATAACCAAAACCAGAAAAATTCCCTCTAGCATGAGTCATCATAGAAATATCTATATCATCAAAAATCCCTAATTTAACTAATTCTTGCTTTCCTCCTAAAAATTCAAATTTACCTTTAGATCTTTGTTCATTTCGCCATTCTATCTCTACATATTCTTCTGATGGGACTGCTATAAAAGAAATTGAACCAGAAAGGTTGCTCAATACTTCTTGAGAATTTAATGCAAATAAAGTTGCTAACATATTTCCAACTTGAATATGATGGCCACATGCATGAGCTGCATTGGTTACATTATCAGCAAAAGGATGCCCAGGAACAGGAAGTCCATCTAATTCGCCTATAACAGCTATATGAGGGCCAGGTTTTGCTCCTTTAATTGTCGTCATTAATCCTGTTATTGCAAGATTATTTACTACTTCCATATTTAAAGATTTTAATACTTCATAAATTTTTTTATTAGTCTTAAATTCCTTATAGCCTGTCTCTGGCTCTGAAAGTATATCTTTAGATAGTTTTATCGCAATATCTTTTTTTGTATTTAGGTTTTCAGATGATTTATTTTTTAATTCTTCAATAGATAGCATAATATCCTCTTTTCTAATACGAGTTTACAAGAATTTTTTATTTAAACAATACGCAATTTCTTAGAAGCAATTATAGCAATAATAAAAATTGGATAACTAGATAATCCACTTATTACAAGAGCTGTTTGTGCATTTGTAATATCTGAAATTAGTCCCCCTACTAACCAACCTATAAAAAATAACTGAGTAACAAACTGATATAAGGCCATAATTTTATTCCTATCTTTATCTGTTGTCTCATTTTGAAAAATAAGGTTCGCAGCTACTACCCAGTATGCTGCACTAAAGCCCATTAAAAACAAAAGTAATATAGATAAGTAATAATTTGCAGAAAATGCAAAAATAATTTGTCCAATATCCCAGGCAATTGTAGCGAGAATTAAAACAAATATTTTACTTCTAAAAACTCCTGTATAAAAAGATAGAATCGTTCCCAAAAATATACCTGCTCCATTAACTGCAAAAAAAATTCCGAAACCTGTAGCGCCAACCCCGAAATTATTAGCATATTGAGGCAATACTATAAAAATAGTAACTCCAAAAATAGACTGAATTGATACGATTATAGACATCCAAAATATAACTGGGTTTTGTTTTAATATTTTTGAATAAGAATCATAAATATTTTTATCTTTTTGATTTTTCAATTGCTTGTCTTCTGGAAAATAGTTGATTAGAAAAGTTGCAATTATAATTATGAAGCATGCAAAAGATATGAAGTAATTTGAACTAAAATTAGCAATTAAAAATGCAAAAATAAGAGGAATTATCATTTCACCAAAAAATTGAAATGAGTAGAAATAAGAATTGATCCAACTTAAATTATTTTTACCAAAGGTATTAATAACAATAGTCCAGAAAGGCGGACCAGGAATTCCCATAATCATTCCAAATAAAAAGCTAAGAATTAATAGGTTATAGATATTTTCATAATCGATTATAAAAAATAAACCAAACATTAATAAAATCACTATATATGAGTAAAACATTATTTTGTTTATGTTATATCTCTCAGACAGGTAGGAGCCTAAAAAAGAAGACAATAATATTGGTGTAGAGCCTACTCCAAGTACTATACCTACCCATAAATCTTTTTGAGTAATTTCATAAGCTAACCAGCTAAAAAGTAAAACTCTCATTTGAAGAGTATATTGAACAAGGTTTTTAGATAAAACTAACGCATTTAAATTTTTATTTTTTAATAAAGAGTTCATAAAAAGAAAATCCTCAAGGTTCGAATCTGAGGGGCAAATCTTGAGGATTAACTAAATATTATTATTTCCCAAAAGACCCGTCAAAGAGATTGTCAAAACTTATAATAATAATGATATTAATAATATAAATATAAATAAAGTAGAAACATATGTTAAATCAAGAATCAAAAAAATACTTAGAAGAAAGAAAAGTATTAAAAGGCAAACCAATTCAATCACTAACACCTTTAGAAGCAAGAGATCAGTTTAATAAAAATAAAGACGCTTTCCCATTACCTGAAATAGAAATTCTGAGCGTAGAAAATAAAGAAATATTTATAAATGGAGCAGATATAAATATTAGAATATTTTCAGACTCAAATGATGACAATCTTCCTTTACTTGTAAATTTTCACGGAGGCGGATGGGTTCTGGGAGACCTTGATGCTGATGACAAAATGTGTCGATATCTTGCTAAAAAATCTAAACATAAAGTGGTTTCAGTAGATTACAGATTAGCTCCAGAATATAAGTTTCCAACTCCTTTACAAGATTGCTATAAAACTGTTTCTTTTATTCATAAAAATTATAAAGAATTTAATATTAACCCCGATAAAATTTCTATATGTGGAACTTCTGCAGGAGGTAATTTAGCAGCAGCTGTTTCAATGTTATTTCGAGATATAAAAAATGATATGATAAAAAATCAAATTCTTTTCACTCCAGTACTAAATAACGATTTTGAAACAAGTTCTTATAATGAATTTTCTGAAGGTTATGGCCTAGAAAAAGAATCTATGATTTGGTTTTGGAACAATTATATTGAAGGAGATGTATCTAAAGCTAATAAATTTTCAGCTATTATCAAAGATGAAATTAACGATAATTTACCTAAAACATATATCATTGCAGCTGAATGTGATGTCTTAAAAACTGAGTCTGAAGATTATCATAAAAATATAAAAGGAAAAGTAGATTCTAAGCTAGAAATATATGAAGGTGCATTGCATGGTTTTAATGTAAACATTGGAAGTATAAGTGATTCAAAAAAATGCCTTGATAAAGTTTGCAGGTTTTTAAATTCTTAATTAATTATAAATCCATTATAACTTTTACTAGCTATCTCATCACATTTTTCTCTATAGTTTCCGAATCCACCTGCATAAGGCATAAATACTCTTTTTTTACCAGGAACATTTGCACCTACATACCAAGAGTTACATGTATACCTTAAAGTATTGCTAGCTACATCTTCAATATGTTCCATCCAGCTATTTTCAAATTCAACATTTGCTTCAATATTATTTTTATTTGATTTATAAAGAAATTTTATACAGTCAAAAATCCACTCCACATGCTGTTCAATTGCTACTATCATATTTGTTAAAACTGAAGGGCTTCCAGGCCCTGTTACTGTAAATAGATTTGGGAAATCTGATATTGAAATGCCTAAATAAGATCTTGGGCCATCTTTCCATTTATCCTTAAGTTTTTTATTATTTTTTCCTGTTATATCTATAGATAATAGAGCTCCAGTCATTGCATCAAAACCCGTTGCAAAAATCAAAACATCAAAATCAAAGTCTCTTATATTAGTTGATAATCCTTTTTTAGTAATAGATTTTATAGGAGTACTATTTATATCAATCAATTCAACATTTTTTTTGTTAAAAGTTTCAAAATAATTGGTGTCCGCACATAATCTTTTACAACCAATAGAATCTTTAGGAGAAAGTAAGTCTGCCGTAATTGGATCATGAACAATTTCTTTGATTTTTGATTTTACAAAATCAGCTGCTCTTTTATTTGCTTCAGGTTCAATTCCTACATCTGTAAAACCAGCTGTAAAAATTTCTTGACCTCCAATATCCCATCGTTTATTTAATTCTGTATTTATGTAGTCTTTTGAAAAATCTAAAATCTTTCTTTCTTCAAACTGGTTATAACCTATTCCTGCTCTTGTATATTTAGCTTTATTTCTAATTTCAGAATAATTAGATTTAGCATTTAAAATTTCTTTATTTGATAAAGGCCTATTTTTAGCAGGAATAGAATAATTAGGACTTCTTTGAAATACAGTTAAATTTTTAGCTTCATTTGCTATAACAGGTATTGATTGAACTGCAGATGATCCAGTACCTATAATTCCAACTTTTTTATTAGTAAAATCTACTTTTTCATGAGGCCATCTACCTGTAATATATGATTCACCTTGAAAATCTTCTAAACCTTCAAAGGTAGGTTCCTTAATTGATGATAATGTACCTGTTGCCATGACACAAAATTTAGAAATATAAGAACTAGATTCAGTATTTATTTCCCATTCATTACTTGATTCTTTATAAGTAGCTGATTTAACCGTAGTATTAAATACAATATGTTTTCTCAAATCAAATTTATCAGCTACATGATTTAGATATTCCAAAATTTCTGATTGATCAGAATATCTATTTGACCAATTCCATTCCTGCTGTAAATCTTCAGAAAACGAATAGCTGTATTCAATGCTTTCAATATCACACCTAGCTCCAGGGTATCTATTCCAAAACCAAGTCCCTCCTACTCCTGAAGCTTTTTCAATAATAATTGCTTCAAGGTTAATCTCTCTAAGCTTGTAAAGCATATACAAACCTGCAAAACCAGATCCAATAATAATCACATCTGCTTTTTTACATTTTGTATTCATTAATATCAGACCCTATCCCTTGCATGTGGAGTAATTACCCCAGATACATCTCCATTTTTGTCTATTTTTAAAGCTCTATTATATTTAGGAGTAACTGTGCATGCATGTCCAGGTTGAGCTAATACATAATCTCCCAAACCTAAGGAATCTCCATTAAGTTTTATGATTCCATGTTCTTCATTTTGGGAAATCAATTTAGAGTTCGGTTTATCTATAAGTTTTAGCCTATTTTCAGTAAGAGGATCACTTGATACAGCTTTTGCTCCTATATCAATAGTAACCGTGTCATTTGATTTGTTTTCATCAATAACCTGACCTAATATAACTCCAGCAATTTTAAATGATAATTCTTTTTGTTTGATATTACTGATGTCCCAATAAATCCAAGTCCCTGGTGATAGTTTTATATCTTTTTCTTTTATATAAAAGTGAAATGACCAAGACCCTCCAACAATAATTTCAAAATCATTTATAGAAAACTTTTCTTTAACTAATTTTTCAACTTCTCTAATATCTTTTAATGAGTTTTGAGTATCTATTACTCTATCTTCAACACTAACTACTCCATATGTTTGTCCATCATAGGCATGAATACCTTTTAAATTTTTGTAATTATTTGAAGAAATATAATCTAATAAATCTGAAACATTTTCTTTCAATATCCCCGTTCTATTCATTCCGGTATCTAAATCAATATAAATTCCAGCTAAATTTTTAACATTCTTAATTAGATCAAAATGAAAATTATTTGAAATAATAGTATAAAACTTAGTCTTAGGAAAATTTTCTACTATATTTTCTAGTCTTTTTGCTTTAGTAATTGATGTTATAGGGTATGCCAATATTAAAGTTTCGGGATCACACTCAGCTAATACTTCCAACTCATTCAATGTTGATGTTTTATGTTTTTTTATACCATTATCTATAAGTAAACTTAAAGTATCTTTAGATTTATGGGTTTTAGCATGGGGGATTAATCTATCTTTATCCCCTACTAGATCTATTATTGAATCAATATTATGTAAAACCTTTTCTTCAAAAATTAGATGTTCTGGAGTTTCAAATGATTCCACATTATTTATTTTATATTCACTAAACATAATAAATTCTTAATATATTGTTGATTAAATTTATCTTATCAATTAAATCTTGCTTTAAAGATTTAATTACAAATATTTTATAGTTATTTATTAATTTTAATATATAGTGTTCTTAATAAATACAAAACTCAATTAAATGAAAGCATCAGTTTGGCTAGGAGAAAATAAATTTGAAATTCAGGAA
>Ga0315316_10000011_pt1 | contig 83696 bp, 85 predicted proteins | sample M160m3416metaG_FD_203702 | JGI IMG/M metagenome (GOLD analysis project Ga0315316, IMG submission 203702) | Ammonia-oxidizing marine archaeal communities from Monterey Bay, California, United States - M1 60m 3416 | ecosystem: Environmental > Aquatic > Marine > Intertidal zone | place: USA... | reverse complement strand
TCAACACTTAAACAAACTCTTCCTCTTAAATCGTTAATGACTAAAACTTGTTGAGTTTCTGCCAAGCCCATCTCCCATGGAATACCAGCATGTTTTATTGAGCCTAAAGGTGAAGCACCTGTTCCGCCTTCTGAGCCTGAAATTTGAATATAGTCAGAATAGCCCTTTGCAACACCGGCTGCAACAGTCCCCACGCCAACCTCGGATACTAGTTTAACACCAACCTTTGCATCAGGATTTGAATGCTTCAAGTCATAAATTAATTGGGCTAAATCTTCAATACTATATATATCATGGTGAGGTGGTGGAGATATCAGCCCAACTCCAGGGACTGACAATCTTTGAGAGGCAATCTCTTGAGTAACCTTTTCTCCAGGAATTTGTCCTCCTTCCCCAGGCTTTGCACCCTGAGCCATTTTGATTTCAATTTGTTTAGCAGATGATAGATATTCTGGAGTTACTCCAAATCTCCCAGATGCCACTTGTTTGATTGCGCTATTTCTTAAAAAACCGTTTTCATCTCTAGTAAATCTTTCAGAGTTTTCTCCGCCCTCACCACTATTACTTTTTCCACCAATTTCATTCATAGCAATAGCTACTGCTTCATGGGCTTCTGTACTTAAGGCGCCATGAGACATTGCTCCAGTTCTAAACCTTTTCATTATCTCTTCAACTGGCTCAACATCATTAATATCAATTTTTTTAACTGAATTAAATTTTAGTAAGTCCCTTATAAGAAAAGGAGGTCTGTCCTCTGACATCTTAACAAATTTTTTATAGTCCTCATAGGAACCAGTTTTTGATGCTCTTCTAATTGCCTTAAATATTGGGGGATTCAAAGAGTGGAATTCCCCATCTTTTCTAAATCTATATATGCCTTCTTCTTTTAATCGATCATTTTCACTACTATAGGCATTGGAATGTAAAGCAAGAGTGTCTAGTAAGAAATTATCAAGCGAAACTCCTCCAAGACGACTAACTGTTCCAGGAAAGAAATTATTTGAGACTTCCTCGTCTATACCAATTATCTCAAAAATCTGAGAACCAGTGTAACTAGCAACAGTACTAATGCCCATTTTAGACATAACTTTAAGAATCCCTCTTTCTAAAGCTAGCTTATAGTTGGCTTCATAATCTTCAAGTTCGCCATCAAATTTTTTCATCCAATCTGATGAGCTTGCAAAAGCAAGGTAAGGACATACTGCAGTAGCTCCATAGCCCAACAAGCAACAGATATGATGATCTTCCTTCACTTCCCCACTTTCAACAATTATTGAGACACTCATCCTTTTTCCAGAAGAGATTAATTCATTATGAATAGCGCTCACGGCCAGCATTATTGGGATAGGGCATAAGTTATTTGAAACTCCTCGATCGGATAAAATTAAAACAGTCGCACCTCTTTCAACTTCGAAGTTAGCCTTTTCTTTTAATTTGTTTAAGGAAGCTTCTAAATTATCATCATCTTTTATGCTAAAAAGAGTGCTTAATTTTGAAACTTTGAATGAAGGTGATTCTAAATTATTTATCCAAGAAAATTGCTCAGTAGTTAAAACTGGTGAGTTAAAGAATATGTAATCATTATCTTCATCTATAGAGTCAAAAAAGTTAGACCTATCGCCCAAAATAACTCTTAAAGACATGACGCTATCTTCCCTATAGGGATCGATGGGAGGATTGGTAACTTGAGCAAACCTTTGTTTAAAATATGAAAAAATGGATTTGGGTTTTGATGATAATGCTGCAATAGGGGTATCATCGCCCATGGATCCTATAGGCTCTTTTCCAGTTAAGCTCATAGGTTCAATCAGTCTTTCTAAATCTTCCAATGAATAACCAAAAGCTTTTTGGAGTAGCAAGAGGTTTTCTTCAGATATCTCTTCGCTCTTAGAATTCTCAGAATCTGATGATTTAATTATTTCATCGGCGCTCAAGAATTTTTCATTAGTCCATTTTATAAAATCAGAATCTTTCGAAATAGTATCTTTTACTTCTCTGTCAAAAAGCAAAACCTTATCTTTAGTATCTACTGCTAATATTTTACCAGGGCCAACTCGCCCAGATCTAACAATATCTTTTGGCTGCAAATTTAACATACCTGCTTCAGAGCCAAGAACTATCATATCATCTTTTGTTATATGAAATCTGATAGGTCTTAAGCCATTCCTGTCTAATACTGCCCCAATATATCTTCCATCAGTAAAAACAATCGCAGATGGTCCATCCCAGGGCTCTACAATGCAAGAACTGTAATCATAAAAAGCTTTGGCGCTATCAGACAGGTCTGAAATTTTTTCATATGCCTCAGGCACCAACATGCACACAGACTCAAGAATATTCCTTCCTGATAAGAGCATCAACTCTAAAGCATTATCTATTTCAGAAGAATCACTACCATCGTCATCAATGAAAGGTTTAAGAGACTCTATATCTTCTTTCCAAACTTTTGATTGTGCACAATTTTCTCTTGCCTTCATCCAGTTTCTATTGCCTTGAATAGTATTAATTTCTCCATTATGGGCAAGAGTCCTGAACGGATGCGCTCTTTTCCAATCAGGAAAAGTATTCGTACTATATCTTTGGTGAAAAATTGCCATAGAAGTCTTATAATTTGGGTTCCTTAAATCTAAATAAAACTGGTCTAATTGATGGGCTTGCAACATGCCTTTGTATAGAATCGTTCTAGAAGATAGTGAACAACAATAAAAGTCATTTACCTTCCCAATACTTGATACAATGGATTTTCTTAATTTATATAAATCTCTTTCAAAAAATTCCTGGCTAACATAGCTATTTGAAGAAATAAAAAATTGATAGATTTCTGGCAAGGATTCTCTAGCCTTAGTTCCTATAGCTGAGGGGTTGATTGGTACCTGACGAATCGCAATCAGATTAAACTCTTTAGAAATTAGATTCTTAATAATTTCAGTGCATTTATTAAATTCGGGAGTCTCGTTGCTAGGCAAAAAAAACATTCCAACAGCTAAATTTCCCAAAGTAATATCTTTAACGTTATTTTTTGTTAAAAAATCATCAAATAGTTCAAGTGGAATTTGAGTTAGAACACCCGCACCGTCTCCAGTCTTCTTATCGCCCCCCACAGCACCTCTATGAGTTAAATTAACTACGCCCTCGAGAGCTTTTTGAAGAATCTTGTTTGTTCTCTTGCCATTAATATCTGCAACAAAACCAACTCCACAAGCGTCATGCTCAAACTGTTTTTCATATAAAAGTCTATTTTTTTTCATAATAAAACCAACAGGGGATAATAATATAATTTTACACTAAATAACAGATAAAATTAAGATTTTTTATATAACAAAAAATCCTTTAATATATTACATAAAGAATGAATAAAAATATTCCTATTGTCTTATGTATTGCAGGATCAGATTCTGGAGGTGGTGCAGGCGTTCAAGCTGATATTAAAACTTTAAACACTCTAAAAGTTTTTGCGACCACTGCGATAACGTGTATTACCGCTCAAAATACCAGAGAAGTCTTGTCAATCAAAAGGCAACAACCATCCGTTGTTGCAGATCAAATAGAGGCTGTATTAAAAGATTTTCAAATTTCCGCGGTCAAGATTGGAATGCTATATGACAAAGTTTTAATGAAAGCGGTTTTAAAGTCCTTAGAAGAACTACATGATACTCCTATAATTGTGGATCCTGTTATGATTTCTAAGTCTGGTGATGATTTGTTAAAGCCTGATTCAGTTAGTTTTTTTATAAAAAATATTGTGCCTAAATCTTTCTTAATCACACCAAACCTTCATGAAGCATCTAGGATTACCAATATGAAAAAAATCAAATCTAGAAGTCATATTGAAGAATGCTTTAATAAATTTATCGACCTTGGAGCCACTAATGTTTTAATAAAAGGTGGGCATTCTGAGGACATAAGAAAATCTACGGACTATCTAAGCTATAATAATAAAATTTTCACTATTTCTAGTAAAAGGTATCATACATTAAATACACATGGGACCGGATGTACATTATCTGCTGCTATATCTGGTAATATAGCTTTAGGTATGAATTTATTAGATGCAACAAGAAAAGCAAAAAATTTCATAAATTTAGCAATAAAAAATTCCTTTAGTATCGGGATGGGTAATGGACCTTTAAATCACTTTTCACAGGAGCAATAAGATGAATGATAAAATTATAGATGGTAAGTTGGTGTCGGCAAATATTAGGGAAAAAATTAAAGAAAAAACTAAAGCCATAAAAGATAAATATTCTAAAGTTCCAGGATTAGCGGCTGTCCTAGTTGGTGAGGATCCTGCATCTCAAATCTATGTCAGAAATAAGAGAAAATCATGTGAAGATGTTGGCATATACTCAGAAGAACATAAGTTGCCAGAATCCACATCACAAGACGAGTTATTAGAGCTAATTAGTAAGTTAAATAATGATGAAAAAATTAACGGCATCCTGGTTCAGCTGCCATTACCATCACATATTGATGATTCAAAAATACTTAATTCAGTTTCACCGGATAAAGATGTAGATGGTTTTCATCCTATAAATGCTGGCTACCTATTTGAAGGAAAACCAAAATTTATACCATGTACTCCTCACGGCATTATCAAAATGCTTGAGTTCTACAATATAGATATCGAGGGAAAAAATGCAGTAGTATTAGGTAGAAGTAATATTGTAGGTAAGCCTGCCGCAATACTCTTATTACAGAAAAATGCTACGGTCACCATTTGTCATTCAAGAACAAAAGATTTAGAAGATGTGCTAAAAAAAGCCGATATAATTGTAGCCGCAATTGGTAGGGCACATTTTGTAAAAAAAGAGATGGTCAAAGAAGGTGCAGTAGTTATTGATGTTGGAATCAACAGACTAGATACAGGAAAACTTGCAGGAGATGTTGACTTTGATGCTGTTAAGGAAATCTCAAGTTTCATAACACCTGTCCCAGGAGGAGTAGGACCAATGACAATAACAATGTTGTTGTGGAATACTCTCACATCATTAGAAAAATCAATTAGTTGATTGCTTAACTATATAGTTACCTTCCATATCTTTGCCATCAAATATTAGTTTTACAGATGGATGTGTAAAAGGCTCTTTCTCCAAGTCTTCTTCTAAATTTTGTTGAGATACATAAGCTATATATACACTCTTGTCCTCGTTTTCAGCTAAAAGATGATAAAAAGGTTGATCCTTCTTAGGCCTTCGATCTTCTGGTATTCTCTCTAACCACTCATCTGTGTTGTTAAATATTGGATCAACATCAAAAATTATTCCTCTAAAATGAAATTTTTTGTGCTTAACTATGGCTCCTAATTTAAATTTTGCTGGTTGTGTACTCATATAAAAATGATATACATTGATTTATAGTTTTCAATAACTAAAACTTTGCAATTTTTGAAATTTCCTGTTTTTCCAATACGGACAGCATCTGCTCACCAGTTTTATTAACAACTGGATGGATTAGATTTGTATCTATCTCAATAAGAGGCACCAAAACAAATGCTCTTAAGTGTGCTCGTGGATGAGGCAATTCCAGTCTTCCATTATATTCAGATTGTGAAATTAAAATATGTTTTGCTGAGGATTGGGCAAATATGATATCTATATCAATAATTCTGGATTGGTTCTTTCTTGTAGAGTCTCTCCCAAGTTCTTTCTCAATTATCTTTAATGCCTCTAGCAGCTCTATTGGTTGAAGCTCGCTCTCTATTTTTATCATGGTATTAAAAAAATTTTGTTGTTTAGATAAGGGGATTGGAGCACTTTCATATATACTAGACATCTCGAGAATCGATGCAATATTTTGGTTATTTATCTTATAAGAGGAGATATATTCTATCGCATTCTTTAAATTTAAGTTTCTATCGCCTAGGTTTGATCCCAAAGATAAATAAAATTCAAACATATGCTAATTATAATTTATTTTTTTGACTTGTTAATATTTTCTGTTTATCTTGATTTCATGGCCACTAAACCTAAGTCACTAACAAAAACTAAAATAAAACAAATGGTTCCAACTTGGGCTGTAAAAAAAAATAAATTATATAAAAAATTTATTTTTTCTAACTTTTCCGATGCATTAGGTTTTATCGTACAAGTTGGTATTGAGTCTGAAAAATTAGACCATCATCCGGACATCTTGAACACCTACAACAAAGTTGAGATTTACTTATCTACTCATTCAATTAATGGACTATCTAATTTAGATATAGAGCTTGCAAATAATATAGATGATATTTAATCAATCTTATAATCATCTTTTTCCACATCAACTATATCTGCTTCACTTTCAGTATTAGACTTTTTTGCTTGCATAGTATCGGTTTTTTTCTTTTTAAAAAAAAGATTGTATAGCTTAGTAATAAAAAAAATACCTAAAATTATTAAAAAAATTGATCCAAAAATAAAGACTAGTCCTATAATAATTATGATGCTAAGAATAGAAGATGTAGTTATTTTAATATTTCTCATCATTTTCTTTGCTTTTTCCTTTGGATTCTTTTTTTCTTTTCTAAAGTTCTCCTTTTAATTTTTTCTTTTTGCATTTTATTTCTAGCAACAATTTTTGCTTTACTGACGGCGGAATTCTCATCATCCTTTATATGAGAGCCCTCACTTTCCTCATCCTCAATAATTTCTGAGTCACTTAAATACTTAACCTTTTCTTGATTATTTTTCTCTTTTTCAAGTTTTACAATTTCCTCTGTAGTTACAGGCTCTACTGCTAGAAAACTTCGCAAGGCATCAAAATTAAACCGCTGAATCATTTCCTCAAACATATCAAAACCTTCTTTTTTGTATTCATTTAAGGGATTTTTTTGCCCATAAGCTCTTAGACCAACGCTATCTCGCAAATAATCCATACCTAACAGGTGCTCTTTCCAGCTCATGTCTAAAGTTGTCAAAATAATATACTTTGATACAGGTTTATAAAGTTCTCCCAAAGATGTTATTTTTTCATTAATTCTAGATTCCATTAAGTCTTTAAGCTCTTCCAAACTCCCAAAACTAGAATCATCATTCAAACCTAGAGAACTAATAACCGATTTCTGATCTTCTACTATTTGCAAATTATCATAGGTGTTCTCAATTCCTAAAAAGACTTCCTCTAGTATATTGGAAAGTATCTCGCTTATTTCCTCGTCTATAAGTAGCTTATTCCTGATACCATAGACTACTTCTCGTTGCTTATTTTGCACATCGTCATATTCTAGTAAATACTTCCTTATATCAAAGTTTCTACCCTCAACCTTTTTTTGAGCATTTTCTAAAGAGTTTGTTATCATTTTATGCTCTATTGGTTCCCCATCTTTCCATCCAAATTTTGTCATCATTGAAGAGATTCTTTCTGAACCAAACAACCTCATTAAATCATCCTCCATAGAAACAAAAAATTGACTTCTGCCTGGGTCACCTTGCCGCCCCGATCTTCCTCTTAGTTGATTATCTATTCTTCTAGACTCATGCCTTTCTGTCCCAAGAACTATCAATCCTCCCAAGCTTAGTATATCTTTCTTTTCTTTTTCAATCGTATCTTTAGATACAGAAGAATCATTTACATAATCAGGATTACCGCCTAATTTAATGTCAGTACCCCTTCCTGCCATATTGGTTGCAATGGTTACCGCACCCATTCTGCCTGCATCTGCTATGATTTCCGACTCATACTCATGATTCTTAGCATTAAGCACTTTATGTTCTATTCCTTTCTTGCTTAATTCTGTACTTAGTTGCTCTGATTTCTCAACTGAAATTGTTCCAACTAATATAGGATTCTTTTTATTATTAAATTCAACAATGGTATCAACGACAGCGTTAAATTTTTCTTTCTCTGTCCGATAAATTAAATCATTGAGATCTTCTCTGACCATAGGTGCATTGGTTGGTATAACCAATACTTTTAAATTATAGATATTATCAAACTCTAAAGATTCAGTATCTGCGGTACCTGTCATTCCAGACAACTTACTGTACATTCTGAAATAATTTTGAATAGTTATAGAAGCAAGCGTCTGATTCTCCTCCTCGACATTCAACTTTTCTTTGGCTTCTACTGCCTGATGCAAACCTTCACCCCACCTTCTAGTTGGCATCAATCTTCCTGTGAATTCATCAATTATTACTATTTTTTCTTCTTGTACGATATAGTCCTTATCCTTCTCGTACATATGTATGGCTCTTAATGCCTGGGTAATTGAATGTAAAGTAGAGAGATTAGTTGGATCATATAGATTTTCTAATGAAAGTCTTTGCTCTATTTTCTCGATTCCAGACTCTAGAATAAAAACCTGCTTAGTCTTCTCATCCCTTGTAATATCTTCCATCTTTAATGTTCTAGCCAGATTGTTAATCATTGAATAATCTATCATTGAACTATCTGTTGGTCCGGAAATTATTAAAGGCGTTCTTGCTTCATCAATTAGAATACTATCTACTTCATCTACTATAGCGAAGAAATGTCCATCTTGTGCAACTTCGTCTAAAGAATATTTCATATTATCTCTAAGATAATCAAAACCAAATTCACTATTTGTTCCATAAACGACATCTGCTTGATAAGCATCGCTTCTATTAACCACAGACAAGTCATATTCATGAGATTCATTCTGTTCTACCAAGTAGGATTTATCTGAATTCAATATCCCCACCCTTAATCCTAACGATATATAAATCGGGGACATCCAGAGAGCGTCTCTCCTTGCTAAATAATCGTTGACCGTAATCAAATGCACGCTCCTAAATAAAGAGTTTAGGACAACTGCTAATGAAGCCACTAAAGTCTTCCCTTCACCTGTTTTCATTTCAGCTATTTTACCTTCATGAAGTGCTATAGCACCAAGAAGCTGGACATCAAAAGGCCTTAATCCCAACTTCCTACTAGAAATTTCGCGAGTTATAGCTAGCACCTTTGGAATATACTGATCCAATTGATCTGGATTTTGAGTTTCAGATTTCATAAATTCAATGTCTTTCCTAAGTTCCAGATCTGACTTTATGGATATTTCATCTTCAAGCTTATTAACTGCATCTACAAATTTACTAATTCGAGATAGCTCTCTTTTATTATCTGAGCCAAATATTTTTTTTATTAAGTTCAACATTATATATTAAGATCTAGGAGATTTATTTTGACAAGTCCACGGGAATAACCTCGCTCAAACCCTCTAGCTTGGATGTAATACCAATTAACTTATTTGAAAATTTCATGGTTTTCTTATTATGTGTAATTATAGCAACTTGAGATTTTATAGAAATTTCCTTTAACATTAAACCAAATTTATCTATGTTTTTATCATCTAATGGTGCATCTACTTCATCTAACAATAAAAATGGTGCTGGCTTAACAAAATAAGCTGACAGCAGTAATGCTATACCAGCCAAAGCCCGTTCTCCACCAGAATATGACTTAAGATTTCTATATTTTTTTAATCCAATTTTAAGCATAACTTCGATTCCAGTATCTTGAAGAGAGCTTGGATTTGTTAGGACTAGCTTTCCTTCTCCGCCACCAAACAGAGTTTTTATATACTCATCATATTTATTTGAAATTCTATTGAAAGTTTCCATAAATGCTGTTTCAGATTCGTTGTCAATCTTGTTTATTGTTTTATTTAAATTGTTTAATGATTCTTCTAAATCAATTATTTGAGAATTAGTAAAATCAAATCTTTGCTGCAACTTCTCAAACTCTTCAGGTGCTAGTAAATTTACTGGCCCAAAACCTTCAATAGATTTTTGTAATTTATAAAATTTCGACTTTGATAAATCATTATTCTTTTCTAATTCCTCAATTTTTTCAGCCTCTTCTGGTGTCATAGACCTGATATCAGAAGCATCTGTCTCTGGATTAATATTTTCAATTAATTGCTCAATTTCAATCTCAACTTTTTGAATATTAGAATCAAAATCTAGCCCTCGCATTCTTCTTTCTTCTAAAATTTCATCGCTTTTAGCAACTTCATTACTACTTTCTGATAGACAAACTTTTATATCCTCTAATTTTTCTTTATTTTCTGCTATTTTTTTAATTAAATCTGTTTCTGAGAATCCCAAATTTTCCAAAGCACCGCTATGATTTTTTATTTCAATCGAATTTGATTCAATTTTATCTTCCAAATCAATAATCCTATTAGTCTCGGCTTCAATTTTTAAAGATATTAGATTAATTTTTTCATCAAGATTTTTCTTTGAATTTCCATGACTGTTCAAAGACTGCTCAAGGTTCTTAATCTCAGTTTTTTTGGATTTTAACATCATTTCAGAGGTTGATATATCTTTTGCTTTTTCTAATAAGTTAAACTTCCTCTCAAATTCATTTTTTTCTTCTATGATTATGTTGATTTCATCATATATATCCTCAAGTTTCTTCTTCTTATATACCAAGCTACTTTCTAACTCATAGACTTGTCCTTTGATATTTTCTTTTAGAGATGTTTCTCTGGAAAGTTTAGAGTTAAATTCATTTAATTTTTCTGAGATACTCTCATACGAAGCTGTATATGAAGAAATTTCATTATCAAAAGAGTCTATTCGATTATTAATATCAAAAATTTCTTCTTCAATATTTTTTATCTCAAGGCCAACCAAGTCTATATTTTTATCATACTCTGCTTTCTGATTATTTAAATCATTAATCTCATCTTTAATCTGTAGAATATTTTCAGGAGCTGATCCAACAGATATTGAACCATTAGAATCAAAGAATTCTCCATCTTTTGTTACAAAGTTAAAATTAGGAAACTCTTCTCTTGCCTTAATAGCATCAACAATACTATCTGAGACATATGTATCTCCAAGTATTGATGCAAGGAAAGGTCGATTCTCCTGGCTACACTCTATACAGTCCATAATGCTGGGCTGGTCTAGCTCTAAACTTCCGCCAGCAAGCCTTCTGTTGTCAATAGGAATAAAGGTTCCTCTGCCTGAACAAGTGTTTTTGAACATCTCAATAGTATCAATTGTATTCTTATTATCATTAATTAAAATCCACTTTAATTTTTCCCCTAAGGCAGACTCAATAGCCTTCTCATAGCCTGTCTTTGATTTAATAAAATCGGAAACAGTTCCATCTACACTTTTACCTTTAAGCTCATGAATAAAGTTTCTGATTCCTTCAGGTAACCATCCATAAGTAGATTCAATATTTTCTAACACCCTAACCCTAGAAGTTGTAGCCTCAAGCTCTGCAAGAATTTTTGAATATTTGAGATTAATATTTTTTAGCTCTCCATTAATATTTAATAATTTTTCTGTTTCATCTTTTTTACTCTTGCTACAATTGTCTCTAATTAATTCAAGCTCCGATGACTTCTCTTTAATTTGGGCCATTTCAATCTGAATATCAGAGATTGATTTTTCTAACTTTTCTGATTCAGACTCATAGTCAATTTGTTTTTTACTTAAATCGTCCAACTCATTTTCAATGATTGAATAACTTGTCTTCAATGAGGAGTACCTTTCAACAGCATCTAAGAGTTTAATTTTTGCTTCATCTTGAGTGATTTCTAAATTGGATTGATTTTCATCTGAGGAAAAACTGATTTCCTCATTAGCATCAAATATTTTCTTCTGTAAGTCTTCATAAGTCTTATTGATATTTTCGGTTTCCAAAATCATGCTATCAACTTCTTGTCTTAATTCTTTTTTGTTATCTTTAACTCTATCCAAACTTTCTATCAACATAATATTCTCTTTTTGAATAATATTTACTTGGGACGAGACCTGTATTTTTTCCTCTTTTATCTTCAGGTGAGAATTATTTAATTCGTCTATATGCTGGCTGGCTTTTTCAAGTTCTGCGTTGTAGCTAGTAATATTGGATTTAATCTGATTTCTAGATTTTTCAAATTCGACTGTAATATTTACAAATTCATCTTTATCCTTTGAAAATTTAGTTAGCTTATTATTCAAATCTCTAAACCTACTTTTATAAAAAAGCTTCTCTAAACTTTTAAATCTATTTACAAGCTCGGAATATGCCACAGCTTTTTGTGCCTGCTCCTCTAATGTGTCTTTTTGATTCTTAACTTCAACTTGGATATCACGCATCCTTTCTAAATTATCCTCAACTAGAAGAATCTTTCTTTCGGTTTCAGCTCTTTTAGATTTATAAATAGCAAGGCCGGCAGCCTCATCTATAAGATTCTTTTTCTCTTCGGGCTTAGATGTTATGTAGGTATCAATTTGTCCTTGCGGTATTATAGTGAAGCTTCTGGAGCCAGCACCCTCAGACATTATGATATTTGTTATATCTTTCAACCTGCACTGGTTTCCATTTAAATAATATTCACTTTCTCCAGACCTATAGAGCTTCCTCTTGATTTCGGTTTCTACAAAATCATTATCTTCTTTGTTCTCAATTAACAATGAAACTTCTGCGAAATTTTGCTTTGGTAAATTATCATTTCCATCAGCAACAACCTGAGACATTGAATCTAATCTGAGTAATCTAGGATTCTGTTCACCTAGCACCCATCTCATCGCATCAAGCAGATTAGTTTTACCGCATCCGTTGGGGCCTACAATGGTAGAAATTTCTGAATCAAAATTTATTATAGATTTTTCATAGAATGTCTTAAAACCTTTAATATATAAGGACTTTATTCTCATTTTTGCAAATAATAAAATACATTAGATATAAAGGCAATAGTTAATATTAAGAATTTTTAAATATAATTACATTAATCTATATATTTTGTATTGTACTTTATAGTTGAGTTATTAAAAATTTCGGATAAGAATCTACTGTAAATCTTTTTCTTTCTTGGTAAAGACAAGTCTTTCTTGATTTTATCTTTATCCAATAATAAAAAATCAGAGTTGGCTTTCCTTATTCTCTCTATAAATATTAAAAAATTATCAGCGTCAGTCTCTATTATTTTAGAAACGAATTCTCCCTCTTTGATTGACTGAAATCCAACCTGGTAATCAGAAATCTTAGCAAAATCCGCAAAATTTATATCATAATTGTACTCATAACTAAAATTTCTACTTCCCTTTATAGATTCCAAGGTTGCTTTATCATCTAATTCATTTTCTGATATCAAACTTACAAGTAAAGTATTCTTATAAGCAATCAAGTCTTTTTCCTTCAATCTTTCTATTGCTTCGTCAGTAGAATAGGTATTTTTGCTTGTTAATGAGACTATCCAAATTGAATCATTAGCAAAGAAAATTTTCGCTTTTCCAGTATCAAACTTAGTAGCCTTTATTTGCTCTATAAGATCCTTAGCAACTAATTTATTGGAAGATTCTAGATTAATTCCCTCTTGTAGCTCTAAAATTCCAAGCTCCTCAATTATTTCATTAAAGCTTTTTGTTTCTGATAATTTACTAAGATATTCAAACTTTTTTGGAAAAATGTTCAGCGCTATCCTTTTACGAATTAATATTTTTGCTTTTTCATCAGAAATATTGTCATCGGAAGAGTAATTTAATATAAAAGAATCAATATCTTTCTGAGAAATTTTGATATTCTTTGTTAAATCTTTGTAGCTAAGAATAGCTGTTCGAAAAGAAACAGACTCATTTAAAGATAAGGCTTCCTTATTTTTAATATAGCTATCAACTTGCTTGTCGGTGAAAATAGGCTCTACATAATCTTTACTGCTAGCTCTCACAATATAAAAATTTATTTTCGTGAAATCATTTACATACTTCTGCTTAATTTCATTGTCTGACACCGAAACAAAAGATGAGAAAAAATACTCAAGTTTATCAGCCAAGGCCTCTTCCCTAAGAATCTGTTCAAATATCTCTGTACTTAAACCAAAAGTGTCCTTAACCCTTAATCGATAAGCCTCGTAACCTATGAATTCATTGTTTGTATTAAATAAGTTTGTATTCTTAATTTTATCTTTAATCTCAACATCTGAAACAAATAAGCCTAACTTTAGTGCTTCGTGTGCCGAAACCTTTCTTCTTGCAATAGTATTAACAATTTCTCTATCAATAATTTCCAATGAATCTTTATCCGATAGAACCTCTTTCGGTAATTCAGAGAATCTGAGTCCTCTAAAATAATTGAACTCCTCCAAGGTGATGTCTTTTTTATTAACTTTTGCTATCACTTTGTCAGACATCCCAAAAGACATAATATCAGTTCCAACACTAAGACTTAGAACAAGACCTAGAACTAAGAGTGATATGATGGTTATGCTAATTAAGCTTTTAATTTTAGAAAAAAACATAAATATGAATATAGCATATAAGTAGCCTTAATATTACAAGATGGGCCAACATTGTGTAAAATAATTAAGTGAAAAAAAATATTGGTATAGTTGGAAGCGGCATTGTTGGACTACTAGTTGGATACAAGTTTTCTAAAAAAGGTCATAAAGTTACAATATTTGAAAAACAAGACGAAAAAAATCTTAAAAATTGTAGTCTCACAGCTGCAGGGATGTTGTCGCCATTCTGCGAGCTTATTCACAGCGATAAAAGAATATTTGATTTATCTATAGACTCAATTAATAGATGGAAGAACATCGTTAAAGACTTAAATCATAAAGTTTTTTTTAAAACAAAGGGTAGCCTCTTGGTGGCAAGCAATGATGATCAAGAAGAATTAGAAACGATTTGTTCAAGAATTAATAGTTATTCTGGTTCAAGCTTCTCTCCAATCACTAATTCAAAACTAAGGAAGCTAGAGTCTGCGATAGATTCAACAGACTTGAAGGGAATTTTCTTTAAAGAAGAAGGCCAGATTGATTCTGAGCATATAATTAATTCGCTTGCGAAGTACTTGGTAGAAAATAATTCAATTATTAACTATGGTATTGAGGTAAAAGAAATCAAGAATAATACTGTTGAGCTGGAAGATGGTGTCATAAAAGCATTTGACCGTGTAATTGAATGTTCCGGACTAGGCTCGCAAAAAAAAGAGGGAAGCATTAGGGGTGTAAGAGGAGAAATAATAAAAGTATTTGCTCCAGGGATAAAAATATTGAGGCCAATAAGGTTAAATCACTATAGATATCCAATATACATAGCACCAAGAGAAGAGGGTATTTTTTTAATAGGTGCGACTGAGATAGAAAGCGAAGATTTTTCACCAGTTTCAGTCCGCTCTGCAATTGAGCTCTTGAATTCCTCAATTGTTATTTGTAAAAGATTTTCCGAAGCTCGTATAATATCAATGTCTTCTGATTGTAGACCCGCTTATAGTGACAATCTTCCACATTTAGAAATAAAAGAAGACTACATTTCTGTAAATGGACTCTTTAGGCATGGGTACCTGCTATCTCCTTTGATTTCTGACCTTGTTGTTGATTTATGTTTAAAAGATAAAAAAGATAAAAATTTGAGTTACATTTATAATTAAGTTAGATGGAAATTTTTATTAATGGCACTAGTGCTGAGATAGATGAAAGCAATACTCTAGAAAAACTTTTGAAAATTAATTTTTCAAGTTCTTCTTCATATGCAGTTGCAGTGAATAGTGAATTTGTTCCAAGATCAAAATATAAAGATACTATTCTTTTAAAGGGTGATAAAGTTGAAGTTGTCTCAGCTCATCCAGGTGGATAAATGCAGATATATGATTTGAAACTTAAAACAAATATTATCTTAGGTACTTCTGGGTATCCTTCCCCAAAGATTTTATTGAACTGTATTAAAATATTAAATTCTGAGATGGTTACTGTTTCTGTTCGTAGGCTAAACAATATTCAAGATAATTCGTTCTTTAATTTAATTAAGAAAGCTAAGTGCAATGTGCTTCCTAATACTGCAGGTTGCCTTTCTGTGGAAGAGGCAGTAGTTACTGCCGAAATGGCCAGGGAACTTTTTGAGACCAACTTAATAAAGTTAGAAGTTATAGAAGATGATTTGACACTTAGGCCATCTATAAAAAATACAATTAAAGCTACAGAATTATTAATTAAAAAAGGATTCAAAGTTCTTCCATACGCCACAGATGATTTTAAATTTGCAAAAACACTACACTCATTGGGTTGCAAAGTAATAATGCCTTGGGGCTCTCAGATAGGATCTGGTAGAGGACTTGAAAACCCAGAAAAACTTCTAAAAATTAGAGAAAATTTCCCTGATGTGACACTAATAATAGATGCGGGAATTGGAAGAATATCTCACGTTTGCCAGGCCTTCGAAATAGGTTACGATGGAATTTTACTTAATACAGCAATATCTAAAGCAAGTTACCCAGAAGAGTTTGCTGGGGCACTTGCTCTTTCATTAAAAGCGGTAAAAAAGTCAATAGATTCCGGATTAATCCCCAAGAGAAGCTTTGCGAGTCCGTCAACAACAACGATTGGTATTCCCTTTAAAGAATAATTTTAGTTAGCTTTGATTGATTTATATAAAGTAACTTCTGAATTCTTGCCTTGTCTTTGAATAAGAAAAAGACAATTTTGTCCAGACTTAATATTTTTCATAATCATATTAAAGGATTCAATATCATTGATAGATTGCCTATTTATCTCCAAAATAATATCCCCTTTTAAAAAGAACTTGTTATCAATATTTGATTTGGCAACATTAGAAACAATTATCTTCGTTTTTTCTTTTTTAAGGACATCTGGAATCTCATTAACTATGATACCAAATTTTTTTGCCCCACTATTTGAATTTAAAGCTTTAGTTTTTTTTGGCTCAGGAATATTGCCTAGAGTTATCTTAATATTGAGCTCTTCTGTTCCTCTAACAACAATTAAATCAATAGTTGTTCCAGGTTTAAGCTTACTTACTTCTCTTGGTAGGTCCTCATATTTTATAATTTCAACATCATCGATATACTTTATAATATCTCCTCTTTTTAAATCTGATTTAAATGCTGGGCTATTACTTAAGACTCTACTTATAAGGGCACCCTTCGTAGATTTTATATTTAATGAATCTGCGATTTCAGGGGTTATTTTTTGAACAACGACTCCCATCCAGCCTCTTCGTACCTTACCGTTTAATTGCAAATCCTCTACAACACTGATGGCCATTGAAATAGGAATAGCAAAGCCAATTCCTTGACCATTTGCTGCTATTGCAGTATTCACCCCTACGACCTCTCCACTAAAATTAAATAATGGCCCACCGCTATTTCCTTTATTTAAAGCAGCATCAGTTTGAAGAAAATCTACATATGTCCCTAATCCATCTATATATCGACCTTTGGCACTTATTATTCCCGTTGTTACTGTTGCACCGAAACCCAAGGGGTTTCCAATTGCAATTACTCCTTCGCCAATCCGCAACTTATTTGAGTCTCCAATCTTTACAACGTCCAATGACTTATTGGTAGAGATTTTTAACAAAGCCAAGTCTGTTCTTGAATCGGTACCAATAACTTTAGCAATAAATCGATCACCATTATTTAAAACTACAGAGATATCATTAGCCTTTTCAATAACATGAAAATTAGTTATAACGAAACCATCTGTGGAATATATAAATCCTGAACCTAAGCCTTTAGTTGTTCTAGGCTGAGAATTCTCACCGAACTGTCTTCTAAAGAAATCATCAAAAAAAGGGTCTCCTGTAAGATTAAGACTTTGCTTATTGATATTTGTTGTCTCGATTCTTACTACTGAGCTTGTCAACTGTTCAACTAAATCAGGTAAATCTGATGCCTTTACTAAAGCATTGGTAGAAAATACAAACATTGAAACATATAAAACAAAAAATAACTTAGAAGACCTAATCATAATTAATAAAATATATACAATTCAAAGAATTCTATCCAGTTAAATATTCCCAATATGCTAATATTTATAAGAAATGCGTGAAGTCTACATAGAAAGTGCTTTTATGACGAGATTTGGTCGTTTTGACTCTAGCCTTAGAGATCTAACGACTGAGGCTGGGGCCGAATGTATTGCAAGCTCAAAAAAGATGCCTGACTGCCTTTTAATTGGATCAATGAACCCTGAAGAATTCAGCAGCAATTCAAATATATCTTCCTTAATTGCTGACTATTTAGATATTCAAGGTATTCCATCCTTGAGAATTGAAACTGCATCTTCTTCAGGTGCTGCAGTATTTAGCTTGGGTTGTAATTTAATTGCTTCAGGTGTTTACAAAAATATACTTTTAATCGCCGGGGAGAAAATGTCTGGCCTTGAAACACAAAAAGTTACAAAGATACTTGCTAAGGTTATAGAGGAAAATGAGAGAAGGTCTGGTGCAAGCATGCCATCACTAGCTGCCATGGTAACTATGGCATATAAGCTTAAATATAAAATGAATAAGGAATTATTAAACGAGCTATTAAAGACTATCGCTATAAAAAATCACTACAATGGGTCTTTGAATCCCCTTGCTCATTTTCAAAAAGAAATATCTGAAGAAGACTATATTAATAGCAAGGTTATTTCTAATCCACTAAAGATGTATGATTGCTCTCCTATTTCTGATGGTGCAGTAGCTCTAATGTTATCTTGTGAGAAAACTGACATAAGGGTTAGCGGGCTAGGGCACGCGACTGATACAGTTAGTTTGAAAAATAGATTATCTTTAAGCCATTTTGCTGCCACTAAACTCGCTGCAAAGAAAGCTTATAAGTCCTCATCCTTGCTGCCTGAGGATATAGATTTTGCAGAAGTTCATGATGCATTTACAAGTTTTGAAGCAATAAATACTGAGGATTTAGGTTTTTTTGATGAAGGAAAATCTTACCTACATATTCTCAAAGATGAGACAAAAATAAATGGCAGCCTACCAATCAATCCATCAGGTGGTCTTAAGTCGAGGGGCCATCCGGTTGGAGCTACAGGATTAGCTCAAATAGTTGACTGCGTATATCAAATGAGGAATAAAGTCTCTGACAAAAGAAAAGTTGAAAAAGACAATATCGCACTGTGTCATTCTATTGGGGGAATGGGTAATAACATATTTGTAAATATATTAGAAAAAGTTTCATCAAAAAATAAAACTATTTCTGACTATGCTGAGATATCGCATACGATAGTGCAAAAAATTCCAGATAGTAGCGAACTTATAAATGAAGGTGAAGAATTGGAAGGAAAACTTGCAAGCTATACAACTCTTTACGTTACCCCCGAAGGATTTGACTCTCCACTTACACTAGGAATAATTGATACAATAAAACACAAAAGAATTTTTGCTAGAGCTCTTTTTGAAGGAGAATTTGAGATAGGAGGCAAGATAACAGTGTTTAAAGAGAACCAAACAGTTTATTTTAGAAAAACTTCTTATGTTGACCAAATTAAATTCTTTGCTCGAAGAAACATAAAAGGTCTCTTGGATTTGTTCGAATAAAATGGAAATAATTTTCATGGGGACTCCAGAGTTTGCACTTAAGAGCCTGGAGTCTATAAATAACAATTTTAAAGTTAATCTAGTTGTTACTCAGCCTGATAAGCCTACGGGTAGAAAAAAAGAAATTGTTTTTTCTCCAGTTAAATCATATTGCATTAAAATGAAACTTGAATGTCTGCAACCGGAAAAAGTTAAGAACAATAATAAGCTATATGAAGAAATCAAAGCAATTGAGCCAGATATTATTGTAGTTGCTGCTTATGGTAAGATTTTGCCTAAGGAAATATTAGATATCCCAAAGATTGGATGTATTAATATCCATGCTTCATTGCTACCATTACTTCGAGGTGCCGCTCCTATCAACAGAGCCATTATTAACGGAGATAAAGAAACGGGTATCACTTTAATGAAAATGGATGAAGGTATGGATACAGGGGACATAATTTCTAAGTCTAGGTTAGAAATACAAAAGGATGATACAACATCAACTTTAACAGAGAAATTAGCAAAATTGGGTTCAGAGAGTATAGTGGATCTAATAAAAAATCTTCAGATTAAATCCGAGCTTGATTTAATAAAACAAGATGAAGATAAAGCAACAATCGCACCAAAAATGTACAAGGATGATGGACTAATCGATTGGAAAAAAAGTTTTACAGAAATTGACTGCTTAGTCAGAGGATGCAATCCTTGGCCGATTGCATTTACTAATTTAGATAATGTTATGGTGAAAATCCACGAAATTGTTGTCAATAAATCGGAAAAAATTCCCCCAGGTAGCATTAAGAAAATAGACGGCTCAATGGTGGTGGGTTGTGGAGACAAAAACATTGAGATTATCAAAATCCAAAAGAGTGGGCAGAAAAAAATGCCAGGTAGAGATTTTGTTAACGGTATTTCAAAAAACTCTTCTAGAAAATTTATTTAATAGGTATCTCAACTGAGAAGGGCGAAACTTTTATTTTATCAATCAACTTATTTTCCCAGCACAGATCTCTTACAGACTTTAGCTTTACTTTAGGTACAAAAATAATGAGATTAATCCCTAGGTTCATATCCTCTTTCCATTTCTGAATTGAAATATCGTTAATTGTCGAGTCCACCTCAACCTCACCTATCATGACTATTTGTCCATAATTTCCAAAGATTATATCAGGAAATCGCCCATCAATATTATTATCTTGTAGTCCATATTTATTTGTTTGGATTTCATTAAAATCTTTGGAATATTGATCCTTAATTTCATCTATAACCCAATCATGAAGAAATATATCTTTCTTATTTCCTCCCATAATTGTTGCTCCACATCAATTTATCTTTTAGTACATTAAAATATTGGGTCTTTTTAGATCTTAGTAATTGTAGTTTTAAACTAGATTTAGAAATTTCTAATTCAAAACCCTCACCCATTTCCATGCTGTCATCGCCATCAAATGTTGTAAAGACTGGAGAGTTCAAAGAATTAATCTTAACTCTAATTATAGATTTATTAGAAACTACAAGAGGTCTGTTAGATAAAGTATGAGGACAAATTGGGGTAACAATAACTAAGGGTAAATTTGGAGTAACAATTGGACCTCCTGCAGACATTGAGTAAGCTGTTGAACCAGTAGGAGTAGAGAATATTATTCCATCGGCCCTAATATTGGATACAAGTGCTTGGTCAATAAATAAATCTAGATTAATTATCTTGGCTAAAGCGCCCTTATTAATTACAACGTCATTAAGAAAACTTGTCTTCAGAATTTGCTTACCATTCTTAACAATTTTTGCCTGTAGAAGCTCTCTCGTATCCACTACAAGGTTATCATCGTAAAACTCTTCCAAAAGGTTTTTTAACTTACTTATAGGAGCTTCAGTCAAAAAACCAAGGTTACCTAGATTAATTCCTATAACTGGCTTCTTATTTTTTGCTGCTGCTTCAGCAATATGTAACAGGGTCCCGTCCCCTCCCAATACAATTAATACATCAGACTTTTTTATAACATTAATTTTTGAGGCATAGGAAATTTTAGAGTTAGGGAATTTTTCTAATGATTCATCAACTAAGATTGAAGACTTCCTTTTTGTGAGAAATTTAATTAAGGCTGCTTTAACCTTTCTAAAATCTTTTAGGTTTGGCTTTGCTAGTATCCCAAAAATCATTGTTATATTATAAATCAGATTAATTATTTTGTATTGAGTGTAATTTTTTTATCTTTAAGTGAATTCCTAACTAACATACTTGGTTGACAAAATTTAAAGTAAATTGTTAAGCTATATTATAGGGTCATAAATGAAGAAGTATTTTAAGTTGTTTTTTTTAATCACTTCTATTAGTCTCTTGATAAGTTGTTCAACTTTTAAACATATGGAAGAGGGTTTGAGTAGTCTTGGGGGGCAACACATAGATTCCTTGATCAACAAGATAGGATATCCAGATGGTCAAAATTTCATTGCGGGAAAAAAGTTATATATTTGGGATTCCAGAAGATTACTTGGATATGATGGCAATGTTTATGACTACAATTGTTCAATCACCGTTGAAGTCGACTCATCCGAAAGAATAATTGGTTACCAATATAGTGGTAACATCGGCGGCTGTCAAGGTTATTCTAAAGCACTGAAGAACTAACTCTTAGTATTAACAACTATTTTTCAGATGAGAGAAGTTTCTCTATTAAATCTTGAAAGCTACCATCTAAGAAAGAGTCTACGTCTCCTATTTCTGTATCAGTTCTATGATCTTTAACCATCCTATAAGGATGAAGAATGTAGGAACGCACTTGGCTGCCCCATCCTATTTCTTTTTTTTGAGAATTTACTTTTTCCTCTTTGGTTTTTATCTTCTCTAATTCTAAGTCATAAAGCTTGGATGAAAGAATCTTCATAGCTGCATTTTTATTCTGATGTTGTGATCTTTGATTTTGACATCCGACTACAATTCCAGAAGGTAAGTGAGTTATTCTTACAGCAGAATCTGTTTTATTAACATGTTGACCTCCTGCGCCCGCAGCTCTAAATGTATCAATTTTTAAATCTTTGTCTTCTACTTCAACATCGATATCTAGCTCGACTTCAGGTGAAACAGAAACTGAGGCAAACGAGGTATGTCTTCTTTTATTCGAATCGAATGGTGAAATTCTGACTAGCCTATGAACACCAATTTCGTTTTTAAGGTATCCATAAGCAAATTCTCCTTTAATAAGTATTGAGCAATTTTTTATACCAGCCTCCTCGCCATCTAAAAAATCTAAGAATTCAGCTTTAAAATTATTAATCTCAGAATATCGAAAATACATTCGTGAGAGCATGCTGGCCCAATCTTGGGCCTCTGTGCCACCGGCTCCCGAGTTGATTGACAAGATAGCATTCTTATTATCATCTCTGCCTGAAAGCATTATTTTAACCTCGAAGGCTTCGATTGATTTCTTTAGATCTGATAAGGATTTCTCAAATTCCCTTATTGTTTGTGGTTCAACCTCTTCATCTTTATAAAGCTCGCTTATTTCAAGAAGCTCAGTTAGGTCACCATCCAAGGATTTAAAAGAATCTACTTTCTTATTAATTCTTGAAATATCCTTTAAGGTAAATTGGGCATTTTTTTTATCTGACCAGAAATCATTTTTTTCTGATTTTTTAACAAGGGTTGTTAATTCTGCTTCTAAACTATTAAGGTCAAAGATAGCCTCTAAGTACTTCGAGCTTCTTCTTTAATATTTTTAAAGTTTGTATAAATTCAATCATTTTTTAACTCAATAATTAATGTTATATTAAACTTAACATTTTTATTATCTTAGGGGAGTAAATTTTGAAAAATTATGTTTTAACACCAGGACCAGTACCAGTTCCGGAGTTTGTAATGCTAGAGATGGCAAAGCCTATAATTCATCATAGAACAGAGGAATTTGAAGAGATTTTCTATAAAGCTACTCAAGGTCTTAAGAAAGTTTTTATGACAGATGAAGAAGTTATGATTTTAGCTTCATCTGGAACCGGTGCTATGGATGCCTCTATCTGTAATACTTTATCTAAAGGGGATAAAGCATTGGTTGTAAACGGGGGGAAGTTTGGCGAACGGTGGTTAAAAATTTGTAAGGCTTATGGAGTTGAGACTGAGGAAATTAAAGTTGAATGGGGACAAGCAGTTGACCCTTCAGATATTGAAAATGCTATTAAAAATGATAAATCTATCAAAGCAGTTCTTATCCAAGCCAGTGAAACATCAACAGGAGTAGAACACCCTATAGAAGATATCGCTAAGCTAACTAAGGATAAGGACGACATAATCTTAATTGTAGATGGAATTACTGCAGTTGGCGCCTTCCCTGTTGAATTTGACAAGTGGGGTATCGATATTCTTATTGGTGGATCTCAGAAAGCATTTATGATGCCGCCTGGGTTAGCTTTTATAGTTCTTAGTAAAAAAGCTTGGGAATTTAATAAAAAATCTGATTTACCAAAGTTCTACTTGGATCTTAGTCAAGCACACAAAAATAGTCTCAAAAAAACATCCCCTTGGACACCTGCTGTAACACTAATAATTGGACTAAACGCTGTTCTAGATTATTTTGAAAAAATTGGACTTGAAAACTTATTCAAAAGACATTCAATTTTATCTAAAGCAACAACCGAAGGTTTTGGAGCGATAGGACTAGAAAATTTTGCTCAAGGGTGCACTAGTACAGCACTTTCAGTTATCAAATCTCCTAATGGAATTGATGCAGGGCTAATCGTTAAAGGATTAAAGAAGAAATACGGTATGATTGTCGCTGGCGGGCAAGACCAGGCTAAAGGTAAGATTTTTCGTATAACTCATATGGGCTATGTCGATAAGGCAGATATTATTTCTGTTGTAGCTGGGGTTGAAGGAATATTATCTGAGTTAGATTATGAATTTGAGCATGGTTTAGGTGTAGCTAAAACAACTCAAATTTTAGATGAGCTTTAATGAAATTATATAATTTTCTTTAATGTTGAAAGATTATTTTCTAAAATACAATCTAAAAGAACTAAATTCACCATAGCTTCTGCTATAGGCACTGCACGTGGACATAGGCATGGATCATGTCTACCTTTTACCTGGAGTTTTTTTTGTTTTCCCTTACTATCAATTGAGCTTTGTACTTGTGAGATAGAAGAAGTGGGCTTAAGAGCAAATCTTAATACAAGATCATTTCCATTGCTTATTCCTCCCAAGATCCCTCCTGCATTATTTGATTGAAACTTTACTTTTCCTTTGGATTTTCCAGTCATAATATCATTCACTTGAGAGCCCTTCATGGAAGCAACTTGAAATCCAAGCCCAATCTCAAAACCTCTAACCCCACCAATACCCATTATGGCAGATGCTAATCTGGCATCTAGTTTTTCAAACACAGGTGAACCAAGACCGGCTGGTACTCCGATGGATCTGACTTCTATTACGCCACCAATAGAGTCCCCAGACTTCCTAACTGAATCTATCAAGCTCCCCATTTCTATGAATTTAGATTTATCAGCTATACGTAATGAATTTTTTTCAATATAGTTAACATTAATATTTTCACATTTAATATTCCCAATCTGAGAAACAAAACCAAAGGTTTTGATTTTCATCGACTTAAGAATCTTTTTTGCTATAGCACCAGCAGCTACCCTACCTACCGTCTCTCTATTTGAAGATCTTCCTCCACCTCTATGATCCCTAATGCCATATTTTTCATCATAACTAAGATCTGCGTGACCCGGCCTGTAGATGTCTTTAAAATTTTCATATGACTTAGATATCGCGTCTACATTGGGTATTATCATCGAAATGGGAGTGCCGGTTGTAATTCCGTTAAACTGACCGGACAGTATTTCAACTTTGTCAGTTTCTTTTCTTTGAGTCGTATACTTACTTTGTCCGGGCATCCTTCTGTCTAGCTCATGTTGAATATCTTTTGTTGATATCTTAAGGCCCGCAGGACAACCATCTACAACTACACCCAAAGCTTTTCCATGGGATTCACCCCAGGTTGTAATTTTAAATATGTTTCCAAATGAATTACCAGGCATTTAAATGATTTTATATTCAAATTCGCATAAAGCAATTTGCTTTATTAATCAAATTATTAGCATTGCATCGCCATAACTATAAAAATTAAACTTCTCTTTAATTGCAAAGTCATAACATGATTTAGTTAAATCATAGCCCAAGAAAGAAGAAATTAAGACCAATAAAGAAGATTTAGGTAAATGGAAGTTCGTCAACAGCGCATCAGTGAGACCAAAATTATATCCATCTTTGATAAAAATATCGGTCTTAAACCATGTATCACATTTCGGATTTAATAATTTGTAAGACTCTAAAGCCCTAAGGGTTGTTGTTCCAACTGTAAGTATGCGATTACCATTTTTCTTAGCTACTGAAATATTAGAAATAAGTTTTGATGATATATAAAATTCCTCATGGTGCATTTTATGATCGTCGATATTATCAACTTTTATAGGTAAGAAGGTTCCCATTCCTACATGAAGAGTTAAAAAATCTGTTTTAATATTTTTAATATCAGCCGCCCTCATTAAGTCTTTTGTGAAATGTAACCCTGCCGTTGGTGCTGCTATTGATCCGTCAACCTTCGCGTAGACGGTTTGATAATCCTCAAAATCTTTTAAATCAGGTTCTCTATTTAAATATGGTGGTATTGGCATCATTCCATATTTATCAATGAATAATTTAGATTCTGAATTAAATTCAACATACCAATCTTTGTTTTCTGGTTTTTTAAATAGCCTACATTGTAAACCCTCAGAAAGGTTAAATAGCTTAGCTTTTGGCTTCCTAGTTAGAACTTTCCATACGTTTTTTTCCACTTCTTCTACTAATAATATTTTATAGTCCAGACCAGCTTCATCTTGCAAATTAAGAGATACTGGACTGACTTTGGTATTGTTGAAGATGAATAGATCTTTGTTATTAAAATAATCAAGCATTTTATCAAAGGTCGTGGATTTTATTATTCCTGATTTCTTTTCAACAATTAAAAGTTTAGATGTACCCCTTGGCCTTCGAGGCCTAGCCGCTATAAGCTCATCGGGTAAATCAAAATCAAAGTGTGATAGATTCATTTACTTTTAATTTTATCTAGGATAAGTCTTAAAGAGTTAAGCTTTATAAAACCTGTTGCATCTTTTTGATCATATAAATTATCTTCCTCAAAAGTTGCAAGATTAGAATTGTATAACGAAAACTTAGATTTCCTTCCTGAAACTACCACATTCCCTTTATAAATTTTCATTCGTACATCACCAGAAATATTCTTTTGAGACTGTTTTACCAAAGCCATAACACTAGACATTTCTGGGGAAAACCAAAAACCATTGTAAATTAACTGAGATATTTTGGGGACTAATGAATCACGTATATACATTACCTCTCTATCCATTGTTAAAGATTCTATGGCTCTATGTGCAATATTCAATATTGTGCCCCCAGGTGTTTCATATACGCCTCGAGATTTCATACCTACAAATCGATTTTCAACTATATCTACAACCCCAACACCATTCCTTCCTCCTATTTTGTTTAATTTTTCTAAGAGGGCAACTGGAGAAAGTTTTTTATTATCAATTGCTATTGGGATACCATCTTTAAAGCTAACTATTATATTTGTTGGAGAGTTAGGGGTCTTCTCTAGTAATTTTACTGATTCATACATTTCTTTGGGAGGCTCTGTCCAAGGATCCTCAAGAACACCACCTTCGTAACTAATGTGATATATATTCCTATCGCAACTATATGGCTTAGCTTTTGTTACAGGAACAGATATTTTATTTCTTTTAGCATATCTTATACAATCTTCTCTTGATTTAAGATCCCATATTCTCCAAGGCGCGATAATTTCAATATTAGGATTCAAAGCTTTGAAAGAAAGTTCAAATCTAATCTGATCATTTCCCTTACCTGTAGACCCATGAGACACAGCAAAAGATTTCTCTTTTTTTGCAATTTCAATTTGCCTTTTAGCAATTAAAGGTCTAGCTATAGATGTGCCCAGTAAATAATTCCCCTCATAAACAGAGCTAGCCTGAATCATAGGAAAAATATAATCCTTAACAAACTCATTTCTAAGATTCTCTACATAAACTTTTTTAGCACCGACTTTTTTAGCTCGCTTAGCAATAGCTTCAAGATTCTCACCCTGACCAAGATCTGCAATATATGCGATAATATCCGCGTTGTAGTTTTCCTTGAGCCAATGAAGAATAATTGATGTATCAAGACCACCAGAATATGCAAGAACTATAGATCTCTTTTTCATATTAAATCTTTGTTATTCCCTCGTAATCAAATAAATAAAATGTAGCCTTCTTCGTTTCATAAAACTTTTCTAACGAATATCCAATATATTCTAATTTTTCTAAATTTTCTCCAGCATACTGAGTATCCTTTTTTTCTTCAGAAAACTCACAAAGTAATTTTAAATCTTCAGGCATTTGTCTATCAGCAGTTGGTTGAGTGGTAAAAATAACCTCAAGTTCTTTTTCAATTACTTTATCTTTAGGCAAAGTAAAGCCAATAGATAAATTGGAAGAAACAAGCTCAAGTACATAGAGCTTTAAAGTCGTAGACTCACCACCTTCAGGTGCACCTGTGACGGTAAGAGTATAAGTAAAGTGAGGTAATTTATTTTCCTTTATAGATGACTTTAATCTATCATAATCTTCATTAACAACTAGGCAACCGATATTTAACATTAAACTACTCCTCCAGGGTAATATTATTTTATCTTATAGTTTTGATAATACTAATCTGATTGTTGCTTCTTGAACCGTCTCTCCTGTATGAAAAAAAACTTTTTTTACAACTTGTGCAGTCAGTAATTAATTCTACATTAGAAACTCCGGCTTTATTAATAATTTTTTTATTAATCTGCGCTAAATTTAAGTAGAACTTTTTTTCCTTAACACTAAAGTCATCTTTATCTAAATCAAATTTTTTACTGAATTTATTTATCATTGATGTTCCAACTTCATAACAACACTCACCAATTGAAGGCCCTATGGCACATAGTATTTCATTTTTTGAACACTTATATCTTCCTAATATTTCCTCTATAACATTTTGAATTATTTTATTAAAGGTACCTCTCCAGCCTGAGTGTACTGCAGCTACAAAAGAGAAATCATTAGATGCCAACAATATTGGAACACAGTCAGCTGTTTTAACACCAATGTAAAAATCCTTTTTTGAAGTTATTATTGCATCCCCTTCCAGCTCCGCAGATGGACACTGGTAATCATCTAAATTTACAACCTTATCACTATGAATCTGATTTAAGAAAAATACATTTTCATTGTTAGGTATTGAAAAATTAGATTTGCCAAAAAAATGTACTGATTTAGATCTATCTATTAACAATCTTGATTCTAGGTAGTTGTTCAATTAATTACCTCTAAAAAATTTTCAAAGTCTAAAGGGAGCTGGGACTCTATTTTAATTATGTTATTCGTTTTAGGATGAACAAACTCTAATGATTGAGCATGGAGCAAATGTCTAGTAGACATTGTTTTCAATTCTACAGATAAATTCCCAGTGAAACCTTTCCCATAAAGCTTGTCTCCAACAACAGGATGGCCAATTAAATCTAAGTGAACACGAATCTGATGAGTTCTTCCAGTTAAAGGAAAAGCCTCTATTAGTGAGAATTTTTCAAAAGCTTTTTTTAATTGCCATTTAGTATGTGCATTTCTTGGTGATCTTGAGTTATTTGAGATCTTAATTCGGTTATTTTTATCTCTACCTATTTCATAATTAATCTCGCCTTTATCATCATCAGGCCTTCCATAAACTAAAGCAAGATAGGATTTCTTAACGGTTCTATTTTTAAATTGATCAGATAGTCTTGTATGAGCATAGTCATTTTTCGCTACTATCATAACACCAGATGTTTCCTTATCTAACCTATGTACAATTCCCGGTCTCAATATACCGCCGATACCTGACAAATTTTTACAATGAAACAATAAAGCATTAACTAATGTTGGAGTATTGATTCCTGCTCCTGTATGCACAGCAAGATTTGGTGGCTTATCGATAACAGCTAAATAATCATCCTCATAAAAAAAGTTAATAGGAATATTATAAGGCTCTAAAGATGAGTCTTTTAATTTAGGAAATGTTACAGAAATCAAATCCATAAGCTTTAACTTATATGAGGCCTTACTTGCTTTATCGTTACACAAAACAAACTCATCCTTAATTAACTTTGATATATAGGAGCGGGATTTGTCTGGAAAAATTTCAGCTAGAAACTTATCCAAACGTTTTTCCACATCTACTCCACTAACTTTTGATTCCCAAATCTTATTATTCATTTTATTCATAATTATGTTCACAATGTTATACTTAGTAAATATTTAGGGAAAATATATTATGATTAATAAACATAAAAGAATAGAGCTTAGGTTTGGTCTTACGGCACCCGGTTCGATGTGGAACCTTTTATACGAAGGTATGGAACAGAATATTAATCTTAGAACTACATTCAAAGGGAAAGATGAAGAAAGTATTGAGGCGCTCGTTAAATTCGGTGAAATCTTAAAGAAGAAGAAGAACTATGATATCAATATCACATCTAATGGAATTGAAATAAACAAGGAACTCCCAATAAATGATTTCAAAAGCGGTGAAAAGTGGACAGAGCTTATGACAAAATTAAAAGACGAAATTACTAAAATAATCTAAACTATAATCTCTCCGGAGCTGATTGTTTCAACTCTATCTGAAACTTGCAATAGTAATTCTCCATTTTGGTTTATATCAAGTATTTTACCCTTTGCTTCAATCCCTCCAAAAGAAAACGAAGCTCTTTGGCCTACGTCGCTCCATCTTGCTTTCCAGTAGTCAGTTATAGCTTTGTAATTTTTGGCTTTAAATTCACTAATCCAATAATAAAAAAACTCCAAAAAAGATACTACTACATCTTCTCTAGATACAATCTCTCCTTTCTCCATTAAAATGCTTGTTGGATTCCTTCGATACTTAAAATTATCTTTGGTGAAATCATCTTTTGTACAATTAACATTAATGCCCACACCAACAATAACGGATTTTGATTTTTTATTTTTAAATATAGCCTCTAAAAGTATTCCCGAGATTTTCTTTGAATTTACCAAAACATCATTAGGCCATTTAACATTAGCATTAAGACTAAAAGCTTCCAACGTTTGGGCCACGGAATTTGCTGTCAGAATTGACAATAAGCCTAAATACTTCTTATCTTTTGGGTAATCTAAAATAATAGAGATTGTAATATTTTTATCAGAAAATGATTTCCACTCTCTATTTTCTCTCCCTCTTCCTTTAGTTTGATTGCTAGCAATTATAAATGTGGAATCAATCGAATCCCTTAGGGACTTAGCATATAGATTTGTGGATTCTACTGAATCTAAAATAATTATTCTTTTAACTGATGATTGTAAAACAGCTTTGTTTAATATCATTTGCCTTAAATTATTGAACACTTACAAACCCAGCCTATTTACATCTTTATATTCGCTGATAATTAAAGCAATCAATCCCAATGCTATCGAACCACACATTAGAGATGAGCCTCCATAGCTAAACATTAGAAGTGGTATGCCAACAACCGGAAATAATCCTATTGTCATAGCAACATTTATAAACAAATGGAAGAAGAAGTAAGAGCTAAGACCAAAAAGCAAAACCTGAAGAAAGTTATCTTTTATTTTATTTAAATAAAATAAGGAATAAATAACTATAAAAGAGTATAGGCTTATTAATAGAAGTGCACCAAGAAAACCTGTCTGCTCAGACCATACAGAAAAAGCAAAATCAGTATGTTTTTCGGGTAAAAATCTAAGTTTAGCTTGAGAGCTATTGCCAAGGCCCTTACCAACAAGTTTACCCGACCCTATTGCCACCTTAGATTGAATAACATTATATCCATAACCCGAAGGGTCTCTTTCAGGATAAATAAAACTGACAATTCTTTCTTTCTGGTAATCTTTAAGTGCATGGTTCCAAACAGGAAGGGACAATGATGCAACTATTATAGCAATTACAAATAAGACCTTTCTATTATATGAAAAGCTTATAATAACACTTGATGATACTATCAATAGCATTAAAGCAGAGCCTAGATCAGGCTGAAGCATAATAAGAACGCAAGGCAAAAGGAAGAAAATTAAACCTAATAAATACTTTACTAAATAAGATTTAGAATAAGCTCCTAATTCAGAGTAGAATTTGGCTACAACAAAGATAAAAGTTATCTTAACTAATTCAGAAGGCTGAAATGACATAAGATCTCCAATCTTTATCCAACTTTTTGCACCAGAGATTTCTTGTCCAAAGAATAGGACGAAAATAAGTAGTAGTATAGATAAAATATATATTGGTACTGAAATTTCCTTAATTGTCTGAAGCCTAATCCTGGTTACAAGAAGGCATATTAGCCCTGCTACAAAAGTCCAGATAAGTTGTTTAAAAGAATATGAACCTAAGAAAGCTCCATCTCTAATAGAATTAAGATTAATAAAACTCAATAGCATAATACAGAACCCTGCTGCTAGTATTTTAAATTCTGGCTTTCTTAAAAGATTAATCAATCGTACCGCCCACATTTTTTATATACTTTTTCTTATAATAACTAACTATTTCTTTGGTTATTGGTCCTCCCGACCTACCGCCTGAAATGCCATTTTCTACAAAAACCGTTATAACAATCTTAGGATCATCAAAAGGATAATAGGAGGTATACCAGCCATGATTTTTATACTTTCCTGTATTATAGTTTCTTGAGTCTTTAGAGATAACTTGAGCTGTTCCAGTTTTTCCAGCCAATTTTCCGTCCTCTCTAGCATGAAATCCGGTCCCATCTCTATCGTTAACTACGCCCAATAATCCTTTTTGAATCAAAAGTAAATTATCCTTATCTAAGCTAAGAGTCTTGTTGCTGCCTGAATCAGCATCTCTTATCATTTTTAGATTTGGATACTCTCCATTAGATGCAATTATAGAAGTCATTATAGAAGCTTGGATTGGATTCACTGTCAAATATCCCTGGCCTATAGCGACATTTACCATATCACCTTTGTACCACTTACCTTTAAGATATTTATCAATAAATTCCTTAGAAGGAGTTACGCCAGCATTCTGAGAAAAAGGTAAATCAATTTTTTGTCCGAATCCAAAAAGACTTAGCCACTTAGAATAATTCTCAATTCCCAATGATAATCCAACTTTATAAAAGAACACATCACAAGATGTTATTAGTGCATCAACTACATCAACCTTACCATGCCCGCCTTGCTTCCAGCACCTAAATTTTCTACCACCTAATACGTAATATCCTTTACAATAATGCTCGGTATCCTTAGTGATAACTTTTTCTTCAAGTGCTGCTATTGCAGTGACTATCTTGATAATTGAACCAGGGGGGTTTGATGACAAAAATGCCCTATCAAGAAAGGGCTTGTGTGGTCTACTTCTTATATTCTTCCAATTTTGTGTAGACATGCTTTTTGAAAAATCATTTGGATTAAATGAAGGTTTACTTACTAAGGCCAAAATCTCATTAGTATTTATATCGTGAACTACCGCTGCTCCTCTTAATTCACCAAAAGCTTTAAAAATGTGACTTTCTAGCTCTATATCAATTGTTGTACTTAAATTCTCTCCAGGCTTATTAAGTATTGAATTTTCCTTAAAAGAAATAGCTTTTGACAGTACTTCGCGGCCACTACTATCAACCAATATATACTTGTTACCATTGAACCCTTGGAGTTTTTTTTGAAAAATTTTTTCTAAACCCGAGGTCCCATTCCTTGTCGAAAGAAAAGATCCATAGATTATGTCTCGGGCATCATTGGACTTCAAATAACCAACTTTATGGGCCCCTACTTCATTAAAAGGATATACCCTCAAATAATCCACAACGAGCTCCAATGACTGGAAGGATTTGAGTTTGTTTTCTATCATATAAATATCTTTTAACCTTAGATTCTCTTTAACAATAAATCTCCTATTTTTATTTTTGGACAAGCTAGATTTTTTTAAGATTTTGTGAATATCTTCTTTTTTAATTGCTAAATCGTAGATAAGAAAATCTTTTAATTTTAACAAATCATCATTAGAATTATTTTTGTAATAAAGATTAACAACTGCCCTACTAACAGCTATTTCTTTACCAAATCTGTCTAGAATTGATCCTCTGGGAGAGGGGACAATTATCTCTTTTAAAAAATTATTGTTTGATATCTTACTATATTCGTCGCCATGAATAATTTGTATGAAGAAAAGCCTGAAAATAATTAGTCCAAGTAATACACTTACTATTAAAATTGATAGACTTGGTCTTTCACTTTTGGCCATGAGTTATACTTAATTATAATCAATAAAATCGTAGAAACGAAAAAATTATATATTAAGGGTAATAAAATAAAATTTAAAAATTCTCCTAGTGCAATGCCAAATATTGCACCATAGGCAATGAAGCTTAAGCTGTAGAATAAAATAAAAAAGGTTGCTAATAGTAAAATATCGTTTTGGAAGTTTTGCCAAAAAAACCTCTGAATAAAGACAATAAATGCATATAAAGTCAGAATTTTGACACAAAACTCTATATATCCATAAGTGCCAGAGAAACATAAGTAGAAAATTAAAACTAATATACCAAGTAACACTTTGCTTCTATTAACACCAGTGGTCGTTAAGACTATCAAATAAACCATTGAAGCATCAACGTGACCCCCAAAATCCAAAGAACCAGAATTAGGGTATATAGGAATTATTAAAAAAAATAATAAGAGTAGTATTGATAAAAATATGTTTCCGTTAATCATTAGCTATTATCGTGAGAAACTTTGTATTTCTTGGGTCAATTAAACCAGAAATATTAAGAATCAAAAATCCTCCATCACTTTTAACCTCAGAAATTTCCCCTATTTCTATTCCTGGATATCTCTCTAAACCATTAGATGAAAGAACAACTTTGTCTCCAACAACAACCTTCTGATTATCTGTCACATACTTAATATAAGAGGAAAGACCATTGCCTTTGAGTATCCCAGGAATCTTATTCATGCCAATATTAACCATAATCGTAAAGTTAGGGTCGAAAGAAAAAAGTATTTCTGAATAATTCTTTTCAACAGACGAAACTTTCCCTACCAATTTACCTGAGGCGGTAGCAATAAATCCGCTTTTCACTCCATGGCTTGATCCTTTATTGATGATTCCTGATGAGGTAAAAGTAAATGGTGAAAGTATTACAAGTTCAGCTTTTAAAAAATTAATATTTTTGGGTAACTCGTAACCTAATCTTTTTTTTAATTCTATATTTTCATCTATATAGGATTGTTGCAATTTAACTTTAGCTTGTAACTCGGAAACCATATACCTTAGTTTAGAATTTTCTGATGAATAATCACTAGAATAAGAAAAATTTTTTGATAGAAAACTAGAAAAATAGAAGTTTAAATTAAGTGCAAAGAAAATAAATAGTAGGGCTGAGGAAAGCAGGGTAAGAAAAAGTTTTTTTCTATTTCTTTTAGATAACATGAACTAATCAAAGTGAAATTTTTCTTAAAGTGTTAATTTCTTCTAGAGCTTTTCCACAACCCCTTACAACACACATCAATGGATCATCTGCAACTGTAACCTTAAGCCTAGTTGCCTTGGATAATCTTTCAGCTAATCCACCAAGCAAAGCTCCCCCGCCCGCTAAAACTATTCCATCAACCATTATATCGCCTGATAGCTCAGGTGGAGTAGAATCTAATGTTTCCACAACCGTATTGATTATCTCTATCACAGATTCATCCAGGGCTCTTTTAGTATCGATAGCTGTCAACTGAATGGATTCTGGTAATCCTGATTCTAGACTTCTCCCTCTTATAGACATCTTTAGGCTTTCACTTGGCGTATCTGTAACATCACATATAGTCTTTTTAACATTTTCAGCCATATTCTCCCCAATTAAAAGTCCATAGCTATTCTTTACATAAGAAATAATTGCCTGGTTCATAGAGTCACCAGCAGTTTTTATTGACCTACTAATTACTAAGCCACCTAATGAAATAACTGAAATTCCAGTAGTACCACCACCAATATCAATAATCATTCCGCCTCTAGAATTAAGAACAGAATCCATATCAGCACCTAGAGCTGCTGCCATAGTTTCCTCTATTAAATAGACCTCACGGGCTCCTGCTGATTCAGCAGCCTCTACAACGGCTCTTTTTTCAACTGGCGTAATTCCGATGGGAACAGAAACTACAACTCTAGGTCTTACAAGGAAATTATTTTTATGGAATTTGGAAATGAAATACTCCAACATCTTTTGTGTTACTTCAAAGTCAGCGATAACCCCTTCTTTTAAGGGCCTAATAGCCTCAATCGTCCCTGGTGTCTTACCAATCATCTGCTTTGCTTCATCACCAACAGCTAAAATATTCACTTCGCCTATTTTATCAACTTGAACAGCAACAACCGAAGGTTCATTAGCTACTATTCCTTTATCTTTGATATATACAACAACGTTTGCTGTTCCTAAATCCAATCCGATATCGATTGAAAAGTAATTGGCAAGCTTATCCCAAATCGTATATTTCTTATCTCTCATTTCGGTAATTATGATTTATATATATCACTTTTGCAATTTATTTAAGTTTTTCACCGGAAACAAATTTAATTGTATAATTTTCATAATCATATGAATCATAATTTGCGATTTCTATAGACCTAAAAGTCCTTTCTTTCTTTGAATTAATAGGTCCAGATGCATTTAACAGTATAGTTCCGACAACCTCGTTCCCTTTACCTAAAAGAATTAACTCAAAAGTTGGGTTAAAAATCTTTTTGTCTGAGACATTTAAAACTTTAACAGAGCTTAAAGTGTTGATATCAGAGTTCAATATAAGAAGTTCATAGTTTGCGTCAAACTTAACTAGTTGAGGGGCTTCTTTATCTTCCATGCCTCTATTTATTAATACTCTACTATTACTAACGGCTGCCGCCTTAGGTGGCTGAGATACAGAGTCAACCATAGTAGCTGACAATATAGAAAGCCTAAAATTATCAAACTCATTATCAATAAGTCCAAACTCATTGTTACTTAAAGTTTTTTGAGTATATGCCTGAATTGAATCATTAATTTTTATTTTCTTTGAAGTAATTGTATTGCCAGAAGAAGTTACAAATTGAACTGAAACTACAATATCTTTGTACTGATACCTGCTAGTGTTGGATAAATTTATATCAACTTTGCCAATCGTATTTCTAACGCTATTAGTGACATTAAAATCATTGATCACTAAATCTTGTGAGGGCAAAGGAGTATCGTATGTTGAAAAAGAATCTTGATAGCTACCACGGTTCTCTTCAGATCCTAAATACTCTCTATCGCTAATCAACTTTCCTTTGAAGACAGATAAGGAAATATCTGAAAAATAATCTACATCAATCCCAGGAATTTGAAAATTTTTATCAATTCTAGTTTCATTAGGGCCAATCATTCCTTTGTTTTTAAAATTAACAGATTTAATTAAGGCTCCTTTTGCATCAAAAAAATTAACAGAAAAAATTAGCTCCTTAAAAGAACTTTTGCTTTGATTAACATAAGACAGCTCTTCAACCTGGATAATTTTAGAAGTGGTGTTATCTACAATATATTTGAATTCATTAATTTTAATAACATTGGCTGCCTTAATCTTTAGATTATCTTTCTCATAAACTAATTCGGCAGACCTTAGAACCAAATCGGTTGTTTCGGGGGTAAGTTGCAGTATGGGTGTTCTAATTAAAGAAAACTTCTTTTTAATTCCAGGACCGATTTCTCCTTTAATAGGTAACAAGAATTTGTATCCCGTACCATCTTTGTCATAAATGTAGACATTTAATTTTAAATTCTTGAATCCTAATCTTGACGCGTTTTTAATTTCAATATATTTAAAAACTCCAAGTGTATCCTTTGTTCCGTGCTTCCATTCAAAGCCAGTAATTGTAATATCTGATAAATCGACAACTTCATTAATATTTCTTTTTAGCTCATTTTCTAATGTTTTATCATTACTATCACCTAAAGAGAAAAAAATAGGCATAAAAGGTATAATGACAATATAAATAAGTATTAAGACATAGTTTGTTTTTTTCATAGTATTTTGTTAAAAAATAATATCAGATAAACTCTACCATGTAATTAGTACTGGAGGATATATGCAAAAATATATTTTACTCTCTTCTCTTACAACCTTAGGAAGAAGGACGTTAAAAGAAAGGCCTGCTAGGATGAAAGAAGTTGATAATGAAATTGAGGCTATGGGAATCAAAATCCTTGGACAGTTTGCGACTTTGGGACCTTTTGATTTTGTAAATATTGTCGAAGCGCCTAACAATGAAGCAATTAGTAAACTCTCAATTGAATTAACCTCTCGAGGAACGCTTCAAATTACAACTCTGCCTGCAATAGAAATTGATAGCTTTATAGAAAAACTAAATATAGAAAATGATTGATAATATAAAAAACTTATTAAATAAAGTTAAAGAGCAAGCTGTAAATGTTCCTGGCTATAAAGCTAAAAGGATATTAAAAATATATATTTATATATCTATCATTGGAATCGTACTCCCTATCCTATACCTAATATTTATTTTATTCTATAATTATATAAATGCTTAATCTAAATTTAGACTTACGGTATAAAAAATGGCTTATTCTAGGTGGTGGAACAGTTGCCTCCAGAAGAGTAAAAAAAATACTAGATGAGGGTGGTGAGGTTCAGTTAATTTCTCCCGAAGTTACTAAAATAATTGCTAAATTGGGTTCGCAAAATAAAAGAATAAAAATAGTGATTAGGAAGTTTAGAAAAAGTGACATCAAGAAACAAGACTTTATATTAGCCTGCACAAATGATGCTGAAGTTAACAAGAGAATTGTTTCTATAGCAAAACAAAAAAAAATATTAGTTTCTAACGCATCCGACAAAGAGGATAATGATTTTTCTTTTACATCGAATATTAATATTAATAAAGATGTTAAGGTCAATTTAAGCACAAATGGAAAAAATCCTTCTCTATCAAAAACACTAAGAGTTTTCATAGAAAGAAAACTCAAAGCTGAAATATCAAGTTTGTCGCGGATTCAAAATAAAAAGATTAAAGGTAAGTCATAGTTAGACTATCATTAGATTTTGAATATAATTAAAGAATTATTAGAATACTAATTTGCAAGGAAGATAAATAATGAGCACCACAGATACAACAAAATTCCATAGGGGCCAAAAAATAATCTTGGAAAACGAGATTTGGGAAATTATAGAATTTCAACATAGAGTTATGCAAGCTAGGAAGCCCATAGTTAAAACAAAATTAAAAAATATAATTAGTGGTTTAACTCAAGAAAAAAGCTTCAGGTCTGGAGATATTTTCGAACAACCCGATCTTGTAAATAAAAATGCTCAATTTTTGTATTCAAACGGAGATGCATATACTTTTATGGATCTTGAGTCTTATGAGCAAATAGAGGTATCAAAGAATGTTATTGGAGGAAAATCCGACTTCTTAAAAGAAGAACTTAATGTTCAACTTCTTAATTATGAGGGTGAAATAATTGGCATTGATCTTCCAACAAGTGTTGAACTTAGAATTTCTATAACTGAGCCTGGTCTAAAAGGTGACTCTGTAACTGGTGGTAATAAGCCAGCCGAACTAGAGACTGGAGCTAATATTGCAGTACCACTCTTCATAAACATAGATGATATAGTTAAAGTTGATACACGAGATGGGAAATACCTTGAAAGAATTAAAAAAGCTTAAGAGCCTTTACTGACAAGATTATTGAATAGCTTGATAAAAACTTTATCGTTGATTGGCAACATTCTATTTTTGATTAGAAAATTTTTACCTATAGAAGCAAGATGATTTATATCATCCATGGAATAATTTATTACCTCCTTGGAATATAGAGGTTTAATTTTATTAAAGTTTCTTAGCCAAATCTTACTGTTAGTAAATCTATATTCACTTGTCAAAGAAGAAAAATAAAAAAGATACTTTTCATTATAAACAAGCAAGCTAAGGTCAGAGTCAGCTTTTTTTGAATAGACCTTCTTATATATCAACATATCATTTTAATTTACTTTATAGAACATATATTTTACAATTTTTCTATGAATAAAATAAAAATATTCTCAGGTAGTTCTAATATAAAACTAAGTAGGGCGATATGTAAAAAGCTCAAGGTTTCATTAGGTAAATTAAATATCAAAAGATTTAGTGATGGAGAAATATTTGTTGAAGTCAATGAAAGCGTCAGAGGTAGCAATGCCTATGTAATACAATCCACCTCAGGCCCTGTTAATGAGAATCTTATGGAGCTTTTTATAATTGTCGATGCTTTGAAAAGAGCGGCAGTCAATGAAATTACGGCAGTTATACCTTACTTCGGATATTCAAGACAAGACAGAAAAGTTACTGATAGATCGCCAATTACTGCAAGACTAGTATGTGATTTGCTAATTAAATCGGGGATACACAAAATTGTTACAATGGACCTTCATGCCGGTCAAATCCAAGGCTTCTTCGATATACCAGTAGATCATCTATACTCTTCGCCTATTGCAATTAACTATATTAAGAAGAAGTTTAAAAAAAAGGACTTTATAATAGCATCCCCTGATGCTGGGGGCATGGAACGTGCAAGAGCATTTGCCAAAAAGCTTAATGATGCAGATTTGGCAATGACAGATAAAAGAAGACCTGCACCAAATGTAGCGGAAATCACTAATGTCATAGGTGATGTGAAAAATAAACATGTAATATTAATTGATGATTTAATAGATACCGGTGGTACCGCAGCTAAATCTGCAGAGGCTCTAGTACAGTCAGGGGCAAAAAGTGTATCAATGTTCTGTACCCATGGTGTACTCTCTGGAAATGCTATAGAAAATATTGATAATTCTTGTATTGATGAACTGATAATTACTGATACAATAGATAATCAAGAAAAGTTGAAAAAGTCTAATAAAATTAAAGTTTTGACTGTATCTACTCTAATTGCGGAAGCAATTGATAGAATTAGGAACAATAAATCTATTAGTCAGTTATTTTCTTAGGAGAAAAAAAATGATAGTCGTTGAAATGAATGCAATTAAAAGAGATGAACTTGGCAAGCAAGCAAATAATAAAATAAGAAAAGGTGGTCTTGTTCCTGCTGTGGTTTACGGTAGAAACAAAGAAAATGTAAACATAAGCATTGATGGAAAAGAATTAAAAAAAGTTTTAAGTGGAACGGAAGCTAGAGAGAACACTATTATATCTATAAGTATTGAAGGTACTGATGAGAAAAGAAAAGTCTTATTAAAAGAAGCTCATCTTGATACCCTTACAAGTGCCCCCTTACATTTCGATTTCTACGAGATTACCGATGGTGAGAAATTAAAATTAGTGTGCCCATTGAATTTTGTTGGGAAACCCGAAGGTGTTAAAAATGGAGGTGTTATCCAAACATTATCTAATCAAGTAACAATTGAATGTGTACCAGAAAACATACCTAACGAAATTACTGTTGATATAAGTGATATGAATATCGGCGACACTCTATTTGTTTCTGATTTACCGATAGAGGAAGGGGTTGATATATTATCTAACCCTAAAAGTACAACAATTAGCATATTGGCTCCTAGGGTCGTGACAGAAGAAACGGCAGAAACCGAAGAAGGTGAAGAAGGTGCAGAAGGAGCAGAAGGTGAAGAAGGTGCAGAGGCACCAAAAGAACAAGGTGACAAGTAACAATAACTATTTATTTGTAGGATTAGGAAACCCCGGGACAAAATACGAGTCTACTAGACACAATGTTGGATTCTCTTTTATAGATAGCTACTCAAGACAAACTCAATCTTCTCTTGAGGATTACAAGTTTGATTCTTACTATGGAAGTATATTAAAAAATGATGCAAGAATACACTTACTTAAACCTCAGACCTATATGAATGAAAGTGGGGTAGCTGTTAAAAAAGCTAAAAATTTTTATAAAATAGATAATGACAAAACAATAATTATTTACGATGATTTAGATTTAGAGCTTGGTCAAGTGAAGATAAAATTGAGCGGCAGCTCAGGTGGTCATAATGGGATTAGCTCTATTATAGAAAAAATTGGAAGTAATGATTTTCCCAGAATTAGAATTGGCATCGGGAAACCCAAAGAAAAGTCTATGACAAATAAATATGTTCTTTCAAAATTCACTAAAAAAGAAGGAAAAATTGTCAACGATATCAACAATTTAGCAGAACAGATAATTTCTACAATCGTTTTTCAATCTATTTCATTTGCAATGAACACATTTAACAGTAAAATTCAATAAATATTATCCAAACCAAAATACATATTAGGAGGAGACTATGGATTTAACAAATCAGTTTGTCACTTATGGCGGAATCATCCTTGCAATTGTAGGGCTAATTTACGCACAAGTTACTTACGTAAATATAAGATCAATGGCCAGAGGAAATGATCTTCAAAAAAAACTTGGGGTCACGATATATAACGGCGCCATGTCTTTCATTAAAGAAGAATATAAGTACATTGTTATTTTTGTATTTATTGTCGGCACAACCTTATTTTATTTTTTAGGGATGCCAACTGCATTAGCTTACTTTGGAGGAGCCGCACTATCGATGACTTGTGGATGGGCGGGAATGACTTCTGCATGTATCGCTAATAGCAGAACAGCTGAAGCTGCAAAAACAGGTGGTCAAGGGCCCGCACTAGTAACTGCTTTCAAAGGCGGTAGCGTCATGGGTTTCTCTGTTGCTAGTTTAGGAATACTAGGCCTTTCAGTTGCTTTTACTTTATATTTTAATAACGCAGTTATAACAGAAGAATTGCTAGTAAGTTTCGCAACTAATATTGGTGGCTTTGCAATGGGTGCAAGCTCTGTAGCATTATTCGCTAGAGTTGGTGGAGGAATCTACACAAAGGCGGCTGATGTTGGGGCTGACTTAGTTGGAAAAGTTGAAGCGGGGATACCAGAAGATGATCCAAGAAACCCAGCGACTATTGCAGACAATGTTGGAGACAATGTTGGTGATGTTGCAGGGATGGGAGCGGATTTATTTGAATCATATGTAGGTGGTGTAATTGCAACTGTTGTAATAGCATCAAGTATGTCATATGCTCCTGAAGCTAAATTTGCACTTTATGGATTTCCAATTATTTTAATTATCGTTGGAACCCTAGCATCATTTATTGGAACCAAAGTGGTGGATGTAATACAGAACTCCGAGCCCTCTGGTGTGCTAAGAAAAGCTTCTCTGACAGCAGGGATACTTTTTTTAGTTTTTGGATATTTTTCTTTGAACTATGTCGGCGCAAGTGCCGGACTATCAAGCTCAACAATTCTAAGTATATTTACATGTTCAATAATTGGTCTTTTTTCAGGATCTTTAATTGGCGGAATAACAGAATACTATACAGCTGGGAAACCAGTCCATGAAATTGCAGACGCATCAAATAGAGGTGGAGTTGCTACTAATATTATTAGTGGTCTGTCGGTTGGTATGTTAAGTACTGCTTTACCTATAATTGTTATTGTCCTTGCAATTTATTTATCTTTTAACAGTTTTGGTCTATATGGAATTGGTATAGCCGCTGTTAGTATGCTTTCGACTATTGGAATTACAATGTCAGTTGATGCGTATGGACCTATTGCAGATAATGCAGGTGGAATTGCCGAGATGGCTGGTTTAGGGCCTGAAGTTAGAACAATCACAGACAAACTTGATTCTTTAGGTAATACAACTGCCGCTATCGGAAAAGGTTTTGCTATTGGATCTGCTGCATTAACATCACTAGCCTTATTTGTTGCATTTGCTGCAGCTACTAATTTAACTTCTGTTGACATCTTGGACTACAAGGTTGTTTCAGGACTCCTACTTGGTGGGATGGTGCCATACTTATTTGGTGCATTAACAATGGGAGCAGTTGGTAGATCAGCTGAAAAAATGGTCCAGGAAGTAAGAAGACAATTTAAGGAAATTGCAGGAATTATGGAAGGTAAAGCTGAGCCTGACTACCAGTCCTGTATAAAAATCAGTACTGAAGCATCATTAAAAGAAATGATTCTTCCAGGAATTTTAGCAGTTGTGTGCCCTATTGTCGTAGGATTCCTTTTAGGAGCCAGTGGCTTAGCAGGGTTCCTTGCAGGAGCTTTAATCTCCGGTGTTGCATTGGCATTAATGATGTCTAATGCTGGCGGTGCATGGGATAATGCTAAAAAATATATTGAAGAAGGTAATCAAGGCGGAAAAGGTTCTGAAGCTCATAAAGCAGCAGTTGTAGGTGATACAATTGGTGACCCATTTAAAGATACATCTGGGCCAGCTATGAACATTTTGATTAAATTAATGACTATTGTTTCATTAGTTATAGCGCCTATATTCCTATAATATGAGTTCTTTAAGCTGCGGCATCGTAGGACTGCCTAATGTTGGCAAATCTACAATATTTTGTGCTCTTACAAATGCCGCAGTTGAAAGTGCTAACTATCCCTTTACAACCATTGAGCCAAATATAGCTGTTGTTGAAGTACCAGATTTTAGATTAAATCAACTAGCTGAATTATTAAATTCAAAGAAAAAAGTTTCCACAACATTGAAATTCGTTGATATTGCTGGGCTCGTTAAGGGAGCCAGTAAAGGAGAAGGATTAGGCAATAAGTTCTTAGGGAATATAAGAGAAGTAGACTCTATAGTTCATGTTTTGAGATGCTTTGAGGGTGATACCACGCATGTAATGGAAACAGTTGATCCTCTTAGAGATTTGGAGATCATTAATCTTGAGCTTGCAATCAGTGATTTGCAAATTCTTGAAAAAAAGATTTTGAAATTAGAAAAAAATAAAAGAAGCGGTGATAAAGATGCAATTAAAGAATATGAAATTGTTAATCAACTTATAGTCTCGATTAATAATAATAAGTCTATAAGCTTATCAAAATATCCTGACCCAGATGAAAATAAAATTATTAAAGAGCTGAACTTAATATCAACTAAGCCTATAATTTATATTTTGAATTTTGGGAATGATTCAATTGATTCAAATAAAATAGATGAGCTTAAAAAAATTATAAAATCAAACAACCAAAGTTATGTGGAAATTTATGGTTTATTAGAAAATGAAATAAAAGACCTAGAAGAAGAGGAAAAAAAATTATTTTTAGATGAATATAACGTTAAAGCTGCAGGCCTATCTCAATTAATTGAAAAATCTTATGAAATACTAGATTTAATAACGTATTATACTGCTGGCCCCGAAGAGTCCAGAGCCTGGAGCATAAGAAGAGACACTAAAGCCCCTGGTGCAGCAGGTAAAATTCATACAGACTTTGAAAAAGGCTTTATTAGGGCAGAAATAATAGAATATCCTGATTTTATAAAATGTGGCTCTGAAGAGGAGTCAAAAAATAAAGGGCTAATGCGATCTGAAGGAAAAGATTATCTTGTTAAAGATGGAGATATCATCCACTTTAGGTATAATGTTTAACAGCCTGTTGTCAATTTAATTGACCAGCAGACCATAACAGGAGGTCAGAAATGACAAATCTATATGAAGTACTTTTTATAGTACCAACTAATTTATCCGAAGAAGACTTTTCGGAATTATCTAATAAAGTTAAAGAGACTATAGAAAAAAAGCACTCATCAGAAATTACAAAGTTTGAAAAGTGGGCTGAAAGAAAGCTTGCCTATACAATAAATGATAATCAAAGTGGAATTTATCATATTTTGGAAACAAAATGTACACCCGAGGCTATTAAAGAAGTTGAAGGGATTCTTAGCTTTGAAAAATCAAAAGTTCTTAGGTTCTTGATAGATAAAATTTAACTTTTATAGGAGAAAAAAATGGCAGAAAGAAGAGAGTTTGATAAAAGAGAAAGGCGTCCAAGAAAAAGGCCAGCCAAATTACTAGAAGGTGATACAAAGTTAAATTATAAAAATGTTGAGCTTCTAACTAACTTTATTACTGAAAGAAAAAAAATTGCTCCCAGAAGGATGACAGGGTGTACTGCTTTGCAGCAAAGACAAGTTGCCCAAGAGATAAAGAAAGCACGTTATATGGCATTACTACCATATGTTGTAAGCCATAAATAATTACGATGAAGATAATATTAATTGAGGATGTTAAAAAATTAGGGAAAAAAGGTGATGTACTTGAGGTAAAGGACGGTCAAGCAAGAAATCATTTAATACCTAACAACCTTGCTATAGAAGCAAATAAAAAAAACCTAAATAGCCTTAATGCTAAAAACGAGTCAATTAGAAAAAATGATAATCAAAATAAGCAAGATGCTATAAGAGTTGCGGAAAAACTAGAAAAAGAACTAGTTCTTTTTAAAGTTAAGGAAAACTCTGGCAAACTTTTTGGCTCTATAACAACCTTGTCTATTTACGAAGAACTAGTGAAACTAGGATATGAGGTTGATAAAAGAAATATTAATCTAAAGAAACCAATTAATAACTTAGGTAAATTTAAAGTAAAAATTAAACTATATAATGAGGTTTTTGCAACTATTTCGGTGGAAATAATACCCAATTAAATTGACAATAATTAAGTACTTATAGTAACCTATGAACACTATGATATTAAGGATAATACCCGGTGGTGCATTTGTAGAAAACACTTATATCCTACAAGCTAAAAATAATGATGAGGTCATTTTAATTGACCCTGGAAGTCAGACGGATGAAATTGAAGCTTCCTTGTCTGAACTTAGTTTCAATAAGATTCATATATGGAATACACATGGTCACCTAGATCATGCTTATGGTGTAGATTTTTTTCAAAAAAAATATAATGCGACTTTTAGCATACACAAGAAGGAAATTCCTATTCTTGATGCAATGACCACAGCTGCTTCAAGATTCGGAATACCTGAGTTTAGCGATGCAGTTGTTCCAAAAATTGATAATTTTATTAGCGAGAATAAAGAATATACAGTGGCGGGTTTAAATTTCGTAACAATTTTGGTACCTGGTCATTCTCCTGGCAGCATATGTTTTTATCTAACTAGTGAAATGAATCCAGATCAAGGACTTGCTGAAGATATAATTATTTGTGGTGATACAGTCTTTGCTGGTAGCGTAGGAAGAGTTGATCTTACCGGTGGAACAAATATGGAAGATCTAGTCGGAAACATATGTAACAAGTTGCTCACTCTTAAAGGCAGCACCATACTATTCCCTGGACATGGGCCTAGAACAACAATAGAGATTGAGAAAGAGTCGAACCCTTTCTTGTCCGGTATGTTTAATGGATAAAAATTTCTTAAGAATAATGCTATATTTGATAATTTGTATTTTGATAGGATCCGTAGTTAATGAATCCAATCAAATTTTGTTTTTGAAAAATAAAAATTCAAATATAATAAAAGAAATAGATAATAAAAAAGTAGAAAATAAGATTCTTAAAGCTGAATTAGAACTTTTAGATAAAGATATGAGATATATTACAATTTTAGCTAGAAAAGATCTGGGAATGATAAAGCATGGCGAAAAAATATATCGATTTAATAATTAAGTATGTCAAAAAAAATCAAAGAAATACTGCAAAGTCTAAATACAAGTCCTAAAAAAAGTCTAGGACAAAATTTTTTAATTAATGAAGGTAAAATCAATAAAATTGTAGATGAAATATGTAGTAAAAATTATAATTCGGTTATAGAAATTGGTCCTGGTCTAGGTGCTATAACAGATATGATAGCTAGGCTCAATCAATATATGGTTTGCATTGAAAAAGATCCAACCCTTTATTCTTACCTGAAAAAAAAATATGAGAAAAATAAAAACTTTAAAATTTTAAATAAAGACATCCTTAAATGTGACCTTAAAGAGATTGGAACAGGCAGTAAATTGTTCTTTGGTAATCTTCCATATAATATAGGAACAAAAATCATTGAAAATTTTGTGGATAATTTTTTTTCCAATTCTTTCTCTACAGGTATTTTTATGCTGCAAAAAGAGGTAGGTGATAAAATTCTGTCTGATAAAGGTTCAAAACTTTACAATGGATTTGTCGTAAAAATAAATACTTTTTATAAAGTTAGCAAAATTATTGATTTGAATGAATCCGATTTCTGGCCACAACCAAAAGTAAAATCTGTACTAATCAAATTAGAAAACCGTAATAAAATATTTTCTAAAGTTGCTGACTATAAAGAATATACGAATTTTCTGTTCAATTGCTTTAGAGTAAGAAGAAAAAAACTAACAAACAATTTGCATAAACACTACTCAAAAGAGCTGATAACAAAAAGTCTAAGATATTTAAAATTAAAAGAAAATATTAGAGCTCAAGATATAGATTATGATATTTTCACCGAACTTTTTGATATTCTTAAAGAGAATAAATCTTAGAAAGTAGTTTGTCTATAAATGGTCTTACTGAATAATTGTAATTATTCACAATTATAGAGAAAGCATATAAATCACCATTTTTGGATTTAAAATATCCTGACAATGAGCTTACACTATAAATATATCCTGTTTTAGCTCGTAAATTTTTGTATAGCGGTTTCGATTTAAATCTTTTCAATAAAGTTCCATCAACTCCTGCTAATGGTAAAGATTCATAAAAATCCAAAAAATACTCCTCATTCTTGGCAAATTCTAATATGTCTACCATCGACTTAGGTGAAATTTTATTATTTCTAGATAGGCCAGAACCATCGCTTATATTAAAAGTTTCTTTATTTAAACCAACCTTATTTATTAGAAAATTAGTGACAAAATCTGCTGAGTTTTCCCAAGAACCAGGCGTTCGATTAAATTTTGCAGATAATTTTTTAAAAAGATGTTCTGCATACAAATTATGGCTTTTCTTGTTTATCTTTTTGACAATTTTTGTAAGGTTTTTAGAAGAATGCTTATAAGTAATCTTTCCCAAATTTAATTTATTAATGATTGGTATTTTAGATAATCTGATTTTGCCTTTAAATTTAATACCTTGCCTTTTAAATTCTCTCTTCAGCTTTATACCTAAAAGGTAAAGAGGTCTATCAGTCATCAGCAGCTCTTTGCTACTCTTTGTTTTATAAAGATTCTCATCTATAGAAACAGAAGAAATATGTGGTGCCCAAGCAAGACCCTTCCATGACTTCTTCCAATTTTGATTATAATAAGGTGGTTCATAATACCGATTATCTATAATAATGTCTCCCTGGATAATGCGTAGATTCTTATTTTTAAAAAAACTTACTATCTTTTTAAGATCTTTAGATGTCAAACTTGGATCTCCTCTGGTATCTACATAGAAATTGTCAATGCTCCCCGAACCCTTACTTGTTGTCGAGTCCTCAAGAATCCTCATTATGGGATTGTTAATAAAGAAGAATGTATTAAATTTATAATCTGGTCCAAGATATTCCAAAGAGCAGAGAGTAGTAATAATTTTTTGATTCGAGGCTGGTATAAATTTTTTATTTGAGTTATAACTTGATATAACCCTACCATTAGTCAGATTTTTTACATAAATACCTAAGTTCGGGCTTCTTTGTAGTTGATTATTTATTAAACTAGTTGTTGATGCAGAGAAAGTTGTTGTGGGATAGTACAGTAGAAACAAATATATGAATAAATTTAATGTGAATCTGCCCATGTTTTACCAAAACCTATATCTACGACTAAAGGTACATTTAAAGTTATACAACTTATCATATAGTTTTCAATCTTTTTAGAAACTTCCTTAACTTTATCTTCAGCAACCTCAAATACCAATTCATCATGAACTTGCATAATCATAGAGCAATCCTTAAGTAAAGATTTGTCATTGTTGATTAAAATCATGGCCATCTTAATTATATCGGCTGCTGATCCCTGTATTGGACTATTAATAGCAGCTCTCTCTCCAGCAGCTCGCAGCATAAAATTATTAGAATTAATGTCAGGTAAGTATCTTCTTCTGTTTAATATAGTCTCTGAATAACCCTTCTTCTTGGTAATATCAATTGTCTCTTGGAAATAATCCTTAATAGATTTGTATTTATCGAAATATTTTTCAATGAATACTTTTGCAGTTTTTGTATCTTGATTAATTTGCTGAGATAAACGCTTTGACCCTATACCATATAAAATTCCAAAGTTTATAGTCTTAGCTAATCTTCTTTGATTTTCATCAACTTTACTTTTGTGGACATTGAAAATTTCACCAGCAGTTATTGAATGAATATCATCATTCGCGATAAAACTTTCAACCATTAATGCATCTGATGAAAAATGCGCAAGCAACCTCAGCTCTATCTGAGAATAATCTGCCGACAGAATCAGCTTCTTTGGACCAATGGATGAAAAGGAGTCCCTAATTCTCTTACCCTCTTTTGTTTTAATTGGGATATTCTGCAAATTTGGACTACTCGATGACAATCTACCCGTAGATGTGCCTACCTGATTATAAGATGTATGAATTTTTTTTGTTTCCTTATCTATAAGCCCAGGTAATGCATCAATATATGTTGTTTGTAACTTTGAATAAAATCTATAGGATAAAATCTGATTAACAACCTCATGTTGATCCATGATGCCCTGAAGAGTTTGGGAGTCTGTTGAATACTCACCAGTTTTAGTTTTTTTATTTGGCTTCAGTCCTAGTTTATTGAAAAGGACCTCCCTTAGTTGCATTGGGGAATTCAAATTGATCTCTTTACCAATAAAACCATAAATATCTTCTTCAATTTTTCCAATAACCTTTTTGAACTCTTTTGATAACTTCGAAAGTCTTTTTATATCTATATTTACTCCAGCAAACTCTATATCTGCCAAAACTTTGATAAAGGGAATCTCGTAATTTATATAACTTTCGATTAACTGATACTTTTCTAGTTTTTCTTTAAGAAATTCAAATAGTTTTAGAGTTATATCAGCGTCTTCACACGAATAAGTGGAAGCCTGGTCTATTGAAACTTCGGCAAATGATATTGTTTTTTTATTGACTTTAGTTACCTCTTTATAAGAAATCATTTTATAATCTAAAAATCTTCTAGCTAAATTATCAAGACTATAGGTTTGTAATGAACTATCAATCATATGAGCTGCAACCATGGTATCAAAATACAACCCTTTAAGGCTAATACCGTAATTTTTTAATATAATATATTCGTATTTAAGATTCTGACCAATTTTCTTAATATCACTGCTTTCAAGGATTGGTTTTAATTTTTTTAAAACATAATTTAAATCAAGCTGTGGTGCATTTTCTGTATGGGCAACGGGGATATAAAATGCACTCCCAGTCTTATAAGAAAAAGATAAGCCTATTATTTTTGCACTGATAGGAAAAATAGAAGTTGTTTCTAAATCTAAAGAAACAAACCGTTCTTTCTTAAGATTATCAATTAGATTTTCAAAATCTTTCTCTGAGTTTATGATTTTATAGTCTGAGGAAACTTGAGATGCTTCGGTCTTTTTGTCCATTATAAGTGAATCAAATTCAAGCTCTTTAAATAAATCATTTAGATCAGCAAAATTTGGAGGCAAAATCTTAAAATCTTCAATACTTTCGTCTACAGACAAATCTTTCTTGATTGTAACTAAAAGCTTACTAAGTTTTGCATTTTCCATATTCTCTATTAATAAATTTCTAGTTCTTTCTTTATCTATATCATCCAAATTCTTATACAAATTCTCAATTGAACCATACTTTTCTATAAGTGGCCCTGCGGTTTTAGGGCCAATACCTCTTACGCCAGGAATGTTATCAATTGAATCACCAATTAAAGCAAAAAAATCTATCATTAATTCTGGACTTAAACCATACTTTTCTTTAACACCTTTAATATTCGTAGTCTTTCCCTTCATGGTGTCAATCATGCTTACATTTTTATCAATTAATTGGACAAAATCTTTATCTCCAGAAATAATAGCTACTTTATTATCTTTCTTAAACTTCTCAGCTATAGATCCAATTAAATCATCAGCCTCATAGTTTTCCATCATAATAGTTTTTATTCCGCTAGCTTTTAAATATTCAATAATTTTCGGAAACTGAAGCGATATGTCTTCAGGAGCTTCTCCACGATTAGCTTTATAGTCCTTATAGATTTCATTTCTAAAAGAGGTTCCTCCTGAGTCAAAAACAGCTACTAAGTATTTAGGATCAAAGTCCTTAAGTAACTTGTTAAACATATTTATAAAACCATAAATTGCATTGGTAGGAAAACTCTTAGAGTTAGTTAAAAAAGTGACAGCATGGTACGCACGGAACACATAGGAACTTGCATCAAGTAAAAATATCTTATTGTTGGCCATTAATTATTAAGCTTTTTTGCTAATTCCCCATTCTCTGACATTTCAATACAAATATCGCAGCCTCCAACAAACTCACCATTAACATACAGTTGTGGAATAGTTGGCCAATTTGAAAATTCCTTAATACCAGACCTTAAATCTTCATCAGACAAAATATCATATGTTTGATAAGGCACATTCAAACCATTAAGGATCTCTATAACTTTTGCAGAAAAACCACACATCGGCATCTCCCTACTTCCTTTCATAAAAAGAACTATTAAATCTTTAGATATGGCATCTTCTATAAATGTTTTTATATCTTCTCTCATCTTACTCTCCCTTCTCTTTAGGTGTTAAAGTTTTCATAGATAAAGCATGGATATTCTCTTTCATATCATCACCAAGGGCAGAATAGACTACTTTATGGCGATCTAAAGTTGATAATCCTTCAAAACTTTCACTGACAATCACAGCCTCAAAGTGAACACCATCACCAGTAATATCTACAAAGCTATTAGGTACTTTTGATTCAATTTTTTCTTTAATATAACTTTCTTTCATATAAACATTATAACCAATCAGTTTATAAGTTGAATGGATTAAAAAATAAAACCTAGCTTATTCAACAAGAAAATAAAACTAAAAATTATCAAGAAGACCATTCCCGCTAAAGATAAAGCCTTAATTAAAGGGTGTGGTCTAAAACTTGATGGAAAGTCAGGAGAATATATCAGCCTATAATTAAGATAGGCCAGGAAAGGAGAGGTTAAAAAAGATAGTATAGTTGCAAGATCTACCAATTTTCTCATTTCGGTTGAAAAATATAATATTACAATCATAGTGCCGCCTGCAACCACAGGGAAAAAAAAGTTTCTCGATCTTTTTTTTGTCCCTATCAATTCTGAGCATTTACTAAGCACTTTAGGAAAAGCATCTAAACAAGTAATTGTTGTACTAAACATGGCACTAAATGCAGACAATAAAATCAAGTTTCTTGCGCCATCGCCTAAAGAAGAATATAACTCAGCTAACTGTCCTACAAAGCTAGATGCACTTCCAGCAAACTCGGCACCAGACCCATAAAAAACATTTGCTCCTAATACAAGGAAAATTACCGCAAGTATAGTTGTGATAATATAGGAAAAATTAAAATCGAAGCTGTTATCCCTAATATTAAAACTAGAATCAGAATCTCTCTTTTCCATAATCCATACAGACGACCAAGCAGAGAGATCAATCGGGGAAGGCATCCATCCTATCAAGGCTATGATAAATGTTATTCCTATATATGAGAATATTTCAGGAGCAATAAACTCATCAGGTATCTGAATCTCGACTCCAGAAGTTAATGCAGTTGAGGCAATAGTAGATATAACTAAAATTAAAATTAAAATTTTTATAAATCTTACAAAAAAATTATTTTTAACTATTTGTATAATTACGATGGAAATCAATAAAATTATAAAAGAAGATAAAAATAGTCCTAATTCTAGATTCAACCAATTCTCAAATATCGCTGCTGTTACAAGAGTTACTCCAGCTTGGATTGTAAACATAGTGCTTATAGTCAGGAGGGTATATAAATAAATTGCCCATTTACCAATTCTTTTATACCCGTCTAAAACAGTTTCGTTCTTTACAACAGTATATCTAGTTGCAAATTCAAAAAAAGGATATTTAAAAAGATTAGCTAATATCACAACCAAAATTAAAGTATAGCCATACGTAGCTCCTGCCCTTGTTGACTGGACAATGTGAGATACTCCTATTGCAGCTGACGCCCAAAGAAGGCTTGGTCCAAGTACGGATAATTTATCTCTGATTTTTTTTAACATTTAGTTATTATATATATAATTTTATTAAGGTTAAAAAATAAAATATGAATTTAGATAAATCTGTTTCAATTATAGGATGTGGAATTAGTGGTATTTTTGCTGCCTTAAAATTAAGAGATTCAGGAATTAAAAATATAAAACTTTTCGATAAATCCAGAGGTCTGGGTGGTCGCTTAGCTACAAGACGATCAAACGATGGAAAGTTTGATCATGGAATACAATATATAAAATTAGATAATATTTCTAATTTACCCCAAATCAAAAGTCTGAAAGATAATAATATTCTCAAAGAATCTGTTGTATCTGGCTTGTTTATTGGGAACGACGGAATGACTAGCATTGCCAAGTTCCTAGCAAAAGATCTTATTATTTCAAAAGAATTTAAACTTATATCTCTTAGTAAGGAAGAGAACTCTATAATAATGGATTTTGAAAATGGAGAAACAATCCGAACCGACTCAATAATATTGTCTTCTCCCATTAAGCAATCGATAGAAATATTGGAACAAAGTAAAATTACCCTTAATTCAAAACGTTTAGAAGAAATTATGCAACTAGAATATCATCCTTCGTTAATTCTCATGGTTGAATCTGAAAACTCAATAAACCTCTCCTCTGATTTTTACCACGAATATCCTAACGGAAATTTTAATTCTATTACTGACAACTTTAGAAAAGGGGTTTCAAAAAAAGAAAATTTTTATACTTTATTATGTTCACACGATTTCAGTGAGAAAAATTTTGAGGAAAACTATGAACACATAAACTCTTTACTAAAGGATGAATTAGATACTATTTTTGGTAAGGATTATAAAATTATTTCTAATCATAAGTGGAGATATTCTATACCAAAGAATTTTTATACATATGATGACTCTATCAATATAGGCTCAGATTCTTTTATAGGCTTATGTGGTGATATCTTTACTAACGGTAAATTTGATGGTGCGATTAAGTCTGGTTTTTCAATAGCTGAAAAATATTTAAATAATGAAATTTAATAATTCAAAACTTTCTATTGGGATATTATATATAGGTGCAATAGTATTACTTAGTTCATTGGGACTTTATTCAAATCTAGCTGAATCAATAACATCTAACTATGGAAACAATTTATTTGTAGCTTATTCATATATTGCAATTTTATTAATTACAACAATGCCACTTGATATTTTATCAAGTAAAAAACTTAACGCAGATAACGACTCTGGAATAAGAAAAATTGTGATTAGTAATATAATTCTTTTTATTTTCTTTATCATCTTTACAACTTTCTTATTTTTTTTATACAATCTTCAAAGTCCTTTAGTGGCTTTAATCTCTTCAATATTTATACAATTGTTCCTCCTGATTCTTCAAGGATTGGTCGCACAATATTGTTTTAATAGTTCAGAAGAATCACATGCTGGCTCAACATTGTTAATCCTGGCTGATTCACCCTCGTACATGACTATGAACATACTCAGGACTATTGGTGGTACAAAAATATTGGTTCCAAATCACTGGAGAAAGGAAGATCAAAGAAATTATAATTTTCATTTGGAGAGATTTGAGCTTATAAAAAATTCAAGGATTGATTTAAAATCAATACTATATGGGATTTTAATAAATTCTATTTTATTCACACTTATTTATTCATATTTTCTCAACAGTACCATTTCTGCTACCTATTTTATTATCCATGTTACCTTACTGTCTAACCTTACTTCTTTTATCTTTATTTTAATCCTCCCTAAGATAAGTCAAAATGGTATTGCTAATATAGATAGTATAATGAAAGATAAAGATATGGTACTTTTTAAACAAAACCTTGAAATATTTGAAAGCAATCAAGATAAGAATAATCATAGAGGTAAACTTATTGAGACAATTTTTTACCCTATACCTTCAATAAAAACCAGAATTGATCAAAAAAATTCTATCGGGTTTGGATTACCTAATATATCCAGGCTAATTATATTTCTTGCATCATTTAGCCTCTCTTTAATTTTTAAAGGGGTTCACGGAAATGCAGGAAAACCTGAAAATTGGCTTTTCCCACCATCAGAATGAATAAAATATATAGCAATATAATAATTGGGAGCGGAATCACCGGGCTGACAATAGCTAAGCTTTTAAATAGCAAAAATGAAGATTACTTGATTATCGATAAAAACGACACTATCGGTGGGAGAGTGTCCACTGAGAATTATTTGGACTATAAATTAGACCACGGATTTCAAATTTTATTAGAAGATTATCCAAATCTAAAAATATTTCCTGAAATATACGACTCAGGGCTTAGAAGATTAGCCTCAGGTTTTATAATAAAAAAGAAGAATGCTTTATATGAAGTATTAAATCCATTTAGAAACGTTAAAGGGCTCTTACCAAGCAATACTTTTCCAGGATTTTGCATCAAAGATAGATATCTTTTAGTAAAATTGCTACTCTTAAATAAAAGATATAAAAATAAAAAATTATCAGTAAAAGAATTTTTGAAGGATTTTGGTTTTAGCGCCTCGTTTATTAATGATTTTTTTATTTCTTTCTTCCAAGGAGTTTTCTTAAACAAAGACCTAGATGTACCGCTAAAATATTTCCTTTTTATTTTTACTCTATTTTCAAGAAGTAATGTAAGCATCCCTAACAAAGGTATAAGTCAAATAGCCAGCAGTATTGGTTCTCAGCTTGATTCCTCTAAAATTATATTAAATACTGAAGTTACAAATATAAAGCCTAACAACATTACTACTTGTGGGGGTGATTCCTTCTATTATAAAAGACTTCATTGTACAGACGCAGGAATTGAGAAACTAATTGATAAAAAATTATATCAAGGATTTTTTAATGATATAACTTATAGAGGTACTCAATGTTTTTATTTTTTATCTAAGATGTCTGATATAGATGATAATTTTATTTATTTATTCCCAGAATCTAAAAATATCACGAGCATGTCTTTGAAAAGGATATCAAAAAGTGAATTAATAATTTCAGCTTCATCTCTATCTATGGAGGTATCAAAAAATACTATTGAAAAAGAAGTTTTAAGTTACTTTACAGGTATTTCCGACCTAAAATTCTTGAATTCATTTAAAGTCCCAAAGGCTTTACCTTCAAACCCTCAGTTCTTCAATTTTCAAAAAAAATGTTTCTATCAATATAATGAAAATATTTATTTTGCTGGCGACTATCTTTCCTCTCCCTGTTTAAATGGAGCAATTCAATCTGGAATCAACTTGGTGGAGTCTATAAAAAAATGACACTAGCGCTTCTTTTTTATTCGAACCTAATATTCTCCTCTATTCTTCTTGGTCTTATCCTTGTTGTGCATTTTGTTCACTATAAATCCTTTAATTTCGTAGATTCAGAAAATTTTGTTCAATTTCATAGATTTCACACAAAAAGTATATCTTTCTTAGTGATTCCTCTAATGGTTGCGGAAGTACTCGTTTCAATAATCTTATGTTATTTCTACTTCTCCATCCTTTCACTAGTAAACTTACTTCTGGTTGCACTTATCTGGATTGTTACATTCCTTTTTCAAGTTCCAAGCCATAATAAATTATCTAATTGTAAGTCAACTATAGAAATTAAAAAATTAGTTAGCAGAAATATTTATCGGGTTTATTTGTGGTTATCTAAAGTTATTATTGCAACTCTCATAATATTATAATTGTATAGTAAGAATTTCATTCCAGTTTGTTGTATAGCTTTGGGATTTTTTCTCTCTCTTCATAAGCCAATCACGTGAAATCCCCGTGCTAGCATACTTAACTGTATCTCTTCCATAAGAGATATTCAGTCTGTCTAATACTCGCATAAGGTTAGTATCTTTGGATATAGAACTAAGATCATCTTCTAATGAATATTGCTTTGAAAGAGAGCTCTCTAAGTTAGAAAGAAAAATATAAGCCTTCTTGTAGCTTAACCCTTCTTTAAATATGGATTCCAGAATTTTCTTTCCTAGGCCAATCAATTTTGATGTTGAGTCTGTTGAAGAAACTAATGATTGGGTTCTAGAAAGAAACCTATAGGCTTCTTTTTGACTAAAACGATTCGTAGAAAGAGCTACTGTAATAGTTGAACAACTTGAACCCTCGAGCCTAAGCTTTTCTGCAGCCCTAGATATATAAACTGAAACAGCCTCCTGAAGTAGATTTAAAGTGTATATAGGAGTCCCAAAAGCTCTAGAAGTCGTAATCTGTCTTCTCTTCTCACTGACTGGCTCAATATCTAAACATGGGGTTCCATTAAGCTCTAAAATAGTACGAACAAGATTTATACTACCAAGATTTCTAGCTCGTTTATGGTCAAGAAGGCTTAGTTGGTGGGCATTGGACATACCCTTTAAAAGCAATTTTTTTTCCAATCTACGTCCCACTCCCCAAACTGACCCCACTGGGACTTCGCTTAGTGTATCAACAAGATCTTCAGATGTGAAGACACAATAAACTCCTAAATTTTTCTTTGCTTTCCTTCCTGCTATCTTAGCAAGAGTTTTTGTTCTTGAAACACCTATGGATACAGGTATCCCGGTCCACTTTAGAATCTTGCTTCTCAGAGCGACTAATTCTTTATATAAATTATCCATTGAGATCGCCTCAATAGAAACAAAAGCCTCATCAATTGAATACACTTCAACATCACTAAAATGGCTTTTAATTATATTCATAACTCTGTTTGACATATCTGCATAAAGCGTATAATTCGACGAAAAAACTTTAACGAAGTTCTTTTCTATAACTTCCTTACATTTAAATAAAGGCTCTCCCATCTTAATCCCAATAGATTTTGCCTCAGCAGATCTGGCAATAATGCATCCATCATTATTAGAAAGAACAACGACGGGTTTATTGTTCAATGAAGGGTCAAATACTCTTTCACATGAAGCATAAAAGTTGTTGCAATCAATCAATGCTATATATTTACTCATATTAGACTTTATGTATTACGTAAGTAACTACTCCCCATATATCAAAATCTATTTCTTCTGTTATTTCTATAGGACTAAATTCGTCATTCTCGGGATTTAAAAAAACCTTCCCTTTTGCAAGCCAAATTCGTTTTACTGTTAATTCACCATTAATATGAGCAATAACAATACTCTTATCTTTTGCCTCCATAGCTTTGTCGACTATCAAAGTGTCTCCAGAATTTATTCCTGCATTAAGCATAGAATCACCCTCGACTTTAACAAAAAAAGTTGCCGCAGGATTTTTTATTAAAAGCTCATTCAGATCTAAATTTTTCTCTATATAATCATCGCCCGGCGAAGGAAACCCTGCTTGAACTCGTGCTATGAACATAGGATATTTTTCTTTATTAGCTGTATATGAGCTTATATCCGATATATTAGATCTTATCTTTGGAGATACCATATTAGAGTATTATACCAAAGTTTTATTTGCTCATTCGGGCCTTTATAAAGAATCTTATTGAAGCAATAAAATAAGGCAAAAGAACAATAAACATAACCGATCTAAACAATACAGCCACAGGTCTAGTTACTGATTCACAAGATAATATTTCTCCACAAGATAATAAGGCAGGAAGTTCTTTAACCCCACTCCAGCAAACAGCAAGACCAATGACAGCGAACATAACAGCAATATGTATTGCCATTCTTTTCCTATTTGGGTTATCTGCCACTAATCCTAAAACTAGAATTAATAACCCTAAAATTATAGGAATTAAGACAGTAAAAGTTTCATATAAATAATATCCTAATCCTCCAAGAAGAATTAAAATTAACCCGGTAATCTTTGTAAACAAAACCATAACAATCTCCTCTATTCTATATGATTACAATAAATATAAATAACAAATAACTAAAAATCACTTATAAAAATTAAAACGAATTAAAATTTTATATCTTTTGGGTTTTCACAATTTACCGGGGCTATTAATTCATTAAACATAGCATTGCTTAATTCAAAAGATGGTGAGATTTCCTCAAGAGTTTCAACACTTACAGGCAAACCTTCATATGGTTTTATAGCAGCTTTAACATTAGCTTTATGAAATTCATTCCTTGTATACCATTTTTTAGTCTTTAAGAATGAAACTAGCAGGTTTGGCTTCAAAATTTTATACTCATCTGTAGTACAATTATATTCTGATGCTCCATAAATATTCACTATTACATCAGACTTTCCGCAAGATATCATGAATGCTACAAATAATAATGATAAGAAAAGTTTTTTTTTATTTTTCATCTAATTATAAATATAGTAAATAATTATTTATCTTAAAGATAGCTCAATTAAACCAAGGCCCAAAAAGCTATCCTTAAAATTACCATTTTCTATATATATTTCGAAGATGTTTGGTGAACCCTGGATAACTGCATCCTTTGGAAGGGGAAACTCAACAATCTTTGGAAATGAATATTGACCTTTTGGTGCAGTAAAATCTAACGAACCAATCAATTTATTGTTGAAAAAAAACTTTGAGCTAATCTGATTGTTTATATTGTTAATATTAATGTCGGAAATTTTCAAAACTAATTTTTTATAGTTTTCTGAAATTTTATCCTCGGGATAAAATGCTAATATAATTTTTTTACTATTTGTCCACGCTCCCCAATTATTAAATAAACCGATTCCATCTAAAAAAACCCATTCAACATCTGTTATGATTTTTCCATCAACCATTGAATAATAAAATTTTATATCTTTATATTTTTTTACATTTTTACTATTTTTAAAAAAGGAATTAGCTGTTGTCTTCCCCATCTCTTTGGGCGCCAAAGATAAAACACCAGACCCTTCATTATATATTGGATACATAGTATGAAATTTTCCTATCTGAGTATCATATCTATTTCCCGCCATATAATAAAAATAACGTGAACGATTTTTAAAATTGTCCTTATAAATGTCTAGACCCTCAACATCTTTTAAACTATTAATCTTCAGCTGTCCCATAATTGTTGGATAGATATCTAATAATTGCGTCTTCTTATAAGACACTTTTAAATCCCCAGATGATTCCACGGGTTTAATCATAAGTAATGCTCTGGCTTTTGATTCAATTGATGATAACGAATAAGATGCAATCGATTCATCAAAAGGTGCTTCTTTATTGTTTATTTTAGTTTTAAACGAGGCTGATTCTATATCCAGGAGTTGCCCTGCAAAATGTGATCCATGATCACCATGAATGACAATTAATGAATTGTCATATTTATTTATGCTTTTAAGTATAGAAACAAATTCCTTTATAAGGTTCATAGTGCATTCAAGCTGCCTGTAGTACCTTTTTGCAACTGGAAAATCTGTTTCCTCTATAGTGCATTCGGGGGAACTGACATATCCATCGTGCAATATTGAATTGAGCATAAATATGTACTGGTTATCTTTTGAATAATAATTAATATCTTTTATCATATCTTTGAATAACAAAATCCCTGATAATGCTGCCGTACCATCCTCCATAGTTAGTGCAATATCGGCATCTTGGCTTGGATTAATAATATAAAAAATCCTTTTTCCAAAACTTTTTCCCAACGGCAACGATTCATTAGTTAAAAAATTCGGAGCTATCCTTGCAAACCAAATTCTTGTGAATTCAACTATCGACAAGTGTTGTGCACCATTATATCTTTTTAGTAATTCTGGTATGGCAATTATTTCATCAAAATATTTACTTCTATAAGGTGCATTGCTACTATGGATAAGGTTATATCCTGAATTTTTTAATTTTTTTATAAGCCCATCATCATAAGACTCCAACCACTTATCAAACCTACCTTGCAAATGAGTAGTGCTAGTTAAATAGCTTGGTAGAGATAGCATTGTACTTGGATAATTAGCAATATTTTTTTCATATAAAGTAAAGCCAGAAAGAGTATTCTTAATCTCAGGATTATTGTGAATATAACGTAAAAAATAATCGGTCTGCATACCATCAATGTGGAAATGGTATATATTAGGAAGACTCTTAATGACTTGGTTTTTATCACTTTTTAATCTTTCAAAATTATCTAACTTATTTGAAGTATTAATTATTAAAATAGAAATAATCAAACCAAGAGTAATTAAATATGATAATTTTATTACTGAATTTATATAGGTTCTTTGATCTTTAATCGAAAACCAGACCAGAAAAGTAGCACCCAATGTAATAACTAACTCTAAAATAGTATTAAATATAGGCTCATCACTATGCATCCTACTTCCATCAAGCAGACCAAGTTTTAATGGTGATAATAGATCATTTAATATTATTATTAGACCTAAAGAAAATAAAGAATATACAAAAATTTTAGAAAATTTATTAGAAAATTTTTGAATTATATAATAAATAATGAATAAAATAAGAAAAGTAAATACACCAAAAGAAGTAAAAAAAACTACAAGCCAATAATCATAGTTCCACTGATCAAAATTAAAGACATATATAATCGCAGGTATGACGAAGAAAACATTTAAGTTCAAGAAGGCTAATAAATGTGCTGCTTCTTTATGTTTTATCATTATATATATCCATTAATTATTTCTTGTAACTTTTCAGCGCTAACTTTGTCAGCATTCATTATATTAAATAAGACTTTATTTCTCATTACAATTTGTCTTTCTTTATCATAGTTTAGTAAAAGATTATTTATTTTATCTGATATATTTTCTAATTCTCCTAATGATATAATGGCACCCACTTCAGAACGAAGTTTTACCTCAAATGGTAATGTTTTTATTTTTATATACTCTAAATTATTTATTTTTCTAGGTACGTCAATAAATAAAACTGGCTTATTTTTTCCAAAAGCATATTCAAATGCAGCACCAGACCAATCACTTATCATTAAATCAGATTCATCAAAAGAAATCTGGCTAGACATGTCAGAATCAAAATTAAACATTGGATGTGCTTTATATTTGTTTAATATTTCATCAACTTTATATCTGGATAGTTTTATTGTTTGTGGATGTGGGCGCAGAGTTACTCTAAATCCATCTCCTAATAATTTTTCAATAAGTTTATCTCCAATTGTTTCAACAATTCCATTAATACCCCAAGATGGTGCAATAAGGACATGTTTCTGAGAATTTGAAGATACATCTTTATAATTTATATGTTCTTTTATAATTTTATCTATCTTGCTATACCCATGTTTTACAAGATTTTTTGCTTTTAACCCTCTAATTTCCTCAATTAATCTCATTTCTTCAATATGATGAGGCCCAGAGCAAAAAATAGTTTGATAATAATCAAATGCTCCATCTTGATAAGCCATATGAAGGCTTACTAGAGAGTGCTGCATATAAATATAGTGCACATCATGCTTTGAAATCTTTAGTTGAAAATTATTTAAATCTGGCGTGCTCATTACCATTACATCTGTTTCTATATTGGAAAAAAGCCAATTTAATATGTGTCCTGACCTTATAATAAATGATCTATACTTTGGATTCTTTAATTTTAGACCAGGATCATTCATATCTGAGCTAATATAACAAACATCTATTTTAGCTATTTTTAGAAATTCCTCGATTGTTCCCTGCATGTGAACCCAAGTATCTTTGCCTTCAGAATAGAAAACTATTCTTTTGTTAGGTTTTGTGATTTGAACAAAACTAATTAATTGAAACAAATCACTAAAAAAACTTTTCATCAATCCAACCTACATAAAGGAGCAAGTTTTTTATCTTTCGAAAGATTTTCATAAAGATCTAAGTCCGTTAAAGAATCTACTTCTAACCAACCACCTTTAATGGATACCCCTTTAACTTCCCAACTTGAGTCAATTAAACTCTGAATAAATTCTGTTAAATACATTTTATTGAAGGCTTTTATGTTGGACAACATCTGTTTCTCTAAATCCTGATAAAATTTTATAAAATCTTTTAACTTATCTTTTCTAACTTTTATCAGTCCAATATATTGGCCTTCTATATTCTTATACTCATGGGTTTTTAAACCTATTTCTTTAATTGTAGAATCATCATTTAATATTAAACTTTCAGCATCAGTCAAAGGATCCTTAAACCTTAGCTTCCAATATTTAAGCCATGCTTTATCTATGGCAACACTAATTTCGGCATCACTTTGAATAATTTTTTGTAAATTATCCACCTGATAAACTATATCGCCATAAGATATGATTAAATCTTTGTCTTCTTTAAAAAAAGTTCTAGCTTTAAATAAACTATTTACCATATTTGTATTTTTATAGTCAGAATTATAATAACAATTCAAACCTAACTTTTTTATTTCTTCTCCTAAGTAGCCAGTTGCTACTCCAATATCTGTAATTCCTGCGGATTCTAAAATTGAAATCTGTCTTAACAAAATTGGCTTACCCAGGAGTTCTACTAAAGCTTTAGGTTTATTATTAGTCAAAGGTCTTAATCTTGTGCCTTCTCCAGCAGCTAAAATCAACGCTCTCATTTCTGCACAAACTTCTTTAAAAGATTTATATCGTAATTATTATATGGCTCCTCACGTTCTGGGTGCCACATAATACCAAAAATAGGATGGTCTTTGTGATAAAATCCTTCAATTGTTTTATCCTCAGCTATTGCAAAAGGTATTAGAGAATTACCTAAATCTGATTCACTAATACACCATTTATGATAGCTATTAACTAATCTAGCATTAAATTCTGAATACTTTCCTTCAAAGTTTACATTATGACGAACTCCAACATGACCTTTACTTTTAGACGTTGAACCTTTGAAAAATAAATTAATCATTTGCATACCTCTGCATACACCTACAACTGGAATACCTCTCTCTAATGCAATAGTAAGGATACCTTCCTCAAATTTGTCTCGTTGAATTGAGGAACTGGAATCTGCCTTGTCTATATTATTGATTGTATTTCCTCCGCTCAAAATAATGGCGGATGGCTTCACGGTCTCAATAAAATTAGAAGGTGAAACAAGATTTGGTAACGGTACAGGGAGGAAATCAAGGCTAGAGATTAATCTTGTCCAACTTTGATCCAAAGAATCACGTATCTCAGAATATTCTTCTATATTTTCAATTCTCTGACTAATAGCTAATATTTCCACTTTCAAAACTAATCCTTAATTAATAATTATAATATTATCATTCCCACAATCTAATTTAATCTTATTACTTTTTGACAGCTTATTAAATAGCTTGCTACCTATTCCAATTGCTGCGGGTAATCCTAATTCTGCCGCTCTAATGGCCATATGTGAGTTTGCACCTCCATATTCCGTTATAAGACCAGCAATATTTGAGCTAAAAACCCAATCATACCCTGGATCTGCCTGCTTTGTCAGCACAATCTTGCCCCCTAAATTATCATTTTTCCTCGTATTTAAATTTGCTAAATCACCAACAATCTTTTTATTAGTAATATAATTTATTTGAGCATCAAACTGATCAAAACTGTAAAAATCATCTTTGGTTTTAATTAACATAGGAAGCTCATGCATCTGATGAATTTTGTCCATTTCCACGCGACCCTTAATTTCCTTTTTAATATCATCTATAGATTTCTGATTACTAATAATCATCTGTAAATCTTCATATTCTAAGAAAGTAATTTCATTACGACTGATCCCCATTTGTTTTCCAAAACTGACTAAACAATCTAAAGCATTGCTTAAATTACGTGTAAATTCTAATTTTGTTTCTTCACGTAATATAATTGCCTTCTTAATATATTTAATAAGTAAATCTGGACCAATGTTAAAATTAGTGTCTTTAAGCAACTGATTAATAGCAGTTTTATGCTTAATAGTTAATTTAAAAGTGCTTGGTCTCAGACTTTTCAAGGTACTTTTAGATTTCAAATAAAATTCAGGATTTTCCCAATATGCTAGAGCAGATGCATCATAAGTTCCGGGTCTTAAATGTCCATATTTGTTTAACATGTCATTTAATGAAATCTTACCTTCTTTGCAATCTAATTGATCTTTTTGCATTTTGGTTGAAACACCATCGATAGATGACATAAATCGATCCATCTCATTTTTTGTAAATACTTGTTCGTTAACAAGGCTTTTTAAGAAACTTACAGCAATAAAACCATGTCTTGCTGCATGTGCAAATCCTAAAGTACCATTTTTTTTACAATCTACTAATAACAATTGAGATTTATTAATATCGTCCATATTGCTGTTTAAAATTTTAAGCCTGCGATTAGTCAAATTCTGCATTGATTCATGTTTCTTAAAGTTCAATATAGCATTGGATGTTAATTCTTTTAGTTCTTCTTCAAGTTGTTTAATCTCTTGTGAACAAAATCCTTTATTTAATAGTCTTTTGTTTGCTTGCTTCATAAATGATGGAGTCCACGATGTAAAAGCAACTTCAAATTCAATTTTATCGTGATATTCTGGATTTAAAGATAAATTATCTATATAGATATCGACCAACTTCTTAGCTAATTTATTGTTAATTCTTTTAGGTATAAATGAATTAAAGCTCGCGCGTAAATCTACGTATGGTTGTCCATTGAAAGAAACAATTAGGGGGTGGTTCTTAATTTTTCGATAACCAAATTCTGCACGTTGCTTTGACCATACGTCATCAGTAATTAAGAATCTATATAGGCTTAAAGCTAAAGGGTTTGGGTGTGTCCCTATAATTTCTGCAGGATTCCAATCCGACATGTTACTAAAAAGTGTCCTTTTCCCTAAAAGAGATGTTGAAGAAGATTGTAACGACTCAAATTGCGATACTGAACGCTTTAAAGAATCCTCAAAATGGTCAGAAGCATGGTCATAGGACCTATGGTCTACCGTAATGGGTCTTACTTGAAGAATATAGACTGAACCTTTTTTATCTAAACCAAATTCAACATCCAACTTATCAAAAGACAATAAAGTTTTCAACTCATTTAATGCAATTTGAACTGAAACAAGTTTGGACTCTAATTTTTCTAAAGGTTTTTTTAGCTTATATGAAATAATAATCCGGTCGTCATTTGAAAAACCGGAGGTTATTCCGTCAATTGATTCTTGATTATCATGAAAATTATAAGTGGTATAAGGAGCTCCGGTTTCTAAACTACATGTTAAAGCTACGCCAGAAAGTTCAAAATCATAAAGGAATTCTTGAATTAAGACTTCATTATCGCGCGTATCTATAATTTCGCCGTAAGATAAAATCACCTCATCAATGGCTTGAACCAATAGTTCTTTAGAGCTGCTATTTATATTTAGAATACTTTTATATTTCCCTGCGTTTGAACTTACCCACCCATCTTCCAAGGAAGCGCTGCTTCGAACAATCAATTGTTTTCCAGGAAATTTTTTTTGTATATTGGTAATTATTTTACTATGGGAACGGTTCCAATCATTTACAGAAAAACACACCTGTTTCCCAATCTTACTTTTCTTAACAACATCATGAAGTCTATTCAAAGTTTTAGCCTTACTACCTAAAATAAACCTAGCCAAATCTTCTGGTTCGTTGAGCTCAGTCCAATCATTTTCAACATCAATAAACTCGATATTGAGATCCATGCTATCTAGGTGTTCAATAAGATCAAGGAGGCCTGCACCTACAAAATCACCCCTTAGTGATTGAATTATCTTTATTACTTTTGGTTTAACATGAAAGAGCCCGGTAAACTCTGCATCTCTTCCTGCATGGTTCCCTTGTTTAAGAACTATCACTTCTGCTATATCTAGATCAGCTTTAGAACGATTGTAATAGCGATTCTTATAATTAAGATCTACAGCTATTGCAATATCGGCCTTAGTTCCTCTTAGTTTCTGTAAAAAGGATTCTCGAAAAATTGTATCCGAATAAGTAAATATTGACGAGGTGTTAGTCAAAGGACATTGAAAGAAGGTGTCGAGAATTGAATTTGATTTCCAATTTTTAACATGGATATAATTAATTTCTGGTATTTTTTGTCTTTCAATATCTGAGCCTTTATAACCTCCCAAAAAATTAATTTTTTTATTTTTTATGGATTTAAAACTTAATAGCTGCCAATCTAGTACTGTTTTTCTTTCACTGACTTGCTGAAGAACTGAGGGTTTTTCTCCTGCAATTGGATATGATGCCCCAAGTATATAAATATTGGTTTTATTCATGGAAGATTCTTATTATTTTTTGTTATTTCTGATGGCTTTTTACTGTTATTTTGTTTTACGAATAAAGATCTCAACTTATACCAAAATGTTTTAAAAAATACACCGATTAAAACAGCAGCTCCAATAATAGCCGACATTATAGCGCTTCCAGAAGCAGGATCTATATATGCGAAAGCATTATTGCATGTGAAAAAAAACGTAGAAAAAAAGTAGAAAAAAATTTTCATAAAATCTTAACTCTAATTATACAAATTAAATATAATTTTGGCTATAGATGGCTCCGGAGGAGGGATTTGAACCCCCGACAAAGTGATTAACAGTCACCTGCTCTGCCAGCTGAGCTACTCCGGAATATTTAACCATAAAACTTACAATTTAATGTAAATGCTTATAACAGTCAAGCATATTCATAATAATTGGAAAGAAATATCTTTAAAAGTATAATGTTTAATAACATTAATGAGTAGAGATAATATTAAAGAAAAAAATATCAACAAGAATCTGCCGGTCCCTGCAAATTCTCTCGAGAAATATTTGGCTGAAATAAGTAATTATGAAATTTTATCTCGAGAAGAAGAAGCAAAATATGCTCAAGAGTATAGAGATTCTGGTGATTTACAATCGGCCAGGAAGCTAATTACTGCTAATCTTAAATTTGTTGTCAAAATTGCTATGGAATATAGGAATTATGGACTAAATTTAATGGATGTAATTCAAGAGGGAAATCTGGGTTTAATGCAAGCTGTAACTAAATTTGACCCAACAAAAAGATATAGGCTAATTTCATATGGAGTTTGGTGGATAAGAGCACATATTCAAAACTTTATAATGAAAAATTGGAGTCTTGTTAAAATTGGCACCACACAAGGCCAAAGAAAATTATTTTATAAAATAAGATCTGCCAAAAGCTTATATAATTCAGGCGATCTATCACTAGAAGAATATTATACAAAATTATCCGCTGACCTTAAGGTATCAGTTAAAGAGATTAAAGAGATGGACCAAAGAATGGGTGGCAAAGACTTTTCTCTAGACGAAGAAATAAAGTCTGAGGAGAAACAAACAAGAATTGAATTTTTACCTTCTGGTTCCAGCAACCAGGAAGATTTAGTCATCGAGGATCAGCAAAGAAGGGAATTAGAATTCAGCTTAAAAGAAGCAGTCCAGACACTTAACGAAAGAGAGACTTTTATAATCAACAATAGATTATTATCTGATAAACAAATGACATTAGAAAAACTTGGAGAAAGATTTAAAATTTCTCGCGAGAGAGTAAGGCAAATTGAGAAGACAGCTATTAAAAAAATAAAAAAAATTCTTTTGAAAAATGGTATTACAGCTGACTTTTAATTAACGAAGTTGCAGCTTTAAGACTGCTGATTTTATCACATCCAAATTGAGCTAAGCTTGACTTACCTCCGCCCTTTCCATTAATTTGAGAAGCAATGCTATTCAAAAAAGCCTTACAATCAAAAGATTTTATGTCCGGGCTTGCTGCGCAAATTATTATTGAACTTCCTGTATTATTGGAGCCGAGTAAAGCCACTATATTCTTCTTCTTTTTTAAATCGTCCCATAAACTTTTTAGTTGGGATGAGGTCATGTCTTCACCAAGAAAAGAAACTATCGTAATATTGTTAACAACTTCGGAACTTGACAATACCTGAGCTGCCAAGCTTTTTGTGACGTCCCTTTCATAGCCAGCAAGTTTTATCTTTAAGTCATCATTTTCCTTTTGAAGTCTCAAGATACTTTCGGGGAGTTTATTAAGCTGAGAATTTAATGAGGCAGATGAATATATCAGGATATCTTTAATATCATTAATATAGTTGAGGCCTGATTCTCCTACATGTGCTTCTATTCTTCTTATTCCGGAGGAAATGGACGATTCAGAAGAGACATACAAAGAACCTATTTGTCCTGTATTTTCTATATGAGTTCCACCGCATAACTCAGTACTGAAATCTCCTATACTTACTACTCTAACGAAGTCTCCGTATTTATCTTCAAAAAAAGCAGTGGCTCCATTTTTAATAGCTTTTTTATATTCTACATTTTCCTGAACTATAATTTCATTATTCATGCGAATTCTCTCATTTGCTAAATTCTCAATTTCTTTTAACGTTCCAGCATCTATATTAGAAAAGTGGGAAAAATCAAATCTAAGTCTATCATTTTTAACTAATGAACCTGCTTGCCTAATATGTGTCCCTAAAATTGCTCGCAATGAGGAATGAAGAATATGTGTAGCAGAATGATGCTCTGATATTTGAGATCTGAATAATTTGTCAACTTTGGAATTAACATTATCACCATTCTTAACCTCGCCTTTCTTTACTATTCCACTATGTATATAAAAACCTTCTTTAGTTTTTTGAGTATCAAAAATATCTATTAAAGCGGACTTGGTCTCAATTGTACCTTTATCGCCTATTTGCCCCCCTGATTCTGCGTAAAATGGGGTTGAGTCCAGGATGATTCCTACTTTTTCTTTTTCGAAAGCTGTGCTTACAATCTCGTTATCTTTTATTAATACAACAATTTTAGATTCTAAACTTAATTCTTTATAACCCATAAATTTGGTAACACTATCTATATTAATAATTTGAGTCAAATCAATTGTTTCACCTATAGGACTTTTAAATTTAGATGCTTTTTTTGAAGAGTTTTTTTGGTTAAGCATTTCTTCTTCATAAGAATTCATATCTAAAACATAATCCGTATCCCTTATAATATCTTCAATCAAATCTACGGGAAATCCATAAGTATCATAGAGCTTAAATACATCTTTACCAGAAAGAATTTTAGTCTTAGAAGATGAGTTCATAGCATCTTTAAGCTGATCAAATCCCCTATCAATTGTGGATAAAAATTTCTTTTCCTCGTTTAATACTATAGAAATAATATTTTCTTTCTGACTTAATAATTCTGGATACGAGGGTTCCATCTCTTCGACCACTAATGCAACTAAATTATGAAGAAAAGGCTCTGAAATATTTAATTTTTTATAGTGGCGTACCGCTCTCCTTAATATTCTTCTTGCAACATAGCCTCTGCCCTCACTTGAAGGAATAACTCCATCAGCAATTAAAAAAGTTACGGCTCTAGCATGGTCTGACAAGACTCTAATTGATATATCTGTCTCAGGATTTGTACCATATTCAGTATTTAAAAATTTTGCTACATAGTTAGTCAAATATTCGAATAAATCTGTATCATAGTTACTCTTAACATTCTGAAGAACTGAGGCTAGCCTTTCCAAGCCCATCCCTGTATCTATACTTGGTTTAGGTAAAGACGTTAGAGTCCCATTTTCATCCCGATTAAACTGCATAAAAACCAAGTTCCATATTTCCAAAAACCTTCCGCATTCACACTCAACTGAACATTTCTTTGTATTGGGACAATTTATACCCTCTTCTCCGATATCGTACATAATTTCTGAACATGGGCCACAAGGACCAGTATCCCCCATGGACCAGAAATTATCTTTATCACCTAGCTTATAAATTCTTTCTTTATCAATTTCTATTTTATTAAGCCAAATTTCTCTTGCCTCATCATCTTCATTGTGTACGGTTATATAAAGTTTATTCTTATCTATCTTCAATTCTTTAGTCAGGAATTCCCAGGCAAAAGAGATTGCATCTTCTTTAAAATAATCACCAAAAGAAAAGTTGCCCAGCATCTCAAAAAAAGTATGATGCCTACTTGTTCTACCAACGTTTTCAAGATCATTATGCTTTCCACCAGCACGTAAGGATTTTTGACAAGAAACAGCCCTAGAATATTTCAACTTCTCCATTCCTAGGAATACATTTTTAAACTGAACCATCCCTGCATTTGTAAATAACAAAGTGGGATCATTCTTTGGAATTAATCCTGAACTAGTGACAACTCCATGATTTTTTTTATTAAAAAAATTGATGAACTTGCTTCTTATTTCTGACGCTTTCATTTTAGTTATTATAATCGGATATTAGAGAGATTAAAGAATTGGTAAATATATTGGTAAATTTAATTTAAGGGTGCTACACTGACAAAAACTTTAGATTTACCCTTTTTTTCAAATGTAACCAAACCATTTTTCAAAGCAAAGAGCGTATGGTCTCTTCCGATTCCTACATTTTCACCTGGATAAAATTTCGTACCTCTTTGTCTAACTATGATTCCACCTGTATTAACAGATTGACCACCGAATAATTTTACACCAAGCCTTCTTCCAGCACTATCTCTTCCATTCTTGGAACTACCTGCAGCTTTTGTTTTTGACATAACTAACCCCTACTTACTAATAGATAATATTTCGACAGTTTGATAATTCTGTCTGTGACCATTTAAAGTCTTTGAATCCTTTCTTCTTCTAAATTTAAATACTTTTAGCTTCTTACCTTTATCATCAGACAAAACCTTAGCTTTAATTTTAAAAGATTTTAACTGCTTAGCGTCTACTACAATGTTTTTTTCATCAGATATATAAAGAACTTGATCAAAACCAATTTCGGCTCCAACTTCATGGGATGTTTTTTCGATTTGTATTTTATCACCCTCTTTTATTAAATATTGCTTTCCACCAGTCTTAATTACCGCTTCCATTTTATCCTCCGAAAAGTATATATTTTCACGGTTTATTGACCTTTGTCAATACTTAGGAGCTAATCTTCTAGTTCTACATTCCAATAAGAAGTCTCGACGGAAGTTAAAAAAGGCTTCCACTCCTGAAATTTGATAGTTTGAAGGTAAAGGTTGGATAGTAGCTCCCAGGAAGGCTTATTCGGCCTAATAGCCAGTTTCATGTCTGTTTGATCTAAGAGTTTGTTTCCCTTTCTTCTATTGCACTTTATACAACAACAAACTACATTCTCCCATATAGTTCTACCGCCCAAAGATTTTGGATGGACATGATCTATTGTAAGTTCATTCTTTGGGAATGCTTTCATGCAATATTGGCACTCTGACTTATCTCTCTTAAAAATATTATATCGATTAAACTTAACCTCTTTACTTGGAACCTTGTCGTATCTAAGAACTATTATAACTCTTGGAATTTTGATTATCTTAGACACTGTTTTGATTGAATCTGCTTTCTTTAAATCTGAAATTTCAGACCATGACTCAAAATCAAAAGTTTCATAGTTAGCATCCACAGCTTTTGCTGCACCAAGATAAAGCATTAAGAATGCTCTTTTTACACTTGTTGTATCAACGGGGAAAAAGAACTTGTTTAAAACTAAAACAGGTGTATTAAGCATTAGTAATAATTTACCTAATAAAATAAATAAATAAATTTCCGTAATGTTAAGAAGTCAATATAATACTTGTATGACAACGTTACTCTTAATCTTATGCTCCATTTTTTTATATGTAACGCCATACTTAAATTTTGAGTTATTCTTTTTATCTTGGTTTTTCTTTATACCAATAATATTCTTACTTGAAAGGGGTAAGATTAGCCCTGTAAGACTAGGCCTTATTTTTGGAATAGCATCTAATCTAATAGCTACATATTGGGTTTCCCCAACTATATCAAACCTAACGGGTGCTGGTTTAGGGCTTGCAACTAGTGTGCACCTATTATATTCAATTTATGAATCCATTTTCTTTATATTAGTTTTCCTATTAGTAACACTGTCTTTAAAAAAAATAAAAAATATATGGTTTAAATATATTTTTATAATATTTATCTACGTTATTTTTGAGCAGAATTTTCCTAGAATATTTCCCTACAAATTGGGTAATTCACAGATTATTTTCACTGAAATATCTCAATTAATATCAATTCTTGGGATAAATATAATTTCAATATTAGTTTTAATTTTTAATATTTGCTTATATGAGATTTTATTTAAAAAGAAAATAGATGTGCTTTATATTTTAATCGGAATTTTTTTATTGGCTTTCTATTCTGGTAGATTTTTGGAAAATAACTTCCAAAATAATTTCCAAAAAGTTTCTCAAATTAAAATTGCACTTATTCAACCTGTTAATTCATTAAAAGAAATAATTAAAATTCAAAAGGAAATAAATTTGGAAAATCATCAGTATGACATTATTGTATGGCCAGAATCTTCTTTAAATAAGATAAATTTGAAAAGGAAAGAAGATTATAAGGAATTTCAGGATGCATTTTATCGAAATTTCAAATTTAATAGTAAATATTTATTGCTTGGATCTATTGTAGAAAATGATAATGGATATTTTAATTCGGCTATATTGATTAATAGTGAATATAAAATTCAGGATTTATATTCAAAGAATAAACTTATGATATTTGGAGAGTTCTATCCCTTGAAGAATATACTTTCTACTATAATGCCAATATATAGAGAGTTTGTAGAGCTTAAAAGAGGAGAAATAAAAGTTGTTAAAACTGCTGGGGGCCTAATTCTAGGTATTGTTATTTGCTATGAAGATCTTTTTGAAGATAACGCAGCACAGTTGGCACAATTAAATTCAGAAATCTTAATAAACTTAACAAATGGTAAATGGTACGGTGACACTTTGGCAACTTACCAGCATCTAATGCTTGCTATACCAAGAGCAATCGAGAATAGGAGATTTTTAGTTAGGTCAACTTATAATGGCGTTAGTGCAATTATTTCACCAAAAGGAGAAATAATTAATAAAATTCCCAAGAATAAAGTTGGCTACATCAGCAATAATGTTTCTCTTATAAGGGCAAAAAGTTTTTATTCAATATATAAATCCCAAATCAAAATGATTTACCACGTAATTTTTGGAGTTCTTTTAATACTATTTCTTATAAAACTTAGAAATAAGTGACATGAATCTAGCATTATCTTTTGGCTTACCAACTGTAACTCTTAAACAATCCAAAAGTTTTTTTTCTTTAGGGAAATTCTTTACTATAAGATTATTAGCTTTTAAAAAATTAAATAATAGCAATGATTTATTGATTCTAATAAGGATAAAGTTTGAATCAGAAGCAAAGACTTCTATGTCAGTGAAACTTTTAAGGAAACTGGACATAATAGATCTTTGTTCTTTAATAGTCTTTATGTGTCCATCTATAACTGAGGGGTTTTGATAAAATTTATTGGCTATCAATTGAGAAAAAGTAGAAATATTATATGGGAGTCTCATTTTTTCTATGCAATCAATAACATCATCATCTCCAAGAAGAAAGCCGAGGCGCAATGATGCAAATCCAATCTTAGACATAGTTTTCATAATTAATAGATTCTTATTACTCTTTAAGAAGCTAACGCATGAATCTTGTGAATATTCAGAATAAGCTTCATCAATAACGACTATGCCTTTAGAATTTTTAACAATTTCCAGTAACTCATTCTTGTTAAATTTATTCCCGCTAGGGTTGTTTGGGCTTGCTATAAAAATAACGTCAGGATCATGCATTTTTATATTCTGTAGGACTTTAGGCAAATTAAGCTCAAAATTCGGTTTTAGGGGGACTCCTACTCCCTTTAATCCTAAACCTTTAGTTAAGATTTTATACATTGAAAAGCTTGGTTCCAAATAAAGAACTTTAGAAGTTTTCCCCGTAAGAGTAAGCAAGACATATAGTATTAATTCGTCTGATCCATTTCCAAATAATATTTGACCTTTTTTTAATTTGTAGAATTTTAATATATTTTTTTTAAGATCATTTTGAAAGGAATCAGGATATCTATTTATATCTGTAATTTTATTTTTTTTAAAGATTTTTTCTTCAGAAGGGGTCAATGAAAAAATTTCGCTATATTCGAATGGCAACTCATTAGCATTTAATCTATAACTATAATCAATCTGATCAGCAGAATAAGACGAAAAGCCTTTTAGAGACTTTCTTAATCTAAGCTTACTTGCCATTTTTAACTCCTTGGTCAATCCTCATACTTATTGAATTAGCGTGTCCATCTAGACTCTCCTCTTTGGCTAAATCTATAGCGTATTTCCCTAATGAATTAACACCCAATTTAGAGATTTTTGTATAGCTTGAATATTTAATAAAATCTAGTGCACTTAGAGGGGAAGAAAATATAGCACTTCCAGCCGTAGGGAGCACATGACTAGGCCCTGCTATATAATCTCCGATGGCTTCTCCGGAATTTTCACCAGCGAAAATAGAACCAGCATTAATTATTTTTCTACAAACCTCATCTGTATTTTTGGTAAATATTTCCAAGTGCTCAGGAGCAAATATATTTGAGAAGCTAATGCAGTCCTTCAAACTATTCATTAGATATATAGAACCATTCCTTTTTAAAGATTTGCTAATTATATTCCTTCTTGGCAATAATTTTGCTTGCGTATTAATCTCACTTAACAGTGATTTTGCCAATTTTACCGAGTTTGTTACACAAATTGCTGATGCATTTATATCATGTTCAGCTTGTGCTATTAAATCCGCAGCTACAAAATTCGGTTTTGCGCTGGCATCCGCTATAACCAATACCTCACTAGGTCCCGCAATCATATCTATAGAAACTTTTCCAAAAACTTTCTTTTTTGCAGTTGCTACATAAATATTCCCCGGTCCTACAATCTTATGAACAGGTTTAATACTTTTCGTTCCATAAGCTAGAGCTGCTACCGCTTGAGCTCCGCCTATTTGGAAAATTTCTTTGATTCCCAATAAATGAGCCGTGTATAAAATTGCTGGGTTTAATCCACTATTACTAGGTGGAGTTGCAACAACCAAATCTTTAGAGCCTGCAACTTTAGCTAAAGTTGCTGTCATTATTAAGCTGGAGGGATACGAGGCTGTTCCTCCTGGAACATATATTCCAACTCTATCAATGGGAGTGATATTCCATCCCAATACGTTACCAAACTCATCTTTATATTTGTAAGACTTTGGCATTTTCTTTTTTTGATAATCTTGAACTCTTTTGATTGCTTTTTTAATTGCGGCTTTAGCTTTAGGAGAAATAGCTTTTTCTGAAGCTGAGATTTCCTGTTGGCTAACTTTTAGATTATTTTTATTTAATTGGAATTTATCAAACTTATATGATAATTCAAATAATGCCTTATCCCCTCGAAGTCTCACATCTTGCAAAATACTTTCAACTTTTCTCTCGATAGTTCTTAAATCTTTTTCTTGTCTTTTCCTAATTTTATCAATTGTGGGCCTTATATTTGTTGAGGTCAGCTTAATAATTTTCATAATACAAACTATACAATAAATTTATTGGAATTTACTACTGGATAAAAATTATATCTAAAGAAATAAAAATATTGATTAATAGCATGTATAAAATGGAAAAAAGAAATACGCTTTTATAATATTGTTTGTCTCGAAAAGAACGAAAAACTAGATACAAAAAGGATGTACCAAGCAATGCTGCCATGATTCCATAAAAATTACTACAAATTCCAACTATCCAGAAATATAAGGATATTGGTAGAAGTGCAAGGCTATAAATCATTATTAGGTAATTTGTAAATTCTTGCCCGTACACTAAGGGCATAGTAGGAAAACCTCCCTTCTTATAATCATCTCTTAAATGCTGAGCAAGTGCCCAAAAATGTGGGGGTTGCCAAACCATCATGAACAGAAAAAGAACAATTATATCGATATACCCTATTGTTAGTTCTGGCTGAATTGAAGAATAGCCTATGATTACAGGTAGCGCACCGGGAATCCCCCCTAATACTGTTCCGAATGGGGAAGACTTCTTGAGAAAGAGAGTATAATAAATAGTATAGGATAATATTGCTAGAATAATTAGGGCGCAATTAAGAAAGTTAATATAAATTGCTGAAAGTGTGACAGAAACTGTTATTAAAAAAGCTGCGATTGTGGATAAATTGCGAACTCCTATTAGCTTTAGAGCTTTCACCCGACTCTCTAATCTTTCCATTAGCTCATCATTTTCTCTTTCAATTAAGTTGTTTACCATTGCAGACCCTGCAGCTGAAAAAATTAGACATAAAAGTGAAATAAAGACGACGCTGAAAGATGGTACTCCTGAATTAGCTATAACAATTCCTGTAAAACCTGTAAGACCAACACTAAGTATTATGTTTGGCTTTGATAAGGATATTACAGCCTTAAGATATCTCATGAACTTGCTTCTTTTTTTGAAAATAATATATTAAGGATAACTCCAACAATAATTAGAGCAATTAAAAGATGGACTGCTGTCATAGAAAAAGCTAACTTAGAAATGACCACGAAGACACCTATAGTAATCTGAAGTATAACAAGGTATAGAAGTCTTTTTAGATTAATGAAGATTTTATCTTTAGCTCTTTTAAAGTATTCTTTAATGACAAGACTCAACGTAATAAGTAAAATTAAAATTCCACTAGCTCTATGAAATAAATGAACAAAAACTGTTTCACTTAAATATGGTGGAATCCAATATCCAAGACATTTTGGAAAGTCCGGGCAAGCCAACCCTGCATTGGAATGCCTAACATAGGCACCCAGAACTAGCTGCCAGTAAACAAGTAAAAAAAGGAAAAGATATGGTAAGTTTTTTCTAGTGAAAACAGAAACTGAGCTTAATTCTTCGCTAGTTTTATATAAACACATAGTATAAATTAAAATAAAAATGACTATAGCGTTGGCAAAATGAAAGGTTGTTATATTAGTTTCAAGTTGAAGAATAACTACCAGCGCGCCTGCAATAATCTGAACTGCGAGGAGAATAGAACAAACAATTGGAATTAATTTATATTTTCCTTTGTAAAAGGTTAATCTTCTCTTAGCTAAAAAAGCAAAAAAAATGGTTACGAAAAGCCCAAGAACCCTATGTCCATGCTCCATAAATATAGGAAAATTTATCTCGGGGAAAAAGCTTCCAAAACACAACGGCCAATCTGGACAGGCAAGCCCTGCACCTAAGCCACTTACCATGTTTCCCCAGATAAGAAGTAAAACTAACGAATATAAGGTTAACTTTTCTATTTTACCCATATTATTAATTTAAAACGCGTGAAAACATATCGGTAGCAGTAAATGCAATTAGTAAGAAAAGTAAAAATAAAGGGTAGCTAGCAAAAACCCAAGTCAATCCGTCTTCATGCTTTAAGTGCATAAAATGTAGTGCTACTACACCACCTTTAATTGATGCAATGATAAGAGCTATTGGAACATTTAATGCTCCAAAATCAAACTGAGCAACCCAAACAGTTATAACAGTCAGAAACATAAGAAGAATCCAAATATTAATTAATGATTTATAAGATCCATGATTATCCATAACAACTCCTTAACCTACAAGATATAAAAGTGGAAAAAGGTAAATCCATATTAAATCTACCAAATGCCAGTAGAGGCCCCCTATTTCTATTGCTGTAAAATTATCTTTAGAATATTTCCCTTTATAAACTTTTCTAAGAATAACCCCGAGAACTGCCATACCAATAAAAACATGGAGCATATGAACAGCCGTTGAAGCAAAATATATTGAGTAAAAAATATCTGTACCAGGGAAAATTCCTTTGCTAAATTTATATGTGTATTCAAAATACTTATTTACGGCAAAAATTGCGGCACAAATTATAGTAATCCATAACATTAATTTTACTAATTTAATCTTATTTTCTTGTATTGCTTTAACCGCAACTGCCACAGTCAAACTACTAAAAATCAATATAACAGTGTTTACAGTACCAAGGACTACGTCTAAACTTTTAGAGCCCTCCATAAACATTTCGGGATATTTCGCCCTATATATTGCATATGCAGCAAAAAGACCTCCAAAAAGCAAAAGCTCTGTTGCAAGAAAAAGCCACATACCAAGCTTGGCACTTTCATGTTCTGTAACAGGATCAAAGTGGTGCTCACCATCATCCTCATGGTCATCTATTGATGGAACCATTTCAGATGGATAAGCTATAGACTTAATTATTTTACTAGTAATATCAAAGAAACCCATATTAAGACTCCTCCTCTACTTTGGTGCCATAATTATAAACTGGTTCAGTAATTGTAGGAATTTCATCAAAATTAAAAGTTCCAGGCGGAGACTCCATGCTCCACTCTAGTGAAACAGATTTATATGGATTTCCTGGTGCCTTACCAGGCAAAGGTCTCATTAAGGTCCAAAGCATCAATATAAATCCAACACCTATTATCCAAGTTCCATAAGTTGAAAGTACATGTAAAGATTGGAATTCAGGAGCATAATTAAAATATCTTCTTGGCATTCCTAAAGTACCCAAAATAAATTGGGGAAAAAATACAACATTAAATCCAATAAAAATAAGTACAAAAGCTATTTTTGCCTTAAATTCGTCAAACATCCTACCCCACATCTTAGGATACCAAAAATGAAGCGCGGCAAAAAAACCAAACACTGTCCCGCCAATCATGACATAATGCATATGGGCAACCACAAAGTAGGTGTCATGCAAATGAACATCCGCCGCAAGAGCTCCTAAAAATAAACCTGTAAGGCCTCCTATAGTGAAAAGAAATATGAAACCTAAAGAATAAAGCATTGCAGTACTCAACTCAATTGAGCCCTTGTACATTGTCCACAACCAATTAAATACTTTAATAGCCGTTGGAACTGCTACAGCATAGGTAATTACAGAAAATATTATATTTACTAATTTAGATTGACCACTAACAAACATATGGTGACCCCAAACTAGAAAACTAATAAGAGCAATAGCTAAGCTAGCATATGCAATAGCTTTATATCCAAATATGGGCTTCCTTGAAAAAACCGGCATAATTTCAGAAATTATGCCCATGGCCGGGAGAATCATTATATAAACCGCAGGATGTGAGTAGAACCAGAAGAAGTGTTGAAACATTACAGGGTCTCCTCCACGTGCAGGATCAAAAAAACCTAGCCCAAAGTATCTTTCGCCTATTAATAATAACAATGTAATACCAACTACAGGTGTAGCTAAAACTTGAAGCAGTGATGTGGCATAAGCAGCCCAACAAAAAAGAGGTAGCCTATCCCAGGTCATTCCAGGGGCTCTAAGCTTATGCATTGTAACTATAAAATTAATACCTGTTAGAATAGACGAGAAGCCTAAAATAAAAATTCCAAATGTAATCAATATAACATTCGCACCAGTTTCAATTGAATAAGGAGTGTAGAAAGTCCAGCCTGTGTCTGCTGGTGCAGCTAAGGCAATCATAAATACCGCGGCACCAAAAAGATAAAGCCAAAAACTATATAAATTTAATTTGGGAAAAATAACATCTTTTGCACCAATCATAAGAGGAATCAAAAAATTACCAAAGCTGGCAGCAACCCCTGGAACAATAAACAAAAAAACCATCATTGAGCCGTGAAGGGTAAATAAAACATTATAAGTATCTGCACTTACGATTGTTTGACCAGGTGTCAAATGTTCAAATCTAACCAAGAATGAAGCAATGGCGGCTATGATAAAGAAAACACCTATAGCCCAAAGGTACATAACTCCAATTCTTTTATGATCAACAGTAAAAAACCATGAAGCAAAACCCTCTCCATTATCTAAATAATTCTTTTCCTGAACTTCTGACATTTTTTTCTCTCCTAATAATTATTTTAATGTCTTTATATATTCAATAATAGCTGTAATCTCGCTATCATCTAAAAGACCTTTATATGACGGCATAACGGCGCCATATCCCTTCACTATCTTTCCTTGGGGTGGTTTAACAGGGTATAAAATTGAATTTTTAATATAATTTTCATCGGCTATTTCTTTCGTACCATCAGTAAATTCTCTTTCTTTACCAAAAAGACCTTTCCATGTTGGTCCAACACCATCAGCTCCATCTATACTATGACATGCAACACATCCCTTACTTGAATAAAGCTGATTACCCAATTCTGCGGGTGGAATATTTGCAGCAGAAGCTTTCTTAGCTTTGTCCGCTGAACCGTCTTCCCAAGAGGCAAATTTAGCTTTAGACAAAACATGAACTTTTCCTAGCATATCCGAATGCGCAGTCCCACAATATTCAGTGCAATACAAATCATATACTCCTTCTTTCGTTGCTGTGAAATTTATGTAAGTATACCTATTTCCCATAACATCTTGCTTGACCCTAAATGCAGGCACAAAAAAACTATGGAGAACATCATCAGATTGCATGACTAACCTGATAGGTTGGTCTACAGGAACATATAATTCATTTAATGTTTTTTTACCATTCGAGTAGTCAAATGACCATATCCACTGTTTTGCGGTGACATTTATCTCAACGGCATTTTTTGGTGTTGTTGTATATTGATCATAGTAAACATACCCATATATAAATATAACAATACATAGAATGGTTGGTATTACAGTCCATAAGGTTTCAAGGAAACTGTCGTGAGTTATAGCTGGTGTTTGATCGTTGTCTGACTTCCTTTTGTATTTAACACAGAAGTAAACTAAGAGAAACCCAATAAGAACGCAAGAGATGACTGATATTATTGTTACTAACCATAATATAATATCTACCCCTGGAGCAAATGTTGAAGCCTGTATCGGTAACCAATTCATTTAGTTTCTCCTTTCTTCATTTTATTATCTTTTTTAATCCACATAAAAAACATAAAAATGATTATTAATATTAATGTAACTGCTCCCCCAAGCTTTATTACGTTTAGAGCTCTAAGAGCGTACTTCTTTCCTACCGGGTCAAAATCATAACAATAGAGTAACACTTTATCTGTCAAAGAAGACTTGCCAATGACTCCATCAGATGCTTCTAAGAGTGCAAGTTTAAAATCGTTAGGATCAAAAAGCACTCCAGACAAATACCGAGAAATTCTTCCCTCTTTTGTCAGAAATATTATACCAGCAGGATGAGCAAATTCATCCCCATCTTCTTTAAATTTAAATCCAACAGAGTTTGTAACCGCATCAATTGTCTCCGCACCTGCAGAAAAAAAGCCCCATTCCTCGTTAGCAGCTAGTTTCTTATTATATTTTTCTTGCTTAAAACCTGAGGTCTTAAACGTATCCTTGTAATCAAAGCTGAGGGCCACCAAGTTGTAATCTAGTCCAGGTCTTATTTTATCGGTTGAATTAACAACATCCAGAACACCATCAAGAAGGAAGGTGCACATTTTCGGACAAGAATAATATGCAAGAATTAAAACTGTTGGCTTGTTTGAATCAATAAAATACTGAAAACGTTTAGTTGAATTATCAATATTGGTGACTTGAACATCGAAATTAGCCTTATCACCAAGCTTCTCAACCCAACCTACGTTATTGGTTATATCAGCCTCGTTTGTTATCGAAAAAGCAGGAAGGCTAAGCACCAAAAATAAAATAAAAACAATTACACTTTTCATATCTAATGCAAAACAGGGAAGTATTAGTATAAATTTATCTTAATCTCTGTCAATCATAGCTATAACGTGTAAAATGATTTTGTTGGGTCTTTCGTGTGGACTAAACATTTTTTATTAAATAGGATAAGGTTTTTATGGCATCCTAGGGCCCATAGCTCAGTTGGTTAGAGCTCCCGGCTCATAACCGGGCGGTCACTGGTTCGAATCCAGTTGGGCCCAAAAAAGGAGTAAAATGATAGATAAAATCAAACCATTGTTAGAAATTCAAAGCTTAGATATCAAAATATCTGAAATTGAGAATTCTTTTAAAGAGCTTCCAGGAAAAATCTCTGATATAAATCAGACCATTAAAATTGAAGAAAACAAAATAGAAAATTTAAATCGAAAAGTTTTAGAGCTTGAATCATCATCTAAGAGTTACCAGAACGATGTAACAGATATTGAGGATAAAGTTAAGTTGATTGAAGAAAAACTTTTTTCAATAAATTCCACAAAAGAATTCGAGGCTTTGCAAAAAGAAACTGGTGACTTGAAAAGAAAAAAAATAGAAATAGAAGATAGGCTTATCAAGGTAATGGAAGAAATTGAGTCTAGCAAAGAAGATTCCATAAAAACTAAAGAAAATTTTGAAAAAGAAATTCTACCAATGAAAGACGAAATTGCAGAACTTGAAGTAGAGCTTAATAAATCAAAAACTGAGATAGAATCTATGAATATTAATCGACTAGAACTTTCAAAACATGCTGATAATGATTACTTGAAAATATATGAAAGATTATCCTCTAACAATAAGCCTCCTGTTATCTCAGAAACTACCGGCGAGATTTGTGGACATTGCAACATGAAAATACCTCCCCAAATATATATTAAGGTCCTGCAAAGTAAGGAAATCGTCCTAGCCCCTTGCTGCAAGAAGATACTAATACCCAAAATTACAGAATAGAGATGAAAAATAATTTAAAAGTTTTTATAGATGGAGCTTGTCAACCAAACCCTGGTTCTGGTGGTGTAGGGATATATATGATTCACAATGAAATTGAAGAAAAAATCTCCTCTCCCTTGAAAGGCTTAGTTACAAACAACATAGCAGAATATGAAGCCTTAATTTTGTGCCTTGAGACTATTATTGAAAAAAAGTTTGATAATTATAATAAGATTGAGGTTTTTTCT
>Ga0315316_10000010_pt1 | contig 83764 bp, 87 predicted proteins | sample M160m3416metaG_FD_203702 | JGI IMG/M metagenome (GOLD analysis project Ga0315316, IMG submission 203702) | Ammonia-oxidizing marine archaeal communities from Monterey Bay, California, United States - M1 60m 3416 | ecosystem: Environmental > Aquatic > Marine > Intertidal zone | place: USA... | reverse complement strand
TTCTTCACCTAAAATTTCATGATTGGGGAACTGTGTCTTTATCTTTTTTATAATTAAATCTTGTGAATTAAGATCAATTTGAGTTACAGGATTATCTCCAATTATTTCATTTTTATCTTTTATATTTAAAATATCTTTTGATGATTTTCTTATAAGGCTTAGAGAATCTTCTACGCACTCAATAAGGGTGTATTTAATTTGAGTTGTTAATTTCTTATCCATAATTAATTATTCTTAGTATATTCTTTATAATGATAAATGATAAAAGTCTAATATTATAAGGGGAAAAATGTTTAAGTTATTTCGTAAAGATAATTTCCTTGATGATTTCTGGAAAAATCTTCAAATTCTCAAAGATTTAAACTCTTTAAATGAATCAAAGATTAATATTTTAGGTAAATCTGGACTTTTGATATCTGCTCATAAAAAAAATGATTTTACTAGAAACATTAAGGTTAATATGCAATCTGTTCTTAGTGAGGGTGATTCGTCAACAGGAACTTCTATAGAACTTATAGAAGATAGTTCAGATATGTATTGGCTAATCTTGAAAGATATTGAAGAATATGATCTTTTGTCTTCAAGTTACACGACACTAAATGCATTGTATGCTAATGATTCTTTACAAAATATTTTGGCATTAGTATTTAAATTTGAATTTATTATTAAAAATTCAGAAAAGGTGATTATTTTTTTGATTTATAGAATAGATCTAAAAAGCTTTTATCCTTTTATGCCAATTTCTCAAAATCCAAAATCTAGGAATAAAGAAATTGAAATATTGTTTTCAAATTATTTAAGTAAAAATAAAATAAAAATTGAAACCACTCAAAAAAATTGGTTAGGTGTTTGGGGAATTCCATTTTGAAAATCGCATTAATTGGAAATACTGATAATAAATTTTGTGAAAATCTTATTGATATTCATGATAATAAACTAAATTTTGTTTATGATTCGAAAGAAGATTTTAATGGCTTGATTATTCTTACAGATAAATTAAATAATGACCACAAATTATTAGTAAATAAATCTGATAAATTGAAGATCCCAATTATTGGAATTAAAGATGGATTTGATGGATTGAATTTATTCTTTGGAGGAAATGAAAGCAAAGAAACAACTGATTCTGTATCTCAGCTTTTTCTCAGCCCTGGCGCTAAGCTTTCTCATATTATAGGAGGATCAGGATGGGTAAAAGGAGATTTTAAATTACAAAAAAATATTTCTAATAAAGATTTATCTGATCATTTTTTTTCATCAATTATTTCAGAAAGCGGACAAATATTAGGTTATGAAAAACCTGGAAACGATTGGCAATTCGGATTGAGATTTGACATATTTTCTTATGGTATGCCAAAAGGGTTTGATAGTATTATTAAAGTTTTTCTTGATAAATGCAGTGAATAAATAAAAAAACATTTCTAAATTTCTTCTCGCGCGCTTGCGCGCGCGCGTGGGAAACTATATTTTATTAATATATATATAATTGGGGAAATTATGGTTGCTGATAATTTAGGTGACATCAGAGATGTAAACATACAAGACGAAATGAAAAGCTCTTATTTAGACTATGCTATGAGTGTTATAGTATCTAGGGCGCTCCCAGATGTTAGAGATGGGTTGAAGCCTGTTCAAAGAAGAGTTTTGTATGCAATGCATGATCAAGGTATGAGACCCAATTCTTCCTATAAGAAAAGCGCTAGGTTGGTTGGTGAAGTATTAGGAAAATATCATCCTCATGGAGATAGCTCAGTTTATGCTGCACAGGTTAGAATGGCGCAACCTTTTTCATTGAGGCACACATTGGTTGATGGTCAAGGAAATTACGGTAGTGTTGATGGTGATCCAGCAGCTGCTATGAGATATACCGAATGTAAGCTCTCTTCAATTACAGAATTTATGTTAGGAGACATAGAAAAAGAAACAGTTGATTGGGTTGATAATTTTGATCAATCATTAACAGAACCTTCAGTTTTGCCCGCTATTTTGCCTAATTTACTAGTTAATGGAGCATCAGGAATAGCTGTGGGTATGGCTACTAATATTGCTCCTCATAATTTAAGCGAGATTTGTGATGGAATTGCTCTTGTAATAGACGACCCTCAAGCCAATGTTGATGACCTTATGAAAGTTGTAAAAGGTCCAGATTTTCCTACTGGATCTGAAATATGGGGCCTTTCAGGTATAAGAGAAGCATTTGCAACTGGTAGAGGAAGGATAATGGTTCAGGGTAAACACCTGATTGAAGAAGTAAAAAAACAAGATAGGCAAAGACTTGTTTTTACAGAAATCCCTTATCAAGTAAATAAAGCAACTTTGATAATGAAAATTGCAGAAATGATCAAAACAAAAAAATTAGAAGGTGTTTCTGAAGTTAGAGATGAGTCAGATAGAAAAGGGATGAGAGTAGTTTTGGAATTGAGGAAAGGAACTTCCTCAAGTCTTATTTTGAACAATTTATATAAGCAAACACAACTTAGATCTTCTTTTTCAGTAAATATGATTGCTCTAGTTGATGGAGCTCCACAAATACTAAATCTGAAACAAACTATTAATCATTATATTTCTTTTAGAGAAGAAGTTATTAGGAGAAGAGCAGAATATGATCTAAGGCGTGCTCAAGCAAGACTTCATGTGCTAGAAGGGTTGAGAATTGCAATTCAAAATCTTGATAGAGTTATTGAGTTGATAAGAGGATCTGAAGATGTAGAATCTGCAAGACATTCATTGATGAGTGAGTTCGATTTGACAGAAATTCAAGCCCAAGCAATTTTAGATATGCAGTTAAGGAGACTTGCAGCATTAGAAATAGAAAAAATTGAAAATGAATATAAAGAATTAACAGGACTTGTTGCTGATTTACAAGACTTACTTTCAAACCAAACAAGGATTCTAAGTGTAATTAAGTCAGAAACACTTCAATTGAAGAGAAAGTATGGAGAAGATAGAAAAACTTTAATTAATGAAACTGATCTAAAGGAATGGAAAAGAGAAGATATGGAACCTCACCAAGAGGTGGTAATAACTCTATCTAAAGGTGGTTATGTAAAAAGAATACTCTCAAGTACTTACAGGGCGCAACATAGAGGAGGCAAAGGAGTTAAGGGACAAAGAATGACAAAAGATGGAGATATTGTTCCATACATACAGGTAGCTGATACTCACGATACTTTGTTGTTTTTTACAGATAAAGGAAGAGTATTTTCTCTAAGAGTTTTTGAATTGTCAGCTGACCAGTCAAGAACATCAAGAGGCACTCCTATTGCAAACATTATTAATCTTGGCCCAAGTGAAAAAGTTACCGCAATGGTTACTGTTTCAAGTCTTCTTGAAGATACTTATTTAGTTATGGTTACCAAAACAGGTAAGGTTAAGAGAATGCATTTGCCATTATTAAGAAATATGAATAAAGCAGGATTGAATACTTTCAAATTAGGCAAAGATGAACTTGTTTCAGTGTCTTTAGCTGATTTGGATGAAGATATAGTAATAGTTACAAGAGAAGGATTATCCATAAGATTCCCTTCATCTCAGGTTAGGCCAACGCAAAGAGGAGCAGGTGGAATCAGAGGAATTCGAATGAAAACTTCACAAGATGTTGTGGTCTATAGTGATGTTGTAAATGATGATGGTTACTTACTAATTGTAGGTAGAAGAGGAAAAGGGAAATTAAGTGCATTTAGGCATTACAGATCTCAAAACCGAGGAGGTTCTGGTCTGTTAACATTAAAAGTTACTTCAAATACAGGAAAAGTTGCTGCAGGTGCTATTGTTAGTGAAGAACTAGTAGAAGACTCAGAAGGTAAATTGTTTTTGTTGACTGATAAGGCTCAAGTTTTAAGAACTAGATTAGGAGAAATCAGAAGAACTGGAAGGGTTGCTCAAGGGGTGAAGATAGTAGATCCTGGCCCAGGTGACGCCATTAGCGGTATTAGAGTCCTAGAAGACAGGAGAAAAGCTAGAGAAGAAATAAATATTAATGAGCTCAACAAAGATATAGAAAACTCTGAAGATATAGAAAACTCTGAAGATATAGAAAACTCTGAAGATATAGAAAACTCTGATAAAACATAAATGATTGATGAAAAAGATTTTAGAAAAGCTTGGGGATTTTTTCCAACGGGAGTTTCTATACTTGCAGTAAAAAATCAAGACAATGAAATTCATGGAATGACTGCTAGTTCTGTCATGAGTATTTCATTAGATCCTCCAATAATAATGGTTTCTGTAGGAAATGAGAGATCGATATTGGAAAATTTGGAAAACAGTGATTTTATTTCAATATCACTACTTTCCAAAGAACAATCTAACATTGCTTTATTTTTTTCTAAACCTCATAGTTTTGAAAATGATTTCTTTAATATAAAAGATGACTTTTTTTATATTAAAGAATGTTTGAGTTATTTTTTTTGCAAGAAAAATCATTCAATTGAAATTGGAGATCACATTGTATTTTTTCTTGAAGTAGAAAAAATACAATTTAAAGACAAACCTCCTTTAGTATGGTATAAAGGAGAATTTGAAAATAGTTTATGAAAATAGCATGTTTGTCTTTAGCTCCTTTATTTGGGGAGTTTGTATTAGGAGGGTCTCAAAAAGTACTAAATGATATTATTTTGGGATTACGAAATAATAAAATTGAAGTTAGGGTTTTTTCTCCTCAAGAATTAAACAACACTGATGAATCTTTTATTGGGGATGTTAAAATTGAGAAAATTTTAAATCTTTCCGGAGTTTTCCCTTCTCCATTTGAAGTCCCTTTATATGAAATCCAGGAATTGAGTGAAAAATTATCTAAGCTTTCAAATTGGGCTGACAGAATTTATTTGCACGGAGATGGATGGTTTTTAAGAGATGAATTTTTCAAGAAAAAAATTATAAGTGGAATTCATGATTTAGTTTATCAAGAATCTTTATCTTCAGTGTTTTCTTTTTTTTCCAATAGCACTATTCTTCCTTCAAGCTACTTATTAGAAACTATTCACTCTTCTTTAAATAAGAAAAATTTTGATTTAAATAATTTTTTTGTCATACCTAATTCCATTGCCTCACCAATTAAAAACCCTAAAAAAAAGAAACCTAATGCTAATTTAGATATTTTATTTCCACACAGACCTGATCCAAGAAAGGGCTTTAATCAAGCTATTTTAATAGCAAACAAATTTGCAAAGACAGGAAAATGGGAAAATGTTATTTTAAGATCTTCTAAATTTAATGAATCTTTGAATAAGGATGATAAAAATTCAAATTATGTTAATCAAGAAAATTATAATGAATTTTTATCAAATAAAGGACAAATCATTTTTCATGATTGGATTCCTTTTAAAAAAATGAGTAATTTTTATTCTTCAGGAGACCTGACCTTATGCCCTGGAGATTTTATAGAATCATTTGGATTAGTGCCATTAGAGTCGATTGTTAATGAGACCCCTGCATTGTGCAGTTCAGTAGGAGCATTTAGAGAGTTAAAAAATATTCCTGGGATTGAAATTATACCTTATGGAGATTTGGATCAATTTGTTGAAAGAGGAATTGCAATATTAAATAATCAAGATGAAGTTTCTAATGGGAAAAAGTTTGTTTTGCAAGAATTTTCTGAACAAAAAATGATTGATTCATATGTTAAGCAATTTAAAGATCCAGACAGAAAAATACAATATGATTTTAACTACCCTCAAACAGAATCAAAAAACTTTTATTTAGCACCCTGGTGTACCTTAGAAAACAAAATGATTTATCATGATTACTTAGGGTGGCTACCTAAAACGAAAAACAAATTTCAGCTGACTGATTCAAATAAATTAAGTGTTGATAGCAGTATAATGGAATATGGAATCAAAAAAAGAATTTTAATCCCTCGTTATATTGACGAATATAGATAGGAAAAATTTAGATTTTTTGTGTACAATTAAGTTTTGTACTTCCTTTGATAAGGTGAATATATGGACTATGCAATAATAAAAACTGGTGGGAAACAATATAGGGTTAGAGAAGGTGATTCTCTAACTGTAGAGAAACTTGACGGAAAATCTGGTGATCAGGTGCTATTTGAATATGTATTAATGACTTCGTTAAAAGGTAAAGTTAGTATCGGAGAACCTATAGTTAAAGGCGCTGTTGTTAAAGCCAAAATTGAAGATCAAGCCAAAGCAAAAAAAGTCATATCTCTAAGATATAAAAATAAAACAAGGCATAGAGTAAAAACAGGTCATAGACAGAAAATTACTAATGTGATTATAGAAAGTATATCTATAACTAAAGCAAGGAGTAAATCAAGTGGCTCATAAAAAAGGTGGTGGAACAAGTAGAAATGGTAGAGATAGTGCTGGAAAAAGACTTGGAGTTAAAACTTTTGGTGGAAAATTTGTCACAGCAGGATCTATTATAGTTAGACAACGAGGAACTAAGTTTTTGCCTGGAGAAAACGTTGGACTTGGCAGAGATCATACCTTATTTTCAAAAATTGATGGAATTGTTTCATTTGACTGGGCTTCAAAGGGTAAAAGAAGATTAAACGTTTACATGGATGAAAAGGTTAAAAATTGAAAAAAGATACCCATCCAACTATATATCAAACAGAAGTTATTTGTGCTTGTGGTTCAGTAGCTTGGAAAACATTATCAACTAGAGAGAAAATATCAGTAGAAATCTGTAGTAGTTGCCATCCAGCTTGGACTGGAGAACAAAGAATTGTTGATACAGAAGGAAGAGTTGACCGAATGAAGAGAAGATACAACCTTAAGTAGTCTTTTGTAATGAAACATTTTTATGGCGGACAAGCTGTTATCGAAGGTGTAATGATAAGAGGACTTAAAAATTGTGTAGTCGCCGTTCGAAATAAAAATAAAGAAATAATAATAAATCAAATTAAATTACCTTCTTTTACAAATACATATTTGAAAAAAGTTCCATTTATTAGAGGTTTGATTATTTTAGTAGAAATGATGGTTATAGGCTTTAGATCTCTTTCTAAATCTTCTGAAATTATTGAACAAACAGAAGATAATAAACTTTCAAATTTTGAAAAGTTTATTTCATATATTTTCAGTACTTTATTTTTAGTATTTGTTTTATCTGTATTCTTATTATTACCTCTTTTTTTATCTGACAGAATAATTTTTTTCGAGGATAATTTTATTATTAATAATATTATTGAAGGTTTAGTACGATTGATATTTTTTATTGCATATGTTTATTTAATAGGGCTTAATAAAGACATCAAAAGGGTATTTGCTTATCATGGTGCGGAGCATAAAACAATTGCAGCTTATGAACATAACCAAGAATTAAATTTAAATAATATTGATAAAATACAACAATATAAAAAGGAGCATCCTAGATGTGGCACAAGCTTTATTATGACCGTAATTTTAGTTTCAATAATACTTCATGTATTTATTCCTAGAGAACCTTTATTGCTTTTATATTCTTCTAGGCTATTTTTATTTCCACTAATAGCAGGAATATCATACGAACTAATAAGATTTTCAAGCATAACATCTGAAAATTATTTTTCAAAATTGTTATCACTTCCAAATATACTAATGCAAAAGTTAACTACAGCGGAACCAGATGAAGAAATGGTAGAAGTTGCAATTGCTGCAATAAATGAGTCAATAAGATTAGACAAGCAAGATTAGTTAGTCTTATTATGCCTTTTAGAAAGTTCATCTATAATCTCATTGAAGCTTATTTCTTCATTCACTAATAAAACTAATAGATGATAAATAAGGTCAGCAGACTCATAAACTAAATCACTTCTTTGCTCTGCTAAAGACGCTATTATAACTTCTGAAGCTTCTTCACCTAGTTTTTTACTAATTTTTTTTATTCCATCATTGAAAAGTTCAGTTGTATATGAGTTAATTGGTTTTTCAATTTTTCTTGATCGGATGAGTTTTTCTAAATAATCTATATTGAATTCATTTTTTTCGTAATTTTTATAAGAATCGTCAAAGCAAGATTCATTTAAGGTATGACAGGTAGGACCTTCTGGTTTTGCAAATATAAGTATTGAGTCATTGTCACAATCTAATTTTATTTGATCTACTCTTAAGTAATTTTTAGTACTTTCTCCTTTTTCCCATAATCTGTTTTTTGATCTAGAAAAAAACCAAACATTTTTTGTTTCTAAAGTTTTTTCGTATGCTTCTTCGTTCATCCAACCAAGCATTAAAACTTTTCTTGAAAAAGAATTTTGAATAATTGCAGGGAGTAAGTTATTTTTTTTAAAATCTGGGTTCATGTTATTATTTTTTTATAATTTCATAAAGTTGAATTAAATTTGAAAGTGAAATGAATTTATTTTCTTCATTTATTTCATTATATACTGATCGATCAATGAGAAATGGTAGCATTCCAACTGAACTCGAGCCTAAAACATCATCAAACTCTTTGTCTCCAACATACCAACAATCAGAAGGATCTAAATTATTTTCCTTTACAAATTTCAAAAAAATTCTAGGGTCAGGTTTATATAGTTTTGCAGTTTCTGATGACAAAATATAATCAAAATTAAAATCTATTTTATCTAATACTGGATTTAAGAAATCATTATCAGCATTTGAAATTACTCCTAATTTACAATATTCAGATAATTTATTTAAATATTCTGAAGTGTCTTCATAAGGAATATTTCTCCCCATATTTATTACACATTTCTTTGATAAAGCTTTTGAGTTTCCTTTCAGATTTAATTTATTTAATATTTTTTCAAAACAATCCGACCAAGCTTCTTCATAACTTTTAAATTTGGGATTAAGATTTAAGTTTTTAAGATTTGTTCTTTTTTCTCTAAATAAAACTTCTTCTGTTTTCCAAATTTTCCACAGCCTATTTGGATCTATGTCCCACTCGTTATCATTCACAAGCTCTTTAAATAAAGATATCCAACTTGAGCTGTCGTTTTCTGCAATTGTTTCAAAACAATCAAATATTATTATGGATGGAGGATTTTTTTGGATCATAATCTTACATGGATTTTATTTTCATTTAAAAATTTTTTTGCTTGTTTTATTGAGAATTCACCATAATGAAAAATACTGGCAGCTAAAACAGCATCTGCATTTCCAACTGATAATGCTTCAACTAAATGCTCTAATTTTCCTGCTCCACCAGAAGCTATAAGAGGAATAGAAATTTTTTCATTAATTTTAGATAAAAGTTCAAGATCATAGCCATCATATGACCCATCTTTATCCATACTAGTTAGTAAAATTTCTCCAGCGCCATTTTCTTCTACAACCTTTACCCATTCCATTACATCTATATTGGTACTCTTTCTCCCTCCATGGGTGAAAACAATCCATTTAGTTTCAATCTTTTTTACATCAATTGCGCTTACTACACACTGTGTTCCAAATTCTTTAGAACATTGTGTTATTAATTTTGGATTACTTATAGCAGAAGAATTAATAGAAACTTTATCAGCTCCTGCTTCTAGCATTATTTTCATGTCTTCAACTTCTCTAATCCCACCTCCAACAGTCAGAGGAATGAATACTTTAGAAGAAACCTTCTTCACAACATCAACAAGGGTTTTTCTTTTTTCATGAGTTGCTGTTATATCTAGAAATACTAATTCATCTGCTCCTTCTTCATTATAAAAAGTTGCTAATTTAGATGGATCTCCAGCATCTCTTATATTTACAAAATTTGTTCCTTTTACAACTCTTCCATTATCTATATCCAAACAAGGAATTATTCTTTTACTTAGCATATTTTTAAATTGTTTTTAAAAGCTTCTTAAGATCAATTTTACCAGTATAAATTGACATGCCTAAAATAGCTCCATCAATACCAATGCTTTTTAATTTTGTTACATCATTTATATTTGAAATCCCACCAGCAATATATAGTTCAGATTTGCATGTTTTTCTGAACTCAGAAATATATTCAAAATTAGGATGAGACATTGTACCGTCTTTTTCAATATCTGTGTAAATAAAGTTTTCGCATCCATTTTCTTGCAATTCAATAACAAGATCCTTCAAATTTATATCAGATTCCTTGAGCCATCCTTTGGTTTTAATTTTCCCATTTAATGCGTCAATACTAACAATGATTTTTGATTTAAATTTATTTATTGCTTTTAAAACATCAGATTTGTTTTCTAAAGCTGCTGTTCCAAAAATAATTTTATTTACACCTAAATTTAACAATGTTTCAGCATTTTCAAATGTTCTAATTCCTCCACCAATTTGAATCTTAAGATTTGTTTTATTGATTATTTTTTCTACATAGTGTTTAATTGTTGATTTTCCATCCTTTGCACCATCAAGATCAATTATATGAGCATATTTACTCCCAATATCTTCAAATTTTTTAGCAACGTCATATGGATCTTCATTAAAAACAACTTCATCTTCGTAGTTCCCTTTGATTAGCCGAACGCATTTACCATCTCGAATATCTATAGCTGGAAATATTTTCATTTTATTTGCTCTTTATTAATTTGGTAAAATTTTCATAAATTTTTAAACCTATGTTAGAACTTTTTTCAGGATGAAATTGAACGGCAAATAGATTATCTGTTTCTATAGAAGCAACTATTTGTCCTGAATATTTTGTTTTCCCAGTGATTATTTTTTTGTCTTTTGGTATGCATTGAAAAGAATGAACAAAATAAAAATCACTTTTATTATTAACATTTGAAAAAAGTTTAGAATTGTTTGAAACTTCTACTTGATTCCAACCCATATGTGGTATTTTATATTTTTTATCATCATCATCATATTCTGGAATTTTAACCACACTTCCTTTAACTATTCCTAATCCAGGTAAATTTCCTTCTTCAGATTTATCGAATAAAATTTGCATACCTACACAAATACATAATATAGGCCTTCCTGATTCATAAAATTTTAAAATAGTTTGATCTAGTTGTGCTTCATAAATATTTTTTAAAATAGTATCTGTACTACTCACTCCAGGAATAATTAAGGCTTTACTATTTAAAACTTCATTTTTTGAGGAGGTGATGATATTATCAGTTTCAAATAAATCTACTGCTTTTTTTACACTATGAAAATTTGCTGATTTTGTATCTAGAATTGAAATAATTGGCATGATTTATTCCGATGCTCTAATATATTCTTTATCTTTATCTATATATCTAGCAAGAATAAAAAGTAAATCACTTAGCCTATTAAGAAGTACTAAATTCAATTCATTATTAAGAAGATTTTTTTCTTTTACTGTGACGCATAACCTTTCTGCTTTTCTACAACTTGTTCTTGATATGTCTACAAAAGCCGATGCAAGACTAGATCCTGGTAAAACAAAAAATTTTATTTCGGGAGAATTTTTTTGAAAATGATCAATATAATTTTCAGTTTCTTTGACCATATCTTCGGTAATATATTTGTACTTTTTTTTCATTTCTTCATACTTATTTTTGGGGCATGCTATTTCGCTTGAGATAATAAACAGTTTTCTTTGAATATCAATTATAGTTTTTGAAATTTCTAAGGCATTTTGATCATGAAGAATTGATTTTGCACCTCCTAAATTAGACATGCACTCATCGATGACTCCATAGCATTCGACTCTTAAATCATTTTTTGAAACTTTTTCACCAAATAGCAAAAATGTTTCTCCCTCATCACCATTTTTTGTATATAACTTAACCAAAACTATTATTTATTATTTATTATTTATATAATATAAATGGTACATTTAATTTTAAGATTAATTTACAAAAAATTTATATATAAAACTATTTCTTAAACAAATGGAAACAAATATTCCTATAAATACAATTAAAATTTCTGAAAAAGCTTGTGAAAAAGTTAAGGAATTTGCAATTAATGAATCAAGAGAGAAATTTGGATTAAAAGTTGCAGTTAAAGGTGGAGGTTGTTCTGGATTACAATATGTTTTAAAAATTGTTGAAGGCCCTGAAGATTCAGATAAAGTCATTTCTCAAAACGGGCTTGAGATATATATCCCTAAAAAAGCTTATGTATACTTGGCTGGAACTTACTTAGATTATACAGATGGACTAAATGGTAAAGGATTTGAATTTAAGAATCCAAATGCAAAATCTTCTTGTGGATGTGGTGATTCTTTTGCTGTATAAATGAAATTTGTTAATACTAAAAATTATAGCTCCTCTATTTATTTTGATAATAATTATAATTTTTTCTCTATGGTTGGAAATGATGCAATTTCATTTTTAGATAGAATGTCTACAAATAACATATTTGATGTTCAATCTTCTAGGACTGTGATAACTGACAATAAAGGATCAATAATAGATATATTATCTTATAAAGTTATTGATGATAAAAAAATTATTTTTGTTTCAGATAGTGACAAAAATAAATCTATAGAATATATGAAAAAACATGTCATTATTGATGATGTTGAATTAAATCTAATTGGAAAGTTAAGTAAAATAGTAATATTTTTAGAAAAAGATAAAATCTTTCCAGATCTACACAAGTTTACTTTATCTAACACGTATAAAAACAAAAATTTTATAAGGTACGAACTTTTTGCTTCAAATGATGAACTAAGATTATTAGAAAATTCTAAATTTAAAAAATTATCATTAGATGAAAAAAATATTTTAGATATCCATATGAAATATATATGTTTTAATCAATCAATGATAAAAGCTAACCCTTTAGAACTAGGGTTTAGAAATATGATTTCATTTGATAAAGGTTGTTATGTCGGGCAAGAAGTGATTGCACGTCTTTATAATTATAAAAAAGTAAGTAGAGAAGTAGTCCCTTTTCAAACAAAAACTGAATTGAAAATTAATTCAAAAATTATTATTGAATCAAAAAACATAGGGAATATTTTAAATGTTCAAAAAAATTCTGGAAATTTTGTGGGTCTTTGCTTGATCAAGAAAAGATTTACAAATTTAATATCTGACGAAATTCTAAATATTTAACTGAGTAATAACGTATCACCACCATCAACTAAAATATTTTGCCCTATTATCATTTCTGATTCTTCAGTACACAACATTAGCGCTGCTTTTGCTATATGTTCGGATAAAAGTTTTTTTTGAGAGGGGTTCTCTCGATCTAAAATTTTTTTTATTTCTGATTGATTTGGGAAGTGTTTTATAGCGTCAGTTTCTATCATTGATGCAGATATAGAATTTACGGTAATTCCTTTTGGAGCAAGATCATAAGCCATATATCTTGTAATCGATTCAAGAGCAGCTTTTGATACACCTATAGAAAAATAATTCCTTAATACTTTGGTAGATCCAGGAGAAGAAATATTAATGATTCTGGAATTTTTTGGCATTATTTCAGATATTTCCTTTGATAAAATCCATGGTCCTTTAGCATTAATTTGCATTGTCCAATCCCAGTGTTTTTCAGTAGAGTCTATAGAGTTTTTCATAACACCAGAAGCAGCATTATTTATAAGAAAATTTATTTTTATATTTAATTTTTTTATGTCATTAGAAAATTTATTAATATCTCCAGTAGAATTTAAGTTTAGCTTTTTCGAAATAACATTGACTCCAAGACCCTTTAAATCATTTTCAAGTTTTTTTGCTTCAGTAGAACTTCTGACATAAGTAAATATTACATCACAACCTTTTTGAGCAAATTCGTAGCATATTTTTTTACCTATGCCTCTAGATCCTCCAGTTACAAGTAACGTTTTATTTTTAAAAATCATATAGCCATTCCACCATCTACTCTAATTATTTCTCCGGTTATATATCTAGCTTCTTCTTTAGATAAAAATGCTGCAATAGGTGAAATTTCATCAGGTTCTCCAAATCTTTGCATAGGTATCCATGACATAACTTCATTTTTTACCTTTTCGGATAGTACATTAGTAGTTGCTGTAGAAACATACCCAGGTGCAATTACATTTACTGTTATATTTCTAGTTGCAACCTCTTTAGCAACTGATTTGGTAAATGAATGAATACCTGCTTTTGAAGCAGAATAGTTGGATTGTCCTATATTTCCCCGTATTCCCACAACAGATGAAATATTTATTACTCTACCCCATCTGTTTTTTATCATGTTATTTATACATAATTTTGTACAATAAAACGTTCCTTTAAGATTGGTATCAATTACTTTATCAAAATCTTCAGGCTTCATTCTCATTAGTAATGAGTCTGAAATAATACCAGCATTGTTATATAAAATTTCTATATTCCCTAAATTTTCTTCAACAGTTTTAATCATTTCTTGAACTTCGGAAAGCTTTGATACATTTGCTTTAACAATTATCCCTTCAGATCCTAATGATTCTACTTCTTTCAATACTTCTTCAGCATCTTCTTTGTGAGAATTATAATTTATAGCGATCTTATGTCCTGATTCTGCAAGTTTTAATGCAATGGACCTTCCGATACCTCTAGATGCACCTGTTATCAATGCGATTCTTGGTAAGTCTTCCATAATTTAATCCTTAATTTCTGATCTGATTTTTTTAATTGCTATTTGTTGTTTTTCAACCCAATTATTTTCAATTGTTAATTTCGCAGTATTTATTGCATTTACAATTGTTGAAACTTGTGATGATCCATGACCTATAATTGCTATTCCATTAATTCCAAAAATAGGCCCTCCTCCATAAGATTCAGACAATATATTAGTCTTATATAAAATTGCATTTGATAGCTCTTTATCACCTGTTTTATCTAAAATTTCTTTTGAAATCTTTTTCCCAAGACTCTCTGTTGTTTTGAGTAAAATATTACCTACAAATCCATCGCAAATCACAACATCTACTTTTTGTTCAAACAAACCTTCGGGTTCAATATTCCCAACAAAATTGAGAGAGCTTTTTGATAAAAGATCATATGATTCTTTAACTAACAGGTTTCCCTTACCTTCTTCTGATCCTAGAGATAATAAAGCAACTTTAGGATTTTTTTTATTGAACATTAATTTAGAAACTTGATCACCTATGGCAGCAAAATCTACTAATTGAGAAGCTTTTGTGTCAACATTTGATCCTAAGTCTAAAACAACCATTTCAGGGGAGTATCCAATAATTGGACCTCCAATAGAACCTCTTTCAATTCCTTCAATTGTTCCAAATAAAATGGATGCAGCTGCTAAAGTTGCGCCCGATGATCCCATACTAACAACACCATTTGCATAACCTTTTTTTACTAGCCCCGATGAAACAAAAATTGATGCATTAGGCTTGTTTCTATAAGCACTTACTGGACTTTCTCCTTCATCAACAATCCCTTCTGATGGAATTACTTTAATCTTTTCTGATATTTCTTTGGGGTATTTAGATAATTCATTTTCAACTTCATTAGGGTCTCCTACTAGAATTACTTTTATGCCAAAGTCTTTTATAGCGCTTATTGCAGCAGGAACAGTTACAGAAGGCCCAAAATCTCCTCCCATAGCGTCTAAAGCGATAATTCCATCAAATTTATCCATACTTTTCTCCTATTTGAAAAGCAATGAAGCTGAAACAGCCTCATCTCCATTGCTTTTTTTGCAAGTAATACTTATTTTTTCTTTTGTTTTTTCTTCTAAACAAATTTTTATCTTTTCTTCAGAATATACGGGATTTTTTAATCTTGCCTCAAAAACAGTGTTTTGAAGCATTTTTTCTGAATATACATCATATAAATATTCCATAATTATAGATAAGGTCAACATACCGTGTGCTATTCTTGATTTAAATATAGAACTTGAAGCAAATTCTTCATCAATATGTATAGGGTTATAATCATTTGAAGCCTCTGCATAATCATTTATCATTTGTTGCGTTATTTTAATTTCGAAATAATTTGAAATATTATTCTCCTTCATTAGTTATTAATATTGTGCTTATTGATTTTCCTAATATATTTTTAGATTCGTCAGAGTACTGAATTTTAATTTTAATAAAAATATTGTTTCTTCTTTTAGTTTTAGATTCTATTTTAGGAGTTGCAAAGATTTTTTGTTTTTCATTAAACTTTCGTTCCCAACTTATAGACTGATTTAGATGAATAGCGCCTTCTTCTAAATGAACTTCTGTCAGTAGCTTACCAAATGTCATAGAAACTATAGCAAACGGTGTGTGTTTGCTATAGTTTCTATTAATTATTGCTTTTGAATATAGACTTGATGTTTTATCATCAAGCAAAATTTCATAAGGTCCAAATTTGTGACCTGAATTAAAAGAATTAAAACCCATATTCTTACTCATCCTCCTCTAAAAGTCTAGAAATATATTTATCCAAAGATTTCATGTCTAAAGGTCCATTTATCTTAAACGCAAAACTTCCATCGCTTTTTACGAAAAATTTTTCTGGCACAGCTATTACTCCAAAGTTTACGGCAGTGAATCCTTCTTTATCAATCAAAATTTCATACTGAATATCATTATTTTTCATAAAATCTTTTATACTTTTATTATCATCCCATATAGCGATCCCCACGAATTCGACTCCTTTAAATTTCCATTCTTTATATCCATCAGCTAATACATCTGCTTCTTTTATGCAAGGTCCACACCAAGAGGACCAAAAATCTATTACTAATGGCTTTCCTTTAAAATCTTCTATATTTATTTTTTCTCCATTTATATTGTTTAGTTCAAATTGAGTTCCTTCAGGAACAGATACATTAACTTCTCCCATAATAGTGTTTACTCCTTTATTAATCTTAGGAGCTTTTTCACTTAACGTTCCTAAAACAAGAAAAACAAAGAATAATATGAAAAATAAAATTGTTATTGTAATTGATAAGTTTCTTATATTTAATTTATTCATTTGTTTTTTTTCTAAAATATTTAAAAGCAAAGAAAGAAATTATTATATTTACCATAATTATAATTACTATTAAATTTATGATTTGAAAATTCAAGGAACTTGATACTTTTTTAAAAAAACTAGAAGGAATATTTTTCATTTCAAGATTTAAGTATTCACCTTTAGAATATTTCACACCTATGTATTCATTAAACTGTTTTGAGGATATTTCAATATTTTTATCAAAAGATAGTTTTTCGCCTCTAAGGCTTCCAGATCCATCAGGGACTATGATTTTAAAAGATTCTGCTCCATGCGGAAAATGTAAGGGGAAATTGAATTCGGAAGCTTTGTATTTTATATGATAACTAAATATTAAATTATAACTTCCTGAAGGAATATCTGATGTAAGAGCGAATCCTTGAGGCATTTCTATAAGATTTCCACTAGGTAAGTCAGTTTCCACATAAAGATCATAAAAGTTTTCAGGTAAACTGAATCTTAAAAAATTCATCCCTGTTTTAGAAACTTCAGAAAAATTAGGAACGAAGGCATTATCATTTTTATTAGATATTTTTACGGCAGTAATAACCGACAATGATTCATCATTTTGATCAACAGATAAAATAGACATATTATATTCATTTATTATTATATCTCCGACGTTGGATTCTGATTCTGCTTCTATAATGTTTCCTGTATTAAAAAATATAAAAAAGAAAATATAAAAAAATTGAAATAATATTGTTTTTTTTAGCTTATTTTTCATTTTTATCTATGAATGGTTTTAGTATTAATATTGTAGAAATAATAGTTAAAATTATGAAAATTATTGAGAGTATTATTTCCATAATTAATCTTTTCTTAATTTAGATGGCCAAAGTGTTATAACTGTTCCTATTAACAGTATAGGACCTGAGGCCCATATCCACCAAGCAAGAGGATTTACTGATATTCTGATAGTCATACTTGTTTCATCAATAAAATCTTTAGGAATAATATATAAATCTTCAATAGGATTACTTAATATGCCTGACCTAACACTTATTTGATTGTAATTTGGATAGTATGAATGCATAGCTTCTATTTTTCCAATAAATTTTTTTTCTGTATTGTAGATAGAGAATTTTGCTTTTGTAATTGAATTTCCACTTGTTATTTCTTGTTCAATATTTTCAAAATAAATATTATAATTCTTAAATGAAATCTCTTCTGTAACACGAATGTTTGTGTCTATTCTTTGATCATAGAATTTTGTTCCTACAACTCCAAAAGCTAGGGCTAAAATAGCAAGATGGACAATATAACCACCATTTCTTCCACGATTAGAAATTATCATTTTAATAAAAGCAGAAAAAGGGTTTTTTGAATTGTTCATTCTTGATCTAGTGCCAATTATCCATTCTTTAACAACAATAGTAAGAACAAAGAAAATTGAACACAATGACACGATAGGGAAAAATTTGTTGATTCCTATTAATATCAAATAGATAAAAAAGAAAACACTTATTATTATTGAAGGAAGAAGACTTTTTATTGTTGATTCAAACTTAGTTTTTCTCCATGACAAAATTGGACCAATCCCCATCAATATTATAATTGACAATAAAATAGGTCCTGCTGTTTTATTAAAATACGGGGCTGAAACGCTAATCTCTGTCCCTGTAAATATTATAGAAACAACAGGAAATAGAACCCCCCATAGAATTATTAAAGATGTAAGAACCAATAGTACATTATTTAGTAGAAAGGAAGACTCTCTAGATAAATAGGATTCAATTTTATTTTTACTTCCTTTAATGTTTTTGTATTTATATATTATTGTAAACAAACTGTATGAAGTCATTACTATCATAAACCCTAAAAATAAAAATCCTAAACTTGAAGCTGCGAATGAGTGAACAGAAACAACTGGACCTCCTCTATTTATAAAGGTTCCTAATAAAGCAAGAATAAATGTTAAAGAAACGAGTATTATATTCCATAATCTAAACATTCCTCTTCTTTCTTCTACCATTATTGAATGAATCAATGCAGTTAATACTAGCCAAGGCATTAATCCTACGTTCTCTATAGGGTCCCAACTCCAATATCCTCCCCATCCCAGAATAGTATAAGCCCACCAGGCACCTATTAATAATCCAGCTCCTAAAAGAGCCCAAGAAATCAAACTCCATATTCTTAGCAAGCTAAACCAATTGTTGTCTTTTTTAGAATCAAATAATGCTCCTTGGGAAATTACGAAAGGAATTGAAATTGATGCCAATCCTGACATCAGTAATGGAGGGTGAATATACATACCTGGGTGTCTTAGTAATGGGTTAATGCCTTTTCCATCTGATTGAATTATTTCAGAAACCTCAAATGGGTTTGCAAAAAATAGTAAAACAAAAATATAAAACGAGCTGATTAACGAAAGAATTCCACATGAATATGCTAATTTAGATTTAGTTTCATTAGGAGCAAAAAATAATAAAGAACCACTTAAAATTGCATGAACTAATAATATATATAAAAGTGAGCCTTCATTTCCAGCATAAAATGCAACGAAAGTGAGTGCTTTATTCATATCAAGACTAGAATGATTAAATACGTAGATATTTGAGAAATCATTTGATAAAAACAAAGTTATCAATGAAAAACATGAAACAAAAATCATAAGTATAGATAAATAATAACTTGTTGTTGCACTTAAAATCATGGTTCTATTTTCTTTATAAAAACCTAAAATAAATAAAGTACTTGAATAGATAGATAATATAAAACCTAGTATAAGAATGTAGAAACCAAAGTTATTCATTTGAGTTTTTATCTTTTTTTATATACAAACCTAAAGTAATAATTCCAATAATAATAGAAATGACGGGAATTATGTAGGCTAAGGAATTGAATCCTCTAACTGAAGGATAAGCTATCACTGATTCACCGTATCTTTTGACAAAATAGCTTTTAATTTGTTCTTCATTATACCCTTCTTGTATTTGTTTTTTGATTGTATCTTTCATATTATTTGCAATAAGAGATTGAGATTGATCTAGGCTTTGCCCATCACAAACAGGGCACATTATTTCTTTCTCTAATTTAATGTATAAGTCTTCTTCAGGGTTTATTTCAGAATTAAAACAGGCATTAATAGAAAATAATAAAATTACAGTAAAGCATATATTAGATAATTTATCGTAAGTCATCCCATATATAATTTACAATGGCTTTAATTTCGTCATCAGTTAGCATATTTTCGTATGCAGGCATAAGTCCTGCACCTCCTTTAATAAAGACTACAGCATTGTCTTTTGATAGTTCTGAAATTATTAAATTAGCTGGATTTTTATGTGTTTCTCCAGTAACTTTATACCAATAGTTATTTTCATCAGTTATTTTACTTGAAGCAGGACCGTTACCATCTGCATTTGTACCATGGCAAAAGGAGCAATTTACAGTATATAAGTAAGAGCCATCATAGATATCTGATGAATCAGAATTCATATCTAAGTTATTATCAAGTCCTACTGAAGAAAATGCTTTGCTGTCAGGGTGAGCAGGGACCCTTGGAGGTTCTTGGTATTTATTAGCCTGGTTATAATGCATCTCACTAAAGATCTCTACTGGGTATGTATTATTTTGTTGGACACAGGCTGTAAGCATGAGTGTTAATAATGACAAAATAAGTATTATGTTTTTATTTATTTTCATATAATTAATTTTACTAGTTTAGGCCTCTTTTATTTCTTCTGATCCGGATTTTTCTAATATTTTTTTTGCTTTATTAAACTCTGAATCTTCTACAGAAATCACCACACCTATATATCCTTCAGTAATTCTAGAGTCGTAAACCCCTGGGCTTATGTTTGGGAGTCTAGATTCAAAAATGATACCTATAACACTAAAAATCACTGCTGATAGCATAGTCATTTCGTACATAATAATTAACATTGCAAAAATAGAAAGAATTGGCTTTCCTCCAGTTATTAATGGGTAAGCTAGTTGAGTAGCTGTGGTTAAAAACAGTGACAAACTAAAACCTATTATTGCGCCAAATGCTGGAAACCTAAATAATCTATGTTGAGGGACATGCTCTCCAAATGCTCCTTCCGGATAAGGAGTGCCTGTAAGGACATCAAATGTTCCTTGTTCAAATCCACCTTCTTTTAGTCCATCCATAGCGTTTGCAGCATCATTTGGATCTAAATATAAACCTAATAAGCTTTTCATTTTTTACTCCTCTTCCTCTCTAAATATAGTAGGAACTGTTGCGCGACCTATTTTAATATCATCGCTAAAAACTTCACTTTCCTTTTGTTCAAATAATGGTACCAATGGAAAAATCCTTGAAAAAATCAACATTAGCAATGTTACCCAACAAAATGACCAAAATAAAACATACCATTCAAACCAACTTGGTGAGTATGCATCCCATGTAAATACAAATGGTGTTCTTCTTGCTAATCCCGGGACAATAATTAAGAATCTTTCAAGCCACATACCTATATTTACTAAAATTGAACTCCAAAACATTAAAGCAATATTTGTTCTTATACGTTTAAAAATCCACATAGGAACAGGAAGTATGTATCCCGTCAATAAAAATAATAAAAACAGCATATTCCAAGGATATTGAAAAATTTGCATTTCCCTTAAAGCTATTTCGGGTGCATCTAATCCATATACGGCAAATAATAGTTCTAAGAAAGTAAAACCTAGCCAAGCTGTTGCAACTACAGTTAGCAGTCTAGCAAGGGCATCAAAGTGTTCAGGTCTTATGAAATCGTTCCATCCCCAGCCCCATCTCATTAATGCCATCATTGTTACAACTGCTGAAACACCAGAATGAACAGCCCCAATAACAAAATAAGGAGCAAATATTGTTGAGTGCCAACCTTCAACTGCTGTTGTTACAGCAAAGTCCCATGAAACAATTGAATGAACAGAAACAAAAATAGGAAGCATTAATGCAGATAACAAAATCCCACCTACTACTTGCATTTTCCATTGTCTAGGATTCCCTCTCCAACCTAGTGCAAGAATTGTATAGAATCCTTTTCTAAATCCTGTTGTTCTGTCTCTTAATACAGCCAAATCAGGAAGCAGAGCTACAAACAAAAATAAAGTAGACCCAGTTAGATATGTAGAAATAGCTATTGGATCCATAAACAATGGAGACCTTATATTAGGCCAAATACCTCTAGATACATCATAAGGCATCAACCAATAAATTATTCTCCATGTTCTTCCAGCATGAATTAATGGAAATACAAGTGCTGTTGCAAGAGAAAATATTGTCAAAATTTCTGCTGCTCTAGTTACAGGCCTTCGCCATTCAGCTTGGGTTAGCCTCAAAATTGCTGAAATCATAATTCCAGCATGTGATATCCCGACCCAAAAAACAAAAGTTGTAATATAAAGCCCCCAATAAACAGGTCTATTTAAACCTGTTACTCCTAGTCCATACTTTATTTGAACTCCAAATAATACAAACCCTACAACAACAAAAAAGCCTAGTATCGATACAAGATACGGCCACCATTTTGGAGTCTGTAAGGTTCCATTTAAAAGTACAGAGTTGGTATACTCTTGACTTAATCTATTTTCATTATTTCTTTGTTGCATAATACTCCTCTATTAATCTGGCTTTGCAACCCTAACACCATGAGCTTTTATGTATTTTACGGGCTTAGCTAATAAATTGAACTGATGAATTTCCCAAATTCCAATAAAGGGAACAATTCTAGAAACTATTATAATAATAAGAAAGACTGAGCTTATAGCACCTACAAAAACTAAAACATCCCAAATGTCAGGGAATATAGTTTTTGGTATAACCGTCAACCATTTATCATGAATAAGTTTTGGGTCAACTGACCATGCAGGAACGTATAATCTAAGCCTTTCAAAAAGTACCCCCAATATGGCCAAAATAGCACCATAAAAAGGTCCATTGACTGAATTTCTTACCTTATTCCAAATTAACCACCACCAAGGAAAAATAAAGCTAAATAACATACCTAATATAAACATATACATCATTGGCCCTCTAATCAGTAAATCTAACCAAGCTGTGTCTGACATTGATTTTCCATACCAAAATACTATGAATGCAGAGTAAAAAAAGTATATCCACATTAAACTTGCAGCAAACATAAGTCTTCCTAGAGCCCAGAATTGATTAAGAGTAATATAATTTTCATAACCACAGTACTTCCTAACAATCCAAGCAAGAATTATAACTGAAGCTATTCCACCTTGAATTCCACCCATTGCGTGGGCCATTGGATAAATTGCATCCCTCCATCCAGGAACCATACTCATGCTGAGGTCAACGGATATCAAAAAATGAACAAATATTAATGTAAAGAAATAAAAAGTACTCATCACACCTATTCTCATTCTTAGAGTACTCCATTGAACAGTAGATCCTACAAATCCTCTGGCTAACAATTTCGCAATTTTTTGTTTTGTTCCTTTAGAATTATCCCTGATAGTTGCGAAATCTGGTAATGCTGATGAATATAATAAAGCTAGACCTACCAACGCAAGCATCACTAAACCTAACGTATCCCAAAAATGTGGACTGTAATTAGGAGCTTCAAACCAAATTGACCTTCTTCTAGCTCCATCTACAATAAGAGGAGGAAGTACCCAAAGCAAAGGAATCATAATTACTATATTAATTATTCCCACAACTCCTATAATATGTGCAATTCTAGAAATGGGCCTAGCCCAATTAGCTTTAGCTATTAACGGAGCTACTGCAACCATAGGTGCTCCCGATGTAGTACTTAAAATAAATGCTAAAATAGCAGCTATGTAACCCCATTGTGTCTGGTCATCGCTCTCTAGAAATAATTTCCCTAAAAGACCAACTATTCCTAAAATACTTAAAAGACTAAGTGCCCAAATCGCCTTTTTTAAAGTTTTTCCACCTTTAGAAGTACTTGAAATTAGCTCTTCCTTAACTACTTTTGGATCGCTAGGAGGCCAGTAATGATGTTCTTCGTTAGTGCTCATTATTTTTAGCTTTCTCTCCTAAATTTTTATCTTTATAAGGATCCACAGTAGCTAAATAGACAACATTTGGTTGTGTATTTAATTGTGGCATAAGTGTGAATTTTCTATCACTTTTAGCAAGCTGAGACACTTCACTTTCAGGATCATTTAGGTCCCCAAATGTTATGGCACTTGTAGTGCAGGCTTCTTGACAAGCTGTTTTGATTTCCCCGTCTTCAAGAGGTCTATTTTCATCTTTTGCATTTCTAGTTCCTCTTTTAATTCTCTGAACACACATGCTACATTTTTCCATTATCCCTCGGCTTCTAATAGTCACGTCAGGGTTAAGATGATTTCGGAATTCTTCTGGCCAAGCAGGCTCCCAGTAATTAAACATTCTTACAATATATGGGCAACCATTAGCACAATACCTTGTTCCTACACATCTGTTGTAAACCTGAACATTCAAACCTTCGTTATTATGATAAGTTGCATAAACAGGACAAACTGGTTCACAAGGAGCATTTGCACAATGTTGACAAAGAACAGGTATAAATCGAGCTTTGACATTGGGGAATTCGCCTTCCCAATATCTTTCAATTCTAATCCAAGACATAACCCTGCCTCTTTCGAATTTATTTTGATCATTTAAAGGGATATTATTTTCTACCTGGCATGCAGTTACACACCCATTGCATCCATTACATTTATCGGTATCAATTACCATTCCCCAACTTCTGTTTTTTTCTATTACCATAATTATTCCTCTTTATAATTAGTGAGAATTTTTTTCTTTGTTTTCTTTCATATTATTGCCATGATCATCAGCATGATCGTCACTATGGCTGATTCCATGACTTTCTCTGAAATTTATAGATTCTTGATATTTATGATGGTTTTCTTCTTCTGCTTCATGGGCTGTTTGCCCTGGCTTTACTACAAGGACAGGAACGCCAGGTTCTACAGGGAAAGCTGTGACCTCACCTTCAAATTTAGGTAGTTTTTCACTACCTCCAGCTCTTTTCAATGAAACCTTTGTTGACGCCCAAGCAAAAGCTCCAGTGTTTTCATCAGTTTTTCCAGATAAAATTTTCAATACATTAGATCCTCTATCTTCAGAGTATCGGCCACCTTTTTCTGTTCCTTGACCTGTTGGGACACAAAGAGTTCCTGGTTGAACTCCTGGATGAGGATACGCAAGGCATTTTATTTCTCCAGAATCAGATTTCAAGTAAATTATGTCACCTTCTTTGATTCCCATTTCTTCAGCTTGATGAATGTTTATTTCTACCCAAGTTTGCCAAGCAACAGTAGTTATTCCGTCGGGTGCCTGTTGAGCTAAAGGGACATTGGATAGCTTTCCATCCATCAGTACATTACTAAATGGGATAAGATGAAATTCCTCTCCATAGTTACTCTCTGTTTCTGAAAATGAATTTTCAGAAACAAATTCATATGGATTTTTAAGCCTTACTTTTTTTTGTTCAGAAGAAAATGATTTATTCCAATAACCACCTCTTTGTTGTACCCCATTCATGAAAGAATTTTTATCATCTGCAATAACAGAACCAGATTTGTTAGATTCTTTGTATTCGTTATCAAATACTTTTTTTACCAAAGATTTATTAGATCCACTTATAGAAGGTTCTAAATTTAACAAGGTGTCAACATAACTTACAGCTCCAGTTGCACCTGGGCCTTCTTTGACGACTACAGGTTGCTGCAATGAAACAGTTAAATATCCAGGAAGAGGGTTAGGGATTTCTGATCCCCATTCTTCAAAAAAAGTAGTATCTGGAACAACAATATCTGATGAATTTAGTGTTTCGTTCATCATACTTCCAAACGAAATCACAGTTTCGACATTTTTCAGTGCCCCTTTTATATCTAATGAGTTGGGCATTGAATACACCAAATCAACTCCCTTTATAATCACAGTATCAACATAACCAGCTCTCCATTGTGCAATTTCTTCCTGCCAATCTTTAAAGCTATTTGGTTTAGTTGATCCTCCTATATTTTCTTTATCTATTTCAGGGTTAAGTATCACTCCGCCTGTTTTTCCTATAGAGCCTAAAAGAACATTTAGAGCAAAGATTACATATGTATTGAATTTACCGTTAGTATATGCAGATGTAGACCCTCCTGCGAAAACTATACTTTTACCTTTAGATATTTTATGAGCAATTTCTTTTATTTTTTCTTGTGATACACCTGTTCTTTTCTCAACGTCTTCTGGGTTGTATCCAAATTGTATTTTACCTTCTGGAAATTTATTTAAAAATTCATTAATTTGAGCTTCTGGTACTAGTTTTTCGTCTATAATTACATTTGCTATTGATAATGCTATTTCAGATTCAGTGCCTGGGTAAGGGGATAACCATAAATCAGAACTTGCTGAAGTTAAAGAAAATCTTGGTTCTACATGTGCAAAAAAACCTCTGTTGCCAGATCTTAATTCTCCAAAAGCATGCCCATATTGAGCAGGAGAAATCCAATTTTCAATCCAGTCAGCCCCGAAAGACAGAACATTATCTGCGTGTGCTATATCAAAATGAGGAATTTCGTTAGTATCAAAAAGTTCATATAAAGCCTCGTGTAAATTTGTTTGATCCAATGTGTCAAATGTTAAATATCTCCCCCCTCTGCTTTCAGCAAATTTTTGAGAAATCCAACCTTCTGTACTTCTAGTTGGATTAGAAACTACGACTATTTTTTTACCTTTTGATGTAGCTTCTTTTATAAACTTGTCCATTTCGTTTATGGTTGTGTTTGAAAGAATTCCATCTTTAGATCTTCTCAATTTAGGATTATGTAATCTATCTGGATTGTAGTGAAGTTGGATAGCACGATCTAAATTAGTTCTTGCTCCTCCTCTGTTTACTGGATGATCAGGATTTCCTTTTAGCTTTTTAATTCTTCCTTCTAGTATCCTGACTAAAACCCCATCTCCTGAAGCGCCTTCTCCCCAAGAAGTGGCATACCATGAATCTATGCCTCTAACTAGATCTTCTGGCATGTCAACTGGACTTTGCACCACTAGTTCTTTTTCAGGAATAGAGCATGCAGCAAATATTACAGCACCTGCTGCAGATTTTCCACTTAGGGATAAAAATTCTCTCCTGTTTATTTTCATAATTTCCTCAAAATATTTCTCTTCTTAATGATGACACGCTGCACAATCAGTAGGCCCACCATTTTTTCTGTGACAATTAACACATTGCCCCATTTTTAGTGGTTCTACTTGGTAAACTTTTTCCATACTAGCAACATCTCCGTGGCATGTTGAACATACTTGTGAAGGAGGCACTGATTCTTCTCCTTCAATATCAAGTCTTTCAGGAACATTATCTATTGCTGATGGATGATTTGTTAAATAATTTATGTGAGCTGAGTGTACAAATCTTACATGATCTGGCAGTCTATGTACCCTTCTCCAGTTGATCGGAGAAGCTCTTTCTGAATCTACTACAACTTGTTTATCTTCTGCATTTTCAAATATGCCTGAAGTCTCTCTTAATTTTTTTAGATCTTCACTTTCATAACTTCCAACTGCTCTATGACAGCTTGCACAGAGCTCTACTGCAGGGACATGAGCAGATGAAGATTTAGTAACTGTTCTATGGCAGAAAGTACAATCCATTCCCAACCCTCCTTCTGATACAGGAGCAGCATGTTTTGTATGAGGGAAATTAATCGGTTGATCAACTGTTTGTTCAAACCCTAATACAGGAAGAGGTTGCCCTAACCAAGCATTAAATAAACCTGCTAATAATATAGAAAAAATAGCAAGGGTAGTAAGACCACCCAATCCAATAAGCGGAACAAGAACTTTAACCCATAAGGGCGTAGTTCTGTCTAATTCTTTTACTTTATTTATTATTTTATTAATAATTTTTTATCTCCAAAATAAATAATTATTGCCAAAAGCTTGGATATATTCTTTCTAATACTGGATAAATGTTGAAAAAAGCTAACAAAAAGAAAGTAATAATTGATGCTAACCCCATAAATCCTATTAAATAAAGAATAGGCCTAAGCTTGTTGAATTTGTTACTAATTGATTGGGAATCTATAGCAGAAGGAATCACTGCATGCGCGACTAATAATATTGGTCCAGTCACAAAAGCTGATACTAAGGCTATTGTTAAAAAGGTTATTGTTCTAGCTATTTCGCTCCACTCTCCTGTTGTAGGTGCAAACGGATCCAAATTAATAGCCCTCCTGAAGTTTTTTTTGAATTACATTAATGTACGTTAATCTTAGAACATTCTACTATTTTTTTCTTTAAAATGGACGTTATTTTTATGCAAATCTTTTAATTTAATTGCAATATTCTTTAAAAGAGATTTAAATTTATATATTTTTTGAAAGGATAATTTTGATAAATAAAGAAAAATTAATATGGATTTATGAGACTATGTGCAGGATAAGATTATTCGAAGAATCAATGCTTGAACAAACTTATAAAGGTAATTCTATGGGAGTCACTCATCCTTCAGATGGGCAAGAAGCTGTTCCAACTGGAATATGCGCTCATTTAACAGATAAAGATTGGATAGGCTCAACACATAGAGGGCATGGTCATTGTATAGCCAAAGGATTAGAAACAGATAAAATGATGGCCGAAATTATGGGGAAATATACGGGAAACTGTAAAGGGAAGGGTGGATCTATGCACATAGCTGACTTTTCAAAAGGGATGCTTGGAGCAAATGCTATCGTAGGGGCTTCTATCCCATTGGCAGTTGGTGCTGCATTGACAGCAAAATATCAACAAAAAGAGAAAGACTCAATTGGAGTTGCTTTTTTTGGTGATGGAGCATCTTCTCAAGGAGTTTTGCATGAGTCAATGAATTTAGCTTCTATATGGAAATTGCCAGTTATTTTTGCATGCGAAAATAATCAATATGCCGAAGCTACTCCATCATGGTATGCTGTTTCAGTCGAAGATATAGCTGATAGAGCAGCTTCTTATAACATTCCTGGAGTTATAGTGGATGGAATGGATGTTTTTGAAGTCTATGAAGCTGCAGAAGAAGCAGTATCTAGAGCTAGAAAAGGATTAGGCCCAACATTATTGGAACTCAAAACTTATAGATACCATGGCCATTTTCATGCTGATCAACCAGAAAAATATAGAACTAAAGACGAAGAAAAACTTTGGAAAAAAAGAGATTGCATAAAATCCTTTGAAAAAAAAGTTCTAGCTCAAAAATTATTTACTAAAACCGAATTAAGCACTTTGAAAAAAAATATTGAGAAAGAAATTGAAGCTGCAGTTGAGTTTGGTTTGTCTAGTCCATTACCTCCGACAGAGACTTTGTATGAAGATGTTTATGTAAATTATTCAAACGATTTAAAAGGATTAAGATAATGATGCCATTGAGAGGAACATATGACTATAAATAATCAGAATGGTTTAGGTCCAGGTTTTGATGTAAAGGGATCTGAAATGAGATATAGAGATGCGTTTAATAATACTCTAAGAGCTGAATTAGAATATGATGAAAACGTGTTAATAATAGGAGAAGATATTTCGGGTGGTTTTGATAAAAAAACCAAAGAGCCTTTGGATGCCTGGGGTGGCCCTTTTGCAGCAACAAAAGGCCTAGTACAAGATTTTGGAGTTGAAAGAATTATGGATGCACCAATTTCTGAAGCAGGGTTTGTAGGTGCAGCTATAGGTGCAGCTCTAACTGGACTTAGACCTGTTGTCGATCTTATGTACTTTGATTTTACTACAGTGGCATTTGACCAATTATTATCAAACGCTGCTAAAAGCAGATATATGTTTGGAGGCCAAACAAAAGTGCCTCTTACTCTTTTTGCAAGATCAGGAGGAGGAACAGGACATGCTGCTCAGCATTCAAGTGCATTTTATTCAATTCTAGCTCATATTCCTGGACTTAAAGTTGTAACCCCATCTGATCCTTATTCAGTTAAAGGATTATTATCAGCTGCTATTCGAGATGATGATCCTGTTTTTGTTGTAAATGATAAAAAATTAATTAATATGACAGGTTTTGTCCCAGATCAAGAGTATCAAATTCAATTAGGAAAAGGAAGATGTTTAAAAGAAGGCAATGACATCACATTAGTAGGTATGAGCTATACTTCTATTGTATGTAAAGAAGCCGCAGAAAAATTAGAAAAAATAGGCATAGATGCAGAAGTGATTGATCTTATGTCTTTGTCTCCTTTGGATGAAGAAATAGTTATTGATTCAGTTAAAAAAACAAATAGAATAGTGATTGTTGATGAAGATAATCCAAAAGCAAGTATAGCAAGCGAAGTAGCCGCAATAGTTTCAGATAAAGCATTTGATTTTCTTGATGCTCCTGTAAAAAGAGTTACAGCTCCCCATACACCAGTGCCTTATAGCAAAGGTTTAGAGGATGAATTTATGCCAGATAGTAATGATGTATTTGAAACTGTAAAAAAGCTTTTAGGTGTTTGATTTTTTGATTTCTTCAACAAGTTCTTTTTTATTTTCACAAATAACAGATACATCATTAATTGCGTATGATAAAAGACTATTGTACGGATAAATTCCACTTTCATGCCCATCAGACCATAATGGTTGAATAGCATATTTTCCAACAATAAGGAAGTCAACAACAATTATATCTTCAGATACCCCTGAAACATTTAATAGTTTTTTACCTGTTAGCTCTTCGACGCAATTAGCACAAGCACATTGTAGCCTTAGATATTTATAAGGATAGATACAAGATATATCTTCTCCCCAAATAATTTCTAAGCCATCGCTTAATCTATTTACAGTTTTTGGTTCCATAAAATACTATGATTCTAATATGATTTTCTAACACTAGAAATAATGTTACTGAAATTGTAAATAAAATTTATATAGAAATTAATACTAATAGGTGAAAAAATGAGCGATATTATAAAAGTTGGTGTTGTTGGTGCTGGAGGAAATACTGTTTTGAAGCATATTCCTTTACTTCAAAAAATTGAAGGAGTAGAGATAGTTTCTGTAGCTAATAGATCAATTAAGTCTTCAAGCGCAGTTGCTTCTCAATTTGAGATAAAAAACTACTATGACAACTGGATAGAGGTTGTCCATGACCCAGGTCTTGATGCAATTGTGATTGGAACATGGCCATATATGCATAAAAAACTTACAATAGAAGCTTTGGAACAAGGTAAACATGTTTTATGTGAAGCTAGAATGTGTATGAATGCGAACGAAGCATTGGAAATGTATGATTGTGCTCAAGCTTATCCAAATTTAGTTTCTCAAGTTGTACCTGCGCCTCATACATTACCAATTGATAAAACAATTATCAGGCTCATATCATCAGGGTATATCGGAGATTTGGTAAATCTTAGAGGAATGGTTACAGCAGGCAATGATTTTCCTAAAGACAATCAGGAATTTCATTGGAGAAATAATAGAGACTTGTCAGGTAATAATATAATGCAAATGGGAATTTGGTATGAAGCAATTATGAGATGGCTTGGACCTGCAAAATCTGTTATAGCTAATGCTCAGACTCTAATGAATCCTAGAGTTGATTATGATGGGAACTATGCTTATACAGACATCCCTGATCATCTTGATGTCCTTTGCGAAATGGTTAGCGGAGGTACTGCTAATTTACAATTTACCATGGTTTCTGGAATGGCACCTGAATCTGAAATGTGGATTCACGGCACAAAAGGAACTATAGTAATAAAAACTGAAACAACAAGTGACCCTGGTGCTCCAGCCTTAAAGTTATATGGAGCAGAACTAGGGCAGAAAAATTTACAAGAAATACAAGTTCCGAATGAAGAAAAAGGATCATGGAGAGTTGAAGAAGAATTTATAAATGCAATTCGTGGTAAAGAAAGTATTACACATACAAACTTTACGGATGGTGTTAAATATATGAAATTTACAGATGCGATTTTTGATTCATATTCAACAGGACAAAAAATATACATATCTTAAAATATGAAAAATATAGTTGACTTAAATGCAGATATCGGTGAATCTTTTGGTTCTTATAAACTTGGTTATGATGAAGAAATCATCAAGTTTATTTCATCAGCAAATATAGCTACAGGGTTTCATGCTGGAGATCATAACTGGATAAAAAAGACTGTAGATTTATCAATTGAACATAACGTAGCTATAGGAGCTCATCCTTCATACCCTGATTTAGCTGGGTTTGGAAGAAGAGAAATGTCATTGTCTTCTGAAGAAATTGAAAATTTGATCAAGTATCAAGTTGGAGCACTAATTGGATTTGTTGGAATAGAAAACATTGCTCATGTAAAACCTCATGGTGCACTTTATAATAAAGCTGTCAAAGATGAAGTTACAGCTAGAGCGATAATTAGTGCTATAAAATCTATAAGCGAAAATCTCATTCATGTTGTTTTGGCGGGTTCATTATGGGAAAAAATTGCAACTGAACTAGGTGTAAAAATTTCTAGAGAAACTTATGCAGACAGAGAGCTTATGTCTGATGGAACTCTTTGTCCTAGAACAGTGAATGGTTCTGTATTAGAAGACACAAAAAAAATAGTAGACAGAACATTACAAATGATCAAGACTAATGAAGTTCAGTCATTTGATGGTGGGGTAATTAAAATTAATTTTGATTCAATTTGTTTACACGGAGATACCAAAGGGGCAGTTCAAATAGCTAAAAGTATAAACAACTCATTTATAGAAAATAATATTACTTTGGCTTCTATGTCTAAAATTATTTCATGAAAAAAGATTTTACTATAAATTTTCAAGGTGATTCAACTTTAGTTATAAAACTTGGTGAGAATATAGACTATGAAACTAATAAAATCGTACACAATTTATTTAATAATTTAGAAAGAGACATATGTTTTCAAGATTATATTTATGATATATATCCAACATTTAACAATATAGTTATTGATTATGATAATTTATTGACTGATTTTGAAACTTTGAAAGCTGATATTACAAAAAAAATATATATATATTTAAAAAATTATCAAAGTGATGTTTTAGAAAACCAAATCACTGAAATCCCTGTAAGTTATGGAGGATTAAACGGTCCAGATTTGAAAAAAATGTCTAATGAACTTAGGATTTCTGAAGAAGAAATAATTGAAATTCACTCATCAACTATTTATAGGATTTTTATGATTGGGTTTATGCCTGGATTCCCTTATTTAGGAGGATTAGATAAAAGAATATCATTTCCTAGACTTTCTACTCCTAGAATTGCAGTCCCTGAAGGATCTGTAGGGATTGCTGGTATGCAAACAGGAATATATCCTTTTGATTCTCCTGGAGGTTGGAATATTATTGGTCGAACAGAAAAAAAACTATTTAACACAATGTCTAATCCTCCTGCATTGTTGCCTAGCGGATCAAATTTGAAATTTATAAGAATATGATTAAGTTTTTAAATTCTGGAATATTGTCTAGCTTTCAAGATAAAGGCAGATTGAGGAAAAAAAAATTTGGAGTATCTAAATCAGGATGCTTAGATCCTTTTTCTTTTGAATTAGCAAATAAATTGTTAGGCAACTATCACAACGAACCTTGTATTGAAACTTTAGGAGGAGTGTCATGTGTTTTTTTAGAAGAATCTATTGTGTCAATAACCGGACCTTTAGAAATTTTTTCTGTTAATGATAATTATATTTATCAAACAAATTCTTCAATAAAAATAAATTCAGGAGACAGATTGGATATACCTCTTAGTAACAAAGGGAATATTTTTTATATATCTGTTTCTGGGGGGTTTAAAATCAATAAGATTATGGATTCATATTCTTATCATCAACCTTCAACTATAACTAATGATCTAAAAATTTCTAATGGAGATTTGATTAAGTTAAATAGAAATAGAAATCTTGGAAATGATTTGTTTATCTCAGATAACACTTTTTTTGAAAACAAAATTTTTAATGATAAAAAAATCAAGATCATTTATAACGAAGATATAAATATTAAGGAATTTAAAAAGAAATTTGAAAAAAAGGAATTTATTATATCTGATCAAATAAGCCGCCAAGGTATTAGATTGAAAGGAGAACCTATAGACTTCTTCAAAGACCAAAATGAAATTTCTTCAGAAGTTTCGGCTGGGACAGTTCAGCTACCTCCAGATGGACTGCCTATAATATTGTTAAATGACTCCCAAACTACAGGTGGCTATAAAAAAATAGGGTCGATACCCAGGTTCCAATTATCTAAAATTTGTCAAAGTCCTATTTCTTCTAAAGTTAAATTTTCAGAAATATCACTAAGTGAATCTATTTCTGAAAATCGAAAGATAAACTTAGAATTTAATAATATTAAGATTCAAAGTTACACAAACAGAGTTCTAGAAATAAATGGGAGATTGATTTCAGTTCTAATTTCTCAAAATAATAGTATAATATCGATAGCTGATAATCAGCAATTCGAAATAATTGAGGATAGATTTGAATAATTCTTTATTGGACGGGTTACATCTTTTTTGGATAGGTATACTTGTAGTTTTTTTTGTTTTGATATTACTTTTGATTTCTATAAAAATATTGACTTTTTTTGAAACTAGAAATCTCAAAAAAACAATTTCTGAAAATAAATCAGAATCTATAAAAAAAGACGATAGCCTATTAGATATTGCTGCAGCTATAGCAATTTCAATTTTTACAAAAAGCAAAAATAAAACTAATGAAATAGCAGCTGCTGTTGCAGTATCAATTTATGAAAATGAAAATACAAAATTAGAATCGAGTGATTTTGCATCATATGAATCTCCTTGGATTACAATTAATCGGTCTAGAATTATGCAAAAGAAAATAAGAAGGATATAAATTGAGTAAATATAAACTAAATATTGATGGACAAAACTTTGATGTGGAAATTATCTCTGAAAAAAATAATTCATATGAGGTTATGGTTAATGGAGAATTAATAGAAGTTATAAAAGAACCTTCATTAAACAAAGCTAATCAAACAAGCTCTGTTAATAGAATTTCTCAAACTAAAAATGAAAATACAGTTAAGAAATTAAACCCAATACAAAATATTGATAAAAAAAATGAATCTCCAAATCCTAACAACAGTGAAGATTCAATTAAGGCATTAATGCCTGGTAAAGTTTTGAAGATTTTGGTTTCACAAGGAGAAAAAATTAAATCGGGGACACCTCTTTTGGTTATAGAGTCTATGAAAATGGAAAACGTTATTTCTTCAAATAAAAATGGTGAAGTGAAAAAAATATATGTAAGTGTTGATGATAATGTTCAATATGACCAAGCCTTGATAGATATAAAATAATTTGAGAGTAATACCATGATAGATTACATAGAGCCTCTAATTGAAGGAATCATTGATTTGATTTCAAATCCCAGCATGATAATAATGTGGTTGATTTCAGGTATTCTTTACTATTTTGGTATTTATAAAAAAAAAGAACCATTATTATTGATTCCTATCTCTACAGGTATTTTGTTAGCTAATTTACCAATGGGAGAATTAATACGAGTAGGTGGCAACGGTGAACCAGATGGATTTTTAAGAATTTTTCAAAATATAGGTATGAATAATGATCTTCTTCCACTTCTTATTTTTTTAGGAATGGGCGCATTAACTGATTTTGAACCTGTATTATCAAATCCAAAGACTTTGCTTTTAGGTGCAGCGGCTCAGGTGGGTGTATTTGCTGCACTTTTAGGAGCTTTAGTTTTAAGCTTGACACCAGTATTTGATTTTGGTCTATTAGAAGCTTCATCCATAGGAATAATAGGTGGAGCAGATGGCCCAACTACAATATTTATTTCTACAAGAATGAGAGAAATAGGTAATAGTTTACCTCTGTACCAAATGAGCGATATAGTAGGAGCTACTGCTGTTGCTGCATATTCATATATGGCTTTAGTCCCAATAATTCAACCTCCTATAATAAGATTATTTACTACGAAAAATGAACGAAAAATCAGAATGGAATATTCAGAAAAAAAGATTTCAAAACGAACTAAAATTTTATTCCCAATATTAACCATTATTATTGTAAGTATTTTAGTTCCAGATGCTTCTCCTCTTATTTCAATTATGATGTTTGGTAATATTCTTAGAGAATCAGGAGTAGTAGATAGATTGGCTAAAACAGCTCAAAATGAGTTAATGAATGTAGTTATCATTTTGTTAGGTTTATCTGTCGGAGCTACTATGCCTGCAAGCGTATTCTTAAAATTAGAAACCATTTCAATTTTTATTTTAGGATTAATATCATTTGTATTCGCAACAATTTCTGGGATATTGCTTGCTAAACTAATGAATCTTTTCCTAAGTAAACCTATAAACCCAATGATTGGTGCGGCGGGTGTTTCAGCGGTCCCAATGGCCGCTAGGGTAGTTCAAAATGAAGCATTTAAAGAAGACCCTGAAAATTACTTACTTATGCATGCAATGGGTCCTAATATAGCCGGAGTTATAGGAACTGCAACTGTAGCTGGTGTTCTTTTAGCTTTGGTTCCTCAATTGGTAGCATAACTAATGGAATATTCTTTTTATATATATTTAATATTAACAACAGTTTGTTTGTTTGTTGGTTTTTTAGGAGGATTTTTAGGAATTGCTTTAGGCGCGGTCAGGCTTCCAATTATTATCATTCTTGGCATTGAGCCTATCATAGCCGCCTCAACAAACTTACTAGCAGTTATATTTGGATCCACAGCTGGTTTAATTCCTGCAATAAAACAAAACAGAGTTCCTGTAAAATCTTCTCTGGTTATTTCTATACCTTCAATGGTTGCAGCTTTCTTAGGAGGATACTTTGCATTTCAAATACCAGAATTTTTTTTATTAGTCATTATGATTTTTTGTCTCGTCCTTTCTGGCTTAGTTATGACTTTTTATAAAATTACAGAATATGATAATAACAAAACACAGAAACATTTTTTAAAAGAAGCTTTTGTAGGATTAATAATTTCTTATCTTGGAGGAACAGTTGGATTGGCTTTAGGTGTTTTAAGAGTTCCTGCTTTTGTTTATTTTCTAAAAATGAATATCAGAACAGCTGGTGGAATAAACCTTTTGGTATCAATTTTAGTAGGGATCTCTGCTTATGCGGGACATTCTTTTTCTGGAAGTTTGGATTATTTACTTATCATCTGTATAGTATTTCCAACAGTTATAGGGATGTATTTTGGATCTAGGTTTGTAAAAATTGCTAATGACAATCATCTTCGTAAAGCATTGGGTATTACTTTATTGATTTTATCAGTAGTATTAGTAATAAGGGAGCTTTAGGCAGAACCTTACGGACTCTGCCTGAAAAAACTCTATTATTTCTTAGTTTCCCAAAAAATATCACCAATTTCTTCTAGTGCTGCTTTAAATTCTTTAGCTTTGCCAAGATCTACATTAACTTTTACATAAGATCCAAGCTTACATGCATTCCAAACTTTTTCATGTAAATCTGGATATTTTTCTAAATGTTCAGGTTTAAAATAATCTGTCCAAATAACTAAGATGTCATCTTTAGCTTTTTTTGCATGTTCTTCTTTAGCTGTTACAAATCTAGCAATAGAATTACCAAGACTTGCAGATGGTCCTTTTGAATAATCTAATTCTTCCATTAATTCGGTCATTCTTACAACTGTTTGAGCAGCTTGTATTGCGTCTTTTGGGTCATAGATACCGCAAGGAATATCGCAGTGGCTACTAGCTTCTTTCACATTAAAGACTCTTTCGAAAATATTAGTTAACATTATTTCTCCTTGTTCAAATTTTTCTTATAGTTATAAAATATATATTATGCTAAATATCGCAAGTTTGATAACTACTTTTCTTAAAAATTTTATAAATATAATATTTTTAAGAAAAAAATACATGATTTTTAAAATTACAGAAAATAAAAGTCATAGCATGGAACCAAATTTTCATGAAGGTGATTATCATCTTATAGAAAAAACATTAGATTTTAATAGGATAAAGAGATTTGATGTTTTGGTACATTTTTGTGATATTCATTCAATTAACCACATTAAAAGAGTTGTTGGTTTGCCCAATGAAAAACTCCATTTAACTGGAAATAGTTTTTATATAAACAATAAAGAAATAAAAAATTTTACCATTCCAGATTATATAAATATAGAAATGATTTTGGATAATGATTCATTTTTTTTAATATCAGATAATTTTACTTTATTAGGAAAAAGTTGTGATTCTATAAAAAATGGGCCTTTGAAGAAAGATTGTATTATTGGTACTGTTATTTAAATTTACTATCTATTAAAGTTTTTGAAGATAGTACAGCTGTTTCCATAGTATTAGGTAATTCTGGAATCGTCCAATCACCCACAAAAAACATATTTTTGTTATTTTTGTTTATATTTGAGAGTGTACTTTTTGTTTGAGTGGCTTTAGGAGATCTGATGACCAAAGATTTTGTGATTTTTACATTTTTAGGTATTTTTAGCTCTTTACGTATTATTTTTTCATATTCAATTATTATTTTTTCATTAGTAGATTTAATTAAATCACCAACAGCACTTAATGAAATAACTATTTTGAATCCATGATTATCTTTTTGAATTTTATTATCAGAAAATACCCACTCTAATTTTGAGTTGCTGAAACTGATAAATTCTTCATTCATTATCTTTTTATCAAACCAAAAATATATGTTGATTATTCCATTACTATCTATACATATGTTTTTTTCTATATAACCTAAGGAATTTGCGTTAGTTATATTTGTGGCTATTATTACTTTAGCGGATTTATAATTTCTTTTTTTACCTTCTAGAACATAATTGTTTTTAGAGCATTTTATGTTTTTGATTTTTTCTCCTAAAAATAATTTAGAGTTGTTTGATTTCATATAATTTGAAAAATTTTCATTAATAATTTCACTAAATGGCTTTTTGAAATAGCAAATACCAATAGGTTTTTTGTAATTAAAAATCATGATTTTAAATAAATTTACTGCGTGTATCAGAGGTATTTTATTTAATTTTGAATTAAAAGCTGGGACACATATTATTTCCCAAAACTTATTAATCATTTCTTCATTTTGGCCATTTTTTTCTAGCCATGATTTAAATGAAATCTTTGGATTGTAATTTTTAAGTTTTGATAATTTGAATAATGTAAATATTATTTTTACTCTTTCAAAAATTTTTAAATTTTTATAATTTAATACAGATAAAATCAAATTTAATGGATATATAGGAACATTTGATTTTATATGATATTTTTTTGAATGATCTTGTACAACTATATTTAATTTTTTTTCTATATTGAGATCTTCTTGAGAATTAATTTTTTTTAATAAATCAATAAAATTTTTGTACGAGGGTAAAAATATATGATGGCCAATGTCAACACTGTTTTTGCTGTTTTGGATTGAGCCTGCTCTGCCTCCTAGGTTTTTTTTAGATTCAAAAAGTTCTACCTTATAGCCATTTTCTATTAAGTAAACAGCAGCAGCAATTCCAGAAATTCCACCTCCAATGATTGATATTTTTTCGTTAATATTTTTCAATTGATATATAAATATGTTTTAAATATAGACTTAATGATTATGATAATTTTTTCAAAAGAATTTGTTTTAGGTTTTTTGAAAAATATATCAACTTTTCTTTTTTCTATCTTTTTTAAAATACTTTCTCCTGAACTTATGAATATTTGTATTATAAGAGAGTCTCTTTTATTTAAAAAAGATATTAATTTTTTACCTTCTTCATATAATTTTTTATTAATATCTACTAATTCATCAACTAATTGTTCAAGATTTTCTTTGAATTTATCATTGATTGTTCTGTAGTTATTTACTTTAGCAAAATCTACTTTATGTTTTTTTAATAAATTTTGTGGAACATAAGTCCTGTTTTTCTTTTGATCAATTTCTATATCTTGTATAAAGTTTGTTATTTGTAACGCAGAACATATTTTGTTTGATAATTCAACTACTGATTTTTCTTTATAACCCAGTATATTAAGAACTATTTCTCCTACAGGATTTGCAGAATGGTCACAATAATACATTAATTCATCTAAGTTTTTATATTTTTTTTTATTCTGGTCAATTAAATTTGCTTTGATTAGTTTCTTAAATGGGGTTTTACTTAGATTGTGTTTTTTTATAGTTTTTTCTAAAGCTATAAATATCGGATTAGTAGCTTTCCCTTTGTATGCTAAGTTTAATTCTGATTCCCAAATTTCAAAACCATCTATAACTTTATTTGCTTCTAATTCGTCTCCTATATAATCAATACATCTAGAAAATGCATATATGCTTGCGAAGTCATCCATAAGTTTTTTATTAAGGAAAAACATATAGATAGGAAAATTTTCATAATTTGTATTTATAATTTTGTAACATATTTCAATAGATTCTTTATAGCTAAAATTTTCTTTTTTATTATTAAAAATTATGTTATTCATCTAAATATTAAAAATTTCTGATATTAATTTTTTTTTATTAATATCTTTTTGTATTTTTTTTGCAGTTATTTTATAAAAATATAATTCTCTAAAATATCTTTTGATTTCGCCCAAGAAATTATTATTATTATGATTAATAGGAAAACTAGAACTTATGATTCTTAATATTGAGCAATTATTAGTATTCTCTAAAAGAAATTCATTTAACCTTGATGAATAATTGTCTATATAGATTCCTTTTATATTTTCATTAATCCATTCTTTTGCTTTTATTCTTTTTTCTATATTTGAAGAATTTGTCAATTCTATTCCAGATCCTATGTAATGTTCAATTGTTAATTTTTCTAAAGTGTCACAAATTGATTTATTTAAATTCTCAGACGTTTTATTCCAGAGATCTTCTCTTGGAATAGACCAATTAACTGGCTTATCATTAATGCATATTGTATCTTTCGCAACTATTATGCTTCCGTTGTTAATCTCATTGGTTGTTGGAATCCCAAAATCTATAGATATGATTTCATCTGGTTTATCTTTTTCAATTAATGCTTTCAACTCAATAAAGTCATCATTTCTTTTCACAAAGTAAAACTTTAAATCGTTATTTTGAAAATTATTTTTTAAATATTTGTTTATTACTAATAATTTCATTATTTGGTTCTGTTCATTAAAAAGAAATTTATTTCTAAAAGCATTTTTATGTATTTGTCATCAATATCTAATTCTTTAATTAGTGATTTTGCTAGATTGTATTTATTACTTAAAATTTTGCTACAGTAAGATTCTACTTTATATTTATTCATTAACTCTAAAATTAGATCTTTATCATTTTTTGTAATATTGTTGTTAAAAATTTCATTGATTCTATTTTTGTCTGAAGAATTGCTAGTTTGAATTAATTTTAAAATTGGAAATGATTTCTTTTTCTTTAATATATCGCTTCCTATAGGTTTACCAAATTCTTTGTTTCCCCATATGCCTAAAACATCATCTTTTATTTGAAACATATGGCCAAAAATTTTACCAATCTCTGAAAATATGTCTGTTGTTTTATTATCGGGAGATTCTAATGCGGATCCTAATATTACAGATGTTTTTATAAGAGCCCCTGTTTTTTTTTCTATCATTTCTAAATAATCGTCAATTTTTATTTCTTTATGTGTTTCAAAGTCAATATCTAAATACTGGCCTTCAATAACAGAAATGCAAGTTTTATTTATTAATTTCCTAAGATTAATAAGTTTTTTATTATCTTCTATGTCAAGTTCGTCTAAAGCTTTACTCGCTAAAGCATGCATTGAACTACCAGAAATTATTCCTACGTCTTCTCCCCAAACTTTCCAAACTGTTTTACGATTTCTTCTAATTTCATCTTTATCTTCTATGTCATCATGAATTAATGAAAAGTTATGGAATAATTCTATAGACATAGCTAATGGTAAAATTCGCTTTTCATTCCCTCCTAAAGATTCATTTATAAGCATCATAATTGAAGGTCGAAAATATTTACCTGTTGCATTATCAGGATCACCATTTTCATTGATCCATCCTAAGAAATATTTATGTGTGAAGTATAAAGGGTCATTAAGTTTTTCATAAAAGCTTTTTATAAATCTATTTAGAGAAGATTGATATTTATTAAATACTAAGGGCAGCTGAGGTTTTGTCATTTATATATTAAATTTATTTATAAATTATATCTTCCTATAAAGTTTTCGAAAACTGTTTATATATCTTATAATATAGATATAAGATAATATGAATCAATTAACTAAAATTATTTATATAATATGATACAATTTTATTATACGAGTAAAGGTAATATTATTAGTTTTTCTAGAGAAGAGCCTGTTTACGCTATAGGAATTGTTTCTAAAACTGTTGGTTTGCATCAGCAAACCTTGCGTAATTATGAGAGATGGAATTTAGTTGTTCCTTTTCGATCTCCTGGAGGAACAAGATACTATTCAGTAATTGACATAGAAAAGATAGAAAAAGTTAAGAACTGGATCGAAAAGTTTGGCATTAATAGAGCAGGAATTGAAATAATAACTGATTTGCTAAAAGAGATAAATGATTTGGAGAAAAAAAATAATTTTCTAGAATCTGAGCTTATTAGATATAAAAGCAGGGGTTTGTTAAAAGAATTACCTGAAACAAATAGGAGGAACTTATGATTTCAACAGAAATATGGTCGGGAGAAATTATGGACGATGAACTAACTGATGTTTTTGATCAAGCAGGACATTTAGCAACAAGTGCTTACAAAGAAGAATTTTTTACAATAAATCATCTTATGTTGTCACTTTTAAGAACAAAATCCGTAACGAAAATTTTAGGTAATCACGTAACTGAATCTGCTATGAAAACTTGGGAAACAGAATTAATGAAAAGTTTTAATGATAATCCGTTCCCAATACGCGAATTGAAATATGAAAATTTAATGCAAAATCTTTATTCTGTCTGTTTAGATTTGGCTAACACAATGCAAAGTGAAAAAATTAAGATAATTCATGTTCTATTAGGTATTATTAAATTAGCCAATAATGCTCCAAAAAAGAGGTTTAGAACCAGTAGGTCTTTTCAAGAATATATAACAACAGATAACAAAACTTTTGATTTTGTTTTACTCTATAGGATGACTGTTGATAATATTCACAATGCATATCTAGTAGCTAATCGAAATTCTGATTTCAAAACAAAAAAAGAAGAAATTGATTTAGGGGACATTAACGAAAAAGAAAAGGTTAAGTCTAAGTATGAATTTTTAGATAAATATTCTGTAGATTTGACTAGTTTAGCAAAACAAAACCGTATAGATCCTATTATTGGTAGAGACTCTGAAATAAAAAAAGTACAGCAAATTTTATTAAGAAGGACAAAAAATAATCCTGTATTAATTGGAGATGCAGGAGTGGGTAAAACTGCAATCGCGGAAGGATTAGCCCTTAATATTATAGGTGGGAATGCTCATCCTTTTTTAAAAGATAAAAGAGTTTTGTCATTACAGTTAGGTCAATTATTAGCCGGCACAGGTGTGAGAGGAGAATTTGAAGAAAGAATGCAAACAATTATTAAAGAAATGGAAGATTCTCAAGGAGAAATAATTTTATTCATTGATGAAATTCATACAGTTGTTGGTGCAGGATCTGGAGGTGGTTCTCTAGATGCATCAAATATGATGAAACCAGCACTTGCTAGAGGTAAGCTTCAAACAATAGGGGCTACAACTCCAGATGAATATAGAAAATACATAGAATCTGATCAAGCACTTGAAAGAAGATTTTCACCTGTATTTATAAATGAACCTACAAAAGACGCATCTATAAAAATGTTACAAGGATTAAGATATAAATATGAGAAACATCATGATTTAAAAATCTCTGATGAAGCAATTGAATCTGCAGTAACCTTATCTGATAGATATATTAAGAATCGCTTTTTACCTGATAAAGCAATCGATTTAATGGATGAATCTTTATCAAAAGTAAAAATTGAAAATCCTTTAACTCCTGATCAAATTTCTGAAATTGAAAAAGAAATTCAAGTTTTTAAAGAAGAAGAAAATAAGCTTTTTCAAGAAGGAAAAACAGTTGAATCTGAAGCAGTTTTAGAAAAAAGATATCAAAAAGAAGAAAATTTGAAACTTCAAAGAGAACAATGGGGTTTTAATGAAAAACAAATAGAAATAGTTGAACCGAAACATATTGCTAAAGTTATTTCAGAAAAAACAGGAATACCAGTAGATAATTTAATACAAAGTGAAGCAAAAAAACTACTAAAATTAGAAGAAAAATTGCATGAAAGAGTAATAGGGCAAACTAAGGCAGTAGAAGGGATTTCTAATTCAATAAGAAGAAGTCGTGCTGGATTACAGGATCCGACTCGACCTATCGGCTCGTTCATATTTTTAGGTCCTACAGGTGTGGGAAAAACAGAACTTGCTAAGTCATTAGCAGAATTTTTATTTGATGATGAAGACAATATTGTTCGAGTAGACATGTCTGAATATAAAGAAAGCTATGCGATGTCTAGACTTATAGGAGCTCCTCCAGGATATGTAGGTTATGATGATGCAGGGCAATTGACTGAAGCTGTTAGAAGAAATCCTTATAGTGTTATTTTACTTGATGAAATAGAAAAGGCTCATCCTGATATATTTAATGTTTTATTGCAAGTTTTAGACGATGGTAGACTGACAGATGGTCAAGGTAGAACGGTAGATTTTACTAATACAATAATAATTATGACATCAAACTTAGGAAGTGATTTTATTAGCAAAGAGTCTATAGGATTCATGAAAACCTCAAAAGAAAAAAATGATGACATTCAAAATAATGTTTCTGAATCTTTAAAATCTAATTTTAGGCCAGAATTTTTAAATAGAATAGATGAAATAATTATTTTTGACTCTTTGACTCAGGAAGACTTATTATTAATTGTTGACAAAGTATTAGAGGATCTTTCAATAAAATTAAAAGATAGAAAATTAGAACTGAAAGTAAATAAAAAAGTAAAAGAATTTATTGCCGAGCAAGGCTTTGATAAATATTATGGTGCTAGACCTTTAAGAAGATTATTACAACAAGAAGTTGAAAATAAAATTTCTACAATGATTATTTCTAATGAAGTAAAAGAAGGTGAAGTTTTACAGCTTACCATAAAAGAAAATGAAATAATAATTAATAGAAAAAACAAAACAAAAAAAACTATCGATGACAAAAAATGATAAAAATGTTTCTGCAATATTACTTGCAGCTGGTCAATCAAAAAGATTTAATCAGGATAAAACTTTTTTTGAAATAGATGGTATTCCAATAGCTATAAAATCTTTACAAACTATATTAGATTTAGAATTTATAGATGATGTGATTATAGTTTCTTCTAAAGAGAACTATGAAAAATTTACAAACTATTTTAAAGATAAAGATAAAGATTATTATAAAAAAATAAAAATTATTCTTGGCTCTGATTCAAGAACTGCTTCATTTATGAAGGCGTTTGATTTTATAAATGCAAATAATATTAGTATAGATTTTTTGATTATTCATGATGCAGCTAGGCCGTATGTTTCAAAAAAATTATATGAGGAAGGAATAAGCCTTTTAGAAACATATGATGCAGTAATCCCAGGATTGCCTCCTACAGATACAGTAAAAATTATAGATGAATCAGATTTTGTAACATCTACTTTAGATAGATCTAAGTTGATAAATGTTCAAACTCCACAATTTTTTAATAAAAAAGTTTTTTTCAATAATATTAAAAATCTGATACCTTCAGAGGCTTATACTGACGATTCATCTTTGTTAGATGGAACTTCTGTAAAGATTAAAGTAATCCCAGGAGAATCAGAAAACAAGAAAATAACTATTAAAAATGATACAGAAAACAAATTGAATTTTTATGGAACAGGATTTGATATTCACCAATTAATTAATGGAGAGAAATTAAGAATAGGAGGAATTGATATTTCTGTGCCTTTTAGTTTACAAGGTCATTCAGATGGTGATGTTTTAATACATTCGATTATAGATTCTCTTTTAGGAGCTGCATCTTTGGGTGATATTGGTAAATATTTTCCTTCTTCTAACAAATCTTTGAAAAATATAGATTCAACTATTATGTTAGAAGAAGTAAAAGAAAAAATAATAAATAATGGATTTAGAATTGTTCACATTGATAATACAATAATTGCTCAAAAACCAAGAATGTCAGATCATATTGAAGAAATGAAATTGAATATTTCAAAAATTTTAAAAATCAAGAAAAAACAGATCAATATTAAGAGTACTACAACTGATTTTATTGGTATTATTGGTTCTGAAAAAGCTATTGCATCTCAATCCATTTGTAGCCTAAAAAGAATGTAAAAATGTATTTATATAACACTTTAACAAAACAAAAAGAGAAATTAGAAAAAAAAGAAATAAAAATGTATGTTTGTGGTGTAACAGTATATGATAGACCTCATTTAGGACATGCTTTATCTACTATAACGTTTGATGTTTTACACAGATTTCTTGAATATATAGATTTTAAAGTAATCAGAGTTCAAAACTTTACAGACGTAGATGATAAAATCATCGCTAAATCCAAAGAATTGAAAATTTCTCCCAAAGAAGTAGCTGAAAAATATATAAAAGCTTTCTTTGAAGATATGGATAGATTAGGTGTAAGAAGGGCAGATGTTCACCCTAGAGCTACCCAAGATATGAAAGAAATAATTCAATTGATTAATAATTTAATTGATAGGAACGCTGCTTATGAGTTAAATGGAAGTGTATATTTTGATGTTAGTTTTTCTAAAGATTATGGAAAATTATCTAGAAGAAACCCTAATGATTTAATAGAAGGTAACAGAATTGAAAATGAACCTGATAAAAAAAGCTCTGGAGATTTTGCTCTTTGGAAACATGCTGAAAAGAATGAAACACACTGGGAAAGTCCGTGGGGAAAAGGTAGGCCTGGATGGCATATTGAATGTTCTGCAATGGTAAAAAAACATCTTGGAGAATCTATAGATATTCATGGAGGAGGATTAGATTTGATTTTTCCCCATCATGAAAATGAAATAGCGCAAAGTGAAGCTGCAACAGAGTATAAGCCTTTTGCAAAGATTTGGATTCATAATGGATTACTTAAGAGATCTGGAGATGAAAAAATGAGTAAATCTCTTGGAAACTCTTTGGATGTAAAAGATGCTTTAGAAAAATACTCAGGAAATTCAATAAGATTATGGATTTTACAAAGTCATTATAGACAGCCTAGTTCTTTGGATGAAAATTCATTAGAAATAGCTCAAAAATCAATGCAAAGAATTGAAAGAACTTTATTTCTAAAAGGAGAAGATGGATTTGATGTAAAGGATTATAAAGAAAAATTTCTAAATGCTATGATTGATGATTTAGGAACTCCTAAAGCAATTGCTACAATTTTTGACTTAGTTCACGATATAAATAAAGCTAATGATTCAAGTAAGAAAATAAATGAAGGAATTATTTTGCTAGTTGAGTTATTAAACATTTTAGGATTTAATTTCCAAAATAAAACCCAAGATGACTCTGAAATTATTTTATTGATAAATAAAAGGAATCAATTTAGGTCAGAAAAAGAATATGAAAAAGCAGATGAAATTAGAAATGAATTATTATCTAAAGGAGTTGAAATTTTAGATTCAAAAGAAGGTACAAATTTTAGAAGAATTTAGAATCTTACATTAAGCACAGCTACACCTACAAATAATATTATTAATATTATTGTTAGTCGAAAAAGTATTTGTTCTATACCCCTTCTAGATCTATAAGAACCGTCAGATTGCCCAAATAAACCAGCACTGCTGCCTCTTGTTTGCAATAGAATTATTGCAACTATTATTACTGCAAAAACCATCATCAATATTGAAAACAATAAATCCAAATTTTCCTCAATTTCTTTTATTTTTTTTCTAAAATTTTAGTTATTATTTCACTTGAAATTTTAGGGTCTGCTTGACCTTTTGTTTCTTTCATAACTTGTCCTAATAAAAACTTTTGGGATTGTTCTTTTCCAGCTTTGAAATCCTCAACAGCTTTAGGGTTATTTTCAATTATATTACTTATTGTATCTTCTAGCTCATTAGTATCAGATATAATTGCAAGTTTTTTATTAGAAATAATGTCTTTTGGTTTAGATCCACTATTCCACATTTCTTCTAATACTATTTTTAGAATTTTGTTATTTATTTTTTTATCAAAATAAATTTCAACTAAATTTGCTAAGTCAGTTGGTTGAAATTTTAATTCATCAAAATTTATGGATTGTATATTCAAAAGTCTATTGAATTCACCATTCATTAGATTTGCGATGTATTTTATTGATTCAATATCACTTTTATTGTTTTTGTATGAGTCTATTACTTTTTCAAAAAAGTTAGAAAAATCTATATCACTAGTCAGCAAGTCAGAGTCATATTCACTAAGGCCATATTTATTTATATATTTTTCTTTTCTAATTTTAGGCAATTCAGGTAAAAGATTTTTTATTTCATTTATCCATTCAATATCAATATTTAAAGGAGGTATATCAGGTTCAGGGAAATATCTATAATCATTTGATTCTTCTTTTATCCTTTGGGAAACAGTAATTGATTTCTCGTCTGACCAACCTCTTGTTTCTTGAACAATTTTTTCATTACTAGCTTTGCATTTTTTTTGTCTTTTGATTTCATAATCCACTGCCTCTGCTACAGCTGAAATTCTATTCATATTTTTTATTTCTACTTTTGTCCCTAATTTTTTTGAGCCTTTTTCTCTTATACTAATATTTGCGTCACACCTAAAAGATCCCTCTTCCATGTTTGCTGAACCAACTCCTATGTATCTTATGATTTTTTGTAAGTTTTCAATATACTCAATTACTTCCTCTGATGAATTCAAATCTGGTTCAGTAACAATTTCCATTAAAGGTGTCCCAGAGCGATTGATGTCTAATAAACTATAATTCAAATCTCTAGTATTTATATGAGTTAATTTAGCTACATCTTCTTCCATATGAACTCTATTAATTCTTATGATTTTTTTATTTGAAAGTTCCATAAACCCTTCATAGCAAATTGGTTCATCAAACTGTGAAATTTGATACCCTTTCATTAAATCAGGATAAAAATACTGTTTTCTATCAAACTTTGTTTTATTTGAAATATTGCAATCTAAAGCTAAACCAATCATAATAGCACTTTCTACGGCTTTTTTATTAACTACAGGTAATGCTCCTGGTAATCCCATAGAAGTAGGATCAACAAGGGTATTTGGATCTTTATTTTGATATTTTGCACTAGAAAGACTAAACATTTTAGAGTCTGTGTTTAATTGTACGTGCGTTTCTAGTCCAACGACTGCTTCATAATTCATTTGTACTAATATAAAACTTTATACTTTATTGTGTTTTAATTATTCTATATTAGTAAAATAAAAATATATAATGTTTAATGATAGTCAAAAAAATTATTAGGAGCATTTATGCCTACCCCAGATAAAATATCAAGAAATACTGATTTATCCGAGATGGATGATTATAAATGGGGATTTACAACTGATGTTGAAACTGAATTGGCGCCAAAAGGTTTAGACGAATCTATTGTTAGATTGATTTCATCAAAAAAACAAGAACCTAATTGGTTACTTGAATGGAGACTTAAAGCATTTAAACATTGGGAAAAATTGAATGAAAACTCTAAAGAACCTCAATGGGCTAAAGTAAAATATCCTCCAATTGATTTTCAAGACATTTATTATTATGCAGCTCCAAAATCTATGACTGAGGCTCCTAAGTCTCTTGATGATGTTGATCCAGAAATGATCGAAACATTTGAAAAATTAGGAATTCCAATTAATGAAAGAGAAAAATTGGCAGGTGTAGCAGTAGATGCAGTTTTTGATTCAGTATCAGTAGCTAATACGCTTGATGATAAATTAAAAGATATGGGAATAATATTTTGCTCATTTAACGAAGCTGTTAAAAATCATCCAGATTTAGTAAAAAAATATTTAGGTTCAGTGGTCCCATACACGGACAATTTTTATTCAGCATTAAATTCAGCTGTATTTAGCGATGGATCTTTTGCGTATATTCCTCCTGGAGTAAGATGCCCGATAGAATTAATGACTTACTTTAGAATTAATACTGAAGGCTCAGGACAATTTGAACGAACTCTAATAATTGCTGATGAAGGAGCATATGTTTCTTATCTTGAAGGTTGTACTGCACCATTTAGAAAAACATCTCAATTGCATGCAGCTGTAGTCGAATTAGTGGCTATGAAAAACTCTGAAATTAAATACTCAACTGTTCAAAATTGGTTCCCAGGAACAAAAGATGGAGAAGGCGGCGTCTATAATTTTGTCACAAAAAGAGGTAAAGCTTTAGAAAATTCTAAAATTTCTTGGACACAAGTAGAAACAGGTTCGGCAATAACTTGGAAGTATCCGTCTGTAATTCTTCAAGGAGATAATTCGGTAGGAGAATTTTATTCAGTAGCAATGGCTAATAACTTTCAGCAAGCTGATACGGGTACAAAAATGATTCATATAGGCAAAAACACCAAATCAACTGTAGTGTCTAAAGGTATTTCTGCAGGTCAGGGGCAAAATACTTATAGAGGGCAAATAAAAATCATGCCATCTGCAGAAGGGGCTATGAATCATACTCAATGTGATTCACTTTTGATTGGAGATAAATGTGGAGCACATACAGTCCCTTATATTGAAGTTAGAAATTCTTCTGCAAGACTTGAACATGAAGCATCAACATCAAAAGTCTCTGAAGATCAACTTTTTTATTTGATGTCTAGAGGATTATCAGAAGAAGAAGCTAATCACATGATTATAACTGGTTGGAGTAAGGATGTTATTAAAGAATTGCCATTTGAATTTTCTTTGGAAGCAACTCAATTATTAAAAGTTAGCTTAGAAGGCGCAGTAGGATAAATATTAGGAGAAAAAATGCTGGAAATAAATAATTTAAAAGCACAAGTTGTAGATAGCAATGAATTAATTCTAAAGGGTATTAACTTATCAGTTAATACTGGTGAAATTCATGCGATTATGGGGCCTAATGGCTCAGGTAAAAGTACACTAGCAAATGTTTTAGCTGGAAAACCTGATTATGAAATTACTGATGGAGAAATAAATTTTAATGAAAGACTTATAAATGACATTGCTCCAGATGAAAGATCTCATTTAGGCATGTTTTTGGCTTTCCAGTATCCTGCTGAGATTCCAGGAGTAAGATCATATCAAATGTTAAAGTCTTCTCTTGATTCAAAAAATGAATATTTTAAAAGAGAAAAACTATCTGTAAGAGAATTTTCAAAATTGTACGATCAAAAGGTTAAAGATATTGGAATTGATACTGAGTTAACCAAAAGGTCTTTAAATTTTGGTTTTTCTGGAGGAGAAAAGAAAAAAAATGAAATTTTACAACTTTCAATTTTGGAACCAACATTAGCTATTTTAGACGAAACCGATTCAGGCCTTGATGTTGACGCATTGAAATCAGTTTCAGACGGTGTAAATTTAATGAAGTCTAAAGATAGATCTTTTATCATTGTTACTCATTATCAAAGAATTTTAAACTATATTGAACCAGATTATGTTCATATTTTAGTAGATGGTGAAATTGTAAAATCTGGAACTAAAGACTTAGCTTTAGAAATAGAAACCAACGGATATGAGAACATAATTCACAGTCTTGGGAAATAAAAAATAAAATGAATGAAATTGCCTTCAATAATTTGAAAAATTTGTATAAAGCTGAAAAATTTTCAAATTCAAATATAAAAAATGTAAATATTTCTGGCTGGGAAAATTTTAATAAAAATGGACTTCCTCCTAATCCAAAAACAACTGAGTTATGGAAATATACAAATTTTCATGATTTAAATAAAACTACTTTTTCCTTACCTACCAAAAAGATATTTGAACCAAAAAGTCACTCAAAGATTTTTTCGTCTGATAAATTTGAAACTATTTATATAGTAGATGGGTTTCTTGATACTGATAAATCTAATTTTTCTAAAAATGTTACTGTTGAAAAATCAAATAATTTAAAAAAATTAAATGATCTTTCAGATAAATTTGGAACAATTGCACTTAATGATGAAAATGAAATGATTGCTTTAAATGCTGCTTTAATGTTAGATCCTGTTTTTATATCTATTGATTCTGTTGAAGAGACGAACCTTAATATTGTTTTAGCAACTACAAATAATGATAAAAACATATCCAATTTCCCTCGATTATTTATTCAAGTTAAATCAAAATCTCAGACTAATATTCTTGAATCTTACTTTAATTTATCTTCGGATGACTCCAGTAATCTAATAGTCCCTGTAATTGAATATTTATTAGAGAAAGAGAGCAATGTTTCTCATAAAAGAATTCAAATTGACTCAGGTAATTCATTTTTCTTTCAATATGACAGAATACTACAAAAAGAAGGATCTAAATTTATTTCTACTTCTTTTTCTTTATCAGGATTACTTTCTAGATATGATATTCATAGTGATTTATTCGGCATAAATTCAGAATGTAACTTTCATGGGTTATATCTTACTAACAAGAATCAGCTTCAAGAAAACGAAATTTCAATAACTCACTCAGTTGAAAAATGTTCAAGTGACCAAATGTTCAAGGGGATTTTAGCTGGTAAATCCAAAGCTGTATTTAGCGGAAAAGTATTAGTAAAACAAAACGCTCAAAAAACAAAAGCTTTTCAAAAAGATTTTAATTTTTTACTGTCAAAAGATTGTGAAGTTGATACTAAGCCAAGTTTAGAAATATATGCAGATGATGTTGAATGTAGCCATGGTGCTACAGCGGGAAATATGGATAAAAATATGCTATTTTATTTACAAAGCAGAGGAATAAATAATGAAGATGCCATGTCAATGTTGATTAGAGGATTTGCTCAAGAAATAATTGATGAATTTGAAGATAATGAAATAATTAAATATTTAGAAAATTCAATTGATGATACTATCCCTTCATTAGAGATACAGGGAATAATGTAGATATGGTTAATGATGAACTAAACGAAATGTATGAAGAAATTGTGATGGATCATTATCATAATCCTAGATGCACGGATCAAATTGACACCCCTGATTTTGAAGTGGAAAAAAACAATCCTTTTTGTGGAGATGAAATTAAAATTCAATTAAATATACAAGAAGAAGATAAAGTATCTATAGCTGTTACAGGCAGAGGTTGCGCCATTTCTCAAGCATCAGGATCATTATTAGCTGAGAAAATAAATATGATTGATGTTAATGAAATTCAAAATACTGTAGACTTGTTTAGAAAATTGATAAAGAGTGAAGATTTGACTGAAGAAGAGCTTGATATTTTAGGAGATGTTTCAGCTTTGTCTGGAGTCAGAAAATTTCCTGTTAGGATTAAGTGCGCAATGCTTTCTTGGGTAGCTTTAGAAGACATAGTAAAACAGTCTAAGTCTGATAGTTGATCGTTTTTTCAATTCCATCAACAATTTTTGTAAATTGATTAAAGTTTGTAATTCGTATTAGTTCAGAATTATCTAAGAAAATATTATCTACTTCACCTTTTCGTCTTTTTTTAAATATAGGATTTAATTTATAATTTAATTTTTCTTTTAAAATATTATAAATATCTATTATTTTCACTTCAAAATTTGAACAAACATTTATTTTAGACTCGATTTTTTTTGTACAAAAAATATCTATTATTTTAACTAAGTCATCTATATAAATGTAATCTCTTGATGAATTGCCATCTCCATAAATAATTATTTCTTTATTTTTAATCATATTATCTATAAAAATAGGTATAACGTTTTGACTTTTTTGATGAGGGCCATAAATATTAGATGGTCTTAATATTGAGTAATTTATCTTTGATTTGTGAAGTGTTTTTGATATTAACTTTTCCCCTTCTAATTTAGAAACACCATATTCTGAAATAGGATTTTCTGGATGTTTTTCATCTACCGGTAAATATTTGGGATCTCCATAAATAGCTCCACCAGAAGATATAAATGTAAAATAGCAATTGTCTAGTTTTTTCACTTCATTTAAAAGATTATATGTTCCGTCAATATTTATGCTTTTGGTTGTTTCTGGGTCTTTTATTGAATCTATAACACTTGTTTGAGCAGCACAATGTACAAATATCGTTGGTTTATATAGATTAATAATTTTAGAAATGTTTTTACTTCTTATATCAATGTTTTCTATATTAATATTTGTATTATTTTTAAATTCAATTGAGTTGTATATCTTATTGTCCAAAATTAATACTTCATTAAATCTTGAGAAAGATTTGCTCAAATTTGATCCTACAAATCCCAATCCTCCTGTAATTAAAATTTTTTCATTTTCCAATTGTTAATCCTTTGGGTATAAAATAACATCATTTTTTGAATATTTCTTAGATATTAGATTTGAAAATTCAAAAATTTCTAAGGTCTTTTCATATTCTTTATCACTTATTTTTATACTAGATTTCCAAGTTCCAAGTTTTTGATAATCCCTTACAGCATTGGTGACTGATTCTATATCGAATTCATTAAAATAAGAATAAATACTTTTAGCAACATCTTTTGGATTTGAGTTTTGAACCCATTTTTTTGATTTATCAAAAGCTAATGAAATTTTCTTTCCGGTTTCTGATTGAATTAATTTTTCTTCTGCACATAAACTAGAAAATGCTACTGGGCCAATAATTTCTCCAATTGAAGCAACAATTTTTCCGTGACCATCTATTTCTAATTGATGCGGGTAACTGCCTTGCTCATGAAAAAAACCAGATTTGTCTTCGATATAACTCATGTACATTTCTTTAGTATTCAATGGTTCTTTAGACACTAATTTTATTTTATTTATATCTATGTTTTTTTTTGCCAAAGCAAATTTTAGCATTGCTTCAGGTTGCCCACCTCTAACATAGTAAAACGAGTCATTGTATAAGTCACTCCATTTAAACTTTTCTGTATTTTTAGATATTATAAAAAATCCATCCAAAGAATTTATTAATGCAAAATGTTTTATTGATGATGGGATTTTTTTCTCTTTTAAATTCCAACTTTGAGATATTGCAGATTGAGCAAAATCAATTTCTCCCTTAGAAATTTTTTCATATACATTTATATTTGGTTTAGGTATATGGTAGATTCCTTTCAAACCTTCATTTTCTAAAAATCCATTGCTTACTAAAGCAATTAATGGGCTGTAAAAAACAGCGTGTCTAGAAGCAGTTATGTGAATAGTTTTCATTTTTATCCTTTTTTGGTCAATAAATACATATATTAGTAGTTTTTTGAATTCATTTTATAATAAAATTCAGGACATAATTTATTCGAAAAGTATTAATTGTCAAGATATTCAAGAAATAAAAGTAACCTAAGACAGATTGAAGGAAGGCATTCAGTAATTGAAACCTTACTATCAAATAAAAAAGTTTCATATATTGATGTTTCAGAATCTAACAATGAAAGTAGCCAAATTGAGAAAATTATTTCTCTTGCTAATTCAAAAAACATTACAATCAACTTTGTTTCTAAAAAATCAATTGAAAAAAAATCTTCAACAAAAAAATCACAAGGCGTAATTTTATACCTTGATGACAATTATCAATCTTCAGTCGAAGAAATGATTTTTTTAGCTGACAGAAAAAAAGAAGTTCCATTGATAATTTTTCTTGATAGAGTACAAGACCCTCATAATTTAGGTGCTATTGCAAGAACGGCAGAAATCTTTGGTGCTCATGGATTAGTTGTTCCTTCTAAAGAGTCGGCTAAAATTTCTCCAGGGGCAATTAGAGCATCTGCAGGAGCTTTAGAGCATATTGAATTTACTATTGTAAGTTCAATTTATAAAACATTAGATTATCTAAAAAAAATGCAATTCCAAATTTTTTCATTAGATATGAATGGAGAAAATATTACTGATGTGAAAATTGACAATAAATTACCCGTAGCTCTTGTAGTTGGTTCGGAACATGATGGGGTAAGTAAAAAAATCATTGAAAGTTCTGATAAAATTCTGTCAATTCCTATGAAAGGAGAAATCTCTTCGTTCAATGTATCTGTTGCCACAGGAATTACCTTATATGAATTGTTTTTAAAAAGGAATGTAAATGGATAAAAAATTATTTTTAGTGGTTTTTCCAGTGGTTTTTACTGCAAATATTTTCCTTCTTGATTTTAATACCACAATTATTGCTATGCCAGCTATTATTGATGAATTTGATTTGTCTCTCAGGGTTGCTTCTTGGATAATACTTTCTGCTTCAATTGTTATGACCGCTTTGCTTATGCCTATAGGAAGAATAGCGGATCTAATAAGCAGAAAATTGTTTTATATTTTTTCATTAATAATAGCTTTACTAGGAATAATATTTGCGAGTTTTGCATCTAATGTTTACATTTTAATTCTATTCAAAACTATTTCTGCTATTGGAACTACTGGTACGTCCATTATGATGTTCGTTATAGTAACTGCTACATTCCCTAAGAAGTATCAAGGTTTGGGTCTAAGCATAATAACTACTTCTGTTGCTCTTGGAATGATGATAACTCCATTTATAGGAGGAATAATGTTAGATAATTATGGATGGAGGCATGCTTATAGAATTATTGGATTGTTAGGCATTTTTACTGTTTTAATAGCTTTTTTATTTGTACCAAAAATGGAAAGGTTAAAAGTCGATAAAAAATCTTTAGACTTAATTGGAATGGTATATTTTATTTTTATAATGACTCTCTTTGTGTTTATAATTAATGATCCAACATCATTTGGTTTTTTTTCAGTCCCTCATATATCAATGATTTTAGTTTTCTCTATTTTAATATTTTTCTTTTATAGATTTGAAAAAAATCAAGCAATGCCAATATTGAATTTTCATAACTATACTCACCCAGGATATCTTTGGGGATCAATTTCTAGGATGACTGGCTTTATAGGTTTTTCGGTTTTAATGTTTTTAAATCCAATTTTTCTTCAAAAAATAATTGGTCTTAGTGAAACGTCAGTAGGTACAATTCTTTTATATTCTGGAACTGGTACAGTTGTTGCTTCAGCAATTTCAGGCAGACTTTCTGACAAGTTTGGCCATAAAATATTTACAGTCACAGGAATGCTTTTTTCAGCATCAGCAAATTTAGCCCTTTCATTTTTAGCAAATAATTTTGATTTAACTTTTTTTACATTATTAATGTTCATAAATGGTTTTGGGATAGGAATGTGGATGGCGCCAAATATGAGTGCAGTTCTTAGTAGTGTAAATAAAGATCAATATGGATCTGTTAGTGCTTATTTAAATCTTATAAGAAACGTAGGAACAACAATAGGACAGAGTATTGCTGCTACTATTTTAGTTCTTTTTTTAACGACAGGCGTAATTACAGCTCAATTAAGTGATATAAATTCAAATTCTCCTGATGAAATATTGTCCTTATTTATCAATGGATGGAGAACAACTTTAATTATTTCTAGTATTATTGTTTTTATATCTAGTTTTGCTTCGTTCAAAACAAAATAGAAGGAGATTGTATGAATATTTTAAAAAATAAAGTAGCGATTGTTACAGGTGGTGGAACAGGAATAGGAAAAGCAATTGCAAAACTATTCTCTTTAGAAGGAGCCAAGGTAATTATTGCCTCAAGAAATCAAGAAAATTTGGTAAATGCTGTAAATGATATAAGACAATCAGGAAATGAAATAATTGATTATTATAAGACTGATGTGACTAACACTGAAGACGTTGCAAATTTATTTTCTTTTGTATTTAATAAACATGGATCAATTGATGTGCTGGTTAACAATAGTGGTGTAATGGACGGAAATCCAATAGATCAAGTATCCGATGAGCAATGGGAAAGTGTAATATCAGTAAACGTTACAGGAACATTTAAATGTACTCGAGAAGGTTTTAAATATATGAAATCTAGAGGCGGAAAAATAATAAACATTGGATCTATTGCAGGAGATTCTCCTAGAATGTTTTCATCTCCTTACACTACAAGTAAGCATGCTGTAAGAGGATTAACAAAATCTGCAGCACTGGATGGTAGAGAGTATGGAATATCTGTTAGTTGTTTAAATCCTGGAAATACTATGGTAGAACGAAGATCTGATGGAAGATCAGGAACAGGTAGAGATGAAGGGCAGGAAATTCTTATTGATGCAAATGATATAGCAAGAACAGCTCTTTTAATGGCATCATTACCAGAAGGAACTAATATGCTTGATGCAACAGTATTACCTGTAAAACAAGAATTTATTGGTAGAGGATAAAAAAAAAAATCGTATAATAATAAAAAAATGATGGGGAGCTATATGTATATATTAATGGTAAGACTAAAAGTTAAAGCTGAAAAGATAGAAGAATTCATTAAGGAATCTATAGGAGATGCTGAAGGTTCAGTTAAGAATGAGCCTGGATGTAGGAGATTTGATATTATCCAGGATTCTTCTGATCCATCATCATTTGCTTTTTGTGAAATTTATGATGATGAGGAAGCATTTAAAGCACACGCAACTTATGACCATTTCAAAGTATGGGCAGAGAATACAAAAGATTTTTATGCAGCTGAGACTGAAGTTTCTTTTTGTAAACCAGTTTATCCAAATAAAAATGTTATTTGGGACTCTGCGAGAGAAAATGCTTCAGATCATGGGTACTTTTCCAATTCATCATTAATGGTTATTGCAGCTCCGCAATATGTGAAAGAAGAAAATGTAGATGAATTCATAGATTCAATTACTTTAGATAGTATAGGTTCAACAAACCAAGAACCAGGATGTTTAAGATTTGATGTTTATCAAAATTTAAATGATCCAACCGAATTATATCTATATGAGGTTTATTCTAACGCTGATGCATTTGAATATCATAGAGGAACTCCGCATATAAAAAATTGGCAAGATACAGTTATAAACATGTACGATGAATCAAGAAAAGGTCAAAATGGTAGAAGAGGAAAGAATATTTGGCCTCCTGATAATTGGGAATGGAATTCTGGGCAAAGAAAATAATTTAGGTTGACATGAAAGTAACTGGAGTTAAAACATACGTAATAGAAAATGAATCAGCCCCTAGATCAGGTGGCGGACAAGAAACTGGTAATTGGTATATTGGAGGTAAATATTTTCTAATATTAGAACTTTCAACTGATGAAGGAATAATAGGTCTAGGAGAAAAACTTACAGGAAGTTCTTTTACAGGTAACATGACTTGGAAAGATTTTAAGTCTCAAATTCAACTTGTTCATGAAACAGTAGAAGCTTTCGTAGTAGGAAAAAATCCATTTGATGTAGAAAAAATCTATTATGATATGTATGCTGGCAGACACGACTATAGACTTCCTAGCTTACATTATGGAATGGTATTATCTGGAATAGAAATGGCATTATGGGATATTATCGGCAAAGCTACTAATCAACCAATTTACAATTTATTAGGTGGAAAATGTTGGGATAAATTACGAGCATATGCTTATATGCCACCTATACCAGATGGTAAGGCAGAAAATGCTGGGAAGGTAGCAGAACAATTATTATATGAAGGTAATTCAGCTTGCAAATTTGATCCTTTTCATCCAATAGCTGGTGTACCAAGGGATATTTCTCTAAAAGAAATAACTTATACAGAAAATATATTTAAAAGTATTCGATCAGCTGTAGGAAATGAGTTAGAAGTTGCTTTAGGAACACATGGTCAATTAACTACTTACAGTGCTATAAGAGTTGCTAAAGCAATCGAACCGTATCAGCCATTTTGGTTTGAAGAGCCAGTTTCTCCTGAAAATATTGATGAAATGGCAAGAGTTGCATCCCACACAAGTATTCCTATTGCAACAGGTGAAAGACTAGCAACTATTTTTCAATTTTCTGAACTGATTAGAAAACAAGCAGCTCAAATAATTCAAATCGATATCGGACAAGCAGGAGGTATTATGGTTGGGAAAAAAGTTGCTGCAATGGCTGAAGCTAGTTATGCTGTCATAGCACCTCATATGTATTGCGGTCCTGTTGCTGCTGCAGCAGCCTTACAAGTAGCTACATGCTCACCTAATTTTATGATAGCTGAAGCAAATCAAGGGCCTTTACATAAAAAAATATTCAAGGAACCTGTTGTTTTTAAAAACGGTTTTATTGAAATTCCTACTGGTCCAGGATTAGGAGTTGAGTTTGATCCTAAAGTTCTAGAAAAGCATATAGTTAGCTAATTATTTAGCAAAACTGCTATTGCCTTCAACTGAAGGTCCCATAAACTCAAAGAAATTAAATGTCGAAAATATACTCATAGCATTAAATTTCCTCACCATTTATCCCGTCAAATAGTAACGCTTTGATTGGTAAGAGTCACGCTAATTTCTTGGACGACAAGAGACGATTAAGGTCGATGCATGCAAATGTGTGTTCAGTAATTAATTGAACTCTTCAACTAGTGCCTGCATTGAATTTGACGGAGTGTGAAAACTGACAAGCCTTACGTCTATATTGAAATGCGTGAACAAATTTAATGCTCTGCGAATGGCTGAAAAAATCCAACTTTCCTGATTGCCAAAAGCACCCCCTCCTAAAAGTGTCAGAAAAACAACGTTTGATGCCCCGCGCTGGGCATTCAGTACAGCAGCCCACATTGTGGATTCATAAGCGGCTTCTAGTACAAGTGAAGAGAAGGCTTCCCAGTGAATACTTGGTATGCCGGTATAGGCCACTGGAAGCGCTGAGCAAAATAACTGAGATACAATCAGTGCATTGCTTCCAGTTTGGTCTGTGACCTCCACATCACTATGGAGCCCTACCCGAAGTTTTTCTTGCAGAAAGCCTATGTCGTCCTCCGCTAAGGATTCGAGATGTTCGGTAATGGCATCAAGCCCGGTTTGCGAGGCTAAAGCGTAGCCATTTTTCATCTTCCAAAGTTCATTTACGGGTAACCCTATAGAGTTACTAAGGGCACTACCAAGGTCAGCCAGTCCATCAAACTGCCTCTCTGAGGTTTGGCCTAGGTTGCCATCCAACGGGACAAAGTAATTGCGATAGATAGTTGCAGCACCAGTTGCAATGGCGCAGGCAGGACCTTGAGTAAGGTCATTTTGATATCGGGTCACGCCATGTTCAGGTGTGATACTTGGCGAAGTCATCTCAAGCAGATTAAATTGTGAAGCTACCTGAAATAGTGCACCATTATTTTCAGGCGCCCTATGCAAACTACGCACGTCACCAATCGCCAAACTAGTTTTGAGCTTGCCAGATACGTTGTTTGCAATTTTTGCCTTTTCACGAAGCTCTTTCAGCGCAATGAGCTCAAGTTTACCGATAATAAAACTTTTGCTATTCTCAAGCGATATCAGCCTATTTTTCTGAACCTTTAGCCTGGCGCGTGTTTCTTCGTAGCTGCCTTCACGAAATCCGGTGAGGTCCTCAAACCAACTCATAATTTTAGATCTATAGTATTGAAACTTGGTTTTCCCATAAGTGTATTGCTATGCATTTTTCCACCAAAATTTGCATCAGATATCCACATTTTATCTCCTTTTATAGACATTCCATGAGGATATGGATCATCGTCATCAAGCTGAATAGAATCTAAAATAGAACCATTGTTAATATCGTACTTAATTATTTTTTTACTTGATGTATGAGCACACCATATTCCATTATCTTGTCTAGCAAGTCCATGTAATCTTTCTTCATATACTTGGAATTTTGAAACTATTTCATAACTTTTAGAATCTACTTTATAGATTGCTTTTGGATTAAATGCTGTTATCCATATATACCCATCATCCCATTCAATTCCGTGAATTCCACCACCATCTGGTGTAGAAAATTTGTCTACATAATTACCTGTTCCTAAATCTAATTTATATATTAATCCTTTGTGGGTATCAGTTGGCTTAAAACTTCTTGCTTGAGTTTCACCATTTGAAGCAGTCCAGATGAATCCATCTCCTACTGTAATTCCTGAACCATTTTCTGTTATAGTTTCATATTTATGTTTTATATCTCCTTTCTCCCCTAAAACATAAACATCATCTAATTCCTGATCCATTACATACAATCCTTGTGAAGTCCATTGCAATCCATTAGGATGTTTGCAAGGGGATTTAAAAACTTCTTTAGTAATCATTTTTAACCTCGTTTATTTTTACAGATGTGATGTCATTAAATAAATGGCATCATTATACAAACTAAATTTATTTAATATATTATTACAAATACATAGAATGTTTTCCATATTTAAGAAAAAAAAGAAAGTAATGATCTTTATAGATGGCTCAAATCTATATCATGTCCTTTTAAGAAATTGTGGTAGAAGTGATTTAATGTTTTCTTCATTTGGAGAAAAGTTAACTGGTAAGAACAGATCACTAAAAAAAATTTATTATTATAACGTAAGGCAAGAGCTAGAAGGTAAGATAAAAATTCCGGATGAACAAAAGAAGTTTTTATCTAGTTTACATAAAATAAAAAAGCTTGAAGTAAAATTAGGTATTTGGAAAGAACAAAATGGTTCTATTGTTGAAAAAGGAGTTGATGTACTTTTGGCGACAGATTTAGTTTTGAACGCAGTGAAAAACAATTATGATCATGCCATTATTGTAAGTGGGGATGGAGATTTTTTCCCAGCTATAGATGCAGTAAAAAAAGAAGGTAAAAGAGTTGAAGTTGCAGCTTTTGAATCAAACATTTCTAGAGAAGCAAGTGAATCAGCTGATAAAGTATTAAAATTGAGAAAATCTTTTTTTAACAATTTGTGGATGCCTAAAAGAAATAATAAAAGATATTCTGATAAAAAGAAATTTTCTACTACTAATACTACTAATACTACTAAGAAGAATTTAAAATCTAGAGGTTCTAATAAGAGAAGAAAATTGCTTGTATAGTATATTAGAACAATATGAAACTATTCTCTTTAAGTATACCTAGTCAAATATCTTATACAATTATACCTTTGTCTTTAATCATAATGGGAGACAGTATTTTATATGTCATTTTACCTACAAATTTTGAATTCTTTGGAATAAATTCATATATTGGAATTCCTTATGAATTTTGGATTGGATTTATATTATCTATAAATAGATTCGTAAGATTTTTTTCAAATATTATTTCTGTAAAAATCTTTAATTATCTTGGGTTTAGAAGTACTATAATTTTTGCGTGTTTTTTAGGCGCTGGCTCAACATTGTTTTATGCTTTATTTAAAGGAGTTATATTATTAATCATTGCCAGAATAATTTGGGGTTTTTCTTATTCATTATTTAGATTAGGGTACCAATTAAAAGTATTTTCATTTTCTGTAAATGATTATGGTAAATACTTGGGATATTGTTTAGGTGTCCAAAGAACAGGAAGCTTTTTAGTAGTTACTTTAGGTGTATTGATTTCAATAAAATTTGGTATTTATATTACTTTGATTATTTTATCTATGCTTATAATTCCAGCATTGTTCGTATCTTTCTTTATTAAAGATTTAGATTTATCAAAATTTACTCCTAGTAAAATCAATTGGAACTTATCATATAACGATCAAGAGAAAAATTTAAAAAATAAAATAATTAATATTTCTTTTTTTAAATTCACATCTTCTTTCACATCCAATGGGTTAGCAATTGCTACTATTACACCGTTTTTATTATCAATAAATAAAGATTTATATAACGTACAAACAATCATTGCAATAGCTGGATTTGTTGTGGGATTCAGATGGATTGCAGATATCTTTTTTGGAATTATTTTTGGTACTATATCTGATAAATTTGGTAGGAAAATAAATATTATAATTAGCTCTGTGGCGATGATAATTGCAATTTTAATTTCTTTAAGTGGAATAAATTTTTATCTAAGCATAATATGTATTGTTTTAATGTTCTTTTTTAGTGTTTCTTTAGAAACTTCACTAGATTCTTTGTTAGGAGAAATATCCCCTGAAAAACAAAAATCAAGTATTGTTTCTAGATATTCAACATGGCAGGACTTAGGTGCTGCGTTGGGCCCTATGATTGGATTTATATTTGCGACAAGCTTAGGAATTTCTTTTGGTTATTACTTGTCAATATTTATGTTTGTTTTTGCAATTGCCACTTTTTTGAAAATTTTTACCAATCAAGAAAATTAAAATTATCTTTAGAATTTAAAATTATTTTTTGAGAAGAACCATCAGGTTTCATTTGATATATATCTGAATTATTGTGAGCATTTGATGTAAATAAAATACTTCTATATCTATCCGACCAAACAATATTAATTTCATCAACTTTGTTATTAGTTAGCCTTTCTATTTTTTTAGATTTAACATCCATAATATATATTTCTTTATTATTTTCTTGGTCGTTTGTATATAAGACTTTATTTCCTCCAAAGGCCCAATCATATTCCAATATATTTACTTTAAGATTGTCATGTATATTTTCTCCAAAATAATCTTCTTTATTTATTTCTTTTCCAGTATTTTCAACTACTTTATCTATATTCTTGTAAATCCAAATAGATTTCAACTGATTATCTAATCTGCTGAAAATCAAGTATTCACCATTAGGACTCCATTTAGGGTTATTTCCTTTTGTGATAAATATTTCATTTACACCTTTTGGGTTGGATAGGTAAACTGAATCTTCAATATTGTAAACTATCCAATTACTGTCAGGAGACCATGATCCTAATTGGGCTACTTTGTTCGATCTAGTTATAGGCAAAAAAGTTTTTAATTTTAATGAATACAAAAATACATTTCCTTCATTTATAACAGACTTGAATTCAACAGCTATTTCATTTGAATTTGGAGCCCATTCAAATTTTTCTATTTGCCTGTTGTTATGATTTGCTATTTCTAGTTTTGTCCCGTCATCATTTGAGATCCATAAGGTTCTTTTATTGTTTTCGATAGAAATAAAAGCAAAATTATTTTTGTTTGGAGACCACTTGGGTGAAACAGATTTAACATCCAAATCTGTTATAAATTTAAAAGATGGTTTTGAAGATGAGTTTATTAAGACAATTCTTGAAAAATCTCCTATTTTTTGTTCTGCCAATATAGTTCTATTTGAGTTAAAAGAACAACTTGAAATAACAAAAATAGACAAGACTGAAATTATTATTATTATTATTTTGTTCTCTATAAATTTCATTAGTGGTTTTTTTTTATCAGTTTAATGATTATAATCAAAATCAAATTTCGAGGCATTTGTAGATTTTTACAGAAATATATCTTGGGAGGTATTTTATGAAGTTTTCTTTTTTTTCTATGCCCTTGCATTTACCAAACGAAAGCCCTTCTTTAGCGTTTAAAAGAGATATGCAATTAATAAAAACAGCTGATGAACTAGGTTTTGATGGCTTTTTTGTTGGAGAACATCATACAGCTGCTTGGGAAAATATTCCGTCACCTGAATTGTTTTTATCTAAAGCTTCAGCATACACAAATAGAATTCAACTAGGATCTTCATTAGTAAGTTTACCTTTTCATCACCCATTTAATGTTGCAGAAAGATTTGCATTTTTGGATCATCTTACCGAAGGCAGGGCTGTTTTAGGAGTAGGACCTTGCAGTTTGCCTCCTGATGTACAACTTTATGGCGTACCTCCTCAAGAATTAAATCCTATGATGAGAGAATCTTTGAAAATTATTGATATGTTATTAACTTCAGAGGAACCAATTAGCTATTCTGGAAAATATTGGGATATAAAAGATATGTTTATACAATTGAAATCTTTTCAACAGCCTAGATTACCATATGCAACAGCATCTGTTGGTTCAGAAAGATCTTTAGAATTTGCTTCGATGTACAATATGCATCTTTGGTCACTAGCTTTAGAAATTGGACCTCCTAATGGTATTCACTGGTCTAAACAATGGAAAAAAACTAAAGAAATTTCGGAAAAATTAGGAACTACTCCCTCAAAAGATGATTGGCGAGTTGTTACTTATGTTCACTTAGCAGAAACAAATAAACAAGCATGGGATGAGGTAGAGAAAGCTATTGAGAGAGATATTCACGAATATTTTTATGTTATTAATGGATATGAAGGATGGCTACTTGATAAAGAACAAGATCCTTACTCTTTAACAGCAAAAGAAATCGTTGAATCAAGAAACTGGATAATAGGTACTCCAGATGAGGCAATAAAAAAAATCAAAGAAATGGATGAAAAAGCGGATGGTCTTGGTGGATTAATGTTCACCACTCATGAATGGACTAATCAAAATTCAATTAATAGATCTTTAGAACTTTTTGCTAGATATGTTATGCCTGAATTTAAAGGCCACACAAAATCTATTAAAAAAGCTTGGAAAATGACCAAACAAGATAGAATAGATAATAAGATTCCATCATTATCGTCTAAAGATAAAATTCCAAGTGTTGAAGAACATAAATCTAATCTATTTTTAAATAGATAATTTAGGGAGCATTATGAAAAACATAGATTTAACATCACTGATCAATCAAATAGACAAGAACTCTGATGAGCTTGTAAAACTACATCAAAATTTAGTAAAAATCGAGTCGGTTAATACAGGCTATATGCCTACGGGAAATGAGACTAAAGTAGCTGAATTTTGCTCAAAGTGGTTAAGTAAATTCGGAATAGAATCAAATCAATTATCAAGAGTTAAAGATAGAGGCAATTTTATTGCCAAATATCCTTTTTCAGGCAATAAGAAAAAACTTTTGTTAATGTCTCATACAGATGTAGTACCAGTTGAAAATTACGATAAATGGGAATTTGAACCTTTTAGTGCAGAGTTAAAAGACGGAAAAATTTTAGGAAGAGGTTCTTCAGATTGTAAAGGCTTACTAGCTTCCCAAATGATGGCGATGGCAATATTGGCAAAAAATGGGATAAAATTCCAAGATAACTTTACTCTAATTTCAGGCGCAGATGAAGAACATGGTGGGAGATATGGATTTGGATGGTTACTTGACAACCATCCAGAAGAATTAAGATTTGAGTATGCGATTAATGAAGGTGGAGGATCTCCTGTTACTATAGGAAATAATTTATATTATCTTTTAGGCACAGGAGAAAAAGGAAGACTAGAAATTAATATAAAAATCAAAGGAGAAAGCGCCCATGCATCTGTTCCCTGGTTGGGGGAAAATGCTATGGGATCTACTTCAAAGGCAATAGATAAAATCTTAAATTACAATCCAGATTTAGATTGTTCAACGGATATATTTAACTACTTAGGTTTATTTGGTATAGAGACTAAACCTTCAATAAAAAATTTGGATTTTATAATTAATGAAGCATACGAAAAAAATCCTAGTCTTGGTTCACTTTTGAAAGCTTTATCAAGAATGACTATTACTCCTACAATAATTAAAGGTGGTATAAAATCTAATTCAGTTCCTGAATCCATTGAGTTAGTGCTTGATGTAAGAACATTACCACATCAAAATGATAAAAATGTTGAAAATGAATTAAATAAAATATTAAAAGGAATCCCAAATCTTACATATGAAATTGATTATATGGCAAAACCAAATTCTTCTCCTTTTGAAACAGAGTTACTTAATGCGATAAAAAAATCGCAAGCGTTGAGTGTCGGCAGAGATGACATTCAATGGATTCCTTCTGTTTCCAATGGTTTTACTGATTCTAGATTTACTAGAGAATTAGGCGTTATTACTTATGGATTTAGAGGTACTCACCCTGATGATAACCCAAATTCAGAAAATGTTCATGGGACCAATGAAAACTATGGAGTGAAATCTTTAATAAGTTCTTCTAAAACTATGCTAGGAACAATTTGGGAAATATGTAATCCCATTACCCAGTAACAGCTCCTTCTGAAGCTGGTTGAACAAGTTTTATGTATTTTCCTAGAGTTCCTTTTTTATATAAAGGTTTTCTAGGGTTCCATTTTTTTAATCTTTCAGAAATTTCATCTGACGATACATTTAGATTAAGTTCAAATTTATCTAAATCAATTTCTATGTTATCCCCGTCCTTTACTGCAGCAATGGGTCCTCCAACAGCGGCTTCTGGTCCTAAGTGGCCAATTATTGCGCCAGTTGATCCCCCAGAAAATCTTCCATCAGTAATAAGATAAACACTTTCGCTTAAACCTTGTCCTACCAATGCTCCAGTTATGGACAACATTTCTCTCATTCCTGGTCCACCTTTTGGTCCTTCATATCTGATTATTACTACGTCTCCTGCTTTGATTTCTCTTTTTCTTAAGGCTTCCATAGCTTCTTCCTCTTGATCAAAAACCTTAGCAGGACCAGTAAATTTTTTCCCAAAATCATGTCCTGCAACTTTTAGTACACATCCATCTGGAGCTAAATTACCAAAAAGAGTAACTAATCCTCCAGTTTTAGATATTGGATTGTCTATAAGCCTGACAATATTATTTTCTTTAGGGTTGATGTCTATATTTTTCAAATTTTCTTTTATAGTTTTTCCAGTTACTGTCATTTGATCTCCGTGTAATAATCCAGCTTCTAGTAACCTTTTCATTACTAATTGCACTCCTCCTACTCTGTCTAAGTCAAGCATTACGTATTTCCCACCTGGTTTCATATCAGCTAGAAGAGGGGTTCTCATTGAAATATCATGAATTTCTTTCAATGTTAGCTTTATTCCCATTTCATTTGCGATCGCTGGTAAATGTAATGCAGAGTTTGTAGAACCTCCCATTGCGACGACTAAAGTCACAGCGTTTTCAAATGCTTTTTTTGTTAATATATCTGAAGGTCTTATATTCTCCCTGACTAGATTCATCACTGCAACTCCAGCTTCTTTTGAAGAGTCTTTTTTTCTTTGATCAACGGCTGCTTCAGAAGCTGATCCTGGAATACTTAAACCTAAAGCTTCACCAATGCTAGACATTGTGTTAGCAGTAAACATTCCTCCGCAAGCCCCTGGTCCAGGACATGCATGAATTTCTATTTCTTTTAATTGTTCATCATTTATTTCTCCAGCTTGTCTTTTTCCAACAGCTTCAAAGGCACTTATAATAGTCAAATCTTCTCCGTTTAGATGCCCAGGTAAAATAGATCCTCCATAGACAAATACACTAGGAATATTTAATCTTGCCATAGCCATCATTGCTCCAGGCAAAGACTTATCACAACCAGCGATGGCTACCAGTCCATCATATCTTTCTGCAAAACAAACAGTTTCTATAGAATCAGCAATAATTTCTCTAGAAACTAAAGAACCTTTCATACCCTCTGTTCCCATAGAAATTGCATCAGATACGGTTATTGTTCCAAATTCGAATGGAGTGCCTTGCGAAGAACTAATTCCTTGTTTAACTTCACTTACTAAAGGCTTAATTCCTGAATTACAAGGAGTAACTTCATTATGCGTTGAAGCAACCCCTATAAAAGGAGCATTTATATCATCATCATTCAAACCCATTGCTCTCATCATTGATCTATGTGGTGCTCTAGCGACACCTTCAGTTGTTTCCCAGCTTCTCCATTTTCCTTTTTGTCTTTCCTCTTTTTTTCTCTTCATTTATTCCTCAACATTTTGTATTGATTCAATTAATCTTTTTTATAACTATTTAGTATATAACGCTATAGTCAGTATAAGAGTATACTATTTCAAGAAATTATATAATTATGAGGTTTTTTTTATGACAGAAAAATTAGAGAATTTTAGATTACCAAAACATTCATCTCCCACAAGATATAAAATAGAGCTTTCTCCTGATTTAGAACAAAAAAGATTTCAAGGGAAAGTTGAAATCAATATTAATATTTTAGAAAGAACAAAAGAAATTTCATTAAATGTCGCAGAATTAGATATAGATACGATTGCTATTAATTTAAGTGATTCAAACAGCATAGAAATTTTAGATTGGGAAATTGATGATCAATATGAAATTATGAAAGTTAATTTTTCTGATTACTTATCACTTGGAGAAATCAATTTATCAATTTCATATTCAGGCTTATTGAATGATAAACTAAGAGGATTTTATCATTCTACATTTAAAGATTCAGAAGGTATAACTCAATCAATTGCAACTACACAATTTGAATCAACAGATGCTAGAAGAGCGTTCCCTTGTTTTGATGAACCTGAATATAAAGCTATTTTCTCTGTGTCTTTAATTGTTAACAAAGGATTATTTTGTGTGTCAAATGCTGCAATTAAAAATACAGATCAAAATTATGCAGGTGAATTAAAAAAGATAGATTTCGAAGATACTATACCAATGTCTACTTATTTAGTTGCTTTTATTGTTGGTCCATTTGAAGCATCCAAATCTATTGATGTTTCAGGAACTGAGTTGAGAATCATTTATCCAATTGGTAAAGGGCATTTATGTGATTTTGCTTTAAAGTTAGGTAAATATTCTTTGGAATATTTTTCAGATTATTACAAAATACCGTATCCAGGCGATAAATTAGATATGATTGCAATACCTGATTTTGCGTTTGGAGCAATGGAAAATCTTGGATGTATTACTTATAGAGAAGCTTTGCTGCTTGTAGATGATAGTAAAGCTACTTCTAACGAAATGATTAGAATTGCAGATGTAATCGCTCATGAAATTGCACATATGTGGTTTGGAGATCTTGTTACTATGAAATGGTGGAATGGTATTTGGTTAAACGAGGCTTTTGCAACTTTTATGGCAACAAAGGCAGTAGCTGATTTTAAAAAAGAATGGAATAGATGGGCACAATTTTCTTTAGAAAAATCAATGGCAATGGATATTGATTCATTAAATTCTACAAGACCTATTGAATATCCAGTTATTTCTCCATCTGATGCAGACGGAATGTTTGATTTAATTACATACGAAAAAGGAGGATCAATATTACGAATGCTTGAACAATTTTTAGGAGAAGAAATCTTTAGAGACGGAGTTTCTCTATACTTAAGTAAACATTCATATGGTAATACTGAAACAGATGATTTATGGGATTCTTTAGAAGAAGTATCAAATCTTCCTGTTAAAAAAATAATGGACTCTTGGATTTTTCAAGCAGGACATCCCATGATTACTTTTTCTCTACATGACAAAAATTTATCTGTTACTCAAAATACCTTTAGATACTTAAATTCATCAGATAAAACTATATGGGGAGTTCCTCTTTTTATAAAATATTCTACAGATACTAGAAAGAAAGAAATAAAGTTTTTACTTGAAAACAGAAATGAAGATATCGAGTTAGAAGATCATGTAGATAAAATTTTTCTAAATTCAAATGCATATGGATTTTATAGAACTGATTCAAAAGATTTAGATTGTTTATTTGATATAAATGAATTATCCTCTGAGGAAAAATACTCTATCGTTGATGATTACTGGGCATTAATTTTAAACGGTTCTAAAAATGTTGAAAACTTTTTAGAGTTTTCTGAAAAATTTCAAAATGAAACTGACCCTGACATACTTGGACTTTTATATTCATGCTTTAGTAATTTAAATAGAAATTTAGTAGATAAATCTTATTTACAACTAGTTGTAAATAAGATTTATAATGAAACTTTTCAAAGATTAGATAACAAGACAAAAAGATCTATTCGAGAAGTACAAGCTCTTGCAGTATGCTTTAGAGCTATGGCAATTATTATTGAAAATCCTATAATTATTACTAAATCTAAAAATATTCTTGATCAATATTTAAATAATAATTCTAGTTATGAACCAGATATTATATCTAGTGTTATATCAATAAATGCTTATCATGGAGATTCAAAACTATTTGAAAAATATGTAGATAATATGATAAATGCGAAGACTCCTCAAGATGAAGTTAGATTCCAAAGATCATTATCTTTGTTTAAAGGAGATAATGAAATAGAAAAATTATTTAATCTTATTTTAAGTGATAAGATTAGATCTCAAGACTCACCATATATCCTTGCATCTACTCTTAATAATGAATCTGTGGGATGGAAAACTTGGAATTTTATTGAAGCGAATTGGGATAAATTAACTTCTAAATTTCCAGAAAACTCTATTGTTAGAATGTTGTCAGGAATTAGAGCTCTAAATAAAAGAAAATATTTTAATCACTTGAACTCTTTTTTTTCTGATGGAGATAAAATCAAACAAGGGAAATTACAACTTGATCAGCACCTTGAAAAACTTGAAATAAATGTACAGTTTCGAGAAAATTTGTACAAAAATGATTAATTATCCTCTAGGTCTTTAAGAAAATTTTCTATTTCTGGAGGAAGATCAATTTCATCCTTTTTTGAAGCTTCTATTTCAAATTGTTTGATCATTTCATTTACCTGAGTATTGTTTTGGAGGTTTTTGTGTATTTCTATATATTGATTTTCCCCCTTTTTTCTTTCAGGGAAATCATTAGAAAATTTATATATATAAGATAAATTTTCTAACAACCTAGAAGCAGCAAGAAAATCGTCTTCTAGTTTAACATAAAGAGGAATATGAACCATTAATGATAAAGTTTCCATAGAAAGTTTATTATGCAAAATCTGTGTTAATTGAGATGTCATGCTTGTTGGGCCAGTGTAATTTGATTTGTTTTTTAATGTTTCATTTAGAGGTTCAGGCGGGGTCCAGCCTTTGTAACTTCCTGTAACGGGCAATGGTTTGGTGTGTGGCACAGAATCAAACATACCTCCTATAGAAATGTATCTTTTACCATTTAGACTTTTTATTAAGTCAACAATAGCTGAATTGAAATCCTCTGCAAAATTATGCGGTTCTAACAGATATAGAAGAAAAATATTTTCATCAAATTGATTTTTGTTTCCAAAAATTACAGTATTTGGGACTCTTATTTTTCTTTTTCCATTTTCATTTAATAACTCTGGCCTATATCTAGTCATATCATAGTATTTACTTGGATTTTTTAATTTTCCTATTTCTTCTAAATTGAAAATTTTAACAAGTCTGCTAATAGCATTATGCCCTACATTTCCAACATTAATCCAAGGTCTTAAAATACTAATAAAATGACTACTTTTATAGTTTGATGGAGATATATTTATTTCAAATTCTTTTATATTCAAATTAATTTAATTATTTTATCTTTAAAAAAAGTTTACATATTTATAGATAAAAAATAAATATTACATAAATAAAAAATATAAAAACATATTGAAATAAAATTTATATTTCACTAATATTAAATTAGGATGTTTTGACATCTTTTGAAAAAACAAGTATGAAAGGAGGATATTTTAATTGGAAACGAATAATAAGCGAGGTGCTCTTAACTGAAGGCGCCAAGAGGGTTAAGATACCTCCGCTAAGAGTGAAATTATCCGGTAAGGTTTCTCCTTACCCGATAATTTCACTCTTAGTATTTAAAGGGGATTGAAAAAATGATTAGACATTTCACATCAACAGTTTTTGTAGTTCATGATAATAAAATTGCTCTACATTGGCATGAAAAAGTGAAAATGTGGTTACCTCCAGGTGGTCATGTTGATAATAATGAAGACCCCATTCAAACATCCATAAGAGAGTGTAAAGAAGAAATGGGTATTGATATATCTATTTATTCAGAAAGTATTTACAAATTTCAAGAAAATAATTTATCCAATATTTCTCCTCCCGAAACTATTCTTATTGAAACTGTTTATGATACTGATATTGGTACACATGAGCATATTGACTTTATATATTTTGGATATCCTAAACTCGATAACATTATACAAAATTCTAAATGGAATTGGGTTGATTCAAATAGTTTGCTTAACGATGTGAAATTTAAAAATCCGTATGGAGATTACCTTTCTCCTCCAAATGATGTAAAAATTTTAGGACTTGAAGCCATATCGAAATTAAAAAAATCTGGGTAATACAGTAATAATTATCCAGATTTTTTTAAGAAAGCTAATTTAATGTTTTTTTATTTCTACACCAGCTAATTCTTCAACATGCTTAGCAATAGCAGAGTGGTCACTTTTGCCTTCACCCTTAGAAACTAGACTAGTAAGAACTTGTTGTAAATTTGCAGTGACTTGCAAAGGCATGTTTAAGTCTCTTGCTGCTTCCATCGCGTTGTTTATATCTTTGTAATGCAATTCTATTCTAAACCCTGGTTCAAAGTTTCTATCAACCATCATAGGAGCTTTTGCATTGATAACGTTTGATCCTGCCAAACCTCCTTGGATTGCTTTATAAACAGTTTCAGGATTTACACCTGCTTTTGCAGCCAGCGCTAGAGCTTCAGCTAATGCATGAATATTTGCACCTACACAAATCTGATTCGCTAACTTTGTTACTTGGCCCGCTCCATGCTGACCACATAATATAGCTGATTTACCTAAAATATCAAATAGTGGTTTTGCTACTTCAAAATCATTTGCAGATCCGCCAACCATTATTGCTAAATCCCCTGAAATTGCGAAAGGTTCTCCACCTGAAACAGGGGCATCAAGAAAGTTTATTCCCTTATCTGAACAACCTTTTCCAATTCTTTGTGAAACACCAGGCGCAATTGAACTCATATCTATTACCAAATGTCCTTTTGCAGCACCATCTACAACGCCACCGTCGCCTAAAATTGCAGACTCTGCTTGAGGCCCATCTTGAACCATAATAACAGTTATGTTTGCATTTGATGATGCTTCCGAAGCAGACTTGCACCCAGTTGCTCCTTCTTTGACTAATTCAGTCACTGGATCTGGAAATAAGTCATATACATATAGTTCGTAACCAGCTTCCATTAGGTTTTTTGCCATAGGCTTACCCATAATTCCTAAGCCTACAAATGCTATTTTTTCTCCCATAATTTTTCCCTTCAAAATTTTATTTTCTATAATTTTCTATATTATAAGAATAACTAAATTTAATCTTTCCAAAATCTTTCTTCTAAGAAAGTGTATTCAGTGTCTTCTAATCTATCTTTAACATCTTCTATCATCCCTGGGTGCCCGCAAGCATATACAATTGTTTCACTAGGATTCAATCCCCAAGCTGATAATCTTTCTTCAATAATATTGTTTACTCTTCCTTCATAACCACTCCAAGTTTTATTCCTATCTTCTTCAGGTCTACTTACTGACATTTCGAAAACTACATTATCATTATTTGAATCAAAATTACTGAGTTCTTCATCATATCCAAATTCATCCAAATAAGAAGCACCTTCCAAAACATAAAAATTACAATTTGAATAATCTGCTTCTTTTAAGTGTTTTCGTAACATGCTTACGTAAGGAGCTATTCCAGTAACTGTTCCAACCATGACATGGTTTTTAAAATCAGGTTTAATTACAAAGATTCCTTTGGCCCTTAATCTCATAGTTACAGTATCTCCTACATTTAATTCGTCTAATAATGGAGTTAGGTTTCCATCTGGAGGTGGAACCAATTCAACAAAAAGCTCTATTTGATCTTCTTCGGGAGAAGATGCGATTGAGTATGCTCTTTCAATTCCTCCAGAACCGATAGTACAATATTGACCAGGCTTAAAATCAAATTTTTGCTCTGGTTTAAGCCACATTTTCCATAAATCTTCAGTGAGTTGTTCCTTCTTCGTTATTTTAGCCCACTGAAATTTACCCTTAACAACATTTAGAGTCATTTTAAGAGACCTCCTGATTTTTTTTAATTTTTTAAACGTTAGTATTATAGACTTTTTATTTGATAATCAACAGGATTAAAAGTCTATTAATATCTCATCAATAAAAAACAACACTTTGTTTTTTATATTAAATATGCTCTGTAAATATTTAGATGTATTGAATTATATTGAATTATTGTTATCATATATTTGATCAAAATTCTTTAAGAAGGTTCAGAGAGACCTCAAGGATAGATAATTGAAATCAGTTGAAAATTATAAAACACTTTTAGATGAAGATGATATCAGACGTGCTGTGGCCCGTTTATCTCATGAAATCATTGAATCCAATCAAGGAATAAATAACTTGATTTTGATTGGGATTAAAACTAGAGGCCATCATATTGCAACTCGAATAGTCAATCTGATTAATACTTTCGAAAATTCTTCTTTGCCTTGTCACTCTATTAATCCAAGATTTTTTCGAGATGATATTGAAATAGAAAATAAAGCTTCAGAAATTGACCTTAAGGTTAATGTTCATGAAAAAAATTTGATTCTGATTGATGATGTTTTGTATACAGGTAGAACAATTAGAGCAACTTTAGAGGCAATATTTACTCTTGGGAGACCGAAAAGCATTAAGTTAGCAGCACTAGTTGATAGAGGTCACAGAGAAATTCCTATTAGACCTGATTTTATTGGAAAAAGTATCCCAACATCTAATTCAGAACATGTAAAGGTATTTATGAAAGAAGAAGATGGAATTGATAAAGTAGGCTTGTCAAAGGAGAGTATTGTTTAACAAATGAATCACTTAAGTAAACATTTATTGGATATTGACCATCTAAGTAAAGCTTTTATTTACGACTTGTTAAGTGATACTAAAAATTTAAAAGACAATAAACCCATTTCAAAAACAATTGATAAAAGCGTTTGTGCATTATTTTATGAAGATTCTACTAGAACAAGATTAAGTTTTGAAAAAGCGTGTAATAATTTGAATCTTAAGTTTCATAATTTGGATCTTCAAAAATCTAGTATCAATAAAGGAGAGTCGTTTTATAACACTTTAAAAACTATTGATAGTATAGGGATGGATTTATTTATTATCAGGCATTTTTCTTCAGGAGCGGCTTATTTCTTGGCTAAAAATACAAATTCTAGTGTAATTAATGCAGGTGATGGTTCGCATGCTCATCCTACCCAAACACTTTCTGATTTGTTCACTATTTATGAGCTAGAAAAAAAATTTGAAGATTTAGAAATATCCATTATAGGTGATGTTCTATTTAGCCGTGTAGCTCGTTCAAATATTTTAGGATTACTAAAAATGGGTTCAAAAATAAATATTTTAGGCCCTAAGGAGTTAACTCCTAAAATAATAATAGAAATCTATGAATCTTTAGATAAAGATTATAAAAATAGAATCCATTTTTATGAAGATTTTGAAAAACCAGTTTTAAGTTCTAATTTTCTTATGACATTACGTATTCAAAAAGAAAGATTTGGAAATTATAAAACTATAGATGTTGATTCTTATAAAGATAAGTGGAAAATAGATAAAGAAAAATTAGGTTCTTTCAATGAAAAGATAATGATTATGCACCCAGGTCCTGTTAATGAAGAAATTGAGCTGTCTCATGAATTAGTACATTCAAATTATTCATTAATTTCGAAACAAGTTGAAAACGGAGTTCACATAAGGCAAAAAATTATAGAAAGATTACTTGAAAATGAATAACTTGTTACTAAAAAACTTTCATATTTTTGATCCATCTGAAAAATTAGATCTTATTTCAGATATATTAATTGAAGATGGACTAATAAAAGAAATTTCACCATCAATTGAATTTGATGGAATTAAAACTATAGAAGGAAATGAAAAACTATTAATCCCTGGTTTGATTGATTTTCACGTGCATTATAGAGATCCTGGAGAAACTTATAAAGAAGATATTAAAACAGGATCTAAAGCTTCAGCAAAAGGAGGCTTCACTACGGTTATTATGATGTCAAATACAACTCCAACAATGGATAATTTAAAGTCAATTTTAGATCAGAAAAAAAATATTGAAAAAAATTCTATTATTAGGACACTACAAACATCTTCAGTAACTATTGGTAGAAATGGGAAAGAATTAGTAGATATAGATTTGCTTTCAAAAAATGGAGTCGTTTCATTTAGTGATGATGGAGATGTTATTTCTGATGAAAAAATTTTACTAAAAGCACTTAAATCTGCTAATAGAAATAACAGAACAATTTTTGAACATTGTGAAGATCATGAATTAGTAAAAAATGGGACTATAAATTCTGGATCAGTTTCATTAAGACTAGGATTAAGTTCTAGACCTAAAAAAGCTGAAATAAATTGCATTAAAAGAGATATAGAATTAGCAAAAAAAAATGATCTCTGGATTTATTTGCAGCATGTTTCTTGTAAAGAAAGCGTTTCGTTGATCAGAGATGCAAAAAAAAACGGAGTAAAAATAACAGCTGAAGTAACTCCTCATCATTTATATATGAATGAAAATTGGACATATGGCAAAAAAGGGAAAATCCCTTCTTGGATTGATTTGGATTCATACGATACTAACACTAGAGTTAATCCTCCTTTAAGGTCTGAAGATGATCGCTTGTGTTTATTGAAAGGAATTCAGGATGGGACAATAGATATAATTGCAACAGATCATGCCCCTCATAGCAAAGGAGACAAACTAAATACTTTTGATGCTGCTCCAGCTGGCATTAATGGTTCTGAAACTGCCATGTCTATAATGTTAGATCTAGTCAATAAAAATGAATTAAACCTAGAAAACATTATAACTTCAATGTGTAATAACCCTGGTTCGATTTTAAATGATATTTTGAACTTAAAAATTGGAAAAATAAAAAAAGGGTTTAAAGCAGACATAGCGATTTTAGATGAAAAATATGATGTTGAAATTACAGAAGACTTTTTTGTATCTAAAAGTATTAATTCCCCATTATTACGATCATTTTTGAAAGGAAAAGTTAATATGACAATTTTTGATGGAAAAATTATCTATGAGGACAAAGAATGAAAAAAATACATTTAGTTTTACAAGATGGAACTTTTTATGAAGGATTTTCATTTGGTTATCAAAAAAATGTTATAGGTGAAGTTGTTTTTAATACTTCTATGACCGGATATCAAGAAATGTTGACAGATCCTTCTTATAGAGGACAAATTTTAATACCTACATACCCAATGATTGGAAACTATGGAGTAAGCCTTTCAGATATTGAATCTAATGAAATTCAAGTATCAGGTTTCATAGTTAGGCAATACTGTGAAAATCCATCTCATAACAATTCAATTATGAATATTAACGATTATTTATTATCCAACAAAATCCCTGGGATTCATGGACTTGACACTAGATCGATTGTAAAAAAAATTAGAAATTTTGGAGTGATGATGGGCGCAATAACATCTGATGAAAATTTAGATTCAGTAGTTCAAAAGCTAAATTCTATAGATTCTTATGATGAACAAAATTTTGTTTCAGAAGTTTCAACAACTGCAATAATCGATAGAAAAATGGAAGATAATAAATTCAATATAGCTCTTCTTGATTTAGGAGTAAAAAATAATATAATTAGACTTCTTGAATCAAGAGGTTGCAAAGTTACTGTGTATCCTTATAATTCAAAATATTCTGAGATAATTGATTCTAATCCCGATGGAATTGTTTTATCTCCAGGCCCTGGAGACCCTAATAATTTACTTAGTATTTTAGAAGATGTGAAAAGCTTGGTTTTTTCTAAAATTCCTATTTTAGGCATTTGCTTAGGGCATCAATTGATAGCAAAATCTTTAGGTGCTTCAACTTTCAAACTTCCTTATGGACATAGAGGAGGGAATCAGCCAGTAAAAGATATTAAATCAAATAAGGTTTATGTAACTGCTCAAAACCACGGATATGCTGTTTCAAAAAATAATATGCCTATAGACCTTGAAATTACTCATTTAAACATGAATGATGGAACTATTTCTGGCCTTTGTCACAAAACCCTTCCAGTGTTTTCTATACAATATCATTCTGAGGCTTCTCCAGGGCCAAAAGATTCAGAATATATTTTTGATGAATTTATTCATAAAATCATTTCAAAGAAAGGTGTCAAATGAGTAATAAGACAGTTCTAGTTGTTGGTTCAGGTCCTATAATTATTGGCCAAGCTGCTGAGTTTGATTATGCTGGTGCACAAGCTTGTAAATCTTTAAGAGAAGATGGATATAAGGTGGTTTTAATTAACTCAAATCCAGCCACAATTATGACCGATAAAGAAATGGCCGATAGAGTTTATATTGAACCAATAACAACTCAAATTGTTGAGCAAATAATAATTAAAGAAAAACCTTTTGGAATTTTAGGAACCTTAGGTGGACAAACTGGATTGAACTTAACATCTGAACTTCATAAAGAAGGAATTTTAGAAAAATATAATGTTGAAATTTTAGGAACAAGTATTGGTTCTATAGAAACAGCAGAGGATAGGGATAAATTCAGAGAATTTTTATTGAAAACAAAACAACCAGCACCTCCATCAATTGCTGTAAATGATATTGATGGTGCTATTGATGCAGCTAAAAAAATTGGATTCCCTGTAGTAATTAGACCTGCTTATACTTTAGGAGGAACAGGTGGAGGAATTGCTAAAAATGAAGAGGAGTTAATTGAAATTTCTGGTCAAGGAATAAGCCTTTCTAGAGTGGGTCAAGTATTGATAGAGAAGTCTCTTGTGGGCTGGAAGGAAGTTGAATATGAAGTAATGAGGGACAATATTGGTAATGTAATAACAATTTGCAATATGGAAAACATAGATCCTATGGGTGTTCATACTGGAGATTCAATAGTTGTTGCTCCCTCACAAACATTAAATGACAAAGAATATCAAATGCTAAGAACAGCAAGTTTAGATATTATTTCAAATTTAGATATACGAGGAGGATGTAATGTTCAATTAGCCCTTAAGCCTTCTCAAATAGTTAAAAGTAAATTAGGAAATAATTTTGATTCTGATCCAAATTACTATGTTATTGAAGTAAATCCTAGAGTTTCAAGGTCTTCTGCACTTGCTTCTAAAGCTACAGGATATCCTATTGCCAGAATTGCATCAAAAATAGCTTTAGGTAAAAATCTTGATGAAATAACAAATCCAGTGACTGGTAAAACTTTTTCAGTATTTGAACCTTCTCTTGATTATTGTGTTGTAAAAATCCCACGATGGCCATTTGATAAATTCCCTGATGCAGATAGAACATTGGGAACCCAAATGAAGGCTACAGGTGAAGTAATGGGAATTGAAAGAACCTTTGAAGCTGCATTATTGAAATCTATAAGATCCTTAGAAAATAATAAACCAGATTTATTAGTGGATCCAGATAATGAAAATTCTGACAAACCCATGGATGATAGATTGTGGGATATTGCTCAAAGAATAAGAAATGGTTCTAACGCACTTAAAGAAACACAAAGAACTTTTATTGATTTGTGGTTCACCAATGCTATTGAAAGAATTATTAATGTAGAGAATAAAATAATCAATAATGATTTAAATAAAGAATTGTTTTCAATTGCTAAAGATTTTGGTTTTTCAGATAAATACATTGCAAAACTTAAACAAACGGATGAAATGAAAATAAGAAATAAAAGAAAATCTTTAGGTGTAATTCCAACATATAAAATGGTAGATACATGTGCTGCTGAATTTGAAGCAAAGACCACTTATTTCTATAGTACTTATGAAAAAGAAAATGAAGCAGTTCCTCTAGAAGGGAAAAAAGCCATAGTATTAGGATCTGGACCTATTCGAATCGGCCAAGGTATAGAATTTGACTATTGTTCGGTTCATGCTTCTAAAAGCTTACAAATTAATGGTATTAAATCCATTTTGATAAACTCTAATCCTGAAACTGTTTCAACAGATTTTGATACATCTTCTAGGCTTTATTTTGAACCACTTGATACAGAAAGTGTTATGGATATTATTGAAAATGAGTCAATTAAGGGAGAACTAGTAGATTCCTTAGTTCAATTTGGGGGGCAAACTGCTATAAATATGTCTCAAGACTTAGGTATGTATAAATTTCCCATTAAAGGGTCGTCAGCTGAAGTAATTAATTTGGCTTCTGAAAGAGGTAGCTTTGAAAAAATATGTAAAAAAGCTGGAGTTTTGCAACCTGAAGGCTCAGCTACGGTGGATTTGGATGAGGCAATAAAGATAGCAAATAAAGTAAGTTATCCAGTTATGGTTAGGCCATCATATGTTCTTGGCGGTAGAGCAATGGAAATAGTATACAAAGAAAAAGATTTAATAAGATATTTCAAAAGAGCTCAAAATTTTGTACCTGGTCAAACTATTTTAGTTGACCATTATATTGACGGTATTGAAATAGAGGTCGATGCCATTTGTGATGAAGAAAATATATTAATCCCAGGTATAATGCAACATGTTGAAAGAGCAGGAATACATTCAGGTGATAGTACAGCCGTTTATCCAGCTTACGACTTATCAGAAAAAGAGAAAAAAAATCTTGTTGATGCTACCAAGAAGCTAGGAACATCATTAGGCATTAAAGGTTTAATGAATATACAATTTATTGTGAAAAGACAAAAAAAATCTTTTTTTGATTCCTCAAATAAAAAACATACAGAAGAATCTATTCTTTACGTAATTGAGGTAAATCCTAGATCGAGTAGAACAATCCCATTTATTTCTAAGGTAACTGATGTTCCTATGATTGATTTAGCTATTAAGGTTATTTATGGAGAAAAATTAAATAATCTAGGATTTTCATATGGTTTAGCTAAAGAAAAAAACCTTTATGCTGTGAAATCTCCGGTCTTTTCTATGTCTAAGCTATCTGGGGTAGATACATATTTGGGACCAGAAATGAAATCAACGGGTGAAGTAATGGGAATAGATAAAAATCTTCCAAATGCTATGAAAAAAGCTATGATTGCATCAGGCTTAGAAGTTGATTCTGATACAAATTTTTTATTATCTATAGCTGATAGAGATAAAAAAGATTCGATTGATTTTATTAAGAAGTTAAATAAAAATGGAAATAAAATCTATGCAACTGAAGGGACATATAACTTTATAAAATCAATGGGCTTTAAGGTTGAAAAAGTCAATAAAATTTTGAATCAATCTCCTACAGTAATAGATTTGATTAGTAATGGAAATGTTGGAGCTGTTCTAAACACAGTGACAGGAGAGAGATCATCTATTCAGGATGGGTATCATATTAGGAGAAAGGCTACTGAATTATCGATTCCTTGCTACACTTCTATTGATACAGCTTACGCAACATTAATGGATACACAAAATAAATCCATTAATGTTAATACTGTAGAAGATTATATAAGTTGATTATTAGTCTAAGCTTTTACTGCCCTTACTGAAAGCCAATTTCGAGGGACAGTAATTAGGTTCATTTCATTGAAAATTTCTTTTAAAGCTTTTTGTAGGGTGGCTTTACCGAACTCAAGGGGAATACCAGGAAGAACTCCTTCTATCCAGTCTTTAAATTCACTTATATAGTGAAATCCGTCAATTGGAACCTGATATGATTTGGCAGTCATATGTTCAACTGTGTAACCAGTTTTTTCTAATAAATTTTTATAATCATTTGGAGTAAGGTGTTCTCTAGATGATACTTTTGCTGTTTTATCTGGCTTAAGATCATAGTCTTTTTTCAATAACCTGAAAGATCTAAACATCCATTTTTTATAAAATTCTAAAGACTCGTCAGGGTGGGACCCATCATAGAAAGAAGAATTAAATGCTAAAACTCCTTTTTGGTTAAGCTTATTTCTAATTTCAGTAAGTAATTTCTCTTTATCCGGTACATAATGAATTGAGTTACAATAAATCATTGCATCTGCTTTATATTTAACTGCTTCAGTAAGGTTTTGTACTTCAGAATGTATGAATTTTACTATAGGGTTGTTCTCGACTTCGTTAGTAGCGGTTTTTAATGCGCTTTTAGAACTGTCTACTGCATATATAACTGAATCTTTTGCTGATTGTAATTTTTTTAAAATCAATTTTGTGATGTTGCCAGTACCGCATCCTAAATCGACAATAGATTTTTTATCGTAAATGTTTGCAATTTCAATAAATTCAGAATTTATTGAGCTATAAAATGGTAGATTTGCAAATGCATTGAATGCATATTGTTCACTTTCAGTTTGATTAGCCATGATCTAAAATTTCTTTAAACTTGTTATTATTTTTATATTTATATAAATATTTTAACTTAGAATAACAGTATATCGAATAGTTTTATATATATAAAAATGATTAATAATTTATTTACTAAATTACTTTACACATCTGTTCTGTTTTTATTTTTACTTTTTACAATTGCCTGCAATGATGATGACTCAAAAATCATCATGGTCGCAGCATCATTAAATGAAATTATTAGTGAAGAATATATGAAAACAGAAGACAAAGATGAATTTTTTATAAATTATGGGGGATCACTTAGTTTGGCTCGTAGAATTGAAAGTAATCAAAAAAAAATTGGGGCAGTGATTTTTGCTTCTAATTATTCAATTGAAATACTGATAAATAAAAAAATCATAGACGAAAACAATGTAAAATCACTAGCTAAAAACTCATTGGTATTAGCCACTAATAATAAACATAAGACTTATCAA
>Ga0315316_10000008_pt1 | contig 86372 bp, 78 predicted proteins | sample M160m3416metaG_FD_203702 | JGI IMG/M metagenome (GOLD analysis project Ga0315316, IMG submission 203702) | Ammonia-oxidizing marine archaeal communities from Monterey Bay, California, United States - M1 60m 3416 | ecosystem: Environmental > Aquatic > Marine > Intertidal zone | place: USA... | reverse complement strand
TCTAGTTCTTTCAGTGCTCTTAAACTTCGTACTTACGAATTATATGGACTAGGATTAGGATATAGTGATTGTTGGAAAAACTATAATGAAATTGATCAATCTATTTATCATTATAATATGAAAAACGATTTTGGTCCAATCGCATCAAAAAGACAAATTTTCTTAGATAATCCAAAAATTATTCCTCGTAAAGATGATAGTATTCCAAAATATATTAGTGCAATTCATACTTATGAAACTATCCCTAAATTTTCATTGAAGAAAGAAAAGTATGATTTTTACAGAGAGATTGTTTCTAGTAGTAATAAACAGCAAGGAAAAACGGTTTTAAAAAATTTCACCAAATTTATTGAAAGTATTGAAGATGATAGACAAATTGGAAGTGGTGGTTTTCCAAAAAGAGTTAATGCGACAGTTAATAATCCAAAAAGTTCTCGTGCGAAACTTGTTTATGATTTTATTTTTGAATTTAAAAATCCAAAAACTCAAGAAAAGTTTAGTGCTCCTTTAATTATTGATGATACTCCTGGTGCTGAAAATTTAGTAGAATCTTATATCACTAAAAATACAGATATCAAATTTTATGAAAAATTAAATAAAGCAATAATTTCTAAAAATTTAAGATCTCTTGATCGAAATACAATATGGAGATATGGTCTTATTAATGCGACACTTGTAAATCCATTATTTGCTGGTATTTTTAATTCCGCTGGTATTTTATCTGCTTTTAATAGAATTCTTTGGGGAATAGAAGATGATCCTAATATTAAATCTGCTGAATTTGCATATTTTTACAAAACTATCAAATCTGATATGCATACATACAATAAGAGAAGAACAAGAATGTCTCAATTATTTAAATTATTTTTTGAATATATAAAAAAACAAAATATTGATGGTGTTTCTCTAGGACAACATGTTCATTTAAATGAAGATGGTTTTGCGTTTGAATTGATTGAATCTAATTTAGATAGTTATTCTAAAAAATGTACTGGTGTATATGAAAATAAAGTTTTTGCTAAATTTTTTGATACTAAACGAAATAAGAAAAAATATTCAACAGAATTATCTAGTGTTATGCAAGATACAAGTCAAATTAGACCAAAATTTCAGATAAATGAACAAGGTAAAAAAGATAACGTAGCACTAGAAAAAAAGACAATGCGTTTAGCGGTTTGGTTAATTTTTAAACTAATTAAATTTTGCTCTAAGAGAAGTGGGGAAGGTACATTAAAAACTAACGAAATGAAATATGATATGTTAATTGAATTATTAGCATATTCTGGTGATATATCTGGTATTCTCAAAACACAACTAACAAAAGATCAGGAAGAAAAAGACAGAAAAGAAAAAGAAGAAGCAGAAGAAGAAGAAAGAAAAGCAAAAGAAGCAGAAGAATTACATGCAAAAAAAGCAAAAAAAGCAGCAGAAGAAAAAAGAAGAAAAAAGAAAGAGTTAAAACAAGAATTGATAAAATTTGCAACTTATACGTCCAAAAATAAAAAGACTAAGGGAAAAAAATTGATAAATGATGTTGCTATAGCTGAGCAAGGGGACAACTTTGACTCTCTAATAATAAAAGCACAAACAGACTCTTTTAAAGTGAAAGATTTAACAGATACTCACCTATTTACTGAATCCGGAAGGAAAAAGTTAATAAAAATATGGAAAGAAATAAAAAATCTTCAGAAAAATCTTCAGACAGGGGGTAATAAATTTACTGTAATAGAAGAAGCATGGAATAAATTACCAGAAAATTTTAAACCTGGATTATTAAACAAAGTTGATATTATATGGAAGGAAGAATTGACAAAAACATTTGGATCGTTATGGGAGAATAAAGTGAGTATTCATCGGAAGATTAATTCATCTGATTGGAGAAAGTTTAGGAATGGACCAACAAAAATTCCAGTGCCAATAGAATTAAAAAAGGATTTCAAGGAAGCAAGGTATGGTTATTGGGAGATGAATCGGGAACATGAAACTGATTACCAACCATATATGACATATCTCGTAATCCACGACAAATGGGATGTACTTATGAAGGGCACAAAGGGTAGAGAAAACTTATATAAACAAATATTATTTACGAAGATATTTAAACCTAAATCAGCATTTATTAAAAGATTTAGAGATAGAGTTTTCAAGGAAATTAAAAATCTAAAAGATCCCTTTTTTACAAAACCAATTTATAATTTTTATGCTAGAGAAGATTTTAAAAGATATGTTACATTAGCAATGGAATCTTGGTATATTGATCAAAATATATCTGGTATTTTAAAGAAATGTTCAGAAATTTCTGGTATAGATTATAGTACAATTGTTAATGAAACAAAAGGGATAGTTCCATGGCAATATAATAAAGAAAAAATTCCCTCAATATCAGATTATGTTGATTTCACAAGTTCTGCGGATCAAATGAATGAAGAACAAAAACAAGAAAAAATTTCAAAACAAAAAAAAATTTTAGAACAATATGGTGTTCCAAAAAAAGAATTAGATATGTATGATGTTGGTCCAGATAATAAAGTTTCTTTAGTTTCTACATTAGAAGAGATTGAAACCTTCATTGATGCATTAACATCGCCACAAGCAGATCCAAAAGAGATTAATATTGACATAATAGACCATATTCAAAAAATATATAATATGGAGAAGATTTTTCCAATTGATAAATTTCCAGAAACAATAAATAAAATAAATGCTGAAGCATTAGAATTAATACCCAAAGATAAATATGGGAAATTAAAAATTCAGAATGAGGAGCATTTAAAACCATGGCAAAAAAAGAAGATAGATACAGTTATTGGTGTATTAATGGATCCATATGTAAATGGACCAAAAGAAAGTAAAATAAATATTCAAGATTATAAAATGTTTTATATTTTAGCAAATAATTCAACTCAATTGAAATGTTATGATCAATTAAAAACATTTAATATGTTTTCTAAATTTATTCGTAATATAAAGGAATAGACTAATATGAATTAAATTAACAAATAAATATATATATTTAATAAAATGACTTTGGAAAGAATTTTATTAAATAATTTATATTGTAAATTGGTTTATAAAATAAATAATAAACAAATTCTAAAAGAAAATATAAATTATAATGAATGTTATTGCTGTAGGAATAGTAATATAAAACATATAATTTGTAAGGTAGTAAATTCCCCACATTACAATTATGTAAATGGTAATAAGGGAGATTATATAAATTATATGAAAAATGCTGGTGAATATGCTGGTTATGGATTAGAACACGGATTTGATATATTTGATAAATTAATAAAAGAATTTAGTGTAAGTAAAATGGGTACAATAAAGTGTGTTTTAGTAAATAATAAATATATAATAGAGGATGGTGTTCATCGTAGTTCAATTTTATTAAATTTAGAGCATAAATTTTGTTGGGTAGATATAAGAATTTAAATAAAGCGTGTAATTATTAAAAATATAAGTGTGCAAAGAATACCTTTAAATAGAACACCAAGGATAGTTATTTGTCCGGTTTCATAATCTATAACAAATGATAATACTTTACTAAGTAAAGATGTAGTAATAGGAAGGTGTAATAATAAGAATAATACGAGAACAACAATCGTATTTTTAAGATGTGTATAAGTAAATCCAAAAAAAATTTCATCATTATCATTTGTTTTATTTTCAGTAATACCAAATTCAGATAATAATGGTAATTGTTGATTATTCATTGGATTTTGCATCATATTATTCATCATATTGTTCATTGGAAATTGTTGTTGCATATTATTCATAGGCATTTGTTGCATTATATTTTGTTCGGTTTGAATAGGTTGCATATAAGGAATATTTGCTTGAGTAGGTTGAGAACCATAATCTCTTTCAGATTGTTGTTTACTAAGTTCAACTTCATCAAGTACTTGTTGAACTAAATCGCTATTTGCGTCAGGTAAGTCACTAATAGGGGTTGATTTTGACATTATCTATATTTGAATATCATAAATATGTATTTGTTATGAAACGAACTAAATAGTATTTAAATATTATAATGAAAATAAAATATATTTTATTAATATACTGAAAAATAAATGAGTTTAATAGAGAATTTAATAAATTTAATGAAGACTGAGTTTGGTAGTGTAATAATTTCTATAATTTGGGGATTAGGATTAGCAGCATTATTTAGACGAACATGTAAAAATCGTAATTGTATAGTAATAAAAGCACCAGATGTAAAAGAGATAGATGGCAAAATTTATAAATTTGATTCGAGTTGTTTTACATTTAATACTAATCCAGCAAAGTGTATGGCTTAATATTCATCTTCTCCAAGTTCTCCATATTGTTTTAATGCTTCTTTAGAAGCAATTTGTTCAGCTTCTTTTTTGGAAGAAGCAACACCAACTCCAACAATATCTTTAGTGAGAATTACTTTTTCATTAAAATTTTTATCATATTCAACTCTGTTAGCATACATAGTAAAAGTTCTTTTATGAGAAGGTCCGATCATATCTCCAGCGGTATATATAGGTGGTTCCCAACCTCTTTTTTGAAAAAAACGAAGTAATCTATCTTTAAAATTAATATCAATATATAGTAATTTTGCGAAATCAGTAGTATTTTCTAATACAGATATAAGAAATTGCTTTGTAATCATAAATCCAAGATCTTTGTATAAAGCACAGATAAAAGATTCGAAAACATCTTCTAATATTTTATCAGTATTTCTGCCATGTATATTTTCCATATGATTTGATATTAATATATATTCGGATATATTAAGATATTTACATAATTTAGCTAATGATTTTCTATCAACTAATCTTGTTTTTAATTTAGTAAGAAATCCTTCATCTTTATCAGGATATCGGTCATATAGATATTCACATACAATTTGACCGATAACAGAATCACCAAGGAATTCTAATCTTTCATTTGATTTTTTTTGATATTGAACAACATTTTTATTATGATTAATGTTATAATTTGTATTAGATGATAGAAAATTATTTGTATTAACATATGATTTATGTGTTAATGCTCTTTGATATAATGATAAATTATTTATGTCATCATATATATCGTGTTGAACTAATATATTTCTAATAATATGTTTCTTTAAAAGTTTATTTCTAGGATTAACTTGATAGTTCATTGGATGCATATGATATTTATTATTTTTTTTATTACTCATATTTGGTCTAGTTCTATATTTAATAATATATATTATATGTTTTTAATTATAAATAATAATCAATTTTATATTACTTTATACAATATCTCTATCAGTTAGATCAATAACAACATTAGATTCACCAATTGCGGAATTATAATAATTTTGTAACATATGTTTTAATACAGATTCAATCAAATAAGATAGTGCCAATGAACCAAGAAATGATTCGATTAAAAATAGTACAACAATAATAGCAATAAACACAGTAAAACGACATAATCCAATACCAGCATAATTATGAAAATATGTTCTCAATTTAAATTTATGATAGATATATATATCATGAATAATAATAATAATAAATAATGGGCCCATAAATGTTACTAAACCGAGTACATATGCTTCTTGAAAAGGATCAATATCAGGTAATAATCCAAAAGTAGAATATATAAAATCGCCACTTTTATCAACAGAAATATACATATATGTTAATGAAATTACAAACATTTGGATTAATACAAATAATAGGAAACGATTTCTAATCATAAAATGACAAAAATCAGAACAACATAGATGACATTTAGATGTATTATCATAAGTTTGATATTCATATAAACATTGATTACATCTTTTAAAATTAGGAGAATCAATATCTTGTATTCTCCATTCTTGTAAACATCCTCTATGGACATATCTCATAGTACCATTACATCTACAAGGAACAATAATATCTTGTGGATTATCATTATCTAAACAAATTCTACAAATTTTTGCTTCAGAGTCAGACTCTGCTGATGGAGATCTGGTAGGTTCAATTGGTTGATCAATATTATCCATATTAATTTCGGAATTTTCAAATTGTTCATATGAATTTTTTTTTGAGTTAAAGTCAAACATTTTTATAAAAATAATTATCTTTAGTATTTTAAATATATTTTCAAATTTAAAATACTATTTTTATCTACAGATTTTAATTAAAACTAACAGTAATAGTAGATAGATGTTTTGTTACTTTTTTTGTAGCAGATACACATAATTGTCTTCGTTTTCTGTTATTTCGCCCCCCAGTTGTTTCTTTATTTTTAACTTTATCAGTTTGTGATTTTAATCTATTTTTTCTAGTAACAGTATTCATATCTTTTTCAATTTTCTCATAATGTTTCTGAATATATTCTAATATATCATTTTTGATAACCCATCTAAAAAAATTTAATTGTCCAACAGTAGTAACTAAAGTACCGTTTTCTTTTTTTTTATTATCATATTCAAATTCAATTCGTTCATCACGTCTAAAAGGATCAAATTGTTTTTTTGAAAAAGATTTGAGTTGTGTTTTATAATTAAGATGGACATCAAATTGTTTTCTAGAACCATCTTTTAATTTAAGATAATATCTTACTGGATATTTTTTACAATAATTTGTAACAAACCAATCTATTAATCGTAATGAAATAGGAGATTTACCATTCGTAATTGGTAAAATAACTTTAATATTAGCCTTTTTTGAAAAAAATTCTATTAATGAATTCATTAATAAATCCTGTTTACAATTACGTTTAGTGATACGCTTAGGTTTAGAAGATTGTTCTTTAGATGTTTTATTTTTATTTATATTAGGTTTACAAGGGGATGATTTTTTCTTATTATTAACAGTCTTCTGATTTTTTTTTTTGTTAGGTTTTTTATTAGTTGTTTTAATTGTAGACGCTTTTGTTCGAGGCATTGTTAATTTATGTAATATTTTAGCACCAAAATTTTAAGTATATTTAACCGCACTTAAAATATGAGATCTCTAATTAAACGAATGATAAAATAAAATAAATTTTAATTTAATAAAAATACAAAAAAGAAGATTATATAGGTCTTATAAAAAATTTAATAATAATCATAATATTATTATAGTCTATGATTATATTATGACTTTACATTATAATAAATTATAAAATAAATAAAGTAAGACCATAATAGATATAAGAAATTACAGATTCTATTATTTATAACCGCGTTAGAACACTCTTAATTTAATATAAAACTATAATATAAAACAATGCCAGCCGCAAAAACTAAAGTATCTAAAAAAACTAGTCGTAAGACTAAAGCACCAAAAACCCCAAAATCTGCATCTAAATCTGCATCTAAAACTAAAACTTCTAAAGGTAAAGGTAAAGGAAAAAAATCTAGTAAAGTATCCAAAAAAGTTGAAACCCCAGTAGTTGAAACTCCAGCAGTTGAAACTCCAGCAGTTGAAACCCCAGCAGTTGAAACCCCAGCAGTTGAAACCCCAGCAGTTGAAAAATCATCTATTGAAGAAGCAGTAGTAAAAGCAGTAGTAAAAGCAGTTGCCAAAGAACTTATTGAAGATGAAGATGTAAAAATTGATCTTGAATTTAACAGCACCATTAGTTCCATGAAAACTCTTGTCGCAGATACCAGAGGTGTCCTCAGTTCTTTCAAAACTCTTCACAAAAGAGTAAACAAAAGACTTAAAGCATTAAACAAAAAACCAAAAGGTGGAAAACGTAGAGGTGGAAACCAAAAAGCAAATCCATCTGGATTTAATAAACCAACAAAAATTACCTCTGATCTTGCTAAATTCCTAGGTGTTGAAGAAGGAACTTGTCTTCCAAGAACTGATGTCACCCGTAGAATTAATGCTTACATCAAAGAACATAGTCTTCAAGGTATGGAAGTTGAAGGAAAATCTGGATTAAAGAAAATGGATAACAGATATATCAACACCACTCTTCCAAAATCCGATAAACGTTCCAAATGGGCTACTCAATTAAGAAAACTTCTTAAACCAAAAGAAAATCTTTCTTACTTCAATCTCCAAACTTATCTTTCCCCACACTTCATCAAAGAACCAAAAAAAGTTTAAATACCTAAATGTTAAATAATTAAATAATAAATTTACAAGTACATAAAATTATTTTCATATTAAGAATAATTTTATAGTATTATAAAAATAATGAAATTTGCACTTATTACTGGTATAAATGGTCAAGATGGAAGTTATTTATCGGAACTTCTACTTGAAAAAAATTACGAAGTGTATGGAATAATAAGGCGTTCGTCTAATTTCAATACGAATAGAATAGATCATATTTTTAATAGATTAAATTTATTTTACGGTGATGTAACAGATCCCTGTAATTTAGTATCTATTTTGAATAAAATAAAAATAAATATGGCAAATGATTCAATTTTAGAGATATATCATTTAGCAGCTCAATCACATGTAAAAGTATCATTTGAATTACCAGGTTATTCAACACAAGTTAATGCTTTAGGAACTCTTTATTTGTTAGATGGAATTATTGCAAGTAATATGAAAGATAAAGTAAGAGTTTATAATGCAGCAACATCAGAATTATATGGTAAGGTAAATGAAATGCCTCAAACAGAGAAAACAGAATTTTATCCACGTTCTCCATATGGTGTAGCGAAATTATATGCTTTTTGGATTATGAAAAATTATAGAGAATCATATAATATGTTTAATTGTTCTGGTATTTTGTTTAATCATGAATCTCCAAGAAGAGGTGGTACTTTTGTTACTAGAAAAATCACTAGAGGTATTAATCAAATTTTAAAAAATAAGATTGAATATATAGAATTAGGTAATTTAAACGCAAAAAGAGATTGGTTTCATGCGAAAGATGCTGTAAAAGCAATGTGGTTAATTTTACAACAAGATATACCAGATGATTATGTAATTGGTTCAGGAGAATGTCATTCAGTAAGAGAATTTGCTGAAGAAGCTTTTAAAATTATAGATATAAATATAAAATGGAGAGGTACGGGTTTAAATGAAGTAGGATATAATGAAAAAGATGGTAAAATTTTAATTAAAGTAAATCCTAAATATTATAGACCAGCGGAAGTAGATATTTTATTAAGTGATCCAAGCAAAGCAATCAGAGAATTAAATTGGCAAAGAGAATATTCATTCCGTGATTTAGTAAAAGAAATGATGGAGTTTGATTGTAATTTAAATTAATTTAATAAAAGTTAAAATCTTTGTTTAAATTAATAGTAAATGAGTTCTTGTTTAAATATTATACAAATAATAATATTAACTATTTTAATTTTAATGTTACTTAACAAACAAAAAGAAAAATTAACATTTTATATTGAGCCATTTCCAGGAACAGAAGCATTATTAAATAAAAAGGCTGAAATTACAAAAACAGAAAGCAATGAAATTAAACAACAAAAATTAAAATGGTGTAAATCTTCTAAAGAAAATATTAATGATCGTCTTAAATCATTATTTAACAGTATGGATATTCGTTTTACAAATAATCCTAAGAAATGTAATTTTTATATACCATATTGGTATTCAGATGATGAATTAACAGAATTTGTTAATAAAAATTATCGTCCAAATATGATCCTAAATGTTATTCCTGGTGTTGATTATTTAAATCGTAAACATAAATTATGGATGGCATTGGTTAAATGGACTGGGAGAAAAAAAGCAAGTCAAATTATGCCTCCAAGTTATGCTCTTTATGATAATGAGTGGAAATATTTTGAAAAAGATTTTAAAAAAGGACAATATTATTTATTAAAAACAGAAGAAGAAAATGCACAAGGTATTTTTGTATATAATGATATGAATAAAATTAAAGAAAAAGTTATGGATAAAAAGTTAAAATATCCAGTTACTGTAATACAAAGATTTATCGAACCTTTATTAATTAAGGGCAGAACATTTAAACTTCGTTTATTTTTATTTGTAAAATGTAAAGGGGGCAAAAAAGAATTATATATACATAAACAAGGTGGTGTTTTTTATGCTAAAGAAAAATTTAATCCTAGAAAATTAACTTATGAAAATGTTGTTGCTAATGCTTATTGGTTTAATGGAACTCCAATTAATGAAGTTAAAGAATTTTTAAAAAATCATCCAAGAAATTTAGTTCAATTGAAAAAATATTTTCAAAATACAAATGTTGATGGAGAGAAATTATTTTCTAAAATTAATAAATTATTAAAAGTTGTTGCAACTGGTTTAAAAGATAAAATATGTACAATATCTAAATTAAAAAAAAATGTTAAAGTTGGATTATTTGGTATTGATATTATTGTTGATAAAAATTTCAAACCATGGTTAATTGAAATGAATGTTTCACCATCATCAACTGCTTTTGACCAACTTGGGGAAAAACAAAAACAACAAGTCTGGGTTGATACTATGAAAATTACATTACTAAAAAATCCTAAAGATCATCAATTTGATTTATTATAAATTCCAGTCCCTGATATTATTAACTTGACTAAATTGACTAAATTTTAGTGGTTCAGACCCACTATCGTTGTAAAGTAAATTTTTTTTTTTGTTTTGTTTTGGTGACTAAAAGATAGAGTGAAATGTTTATTTCAACCATCCGCTAATCTCGGTATGGTGCAAAGATTGGTGATTCTCACCACCAATTTCACTCATCTGCTGGCGGAAAGTATCTTCCGCAGCATCTGCTTGAGGTGAATGGTACCATTCACCTTCCCGGATTTTTCTCAAAGAGACGTCGTATGTCAACACAAGAATTTCTTGTGCGACATCGCCGTCGAAAATGTTTGCAAGTACGTCATACGTATTGCGCGCGCGAATTGTCGTGGGAGCGTTCATCTTGGATCTTTGAGGATTATGTATAAATAGTATTATTATCGATTTTAAATTTTATTTTTTATTTTTTATTTAAATATCATTATCAGATACATCTCCAAATAAATCATAGAATTTACATACTGTATTAAATGAATTATTATCGATATATTTTTCATAATATTCTTCTAATTCATAATCTGTAATTTGTTCATTAATTTCATCTTTTATAATATCTTCAATCATTCTTTTACAAGAATTAACAATATCTCTAATTACATAACCTAATTTGCTATTATCAACTTTTAGTTTTGTATCTGTTAATTCCTTATAATTTTTGATATCTTTTTTAAAATCTTTAAATGAGTTTAAAAAAGGATCATATATATAATAAAATTTCATTTCTTTTATTTTTTTATTACTAATATCATCTTGAATTTCAGTTCTCCATAATTTTTCAAGAACTCCTTCCAAATGAAGTCCATACATTTTAATAAAATAAAACATTTTCAATTTATTAACAGATAATATATTCAATTTTAAACTTAATTACTGAATTATATTACTTTGAATGTATCATACATAATTGCATTAAATAATAATTTAATTCTGTCACCACCAATAAATATACCTAAAGTAATACCCCAAGAAGCAAGACTCCATGAGATAGTTGATAAGTTAGTATCAAATAAATCAAATTTATCGAATAATTCTTTAAGAATCTTTGCCCATATATGTTTAAATAACATAGTTGCCCAAAGTAAGAAAAAAAGTTCGAGAAAACATTTCCAAATAGTAACATTTTCATATCCAGTTACCTCATCTTTATCATTTTCATTATCTTTCTTTTCTATTGGATTTGAATCAATCAACTCAGCAAATTTATCAAAACCTTTTCCGATTAATTTACTTATAAAATATGTAGTAAAATAAGTAATATAACATTTAATAGAAGAATCTAACCAAAAAGCAGGACTCGAATAATATTTAGTAAATAATTCTATAGAAGATATATCCTCGATTTGCTCTTCCATTTCTTCAGTGATTAATTTTGAAAGTTTATTAATTTTACGATTTAAATAACTAGTTTTAGTTTTTAAAGTTTTATTTTGTTCATCTAATTTTTTGTTTAAATTTTTATTAGAAATTGTTTTAACCATTGTGTAATAATACTAACTAAGAAATAAAAAATGTGTTTATCGTGTTATGAAAACTTAAGTTTAACTAAATTAATTGATCAATTAAAACCTTTGAAAGATATTGATCATACATATGATTTTGGTATATGGAATTCAACATCATTAAGTTTTGTGTTGATAATGTTAAAAGATAAAAGATTAGAACATTATCATTATATTTTGAAAAATATTTATAATGTAATTTCAAATGATAAAACAAAACATTTAAACGCAATAAGTAATAATTCAATACTTCCAAATTTTATTGATGAAGAAACAGGACAAGAAATTAATAGAGTTAATTTATTATTTAATTTAATAGAGGAAGAGGTAAATAAATCTAAATAAGTGAAATCGCAGACCAATCTAATTTATTAAAATTTTTTTTCTTTGCTATTTTAAATTTTTCATCTAAAATATCTAATACAGGCATTTCTATTTTTGTCTCTTTAGAGGCCTCTTTAGTTAATGTCATATCTTTATGACCTAAATCTAAAGCAAAATGTGCATTTTCATAAGGTTTATGATCGTGATTTGATACTCTATGACCATAACCTTTATAAATTAAGCAGTTAAATATTGAGTCAGATAACATTTTATGTACCTCATTTCTATCAATATCATAAGATTCTGCTAAATTAAATGCCTCACTCATTGATTCAATTGCTGAACATATTAGAAAATTTCCACATAATTTAACAACATTTGCTTTTTCTGGTTCTTTTCCAAAATAAATAACTTTTGTGGAAGTTTTTTCTAGAATTGGTTTAATTAAAGATACTATATCGATATTACCAGCAATTGGAATATATGCTTCTTTTTTTGCTAATCCATCTGGTCTAGCGAATATTGGAGCAGAAATAAAATGACAAGAATATTCTTTATGTATTTTTGCTAAAGATTTTGCTAATTTAGGAGATATTGTTGATAAACTGATATGTATAGAATCAGGTTTTAATAAATTTGCCAAAGGTGGTGTCTTATTTTTAGATTCATTAATAAAAATATTTTCAACAATAGTATCATTTGGTAATGATGAAAATATAATACTTGTTTCTTTAGTAAAATCAAGCAAATTTGTTGTAGTTTTTATTTTTACATCTTGTGTAGTATATGGATCGTAGCCAAATAACGAATAATCTATATTGTGAAGTAAATTATTACATATAGTATTACCCATTTTACCTAATCCAATAAAATTTAATTTTAGTTTCCCAGTTTTTGTTAAATATTTAGTATAATTATTCATTGTTTAATGATTATTATTAGTAAATGTTTAATTAACAATAATTTATTAAATAGAATAAAAATAAGATGATTTGTGGTTTTAAAAACGGAAAAAAAATAATAAAATTATTAAAGAAAGAGAAAATTATTGAAATAATTTCTCCAGTTAATAATCAGAAAATTTCTGAATTTATGAAATGTGATGAGAAAGATGTAAATAATTTAGTTGAACAAAGTTATAAATCTTATAAATCAAGTAATTGGAAAAATGATATTAGATTTAGATCAACAATTTTACGAAATATTGCGAATGTTTTAAGAAAACATTTAGATAGATTAGCAATAATGGAAACAGAACAAATTGGAAGACCTCTACGAGAAATGAGGTTACAATTATCCAGATTGCCAGAATGGTTTGAATATTATAGTTCTTTAATAAGAGTACATGAAGATAGTATTAAACCTTTTAATGGAAATTATTTAAATTATGTTAAAAGAGTTCCTCTTGGTGTAGTATGTCAAATAACACCTTGGAATCATCCTTTATTAATAACAATAAAAAAATTAGCACCTGCTTTAGCGGCAGGTAATTCAGTAATAGTAAAACCGTCCGAATTAGCACCAAATTCAATCATAGAATTAGCAGAAATATGTAAAGAAGCAGGATTACCAGATAATATTTTCAATATAGTTTTAGGTGATGGAGAAACAGGTAGTTATTTAATAAAAAATTCGTTAATATCAAAGATTGATTTTACAGGTGGTCCTCAAACAGGAAGAATAATAGGAAAAGTTGCTGGTAATAATTTATGTGGATATGTAGCAGAATTGGGTGGTAAATCTCCAATGATAATTTTTAATGATGTTAATTTAGAGCATGTTATAAATGGAACATTATTTGGAGCATTTATTGCTTCAGGTCAAACTTGTATTGCTGGAACTCGTATTTTAGTTGAAGAAAGTATTTTCAATGAATTTATCAAAAAATTTGTATCAAAGACAAAAGATTTAATTTTAGGAGATCCATTTGATGAAAAAACTCATTTAGGTCCAGTAATAACTTCAAAACAATTAGATAATATTCATCAAATAGTAATAAAATCTTTAAAAGAGGGTGGAAAGTTATTATGTGGTGGTAAAAAATATGAAAAATTAAAAGAGGGTAATTATTATGAACCGACAGTAATTATAGGTAATCATGAAAATATTATATTTCATGAAGAATTATTTGGTCCAGTAGTTGCTATTTGTTCTTTTAAAACAAAAGAAGATGCAATAAGATTAGCAAATAGTACAAAATATGGTTTAGGATGTTCTATTTGGACGAATAATTTATCTCAAGCACATACAGTAGCACAAAAAATTGATTCTGGAATAATTTGGATAAATGATCATCATAAAAATGATCCTTCTTCTCCTTGGGGTGGCTTAACAAAAGAAAGTGGTATTGGTAGAGAAAATGGGATCGACGCATATCATGAATATACACAAACAAAAAGTATTGTTGTAAATTGTGATGAATATAAATCAGATTGGTTTGGTGATATAACAACAAGATACAGTTAATTATAGTATTGTGCGTATATAAAAATAAAATTATTAAAATATATATAATATAAAGTTATAAATGGCAAGTGAAGAACATAGAGTAGTAGATATCACAACAATCGAAGAATTAGAAAAAATTGCTAAAAAATTTCCATCTAATTTAATTATTATTGATTTTTCAGCAACTTGGTGTGGTCCTTGTAAAGGAATTAAACCGATTTATGAAGCATTATCTAAAGAGTATACAAATTGTATATTTTTAAAAGTAGATGTAGATGAAGGTGAAGAACTGATGGAATTTTTTGGTCCACGTTCCTTACCAACATTTATTTTAATGAAAGATGGAAAAGCATTTCACAAATGGTCAGGAACTCAAACTGATATTAAATCAAAATTAGATGAATTTATTAATTTTGATGTATCTTCTTTAAATGAAAATAAAGAAGAAGAAAATAAAGAAGAATAAATTTCTAGTTAGTATAAATAATATATTGTATAGAAATTTACATTAAAGATTCAATTGCTGCTCTAATAGTAGTATAATTAATTTTTTTAAGAGTATTTGGATTTTTTGCGTTATATTTATCCATTTTTTTAAGGAATTTATTTCCAGAACTAAGATAACGATCTAAATCAGTTTGGGTTTCAATACCAAATGCGGAAGATAAATAAGAAAGTGCTTCTGCTGTATTAGTTTTAATAACAGATTTAATAGTTTTTTTTAATTCAGCATTACCTGATTTAAGTTTTCTTTGTCTAGTACCAGATTTTTTTCCTTGTTTTTTTTTATAACAACATTTAACTCCAGAACTAGTTTCTCCAACAAATTTAAATTCACCATTTTTAGTACATTTACCTTGAGATGGTACTCTAGTGTTTGGAATACAGTCACCAGCTCTAGTTTTTCTAACGCGTGGGCCAGAACGATTACTTTTTTTATATGCTTTATCTAAATCTGCTTCGTATTGTTTAGGATTGCTTAAATATTTACATAATTGTGCTTTATTTAAATAAGATTTATTACCAAAACGGGAACCTTGTTTTCCAGATCTTTCAGGTCTTCTTTGAGGGTCATAATGTAATTTTTTATATAATGCTGTTTGTCTTAATTGTTTGAGTGTCATTTTTTTACAAATGTCTTCATCAATTCTAGTAATATTAGTATTATTTTTATATTGTAAGAAAATTTTATCATCAACTGGTTTTCTTCCACGTTTTGAACCACCAACAATATGTTTATCAATAATTTGTAAATATTTTTTAGATTCAAGTTCAGATGGATTACTATTGTATGCCATATTCAATATATAAATATATTAGATATTAATTTTATTCATATTGTTTATTTTTTTCTTCTGCCATTAATTTAAACTTCTTTTTTTCTTCTTGTGATAATTTTTTCCATATTGTTCCTACAATTTTACTAATCTCTCCAAAACTTTTTTCAGGATTTTCTTTCTTAATTATTTTTCTATGTGTTGAACTAAAAATTGTATAAGCATTCTTTTTATATTTTTTATTATTATATGGAATTGATTTAACTAAATCTAAAAGTTCAATATCATGTTTTTGAGAAATATCTTTTAAAATTATATCAAATAAAATATTATGAAATATTTGAATTAATTTATCAAATTGTTTTTCAAATAATATATTTTTTTGTTCTATTATATTATTCTCATTTTTAGTTTCTTGTAAAATTTCATCAGAAATATTATCATTTATATCACGAATTTCTTTATTTAAAATTAATGCTTCTTCACGATATTTATTTTTTTCTTCTTTACTTAAATCATTCCATTGTTTACCAATAATTTTACTAATTTCCCCAAATGTTTTATTTGGATTGTCTTTTTTTACTTGGCTTCTAAATTTCGAACTAAATACAGTATATGCATTTTTTCTCTTATTTTTTTTCTTTTTATTTTTAGGTAATTGAATATTTTTATTATTTAGTGTAAAATAAGAAGATAAAATTGTATCAAATTGTTTAGATTCTCTTACAATTTTACGCAAAATTTTAGAAGAAATATCAGTTCTTTTAATATTTGTTTGTGTCATAATTGATTAATATTATTTAATTATTTCAATTTTATAAATTAAATAATTTATTCCATCGGTCTAATAAAATGATGGTAAAATACAGATTTATTTGATTTCAATCTAATAACAAGTTCATTTAATAAACCATCATCTGGAACATCGTAAGAACCTAAATTTCCATCACCAATTTGAACTGATAATAATTTATTAACAATTTTAAGTCTAATACAAAAGAATTTATTTACTTCAAACGCAAATGGAAGACTAATCTTACTTTCAAAACATTCAATTGAAAATGTATTAAATTGATGTTCGTATTTAATTGTAATAACATTTTTTCCTGATGCTTTAAAACAAATTTCTAGATCAGATTCATCACGATAAATTCCATTACATTTATATACATGTGCAAAAATTGGACCTTTTTCTCTAAGTACTGATTTCATTAATAATTTTTTCTCAATTTCTTGAAAATCTTCTAATGTTTTTGGTTCTTCAATTATAGTATGACGACTCCAAACACCCCTAGTTGGTTTTTTCTTCTTCTTCTTTGCTGCTTGTACTTCAAGATATTTTTCTTTAAATTTTTTCAAAAATTCTCGTTCTTCTTTTAAATTCTCTAATTCTAAAGCTTGTTTTCTAATTATATCTTTTAAATCGATAATTTTTGTTTTATGTATATGAACTTGTTGTTTTAATCCAGAAATCATTTCATCTTGTTGTTTGAGTAGTTGATTATTTTCTAATAATTTTGTCTCAAGATGAGCATTATATTTTACTTTATTTAATAATAAACTTTCCTCTTTTTTTGAATTTTTCCATTCACTTTCTGTAGCATCTACAGCAGCAATTACTTTTGCTTTTTCATCTAATTCAATTCTTGTTTTTTGTTCATTAAATTCTTTTTGCTTACATTCTTCGTATAAGTTTTTCATTTCAAATATGCGTTTTCCATTTTCATCTGTTTCTTTATTTTTTTTATTTTCACTTTGAATTCTATGTGTTTCTATTTGACTTATTAAATGTGATGGTAAATTATTAATTGAATTAGTACCAATACTTCTTAATTTTTTTTGTTCATTCCTGATTCTTGTTCTATGACTTCTTTCAGCATCCCTTTTTAATTTTGCGAGTTCGGCACTATTTGCATATTTATCAATTTTTATTTGATGATCTTGTAATTCTTTAATTATATTATCTTTATATTGAGTAATAATTTGTTCAATATATATTGTATGTTCATTATCAATGATTTTTAATTTTTTCTTCAAATTTGAGTTAAATTCCTGTATTTTAGTTTCCATCAAAGTTTCATATTTTTTTTTAATTTTGAATTTAGCAGCATCAACTAATGTTGGAATATGTTGTAATTTAGTTTTAATTCTTTTTGCTCTTTCAACATTCCATTGATTTTGTACTCTTTCTGTAAATACTTCATGAATATCAAAAACTTCAGTAGAAAGTTCTCTACCTGTATGGCCAATAATTTTATCTTTATCTCTTTTTATAGTATCTTCTATAATAGTATAAATTTTATCTTCACGAAGTCTATTCCAATCTTCATTAAATAACTCAATTTCAGTTCTTTGTTTTTGTGTAAAATTGTTAGTTATTTGATCAATAGTTTTTTTTAAAATATCTTGTCTTTGTATTTCGATTGATCTAAAAACTCTTTCATATTCATCTTGATTTTGTTTTTTTAATTGTATTTTTATTTTTTCTTCTTCTGCTTTATATTGAGATAATACTTGTTGTTTCTCTTTACGTCTTGTTTGTGTCCATGTTCTTAGTTGTGTTTTATGATTTCTTATAATATCTCTACAAGCACGATCGTATTCACTTTTTCTTTCATAAGTACTGATTGATATAGCACTTAATAATTCTGCGTCCGATTTTTTAAGAAATCCATTAGATGTTTCTTGATCAAATAATCTTATTGATCTATCAAATTCATCAGAATGATTTTTTATAGCACTTTCTAATGAATTTTTAAATTCACCAATTAATGTTTGATTTTCATATTGCCATTCTTTTCTTAATCGTTTAGTTTCATCATCAATTTTTTTATTCTGTCTTTTTCCAATATCTTTTTTTATTTCATAAATTTTATCATTATATTCTCTTTCAACAAGTTGTTCTGCCTTTTTTCTAAAAAAACTTAATACTTTTTCGTCAACTGTCATATGTCTTATAAATCATAAAAGAGAAAAATTTCTTCTGATCTAAACACCAAATTTTTTTTTCCATTTTGTTATTAAAAGAGGAAGTGCTTGATTATTTGTATTATTAAAATGACTTTGTGGATGAATTCTATGTAAAGTTAATACTTCTGGTATATTATAAAAAGTTTTTTTTTCAAATACTAGTCTAAACCACATATCATAATCTTCTATAAATTCATTATTCCATATAGCATCTTTTTTATTAATCATACAAGAAGAATTTATTATTGGATTTACTCTAAATATAAATCTTGTGTCAACTTCACCTAGTGGAATATTAGGTATATCATTTCTTGTTCCAAAATATTTACAAGCAGTTCCAATAACATCATATTTTGATTTTAAAGCAATTTGTTTTTCTAATTTAGTTGGTAACCATTTATCATCAACATCTAATAAACATATAATATTATATGAAGCATCTTCAACCATTTTATTAAGTGTATTCGGTTTTCCCTGTGTATTATATTCTATAACTTTAATTTTGTAATTTTCATGAAGTTTTGCTTGAAAATATACATCAGAACTTTTAGGATGACCATTTATTCCTATTATTACTTCCCAATTTTGATAAGTTTGATTACGAATACTTATAATTGCTTCATTTAAAAATTCAACACCATTGTAAAGTGGAATTAATATTGATACGTACATTATTATTATTATTATTATTAATAATGATGTATATATTTATATAAATTTTGATTAATTTAATTGTATTAATTCGTCTAATGGATTTTCATCAATCCAAATTAATCTATTATTATCATCAAAATCACTTGGTCTAATTATAGACCAATCTGTATCAGATGCTAATATTCCAGCTTCTGTAAAAATACAAGCAACTAGTGCAGAACAAAAAAAACGGTCTTCTTTTCTAGAACCAAAATCCTTTCTTAAATATGCTTCTAACCAATCAATTGGGTGTAAATCATATGGTTTTTCATAAACCATTTTATGTATCTCTTTTAAAATTGGAACTGTTAATTTTTCTCTACCTACTTTAAGTTGTCTTATATAAAAGGTACATCTTCTTTCATTTAAGACTTCCTCTAATGGAGTTATTTGAACTCCAAGTTTAATTTTATCATCTTGAGGATCACGCGTTCCATGCCAAGATGATTCCCATAAATATAAACCTGTCATTTCTGGTTTTATCCAAGTAGGATCTTTTAATATCATGCCAATATGTGAATAAGGTCTTCCAGTAAACCATTCAATTAAAAGACCGAATACACTAATCGGATTCCAAGATAAATGGGAAGATACTAATAATATATCTCCTGTTTTAAGATTTTTAATATCCATAAATTATGATAGTGATATATATTTTTAATAAGAACTTATTTTTTTACAAAGTATTATTAATTTATGTAAAATAATAAGTTGTATATATTTATATATATAATCATATCAATGAGAGTTTATGTTGATGGTATTTTTGACCTTTTTCATGTAGGGCATGTTAAAATGTTTAAATATATTAAAGAAAGATGGGTAGGATGTTCTTTAATCGCCGGAGTAATTAATGATAAAACAGCAGAAGATTATAAAAGATTACCTATAATTAATGAAAATGATAGATGTGAAATGATTATTTCAACAAAATATGTAGATGATATTATTTTTCCAGCCCCATTAATTGTGGATTCAAATTTTTTAGAAGAAAATAATATTGATTTAGTTGTCCATGGTTTTTCTAATCCAGAAGATGCTGAAAAACAAAAAGAATTTTTTTCCTCAATAAAAGATAAATTTGAAGAAATACCATATAATTTTGGTTGTTCTACAACTGATATTATTAAAAATATTAAAGAAAACTATTAAATTATAAAATTAATAAAAATTAAAATTAATTTATATATTTAAAAAGTAAAATATAAATTAATTTAAGAATATTACTTTAAATACATAAATATAAATTAAAATGTCTGATAAACAAGTTGAATTAAGAATTAATGTAAAAGATGAAGAAGATTCGCAAGAGTCTGATCTTCTTTTTGGAGAAAATTCACTATGGACTTCAGATCCAAGAGTTGAAATTAAACGAGATGTAACTGATAATATTGAACCAACAACTCTAAAAAAAGTATTAGAAGAAACTGTTAATAAATGGGGTAATATGCCAGCATATACTTATCAAACTGGTAATGTCCAAGTAACTAAAACTTGGGCCCAATTTTCGCAAGATATTACTAATTTTGCTCGTGCTTTAATTCATCATGATTTAGATGAATATTCTAGTGTTATGATTCAAGGTTTTAATTCTTATGAATGGGCTGTATCTCATTTTGCTACTATAATGGCAGGTGGTATTTCATCTGGTGTTTATACAAGTAATTTACCAGAAATTTGTAATTATATGATAGATGATTGTAATGCTCAAATTATTATTGTAGAAAATCTAAAACAATTGAATAAATATAAAGATATGGTAAATAAATTAGTTCCTAAAATTAAAGCATTTATTATGTGGTCTGAATATGATCAATTAGACGCCCATTGGTCTGAATCCGCGATTCCAGTATATTCTTGGTGGTCTTTTATTAAGAAAGGTCAATCTCCAGATATAGAACAAAAATTAAATGAAAGAATGGATAAATTAACTCCTTGGAGATGTCATTCACTTATTTATACCAGTGGAACAACTGGATATCCTAAAGGTGTTATGATTAGTCATGATAATGTTTGTTGGGTTGCCTCATCTGTTGTTCGTGATTTTGAACTAAGCACTGGTGAAAGAATTGTTAGTTATCTTCCTTTAAGTCATATTGCCGCTCAAGCATTAGATTTTTATCTTCCTATGTTTACAGGTTCTCATGTTACCTTTGCTCGTCCTGATGCTCTTAAAGGTAGTTTAAAAGATACTCTAGTATCCGTTAGACCAACAATTTTCTTTGGTGTACCTCGTGTTTGGGAAAAATTTAATGAAAAAATGGTATCTATTGGTGCTCATAGTGGCTGTTTAAAAAAGGCTATTGGTAAAAAAGCTAAAAAAATAGGAAAACTTGCAACAATTGCTCGTGAAAATAAAACAGAACTTCCTTACTGGTATAATTTAGCTGATTATATTGTTTTTAATAATGTTAAGATTGGATTAGGATTAGATGCTGTAAAAATTTTTATGACAGGTGCTGCTCCAATTTCAGATAAAGTTTTAGATTATTTTGCTAGTTTAGATATTCCTGTAATGAATCTTTATGGTGCTTCAGAATGTTGTGGTCCAGCAACATTTAACTTACCAACTAATTTTAGAATGTATATGAGAAATGTTCCTGGATATTCTCAAAAAAGAATTTCTTGTGGAAAAGCATTTGAAGGTGAACAAGTTATTATTGATTGTCCAAATGAAACACAAAATGGTGAAATAATTATTAAAGGAAGACACGTATTTATGGGATATATTAACAAACGTGAAAAAACTTCTGAAACAATTGATCAAAATGGATTTTATCATACTGGTGATGTTGGTTATATGGATAAAGATGGTTTCTTAACAATCACTGGTCGTATTAAAGAACTTCTTATTACTCGTGGTGGTGAAAATGTTGCTCCAGTTTTAATTGAAAATAATATTAAGAAAGAACTTGGTGATGTTATTTCTGATGTAGTAGTTATTGGAGATAATGAAAAATTCTTAACTTGTTTAATTACTCTTCGTGTTAATATAGTTGATGAAATGCCAACTCAAGAAATAGATGACTTAGTTCAATTTAATTTATTTAAAAAGGAAGGTATTGATGTTAAAATGATTGAAGATGCAATTAATAATAAAAGATTTAACAAATATATCGAGGATGGTATCAAGAAAGCAAATAAAAAAGCAGTTTCTAATGCACAAACAGTCAAAAAATTTGCTATTTTACAAAATAATTTTACTGTTCCTGGAGGAGAATTAACTCCAACTCTTAAAAAGAAACGACCAATTATTAATAGAAAGAACCAAACTGTAATTGATGAACTTTATGGGCGTTAAATAAAAATATAGAGGACTAGAAAATTTATCGATTTAATATAAATTAAAATCGATAAATTCGCAATTTATCCATATTGAGAAATACAATGAATTCACATTCAATGCCTCAAAGTCAGGACCTCTGCCGCTTACCAGAGCAAAGCCAGGCGCTCCGCCCTTTATCTGAGCAAGAACAAGAACTTGATTTTTTTTTGAAAAATCATTTTCACATAAAGAAAGCCATTTGGAACTCTGTTCCAGGTGATATTCGTCCGCGTGGATTTAACAAGGAAGCAAGACATGCCAAAAACTCCATTCTTAATGCCGTTTCGGAATTTATCAAGCCAAAACCAAGAGTATTTCGTTTTAGCGAAACACTTTTTGAAGAACATGCTTTAAATTTTGAAACAGGTGTTTATAAGGATTGGACTTTGGAAGCTTATCATGCTTATCATTGGGAATACACAAAGACTGAATAATACAACTTACTTTATTTACTTTATTTACTCTATTTACTCACACACAGGGTAAATAAAATAAGGGACTGGTAAAAATAATTAAATATCAACTTTACTAATATTAATATTACCGTATTTACGACTTGCTTTAAATTTACTAGCATCAAATTTATTATTATCTTTATTATTATCGTAATTATCTTCATGATATTGCCAAAATTGTCTACTACCACAACGAAATCCATCTCTAATAGTTGCTTTAAACCAGAAAACTTGATCTTCTAAACGATTTGTTTCAGCATTATTATCAATAACCAAACATTCAAATTGATTTAATGAATTCATAACATCACAAAATATTTGAAAATTAGGAAAACAACCAGCATATTGTTCATAAATTTTTTTTCTATTAGAATAATATGGTTCTCTCATAACGAAAGTATAATCAATATTAGTTCTTAATGCTGGTGGAATACCTAATGGATATTGCATAGTAACAAAAAACATAATTTTATAATGTCTACCATTCATAAAAATTGATCTAATACAATTTTGTCTTGTCCATGAATCATCAAATAAACAATCATCTAATACAAGAAATAATCTAGGATCAACCTGTTTATATCTTGGATCACCAGATTGTTTTTTTTTCATCAATCCTTTTTGTCGTTTTAATACATTATCGACAATTTTAGTATTAAATTCATGAAATATATATGATTTTGGAATAAATTTACCATAATATTCATTTGCTTCTTCTGTAGCGGAAATAACTGTTCCAAATGGAATGTGTCTTTTATGATATAAAATATCTTTTAATACGACAGATTTACCAGTTCTTCTTCTACCAATTGCTGCGATAACAGCATCATCTTTAATTTTTCTTAAATCAAATTTTTTTAACTCTAAATCCATACCACTCATTGTAAATTCTAGATATATAAATATAGATATATTAATTTTATAGAGTTTTAACGATATTAGTATTTTATTCAAATTTAAAAATGAAATAACAATTTATTTATAATTTATGTTACTTATAAAGGTAACCTTTTGTCCAACATGAGAAATATAATCAATTCATTACCTATTGAAAATTTACAATATCTATTTGAAGGTGACGAACCTTTTTTAAGAAAATTAAAAATGGATAGTGTATCAGTATATAGTATGACACCATTAGAAGCATCAAAGTCTATAATACAAATAATACTAAAGTATGCTTCAAAAAAAAGCACCATAACAGATATGACTGCATGTATTGGTGGAGATACAATTCGATTTTCTAAAGTTTTTAAACATATAAATTCAATCGAATTATCAAAGGAAAGGTGTAAATTTCTAAAACATAATATTGATGTTTATGATAGAAAAAATGTAACCGTATATCAAGGAAATTCAATCGAATTAATAAAAAATTTAGAACAAGATATTATTTATATTGATCCTCCTTGGGGTGGAAAAAGATATAAATACAAAAAAAAGATAAATTTATATTTATCAAAAATACCAATGTGGAATTTATGTAATCAATTAGCAAATCAAGCAGATTACATAGTTTTAAAAGTTCCATTCAACTTTAATATTGAATTCTTTTGTAAAAAGGTCATATCAGAAGATGTAGATATTTATCCACTTGAAAAAATTCAATTAATTATTATTAATAATAAAGATGTTGATATTGAGATGGAACTTTAATTATTTTAAATATAAAGATAATTGATAATACATAATATATAAAATGCAACGATTATTTAACTTATTTAAATTCAAAAAAACACAACCAGAAGAAGTATTAAATATTCTGGTTATTATTAAAATGAAACCAGAATTTCGTCAAGAAGTTTGGGAAATGATGAAAACAGCACCAGAAGGAATTGCTCTAACTAAAGCAGCAAAAGGCTGTATTTCTGTAGAAGGTCGTCTTTCTGATGATGATGAAGAAACAATGATTTTCTGGGGAAAATGGGCTTCCCAAGAAGATCACGACAACTATATGAAAATGAGAATGGATTCTGGATTTATGGACAAAATGAAACCAAAAATGTCAGCTGAACCAGTCTTTATGCATTTATCTAAAGATTGTATTGTTTAAATAAAATCTATTAACTTAATAAGTATGATATCACCAATCAAATTAATTATACTTTTAGTATTAATAGTATTTATAATTTTAATGTTTAGATACACAAAAAAATTTCGATATGAACCATTAGGTAAATTAAAATATTCGCATACAAATGATTATTGGAGGCATCTTATACCAGTTGAAACGCATCCAGTAGTTCATTATCGTCCAGTTTATAACGCAAGTAATAAACAAATATATCGTTATCCTCAAATCCATTGGATGCGTAGTATGAATAAATAATAATAAAATTGATATATAAAAATTATTAATAATAATTAAATTAAGTAATTACTATGAATAATTCAAAAACTGTAAAAATTCAATTATCACGAAATGATAAAATTATTAAATGTAAATCATTTGGGTATGAAAAATCTGTATCGGGTGAGTTAGTTTTTAATACAGGAATGGTTGGTTATCCAGAATCATTAACTGATCCAAGTTATTGTGGTCAAATTTTAGTTATAACTTTTCCAATTATTGGTATTTATGGTGTTCCATCAGATGATAGAGATAAACATGGGTTTTTAAAATATTTTGAATCAAATAAAATTCATATTAAAGCATTAATTATTTCTGATTATTCTGATACTTATGAACATTATACTGCTATAAAATCATTGGGAAATTGGTTAAAAGAACATGAAATTCCAGGATTATATGATATTGATACCCGTGAATTAACAAAATTAATTAGAACTGAAGGAAGTATGTTATGTAAGATTGAATTTTCAAATGAACCAATTAATTATTGGAATCCAAATCTTGAAAATTTAGTTGAATTAGTTTCACCAAAAGAGAAAGTTATTATTGGAAATGGTACACAAAAAATATTAGTAGTAGATTGTGGTTGTAAGAAAAGTATTTTTACAAAACTATTAGAGTATGATACTCAATTGATTATTGTTCCTTGGAATTATGATTTTACAAATGAAGAAGTTGATGGAATATTATTATCAAATGGCCCAGGTGATCCAACAATGATGAGAGAATTAGTTGAACGTGTTAGAACTATATTAGTTAAAAATATTCCTATATTCGGGATTTGCCTCGGCCATCAAATTTTAGCTTTAGCAACAGGTGCTAAAACATATAAAATGAAATTTGGAAATAGAAGTATGAATCAACCAGTAATTGATTTAAGAAATATGAGATGTTATATTACTTCTCAAAATCATGGATATGCTGTAGATGAAAAAACTTTATCTAAACTTTGGAAACCATTATTTATTAATGGTAATGATCATAGTAATGAAGGTATAATTCATACATTAAAACCTTTCTTTTCCGTTCAATTTCATCCTGAAGGAAATGGTGGTCCAGAAGATACAAATTTTTTATTTGAAACATTTATATCTTTGATTAAAACAAAGAAGTTTCCAGTTAATACCATTAATTTTTCAATAAATAAAGATATTAATAAAGTATTAGTTTTAGGTTCAGGTGGTATTTCTATTGGACAAGCAGGTGAATTTGATTATTCAGGTTCTCAATGTATTAAAGCATTAAAAGAAGAAAATATTGATATTATTTTAATAAATCCAAATATTGCGACAGTCCAAACATCAGAATATATGTCTGATAGAACTTATTTTTTACCAGTTACTCCAGATATTGTTGAAAAAATAATTCAAAAAGAAAAACCTGATGGTATTTTATTACAATTTGGAGGTCAAACTGCTCTTAATTGTGGAATAGAATTAGAAAAAATGGGTATTCTTAAAAAATATAATGTCAATGTATTAGGCACTTCTATTCATACAATTAAAATGACAGAAGATCGTGTTGCTTTTAATCAACGATTAGAAGAAATTAATGAACCAATTATTCCTACAAATATTGTTAATAATGAGAATGATGCGATTGAATACGCAAATACTATTGGTTATCCAATTTTAGTAAGAACTAATTATACTTTAGGAGGATTAGGTTCAGGTTTTGTAAATAATGATGAAGAATTACTTAAATTGTTTAAATTATCTTCGGGCAAATCTGCTGAAATTATTTTAAGTAAATCTTTACATGGTTGGAAAGAAGTAGAATATGAAGTTGTTCGTGATGGGAATGATAATTGTATTGTTGTATGTAATATGGAAAATATGGATCCAGTTGGTATTCATACTGGAGATTCAGTTGTTATTGCTCCATCATTAACTTTGAATAATAAAGATTATTATAATTTAAGAGAATCTTCTATTAATATTGCTCGTCATTTAGGTGTAATTGGTGAATGTAACGTCCAATATGCATTAGATCCAAATAGTAATCAATATTATGTAATTGAGGTAAATGCTCGTTTATCTCGTTCAAGTGCTTTAGCATCAAAAGTGACAGGATATCCATTGGCTTATATCGCAGCAAAAATCTGTTTAGGTAAAAGTCTAGTTAAATTAAAAAATAATATTACAAAATCAACAATTGCTTGTTTTGAACCAAGTTTAGATTATTGTGTTATTAAATTTCCAAGATGGGATAATCAAAAATTTGCTAATCTTTCAAATAGAATTGGTTCATCAATGAAATCAATTGGTGAAACAATGGCAATTGGAAGAAATTTTGAAGAATGTTTTCTAAAAGGTATTAGAATGATGAATACAAATTTTACAACATTTCAAGATAATTATGGATATATTCAAGCAATGGAATTAGAAGAATTAATTAAAGAACTTAAAAATCCAAGTGATAAAAGAATATTTGTTTTATTTGAAGCATTTTATCGTGGTATGTCAATTGAAGATGTTTTTAACTATACATTAATTAATAAATGGTATTTAACAAAAATTAAAAATATGGTTGATATGGAATTATCATTAAAAACTAGAGATGATATTTTAACAAATCCAGAATTATTAAAAGAAATAAAAAAAATCGGTTTCTCTGATTTACAAATCGCTTCTATATTTAATTTTCAAGAAAGTTTAATTAGAAGTATTAGAAAACAAAAAAATATTATTCCATATGTTAAACAAATTGATACACTCGCAGCAGAATTTCCTGCTAAAACTAATTATTTATATTGTACTTATAATGGTTCTGAAAATGATCTCACTTTTAAAGATAATGGTGTAATTGTTTTAGGTTGTGGTGCTTATCGTATTGGTTCATCTTGTGAATTTGATTGGTGTGCTGTATCTTGTTTAAGAACTTTAAAGAAAATGCGACAAAAATCTATAATGATTAATTATAATCCTGAAACTGTTTCAACTGATTATGATGAAACAGACCGATTATATTTTGAAGAACTTTCATTAGAAAGAGTTCTTGATATTTATGAAATTGAAAATAGTAGTGGTGTTATTGTTTCTGTAGGAGGGCAAATTCCAAATAAATTAGTTATGCCTTTATCTGTAAATGATGTTAAAATTTTAGGAACTCAACCAAAATATATTGATAATGCTGAAAATAGATATAAATTTTCTAAAACTTTAGATGTATTAGGAATTGATCAACCTGAATGGAGAGAATTATGTGATTTAGAAGATATTAACTTATTTGTGAATAAAATTGGATTTCCTGTTATTATTCGTCCTTCATATGTTTTAAGTGGTTCATCTATGATTGTTGCTTATACTCAAAAAGATATAGATGATTATTTAGAAAATAATGCTTATATAAATTCTAAATACCCAATAGTTGTATCTAAATTTATTGAAAATGCTAAAGAAATTGAATTTGATGCTGTAGGAGTATCTGGTAATATAATTAATTATGCTATATCTGAACATGTTGAAAATGCTGGTGTTCATTCTGGTGATGCTACATTAATTCTTCCCGCACAAAAATTATATATTGAAACTACTAAAAAAATTCGTAAAGTATCAAAGAAGATTTGTAAACATTTAAATATTACTGGTCCATTTAATATCCAATATTTATGTAAAGATAATAAAATTAAAGTAATTGAATGTAATTTAAGAGCATCTCGTTCTTTTCCATTTGTATCAAAAACATTTAATGTTGATTTTATTGAACTTGCTACTAAAGGTATGATTGGTATAGATGTAAAAAGAGTTCCAATTAATATTCACGATATTGATTATATTAATATAAAATGTCCTATGTTTTCTTTTGCTCGTTTAGATGGAATTGATCCAATCTTAAAAGTTGAAATGTCTTCTACTGGTGAAGTTGCTTGTATTGGGAATAATAAATATGATACTTATTTAAATGCTATTATTAGTTCAGGTATTAAAATACCAAAAGTTAAAAGTGCTTTAATATCAATTGGACCAACTGAATTAAAAGTTGAATTTTTAGAATCAGTTAAACTATTAAAAGATATTGGATATAAAATTTATTCAACTAAAGGCACACATGACCTTTTAATTAAAGAAGAAATTGAATCAACTCTATTAAATAAAGCTGAAGGTAATCAATCTAATAATGTAATTGACTATATTAAATTAAAAAAAATCGGAATTGTAATCAATATTCCTGAAAATAAAAATAAATCATATCGGTCAAAAACTGACGGATTTCTTTTAAGAAGATGTGCGGTAGATAATAATATTGCTCTAATGACAAATATAAAAAATGCTAAATTTCTAGTATCATCATTATATAATTGTTTTAAACATAAAGATGATATAATGGAAATTAAATCTTGGCAAGAATATTTAGATGAATCTAATTAAATATATGGGCAATGTTTAATATAATTTTTTTGTTCTTCTGGATGTAATTTTTTAAACCAATTTATATCTTTTCCTATTGTTAATATATCATTTAGATTAAAAAAATAATATATTTCACCATCGTTATCCATTAATTCTACTGTACTAAATCCTTCATGATATTTTTCCGGTATAATTGATTTTATTGATGTTTCTATTCCATAACGTTGATAAAAATCTCCGAAAGGTCCTGCATATTCATTAATTATTTCAGTAATATCATGTTCATCATTTATAGATGCCCCTAAAAATTGTTTTAATTCAAAAGTATTATTTTCTAAATCTTCTTTAATTTTTTCATATACTTGTTTTAAATTATTTTGAAAAATATGAGATGTTATTTTATAATTTATATCATTATGAGTAAATCCTAAAATAATACGTTTTGTTTCAATATTAACTTCAATATATTCTGTATCGTTATTACTAAATAAATTTTTGAAATATTCAACAGTACTATCATATATATTTATTGATGGTGTTAAAATATAATTTGTAACAAAATTTAAAATTGAATATGTATTAGAATTCATATCACTATTATTATAATTAACTAATAAATAATTATAAATATTTAAATTTATTATCTTTTATAAAAAAAAAATGAATAATTCAAATGAGAATGCTAGTAATAAAACTGATAACTCAGATATTAAATTAAATGATACTTGGGTTATTTGGATTCATAAAATTACTGATAAAAATTGGTTAAAAGAAAGTTATAAACCAATTTATAGTTTTAATACTATTCAAGATTTTTGGAAATTTTACAATGCGATTGAAGATTATAATACTAATATGTATTTTCTTATGAGAGAAGGTGTATTTCCTTTATGGGAAGATGCTAAAAATCGGGATGGTGGATGTTGGTCTTATATAATTGAAAAAGATGAGATCAGAGAACATTGGACAAATATTTCAGCAAAAATGATTGGGGAAAGTATAACAAGTACTCATCTTATGGATATTAATGGAATTTCATTAAGTCCTCGTACTAATGTTGGTGTAATTAAGATTTGGAATAAAAATTCCGAATTAGAAGAACAAATTAAATTAAATATAGAAGAACAATATTTAAATGCTATTCGTTATAAACTTCATGCTAAGAATACAACTTCTTAATTACTTTAAATTTGAGTGTTTTCTCAATATTAAATATCTAAACATATATAATATATATCCAAATGAGTAAAAGTATAAATGATTGGGATATGATGGATCAACTTATGTCTAATAAGATTGATAAAATTATTGCCAAACAAGATAAGTTAGAAAAAATGTTAGAAGAAAGTATGAAAATTAATAAACAAATATTAGATATGTTGAATGATAATCGAAAGGTCTATACTAAAAAAATGGATGAAACAATTAAAACAGAACAAAAAACTCTTGATATGTTAAAAAATACAACTGAAACACGTGAAAATTTAGAGCAAAATTTAATGGATGATAGTGTAAAAGTGCGTATTGATAATCATATGTGGAGAAAATATTTACATAAAGATCCATATCAAGATCCATCATTTGGTTTATTTGTAAAAAATGTTTTGTTTGGTTCTCCTAAAATAAAACAATAAATAATATCTATTTAATACTTATAAGACTAGGTATTATGTATAGACAATTTGAGACTTTTCAAAATGTACCTATTAAGGAACAATTTTCTGAATTAGATACAACAGATAGAAAAGCAGTAGTTGAATGGAGTGAAGATATTATTGAAGATATTGAATCTCAACAAAAAAAAGATACTAAAACATATGAACAGTTAAAACAGGAAGAACAAGAGAAGAAAAATCCTGTAAATACTAAATGCAAATCATTATGTAATTTAGATTCTAATGGTAAACCATTAAGAGGTGATAAAGCAATTATAGTTAAAACCTCATCTAAAGATAATGAATCTAAAGATAATGAATCTAAAGATAATGAATCTAAAGATAATGAGTCAAAAAAAAAATCTGGTCCAAATCTATCAGAAGAATATGAAGTTGTTTCTGTTCCAGCAAATAAAGAAGTTAAGCCAGATAAAAAGGCTGTCACATTTGCAGGAATATTTTCTGTATTATTTATTATTGCTTTCATTTTATCACTTTATTGGCGTAAAATTGATCAACATACTATAATGTTATTAAGTGGAGCGTCTATTTTAGTATTTGTTACCTCTTGTACTTTAGCAAATAAATATTTATTTGGTGTAAATTCTCCTAACTTTTCATTTAATAAATTAGGTCATCAATGTACATTAAAAATGAAATTATATATTAGTGCGATTTTAAGTGGTATTATTCTATGTATTTTCATAATGTTTAAACAACTTGTTGTAAATACGTTTAATTCTATTAAAAAAGTAATTCTAAATATATTTTAAGTTATATCTAAAAAAATGTTATTATTATGTATAAGAGTGATATATAATAATGGCATCAACAAATGATTATAGTAAAAGTCATAATGATTTAATGAAATATTTTGCTAAAATTATAATGATAATGTTAGCATGTTGTACATTTTTAGGATATATAGTAATTGTTTATAAAAAAAAAGAACTCTCCTATTTCTGCATTGCCTTACTTGCTTTAGCAGTATGTTTACTTACAATTAATTTATGTTCTACCTTTGGAATCTGCCCAACTAATTGTCATTTAGTGAACGCAAAGAGTGATGAAGAAAAATGTATATTTAAACCAGGAATCTTTGTTTCTGGTATGTTTTATTCATTAATGATTACTTGTGTATCAATAATTTTAGGAACAGGTATTAGTGGTGGATTTAATTTTCCAGAATTAAAAAAAACTAATTCTAAAAAAGAAATTGAAACACCAGAAGTTGATGAAACACCAGTAGTAATTGAACAAACTATTGAAACGATTTAATTATGATTTGGTGGACATAAATAAAAATTAGATTGAACAACATTTTCTTTAATATTTTCTAATTCTTGTATAGTTTCATATTCATTTTCATTAGATAATTTTGTTTCTGGAATTTTTGTTCTATTAATTTTATTATTTTTGTGTAAACATGGTTTTGGAATATGGGTGTGAATATTTTTTGAATCCATATATTTTCCAGATGTTCTATCTTTAATCCAGTTATTAAATGTAATTGGTGGATTAACAAGAGCATATTCAGTTGATGGACCAGATAATTGTCCGACTGCTTCAACACAATTAATTTGACGAGTACATTGATTATTACCATTTATAGTTCCATCACTATTTCTTAAGCACTTACAATCTTGATGATTAATTGGTTTTAAATTAGAACAACCTTGGGCTTGGAAATTTTGTGTACTTAATTGATGTTCAAAATATTCGACTTTATTTTTGTTCATATATCTGGTATAAAGAATATAGATACCAAGAATAATAAATATAACAGGTATAAGGGAAGAAACGCAACCACAATTAAACATAATTTATATAATTATTACAAATATATTTTTTAGTTATAGTATCAAATAAACTATAAATTTATTACACGAACTATTAATCATTATGCTTAAAATTGAATATATAAATATTAAAGTAAGTATATAAGATCTAGTAAAATATGCCAAGAAAAAAGACTATAAAGAAGACAACAAAGAAAAAACAACCAGAACCTGATTTTTCATCCGAGGAAGAAGATACAAATGATAATACTTATAGCGGAATAACAATTATATCAATGGATGATGGAACTATTTTTAAAAAAATAATGGATTTATTAAAAGATGTATTAGAAGTCGGAATATTTATTATAAATGAAGATGGTATTTCATTACAATCTTTAGATTCTGGCCATATTAGTTTTATTCAAATGCTTTTAAAAAAAGACGCTTTTTCTCGTTTTATATATAATAAAAATAGTAAAGAAGACTTAGAATTAGCGATTAGTATGGAAAGTTTATGTAATATATTAAAATGTATGAATGTTGGTGAACAATTAACTATATCATATAATGAAGAAGAGAGTAAAGTTGCTTGGACATTTGAAAATCCAGATACAGGTTCTTATAAAAATTTTAATTTAAATTTATTAAATGATGAATCTCAAGATATTAGTATTCCTAAAAGTAATTTTGAATGTCGTATTAAAACTCTATCTTCAGAATTTCAATTAATATTAAAAAATCTAGCGTATATAGGAGATTATGTTGAAGTTTGTATTAATACAAAAGATAATATTGTTGATTTTAAATCAGCAGGAATTCATAGTGATGGTTTAATTAGATTACAGAAAAACAATCATACAAAATTAAAATTAACAAATGATTTTAATTCCAAATTTTCATTAAAATATTTACAAACTTATGCTAAATCAGCATCATTTAGTTCTACTGTTTCTATACAATTAAAAGAAAATGCTCCTGTTAGTTTAGAATATAAAATAGATCATTTATCAGGAATAATTCGTTATTTTATTGCTCCTAAATCTAGAGAATAATTCTAAAGTAGAAAAATTAATCATTATTAGAATTATTTTGCGATTGAGATAATCCAATCAATTATATATGCTAAAAATGCTACAGTTATACCAACAAAGATACCAATTAATGGTAATTTAGCATTATATTTACAACTATTACAATCAACACCTTCTGGCCAAAGAATCCAATCAGCATCAATTGCTTTACCTTGTGTTGTAGCAATTGTAATAATAGATAATGCCATGATAATAAAAAGAAGTAAATAATGGACAAATGATAAATCAGTTGAATTTATTACACTAAAAAATATTAGAATAATTGGTAAAATTATTGTAATTAATACAATTAGTAATGTAGATACATCTCTATCATGTTTAATTTGTTCTTGTAAAGAATCTTTACATTTAACATTTTGAGGATTTGTTTTTCCAAAATATACAGTTGGAACTTCGCATTCTTTAATGTTTACATTTACAGACATCCTTTATATAATATATTTATAACGAAATATATTATTTTTTAGCAGTAGGTGTTTTTTTACTCATTTGTTTTTTTTGTTTTTTTATTTGTTTTTGACGTTTTCTTCTTGCTTCTCTATATTTTTTTCTTAATTCTCTTCTATTTCTACTTTGTCTTTCCTCTGCTCTTAATTCACTTTTTTCATCATTTGTTAAAGAACCACCTGTAAAAGCACTCATAAGTCCAGCCAAGGGATTAGAATCACCACCATTTTTATCAGCCATTGCTTGCATACCAGCACTCATTGCTCTCGATAATGGATCAGTTTTTTGATCGGAATTTCCTCCCATTCCTCCCATTCCTCCCATTCCTCCCATTAATCCACCTAATAAAGAACCAATATCACCTAAACCAGCATCTTCATTATCTCCATTTTCTGCCTGAGAAAGACCAGACATCATATTACCTAATAATGGGCCTAAATTTTGTGATAATTTTCCAACCATTTTCATCATATCTTCACTAGTTTGTTTTAATTTTTCTTCATCAATTTCTCCACTATCAACTTTTGATTTAATATCTTCAGACATTTGTTGAAGTTTTCCAGTATTAAACATGTTTTCAAATGGATTTCCACCATTTTGCATATTTTCAAATAATCCAGATAATGGATTTTCAGTATTTTCATCAGTATTTTCTGAATTAAACATATTTCCAAAAATACCTTGTAATTGTTCTTGCATTTCATTAATTGATTCATCACCAATTGTTTCACGAATATTTTTTTCTAAATTTTCAAGATCATCAGTAATTCCATTTAAATCATTCATCATTTTTTTTTGTTCTTCTTCAGTCATAACTTCTGATTGTTCTGGTTGTTCTGGTTGTTGTTCTTCTTGATTTCTAGAATGTAAACTTTGAATATCCTCTAGAGTTGCTTTATTAAGAACAAATTTACCAATAACATTACAATAATTAATATGAGAAAAAACAGTTTTTTTTTCATTATCTGAACATTTTTTCCAAATAGTTTTAATATCAATTTCACTTAAAAATTCTATTTCAGAATCTTCAGCAAAAATAGAATAATCATTATTTTTTATTTTTTCAGAATAATTTTCTAAATTATTAATCATTTTATTTAAAGTATCTTCGATTTTATCATCTGAAGTATGTTCTTTTAAATATTTTTCAATAATATTATCCTCATTATCATGAAGTTTCAATTGTTCAAGAAAATTACAATAACTAGTTTTAAACACGTCCATATTTTAATATGTATAATATAATTTAAACTATACAAATAAAAATATCAAGCCATACGCAGAGTTAGTTTGTATTATTAAACTTATTGAGTCTTTTTATGTTTTTTATTATATTTTTCAGCCAACATAAAAAATAATTGGACATATTTCCAAACTTGGATTTTTGTATTTTTTGAAGCAGTAACCCAAATTGTTTTTAATTTTAATGGTTCTAAAATAGTTCCATCTAAACATTGTCCTAAAAAAAAGTCTTCATCTTTTGTTTTTACTTTATCATAAGCCCACATACAATTATCAACAAATGATTCTATAGCAAAACGCTCATTAGTTGTACAAACAATACGAAGTTGGGTTTGTAAAGGAGTTATGTTCGGATTTTCAGGATAAACTTCTTTCATATCCTTTAGAAATTCCTTACACTTGGTATTGAAAATTTTTGCAATGTTCATATTTAATCTTATAATATTACTATATATATGCTTCAATTTTTTATAACGAATTAATATTATTTTTACTATAAAATTTAATTGAAATTATATAATTAAGTTCTTGGAGGAGGGTGCTTAAAATCTTGTGCTCTCATTTGTTTCATTTCTTCCATTTTTCTCATCAAATCATTACCAGTTGTATTTACAATATTATTTTCTTTTTGTTTGATTGTATTAATAGAAAATTCATTATAATCAATACTACTAAAATTAGAGGAATTTAAATCTGTATTTTGACTAAATCCATCATCACCTTCTAAAGAAACAAATGTATCTGAAAAACTACTGGCAATACCACTGTTAACTGCCATTACATTTATTGTTTCGCCTTTAACAATTTTTGTTAAGAAATCAAATGCCGATTCTCCAATATATGGTGTAGATCCATCTATAATAGTAGGAACACTTTTTAATATTGATGGCAAATTATTACGATTATTATCAATACAATAAAGTTGAATTTTATTTTCTTTAATATTAAATCTATTAATTTCTTCCATTAATTCTTTTGAATATTTACAATGATTACTATAATAACATATGGCTGCTTGTGTTCGTACATTATGTACCTGTGGTTTTACTTTAGGAGTAGATCTATCTGAATATTCAGAATTTAAATTTGGATTTCTATTTGGTTCAGGAAATGAAGTTTTAGATTGTTGATATGTATTCATATTATTTTCAGTAGGGAAGTAATTATCATTAGTTAATTTTCTTCTTCGTCTTCGTCTCTTTTTATTTTTGAATTTCGGATTTGGAAATTGCATATCTTTATATAAAATTGTTATAGTTAAATAATTAAATAATACAACGAGAGTAATAAATATTTAATAAAATTGAAAATAGTTTTATATTAATAATTGATTTAATATTATAAATATGAATAAACATTTCAAAAATATTGAAATAAATGAAGATTCTCAACTTATTATGGATATTTATGGTTTAGACACTAGTATAGTTAATTCTTTTCGTAGAATTGTATTATCTGATGTTTTATGTAATGCCTTCGATAATGTTGAAATTGAGAAAAATACTTCAATTATAAATAATGAAATTTTAAGTCATCGTTTTGGATTAATACCATTAACAATTGATGAACTTGATAATGTCTGTGTTGAATTAAATGTAAAAAATACAGGATATGATAAGATTAATATAACTAGTTCAGATTTAAAGGTAATAAGTGGTGAATTAAAAATTATTCCTAATATTTTGCTAGTTGAATTAAAAAGAGGTGAAGAAATAAAAGCAAAATTATATACATCAAAAAAAAGTGGAAAAATCCATGCAAAATATCAACCAACTTCTGTTTGTTGTTTTAAAATTCAAGAAGATGTAAGTATTCATAATGATATATGGAAAAAGTTAAGTACCAGACAAAAAAATAAATTACGAAAATTATGTATAAAAGAATTACCTTTAACAGGTACACATTATTTAGATAAAAATAGTGTAGGTACTTATGGATTTAGAGAACATTTCAAAAATACACCAGAAACAATCAAAGAATATATTGAAAATTATTTACTAAAATGTAAAATTCCAGAAACAGATGTTAAAAATAAATCTGTTATTTTTCAACCACAATATTGTAATAAAAATCTAGTTTATAAATTTAGAATGGAACCACATTTAGTAAATCCTTATAAAATTTTGGCAGCGATTTTAGAAAAATTACATGAAAAAATAAGTGATTTACAAAATAAAGATATTGAAATTATTGATACAGATAATGAAACCGGTGTTTGTTTTGAAATTAAAAATGAGAGTCATACAATTGGTAATATCTTATCAACAGAATTACAACAAGATAGTCGTGTAAAATATAGTTATTATAAAATGAAACATCCATTCATTAGAAGTATAATGTTATATATAATTTTAGAAAATGAAAATGAAAATGGGAAAGAAGTATATGCTAAAATTTTAGCAGATGCTTTTAAAAGGGTTTTAAGTTTATGTATGAATTTACAAAAAGAATGGAATCAAATATTAAAAGAAGTAATGGAAATTATTGAAATATAAATAATGTTATATTATAATATATAATAGTATTATGACATTTGGTAAAGAGAGACAGTATAATATAATTAGAAATTTTACTGCCAAAATAGAAAAAATAAATGGTAAAGTCGATACTTTAGAAGAACAATTATCAAATAATGGAAAAGCAATTAATGAAATACAACAAAAAGGAAATGAAGTTCGTGTAGAAATAAAAAAATCGATTGAAATTTATGATATGTTAAGGGCTAATTTAATAGTAATTAAAAAGCAAATAAAAGATTTAGAAAAAAGAAAAACAGATTTAATTACTCAATTAAATACTATTAAAGTTAAAATGAATGAATTTGTTGCGAAATTACTTAAAAGAGATATTCCAATATCTTCTCAATTTAGTAAACTCAATCGTAGAAATATCCGTTATGGTATAATTATGAAAAAAATGAGAAAATATGAAAGAGAAATAAAAGAATTAGTTCCAGAAGATTATGAAGAATTAAGAGAAGAAATTACTTCTAGATTTGAAACAGTTTTAACTGAATTACAAACAACTAAAAGAAATCTTTATACAAAAGGTAAAAGAATGGAAAAGATTAATGATAATTTAAATAGTATTAGAAATATTTTAACAAAATATGCTAAAGTTAATAAAGATATGCCTAAAGTAATTAATGATGTTCGTAAAGAAGAAAAAGTAAGAAAAGACGCATTTTTTAAAGAAATTACTAACTAAAAATATTTTCAATATAAATTATATCAATTATAAATAGAAATTTCCTGATTAATAATTGATATTTTAAATTTAATATATTATATTGATTATTGTTTTTGTGCTTCTTTAATAGAAATAGGTCTATTAGTTCTAATATCTTCAGCAAGAAGACGACCACAATTTTGTGGATTTTCTTTACAAGTCGAACCAGTTTTATATAACCATTCTGCAAATTCTTTTTGTTTATTTGGGATTTGTGTATTTGGCATAGTATAGAATTGTCTTTGAGAATGAGTTCTATTCCATACATCACTAACATCTCTATATAAATTATGAGAAAAATGATCTTCTGCATCTTCTTTAATAGATTCTTGTTGTATATCACAAGCAGGTGCTCTTTCAGGGTCTTGAGTATAATCAGACATTAATACATTCATAAATGGATTATCTTTTTTTGGGGCAACACATTCTACTTCAACATTATTAAGTTGTTCTAAACTTTTACCAGTTTTAGTATCTCTATAATATTTAAATAAATAAAGAGTAATTAATCCTGTAATAAATGGGATGAATATGACATTGCCATTTCGGTTATATACGTATATAACAACAGCAGTATATAATGAAAATCTTAAAATTGCATTTAGTTTTTCAACATAACTCATGTCGTGTGACGGAAAAAATTCAGTTAATCTATTTTTTTCAAAAACAATTGTATAATCATTAAACCAAAATGGATCACTTGTATTAATTTCATTAAGATCAGTATTTATAGTATCTTCAGTTCCAGACATTATATATATATAAAAGGAAAGAAATAAACATTTGAGTTTAATTGTACTTTATTGTAAAAAATCAAATCTTTTTTTTTCGTCATCTGTATTTGGATCAAGATCATATTCACAAAATTTATTGGAATTTTGTGGAATATGTTTATTACCAGTTGGATTAGTAATAATACTTTTAACTTTTAAACCATTTGGTGTAACTCTAGTATTCATTAAGATAACACCAGTTGTGTCATTCCAAGCATTTTTGGATTTTTTCACTATAATTACTTTAATTTTTAAATCAATAATTTTATTTTTACTATCGAGGTCAGAATTAACAACTTCATATTGTTGAATATAACAATTACGACAAATATTGTTTTTAACAAAAGAATTAATTTTTGTTTTTAAATCTAAATCAATAACAGCATTTGGTGTAGCATTAGTTCCAACTATATTTCCAGTCATTTCTTTAAAATTACGAATTTTTTGTACTCTTTCAGTTGAGTTCTTACTTGGTAATAAAATTATAACTAAAGGTGTAATAATTAATAAAGGTATTAATAATTGAGACATTTTTATATATCTATAACCAATATAAAATATATTATGAATGATTTTTTCTCAAATATGTTAAAATTTCATAAATAACCTGACAATCTAATGTATTATATTTAATAATATCATCCATCTCTTCTTGTAATTTATGTTCATAATAACTTAATGCTGAAGCCATTGAAACCTCTCCTGAAGTACATTTTGAATCATATTTTAATGGGATTAATCCCGCATTATATAATGCGGTAGATATTGATTTTAATCCAAAACCAGATAATGAACCATTAACTACAACTTGACCTTTCTTTAAAATTTCCATAACATCTGTAAATTTTATATTCCATTTTTTTGAATTTTGTTTATTATGTCTTTCACGTGCTCCTTTCAAAAAATTGTTTTCTGCTTGAGACCAACAAAAAATATTTACATCTTCTGGATTTAAATCATATTTTCGATAAACTGAATACATTTGATTAATCCATTGTTCAATAATTGAAAATTCTTGTGCTTTAGTTAATGTGTCTGCTACAAATGAATAATCTCTTTTACGGTTATTAGTTCCATATCGTCTTGCTACTGAACTTGGTATAACTACAGTTAATCCAATTAAATAAATAATCGGACGACCACCATATAAAGAGTTTAATGTTTCAAAATCAACATAAAATTCTACCTTATTTGAACTCTTCCAATTATTTAAATTATTTGTAATCTTTTTTGGTAGAACTTTTGTTCTTTTCATTTTATTTATATCAATTATCTTTTGTAAAAGAATCCCTTTATCTGAATCTGATTTAATTCCTAATACTTCGGGTGTCAAATCTGGATCATCCCAAGTATAAATACCTTGGTCGTGTGCTTTTTTACGAACTTTTGGTCCAACTTGCCATAATAGCGAAATATCTTTTAATTTAATTGCTAATTGTTTCTTTACTTTTGACCATCCACCAGATGCTTGAGAACTAAAAATTAATGGATATAATTCTGTTCTAGATGGTTTTGGTGTAACTTTCCATTTATGCCCATTCTTTTCAACATCTCTATACCAAACAATAGCATTATTTATATCATCAATATAATGTTTATCTTTTTTATTAAAATTAAGATAACCTAATTTTTTCCAATCTCTATATTTTTTTGTTTTTTTTCCATTTTTAGTCCCTTTCCAACCATTGCCTACTAAGAACGCAAATGATGGAGTGTATCCTTGAATTTTTCCCAATAATTCATTCTGGAATGTTAATTGAGCTTTATACATTTTTGTGATAAAATCATCTGATAATGAACGACCATCAGATAGTAAAGAAAGAATTTTATATCTTAATGAAAATGCTACATAAAACCAATTTGTACTATAACAAGAAGCACCCTCTTTAATATCTACTTTTAATCTATATTTATCAAAAATTTTATGGACATAATCACTTCTAATAAGTAAATCAATTGTTGTATATGTTTTTGTTTCTTCATTTGAAAGCATTCCTTGAATAATTACAGGAATACCATTACTCATATGAGTTTTTGTCATAAGTACTAAATCAATACAGTGATTATTAAAATAAGGTAATCTTTTAGTTCTATTTGGATAAATTTCCTCAATTTCTTGTAAAATTTTAGTTTTAAATTTTCCTGTTTTAGTAAATTTCATTAAAGTAAATGGATTAAATGGTTCTCTTTCATATTTTTGAGATCCATGTAAATCCAACCAATCGGTTAATGTATCATCAATAATATAATTTCTAATTTTAGATTCATTCATCCATGATTGTGTACTAACTTTAGTTGTCTTTCTTTTCTTTTTTGGTCTTTCATCTGGAAAAATTAAACTACTTTTTCTCTTTTTACTACTCTTTTTCAGTTGATTCTTTAATTCTGTATGAAATTTTTTAAATATTGGTCTATTTCTTGCGAACCATTCTCTATTTCTTTCTATAATTAAAAGATTACTATCAGCTAAATACCACCAATTTTTCTTATCTTCATTATAACCACAACAATCTAAATTTTTACATTGCCTTTTTGTATCTACCTCTTTAAATACACATTCATAAAAATAACAATTCTCTAGATTTGCTACTTCTAACTGTAATTGAACTTGTGCATAATAATTTAATGAAATCGCACCACTAAGTCTTCTTGTATATGGACATTTAATTTCTATTAAATAATGATTTGATACAATACCATCTGGACTAGCACCTAAGAATTTATGTTTTTGATGTCTTAAGAGACCAACATCATATACCTTCTTTTTATACTTTTTCTCAAAAATTTCAATTGCCTTAGGTTCATAATATTGTCCATGTTTTGTATATATATTTTCAAAACGAACATTATTTAATTTTGTTGTCAATAATTTATTTGTACTAGATAATGTATTGTATCCTAAAAGAACACCACAATCACTTGCGGTAATTAGTTTTGTGCGTATTTTATACCATTCTTCTGAACGTTGTTCAATTGAGGATTTTTGTAGTTTACTAATTAATCGGCTCTTAGTCATTTTACTAAAATTGAATAATACTTATAAATATTAAATATCATTCAATTTTTATATTATTTTATATTTCTACTACTTATGAATCGAAAACGTAGATTAGACACTATATTATTTGAAACACCTCTAAATGAAACGCCACTTTTTAAAAAAAGAAGAATTTCATATGAACCATATGAAATAAAACCCCAACAAAATATATTTGATTTTGTTAGAGATGAATTTAAAAAAATTAATAATAAATTAGAATTAATTCACGAAAAAGTACAAAATATTAATAGTCGCATAACTACTATTGAATCTAAATTAAATAGAGGAGAATCAAAAAAAATTTTAAATTTTATTAAAGAAATGGAACAATTAAAAATTGATAATACTCCACCTAAATTTCAAGAACCGTGTCCATATATTTTTTAAGACATTTCTTTATGTAATTTAATATTTTGAAGTAAATTACCAAGATCTGTTTTTCTTTCATATATAATATCATCATGATTTTCAAAAACATCTATATCAACAATAGGACTAACACTATTATCAATTATTCTGCCAGATACTATAATATCAAATTTATTTTTATTTTCGTTCCATTTTCTTTTACCGTATGTTAATAATTCACTAACAAGCATTCCTACAAATAATTTAAGTTTATCTTCTGGAATATATAATTTACAACCAGACAATGTAGGTATACAAAAATTATCATCACATCCACCAATATCGTTATTTTTGGCATTTTCTTCTATCGTTTTACATGTTTGTCTAATATGATATTTTTCAGCATAACGACTAGACCGATCTTCTCCCATGGTTGTACTAAGTTTGTTTTTAACCAATTTTTCTACAATTCTATATAATTGCCTCTTTATATTATATGATTCGTGAGTTTTATATTCTTCTATTTTAGATTGTTTATTATGAGAGTTTTTAATTAACTTAATAATATTTGCTTTAATTTTTTTATGATCTGTCTTATCTAATAATTCTGCTAGTTCTAAAATTGTTCTATTATAAATTTCTTGTATTCTGATTGATATAATAATATCTCTTATATTATCCCATTCATTACCAGCAATCACAATTTCATTTATTTTATTATAAATCTTAATATTACTTATTTTTGTTTTTGTTCCATCTTCTAGTTTAATAATTGTTTCATTATTTTTTTCTGAAACAGTTGTAAATTTCATTTTTTTGATTGGAATATATCTATCATTTAATAATACAAGATGAGTTGCTTTGTTATTTTTAATATATACACCTGCATTTTCATAAGTATCTATTTTTTTAAATTCCGAGTTATTATCAATAATAGTATTTAATTTTTCTAGATATTTTAGTGTATCTTTATATGAAGATTCATATTTAGTAATATTTGTAATTTTTTTGTATTTTTCATTTGAATAGATTGATTGTTTTACTGGAATTATATAATCATTAATAGTAACAATATATAAACTTCTTTGTGAAATCGGATCATATATAATTTTTTTTGGTGTATATTTAGAATCATATTTTGCTACATTTTCTAATAATTGAACACTTTGTTTAGCAGTTAAAATATTCCAATTTTTAGTACTAATTGCTCTTGATGTATATTGTTGAGTACAACTTTTAAGATACCATTCTTTCATAATTTCCATTAATTCAGAGAAATTATTACCTTTTGGATCAAAGAAACGAACTAAATCTAGTTTTCCTTTACTAGGTTTTTTATAAACAATTGATTCATATGATCTATCTGAATATTCATAAATAAATATAAATTTTTTATCATCATTATAATAATCCTCTATGAAAATATCATCTAAACATTTAATAAACATTTTACCTAAATTTATATTATTACTAGGAAGTTTATGTGGTGTTTGTTTAAATAATACAATATTTAATCCGTCTCTATGAATAACACCTGGTCTAGATATTAAATCAATAATATATTTTTTATCAAAATCAACAATATCATAATCAGGATCTTCAAGGAATTTTATAAATTCTTTAATAATATGATCAAGATTAATAGATACATTTTTATATTGCTTCGCACCGAGATATTTTTTTTCAACAATTGTTTTAAATTTAGCATATATTTTTCCTTGATTTAAGAATGATATTATTTCACGATTTTTTGTTAAATAATCTCCAATATGGGAAATTAATTCATTAAATGTTCTATCAGTATATTGTAAAATGACTGAATAAAATCCTCTTTCTGTACTTAAATCTTTACCAGAACATAAATTTTCATCATGATATTTAATACATCTACTATTACCTTGTAAAACAAAACCAGGTGCTTTATGAACGTTCGCATTAAAATTTTTATCAAAATCTGTATAATGATTAAATAATACATGTAATCTTGTTGGTAATTTACCAAATGTAAGGTCTAAATTAGCATTATTATTAGTTGATATATAATTATCAATCTTAGTATCTAATGATAACATTTCATCATATGTTTTTTTATTAATCAATTCTGTACAATATAATAAATTTCTTTTAATTTTTTTATTAATTCCTGTAAAACAACATGGATGACAAGCATTTTTTCTAATTTCATCTTCTGTAATTTCTATTTGTTGCCCACTTTTATCTGATTTATTAAAATGTATATCTAAAAATCCTGGATATTTATTTGCTTTTTTATCTGGATTAGGACATTTTATTATTTTACCTTGCCATTCTAAAATATGTCCAGTAGGTTCTCCTTTATTTGATTTTCCAATTGGTTTCATAATACTTTCTAAACGGTCATTATAAGATTCATGATCATAAGGATTTATAACAGTTCCAATTTTAGTTTCATCTCGATATGTTAAATTATTAAGTTTATAAGATTCAAAATAGTGATCAATTTTTTGCTTTAATTTCTTTTTATCAGCAATTTTAAGGTTTTTCTTACCACTTAAATGTGACCAAATTAATTTACATTCCTTTTTTTGCCAACCTGGTGGATTTCTACCTTTACTTTCTTCTGCTGTTTTTGGAAAAGTATTTGATTTCCAGATATGATATTTTAATAAGTCATCTATTTTTGGAATAACTTCATTTTTTTTTAGATGTTTAAATCTTTTTTTAATTGCTTTTATTGCATCTTCTATCCCATAATATTTAATAAATAATTTTCTTAATTTTTCATTCCATTTATTTTTATTATAAATTTGGAGAATAGTTTCTTTAAATTTGTTATTTTTGTTTCTTTGAGTAGGTAATGTTTTCTTAATAGTTGTTAATTTTTTTCCTAAATTAATTAGCATTTGAATTACTTGTTTATCAGTCCATTCTGTTTGTCCTTCATAATCATCAATCCATCTACTTGGTTTTAATTCTCTTGAAGTAATTGTAATATAATATCTTACTTCATTTGTTTTTTTCGTATATTCATCTTTCTTTTGTTCATATTTATCTAGTCCTGTATCTTCTGCTAGTTTTTCATATTTTTTTTCTTTTTTCTCAAATTTTGCTAATAATTCATGGTATTCATCTTGTTGTTCAGCATCTACATAACCACCACTTTGTATGTTCTCATTTAATGCGTTATGTTCTTTAATTGTTAAAATTTTAGGAGCGTGTTTATTTGTTTTTGCTGCTGTACCAACAGGTTGTCTATTTACAGCACAACGTTTAGCATATAAATTTCGATTTAAATCAACCTTTGTATTACAATAAGGGCATTGAGTAGTTGTATGTTTAATTTTAGCACCACAATTTGGACATTTAGTTGTAATATCAAATGCTTGTTTTAAACGTTTTAAGTAAGTATAACCAGTAATTTTATGAATTGTTTTTTCTTCTTCCTCCATAATACTATCATATTCATTATCTAATCGGTCATAAATTTTTCTAAAATATTTAACTATTTCATAATTGTAATCTTTCTTTGAAAGTTTCTCTCTATATAAAATATGATAAATCAGATATACTAATTTTTGAGAAAAATCTGATAAATATTCCCATTGATCAAAACTTTTAAATCCCATAATACACCATTGATATGCTTCATCAAGAGCATCATAACATTTATTTTTAACACAACGTTTAAAATGAGATTTACTTAATTGATATAAAATACCAGCACTCTTTAATTTTTTACCATAAATTTTTTCTTTTGTTAAATCCCAATTATTATAAGTAATAACAGCTTGTGAAGATGTCATATGGAAATGTTTTTGTAATGCTTCAATTAATTCATCTTTTTCATAAGATTTTAATTCATCTCTATCATCACCATCATCTGCTTCTTGTAAAATTGCTTCAATCTTTTCAGAAATAAAATTATGTAATAAAATATCTTTCTTAGATTTTGCTTCATAATTTCGTTGATGTTCTAATCTTAAAAATCTGAAATTCATAATATTTCCTTTTGTTGAATTATCTAATTCAATATATGGATATAACATACGAATTAAAGTTTTATTTCTAATATCATCATAACTGATAACTCTATTAATTACAATAGAACTATTTATTGAATGAATATCTACATTTGTTTTTGGATCATCCCAATTTTCTATATCTATACTAGCTGTCTTAATTTTTCTATTATCAGGAGAAATACCTAAATTACCAATATTATAAGAATTCAGTTTATTAATAAAATTATTAACTCCTTTTATAATTTCTTTCATTTGAGTTTTATCAATATAAATACGAGCCTCTCTTGATAAATTAATAGTAAACCAAACACTTTTATGCGAATATAATTGAACTTGCATATAAATATCTTTATTAACAACTTCACCATCAACATCTTTTATTGTTTTTGGAATACGAATTCTAAATTGTATAACATCAGGCATTTCAATATTCCATTTCAATTTTCTATGAATTCCCTTTTTTTGAATGGTTTTAGTCATCTTTTGAAGTAATTTAGATTCTTTTGGTAAATAAGTTACTAAATATGGAACTGTTTTATTTGGTTTAAATAAATGCATAACATTAGTTAAATTCAAATAATTTGGTTTATTCACTGTATCTAAAGGTCTATTAATTTCAAACCAAATTTTATGAGTATATTGTTCTAATCCTAATTGTTTCTTAAAAGAAGATGGAATTTCAATTTCTTTAAATTGATCAATAATTTTATCATAATTTTGAATAGAAAATTTCCAATTACTTATTTTTTCATATAAATAATATGTATCTTTTTTATTATACTGATATTCATAATTTTCAAAATTGATATATGGCCAATAAATTTTACTAAAAACTTTTAAATCTTTACTTAAATTATCTTTTATTATACTTAGTTTTTTTTTTACACTTCTAAAGTTATCATTATTTGTTAAAAAATTATAATATAAATAATAATCAGGAAAATATGCCATATTAATTTCAAATGAACTAGAATTTTCATTAATTAAATTATAAAATAATGTATTAAAATCAATCCTATTTTTATCAACTAATGATTCATTTTGATAAATTGATGATAATAATTCATATCTTTTTTTTTTTAAATCTAATAATTTTTTTTTTATAATATTTTCTTTACCATCACCTAATTTTAAATCAAAATCATTAATTGCTTTATTATATTTTCTTAATAAAGCAGATTCATTTTGTTCTTTATTTTGTAGTGTTCTTAAAATATTAGAAGTATATTTTCCAAGATCATTATTTCTTCTACTACTTAAACTTTGTATCTGATAATTAAAATTTTTATAAATATCTTTTAAATTAGATAATGAATTATCATTTAAGAATTTAAATATATTAACATAATCATATTCTAATTCTTTATTATCAATATTTTGTTTTAAATTTTCACAATTATATGGATCATCCATATTTTGTTTATGACAAATAGAATGTCCATAAAATGTATTATCTTTCCATAAATAAAGAAATTCAGGGACAGGAAGACATTGTTCAATGTGTAAAATATCATTTGATAATTTAGATAAATTTACTCCATGACGATATTCATATTTTTTTTTACAAGTTGCACAATATATTATTTGTGTATCATTTGTTGTTGTTTCCATAAAATCATCATCATCATCAAATAAATCATCTTCAAAATCTATATCATAGTTATTATCATTTGTTTGAGTTATAATTTTATTACCCTTATGATTGAAACAATAGATACAAGTTTTTCTCTTTTGTTCAGTATTTTTACTATCATTTTCATATTCTATATTTTTTAATAATTCATAACATATCTTTTGTTTTATAATATCCAGTGTATCACTTTGGTATACTTTAATTGTAAACGAATTAACTTTTTTTGATTTAATTGATATATCATCATTTATAATTTCTGTATTTCCAACTATACCTATTAAATTTACTGTTAATGAAAATATTCTTTCTTGTAATACCATCTAAATTATATACATATAATTTAGATATTATTAGTTTCAATATTATTTAGATTAATATTTAGAGAGTATGAGATAAAATTTTATTATCAAAACCTTCTAATTCAAATTCATTATTTTCATTACAACCTGTATTAATTGTGCCAATTTGTTCAGTTAAATTTGGTCTCATATTGGTTGTTGGATTCATTTTAAAATTTACTAATTCCATAATTCTATTAAAATTACCATCAGATTCAAGCATTTTATTTGATGGTTTGAAATATTGATCCATATTACTAGATTGTTGTTGAGAAATTGTTTGTTTCTTGTTTGGTCTTATATCTTTAATTAAATCTTCAATACTTTCTTTAGATATTTCTACTGCTGGTTCATTATTTGGGTGTTCTTCGTACATTTCTGGTTCGGGAATATCTGCTGGTTCTATATTATTTTCATAATATTCAGATTCTGGTTGATTATAATATTGTTCAAAATCATTTGGTTCATAAGTTTCTTGTGGAGGATATTCTTGATATTTTTTATTTTTATTAACTCTTTTCTTAGCATTTTGTAAAATTTGAATTGAATTATTCAATACTTGTAATTTATCTTCATTGGATTTACTTTTTCCAGCAAAAATTGTAGAAAGTAATAAAATTGCTACAATTATCAATAAAATAATGTGTTTGTTGTCTTCAATTATCTCGAACATTTTTATTATTTATTATATAAGATAAAAATATGATAAAACGCACTTATATATAAATTTATTAAAATAATATTTCCTAAATATGATTTCTCATACATATAAATTTACCCCATCTTAATATTGGAGGCATTATTAAACTATATGGATCAAAATCTCTTGGTATTGTATTTCTTCCGATAAAATTATCATTAAAATTATAATAATGAATATAATTTTTTAATGGATTATTAGAACAGATATAATAGATATTTTTATATATATCAAGACCACACATACATAAATCACTATCATTTTCAATAAATGACTCTGATAATAGATTATTTGTTACACTCATTATAATAATATGCCAGTTAAGTAGAAATAAAATAATAAAGGTAATATTTTCAAATAAAGAAAACATAGTATTTAATATTCGTATTAATAATTGATTAGAATAAATCTAAAAGCAATTTTAATTTTTATAGAATATCCATAGCAATTGTACAAAATCGAATTATATTTAGATTTTGATCTCCACCAATACTTGTTATATAATCAATATTCGCTAAATTTTTTATTAATTGTTTCTTATTAGATTCACTTATGGTTTCATTATTTAAGATATTAATGTATAATTGTTCTAAAATTTCTTTTGAAGAATATCCTTCATAAAATATTTCTGAAACATTATCTCTCATTTTATCAAAATCTTTTTCTTTTATACTATTCAACAAATTTTCAATTAATATTTCATCTATTGTTCCTATTAAATAATTTAAATCAAATTTTAATGTTTGTTTATTATCATTACTTAATGATAAGATTTCAAATAAATTAACTGCTTTTCGTAAATCACCATTTGATATATTACTGATTTTTTTGATTAATTCTTTTTTATTATTACTTAAATTTTCACATTCAGCAATATAATTTAATCTGTTTGATATCTCATTTTCTGGAATTGGTTTAAATAAAAATTTTACACATCTTGATACAATTGGATTTGATATTCTATTTATTGAATTACAAATAAAACAAAATCGTGTAGTTTTTGAATAAGTTTCCATGATTCTTCTTAATGCAGATTGTGCTTCAAAACTCATTGAATCTACTTCATCTAAAACAACAATTTTAAAACAACCTTCATTTAAATAAACACTTTGTTTAGCAAAATTTTTTATTTCTTGTCTTACTACACCAATCCCCCGTTGTTCTGATGCTGATAAAAATAAAACATTTTGTTTAAATGTATTACTACTAAAAATTGTATTTGTTATTATTTTTATTAATGTACTCTTTCCAACTCCATTTGGTCCATAAAATATTAAATGTGGTAAATTTTCTAAACTGTTTTTTATAATATTTATAATTGTTGTATGAAATGTCATATCATCAAATTTATTAGGCTTATATTTAATTACCCATGGTATCGCTTTAGTTCTTTCCATTATGGAATATGTATTAATAAATATATATCAATATATAATCCATTACTTAATTATAATTTAAAAATCAAATGTATTATTTAGAGTTTTTTTAAAAACAATTTTCATATAAAATTTATCTTTGTCCTTAGCCTTCATTTTATTAAAATTTATTAATTTCGCACCTATTTTTTCAGATACTTTTTGAAGGAGTTCAAACGACTTTTTTAAATCATTTTCCAATAATCCAACAATTTCTCCATTATCTGCTACACCTATATAATATATAACATACCCAGAACCTTGATATAAACGATATAACATTTGTGTTCCAAGTTTATTAATTTTATGGTCAGTGTTAATTAATAATTCTTTTTTATATTCAATATTGCCGAATTCCACCTCAGGACTAAGTTTATAACTCATGAACTCTATATTCATTATATTAGTTTTAAAAACCTTAAAGAGGTTTCAATTTTTTTTTAGTATTTTATCAATAAGTTTTTTATCCTTATCATTTAAATAAATTAAATCATCTTTTTGATAATATTTTATAAAATTACTTAATTCATCATATCCGCCAATAAAAATTTTATTATAAAAAATAATTGGAATATATTTATATTCATCTATAATTATATTTAAAATATCTGATTCTTTCTTTCTCATATAAGAAAATTTAATTTTATTTTTTTTTAATAAATTTTTTGCTTTTAGACAATATTCACAAGTATCATTTCCCAATATAATAAAATTTTCCTTATTTTTAAATAATTCAAAATTTTCTAAATCTTTTTTTAAAATATAATAGTTATTTTTTGATAAACGTTTCTTATTAATTTTTATATGATTATCTTCTATATTTAATTCTTTTATGAGATAATATGAATATTTATATGTTCCATTCTTATTATATCGTCTTGCTTTAAATAATGATTTAATTGTCATTATATATATATATAATAGAAAGTAAGTATAAAATTTTAAAAATAAATATTATACATAATATATAAATTACACAATGGGATCTGATAATTTTGAAAAATTAAGAAAATGGATAACTAGACATGGCGGTTATGTTTACCCACATCTAAAAGTTGTATCATCAAAAATTGGAGATACAATTCAACATAGTGTTTACGCTACAAATACAATTCCTGAAAAAACAGAAATACTAAGAGTTCCTAAAATTTGTAAATTTGGTGGGGATTTAATTTATGAAATTCCAGATATTGAACAATGGATTAATATAGATTGCAATAATTTTATTAAAAATAATTTTTATTTTAAAATTGTAATTGCTTTAATTTATCATAAAAGTATTGGTAAAAAATCATTCTATTATCCATATATTAAAAATTTGCCAAGAAGTATTGACTTTAAAGAACACCCTATTTACAATTATTCGGAAGATATGCTTGAAGAATGGTTTAAATGTTCACCTACATTCACAGAAGAATTTCAAAAATTAATGGTTAAATTCACGAAATTAAATGGTTTTATCAAAGAAGCTATGGGAACATATCCTATAATCGATTTATCTAAATTTGGTGATAGTCCTAATGTTTTAGAATCATTAATTAAATGGGCTTTCGTAATATTTTTAACTAGAGCATGGCAAGAACACGGCTGTATTCCTTTTGCAGATTTATTTAATCATCAATCTACTAGTTTAACTACATTTCATCATCATGATGATAGTCAAAGAGAAGGTATGTCTGCAATAACTGTAAGATCTGTTTATGAACAAGGTGATGAAATATATAATCATTATGGTCAATATGATAATAAATCATTATATATGACTTATGGTTTTTGGACTAATGAACCAATTAAGTATATGAAATTTAAAGTTAATTTCAATCCTACAACTCCACTCTCCGCTTATGTTGAACAAGTTTTAAAAAAGGAAAATATACCAAAAGATAAAATATTATTAACATCTAGAGCACCATCTGGTCTTTTGATTAAATATTTAAGAATAACTAGTATTTCGGATGTAGATATTTTAAGAGTAAGTGGTAAAACAAATATTGGTGATAAACCAATTTCAGCAACTAATGAAATCATTGCTTATAAAAATTTATTAAAATTAATTAATGGATTAAGAATTAAAGAATATTCTACTGAACGTTTTAATGATTGTACAATGTTAAGTCAAACTAGTGATAATATTATTACTAAAAATTTAACTAAAATTATTATTTCTGAATATGAAGTTGTTAAAAATTGTGTAATTTGGGTTCATGCGAACTGGATCGCAAAATTAGAAACACCTATGCTTAATGATATTATTAATTTTATTACTACGATCGATATTGCATAATTTTATTTTAAATTTAAATTTATATTATAATTATATAATATAGTCATAATATAAGATGGCAAAAGATAAGATGAAAAAGAAGAAAAAGTCTTCACGTGTTGAAGAATATATGGATAATTTAAGAAAAAACAGTGTCACATCTAAATTTTCTCTTGATGAATTGTTTGAGGAGTTAGAAAAAAGTAAGAGTATAAGATCTAAATTTTCTTCAGAAGAAATTGAAAGTGAAATTCATCTACACCTCGGTAAATTACTAGATGATTTTATAGAAAAATATAATATTGATTATAATACAACATCTTTTTTCAATTTTCGTAACCACTGGTTGACGAAAATGCAAGAATATATGAACGTAGAACCGCAAGAAATAATGACTAATGTAGAGTTACGAGTTACTATAAAAGAACTTATTGAAATTGGTAAGGATTTGATGTATTTAAAAAGAGAAATTGATGATGTTGTAAAGATATATAAATCTAAAAAAGAAGATATGACATTTGAAAAATATTCAGAAATGTATTACAATGTCAAACCATATCAACAATTGTATAAAACATTCCATCCTTCTTATGAAAATGTAATTAAACATTATCAAGAAGTTTCTAATCTAGATGAATATACAGAAAGTATAACACATAATATAATGGAATCTCAAGACTGGCTTGTGAAACATCAAAAATACATTCAAAAAACAAAAAGTCAAATAAAAACTGATGGAATAGATCTTAAGTTAAAGTTAGAAACAAAAATCCACACGTTTTTTGAGAGAACGCAAATTATAGCTAGTTCTTTTTATTTTTATAATAAAACAACAAACCAAATAACTAAAAAAGATGACTCAAATGCTATTAGAGGATATGATACGAAAACTTATCTAGATATATTAGCAAAAATAGTAAAACAACCAGTAAGGTATGATCTTAATAAAAGTGATCTTACTATAATAAAATCATCAGCAGAACGATTAGAAGATTTTTTTAATTATAAAGCAAATGTATATCAATTTTATCCAGATATTATTCAAAAAGATTTTTATGAAAAAATTTATAAGAAAAAAGAATTTTATATGAATCGTCAAATACCAATTGATATAAGTAAAACTGATGATATTCAACAAGATTTATGCCCAAGTGAGAATACAAATTTCAAGTTACAAACACATCAAAAATTTATGAAAAATTATTTATCAGTGAATACTCCATATAATGGATTATTAATATTCCATGGTACAGGTTCTGGAAAAACATGTTCATCAATCACAATTGCAGAATCCTATAAAAATTTAATAGCATTGAGTAGTAAAAAAATATTAGTTATATTAGCAAAATCAGTTAAAAGCAATTTTATTAAAGAAATTCATGATATTACTAGAGGTTATAATCAATGTACAAGTTCAGATTATTTAAATTATGATTTTTTTACAAATGATGATAAAAAGCAAAAGAATGTTTTATCATTAATAGATAAATTTTATGAATTAATTACATTTGGTTCATTTAGAAATTCTATTGTAAAAAAATTAACAAAATCTGGTGTAAAATATGATGTTAATAAAAATTTACCAGATGATTTAGTTAATTGGATTGATTTAATGTTTTCTGATAAAGTTATTGTTGTTGATGAAGTTCATAATTTAAAGAAATATAAAGATGACCATGGTCAAGATTTAGATGCTGAATTATTAGATATAGATGAAATTATAGATGATGATGAAATGGATAGTACAGATGATTTAGATATTACTAATATTAATGATACTGAAACAGATATTGATACTTCTTATTTTAAACCATATCATGCTTTAGAACTAATTTTAAAATACGCCCAAAATGTTAAATTAGTTTTATTAAGTGCTACGCCAATGTATCATACCCCAATTGAAATTGTCTCAATTCTAAATTTATTACTTCTAAATGATAAATATAAAAGAATTGATCCTAAAAATGTATTTAATGGTTTAGAATTAACAGATAAAGGATCAGATATTATACGTATTAGTTCTCAAGGATATATTTCGTATTTAAGAACAGAAAGTCCATTTACATTTGCTAAAAGAAATTATAAAGAATCGATTCCAATTCATGAGTATGTTAATAATAAATTAAAAACAGTTATGAAAATGTATGATTTAAAAAGAAATATACTAAATAATGATTATATGGATCCAATTAAAATTGTTTTGTGTCCAATGAGTACTTTACATCAAAATTTTTATACAACAAATTTAAGAAATCAAATTTCTCTAAGTAAAATAATTGAATATGGTAATATTGCAAAAGAGAATCCAGATAATATTCCTGATAATCAATTAAAATTAACAGGTTCATCTGGATTATTAGATAAAGAAAATAGTATTTCTTCAAAAATTGGTGCATTAATTTCAAACATATTAAGTAATGTAAGTAATGGTACAATTTTTTCATACAGTTGGTATGTTGGTAGTGGTACATCAATAATAGCAAGAGCACTTTTAGAAAATGGTGTTGAAATGGCGATGTATAGTAAAAGTGAAAGAAAAATTAGTTCAGCAGATCAAAAATATATTAAACATATTTTAGGGGGAAAAAGAACTTATAGACAACCAGATTCATCTCAAATTTTAGGATATGATGGTAAAACAAGAGAACAATGGAAAAAAGAAGGTAGGATCTTAGATTTTAAACCAATGAGATTTGCTTATATTATTGGTAAAATAGAAGAATATGAAAGAGATAATTTAATTAATTCTTTTAATAAGGATATTAATAAGGATGGTTCTGTTCTTAAAATAATGGTTGGTTCTGGTGTTTTTAAAGAAGGTATCAGTTTAAAAAATGTTCGTCAAGTTCATTTACTCGAACCATGGCATAATCGTTCTCGTATTGAACAAGTTATTGGTAGAGCATTAAGACATTGTTCTCATAAAAAATTACCACCTAAAGATAGACAAGTAGATATCTATCAATATGCAATTATATATAGAAATTTTGATAGTTTAGATATAACAAGAAAATTTTTAAAAGAAAAAATAAAACAATTCCAACAACCAATAATAAAAACCCCCAAAATTATAACAGGTGAATTTGCGAAATCTGGTATTTTTAGTTACGATATTATTATGTATATGAGATCTCAAATTTTACATAATTTAGTATTAGATGTAAAACATATTTTACAAGAAACTGCGATTGATTGTTCATTTAATAGAGAAATTAATATAAATACTTTAAAAAAAGAAGAACAGTATGAATGTTTTAAATCACTTAGTGATGAAATAGATGAAGAAACTGGTTTACCAAAAATTGAATGGATGGAAGAAAATGATTACAAGATAGATGAAGAACAATTAGATTATAGTACATTTGATGAATTTTTTTATGAACCATATATTGTATTTGTAATAAATGTACTAAAAAAAATATTTGAAATGGATAGAACTACTTATACCTTAACATTTTCAGAAATTCTAAATAATCCAATATTTGATGATCAAATTTATTTTGAAAAAAATAATTTTATTCTTCGTTCAGCATTATATAGATTAATTCCAAAACATAATATTGATCTTAAAACATTTCCACATATTATTGGAAAAAGAGTTGGAAGAAATCGTATTTATGGATATATTTTTGGTAGAGAAACAGAAGATGATGGATTATTTATTTTCCAACCATTCGAAGATCAAAGTAATATAAGAGATGGTAATAAAATAATTAAGCGTTCAGATTTTGAACGTACTCCAATGTATGAAAAAACAGAATTTGAAAGTTTATCTGCTATTGAGATGCCATTTATTAATGTTAGTACAACTCTTCGTAATAAATTTGAGGAAATTACTAAATCTAAAAAGAAAAAATCGAAAGATTCATCTAATGTAGATACAAAAACAAAGAAAATATTAAATGCGAATGAATTAATAAAAGAACGTGATATTTCTTTAAGTGATTCTAAAGAAGCAGATAAAAATGCTCCATTAATTGGTTTAATTTTAGATATAACAAATTTACCAAAAATGTCTATGAATAATCTTTGGGGTGAGAAAGGTATTCATTTATGGTTAAGAGAAAAAGTTATGATATGTAAAAAGGGAAAAAGAAGTAGTATTGGTCAATTGGCAACATCATTTAGTGTCACAAATTTCCAATGTATGTTTAATGATTATATTTTTAAGTATAAGATTGATTCAAAAGAGATTAGTAAAATGATGAAGAAAACAAATAATAAGAGAGCAATAATTTTTGCACAAGATATGGATTTATATCCAAATATTGAAGCGTGGTTTGTAGATAGATCTATCAAAAATAATAGAAGTAAAGCAGCACCAGCAATCAAAAAATTAGATTACGCAAATATTATTTACATTATTTTCAAATATTTTGAAGAAAAACAGGTTGGTAAAAGTATTTGGATTAGAAGATTATACCAAATATAGATTATAGAAAAAAATAGAATATAAAAATGAAGAACATATATATTATTAAGAATAAAGTTTATTATATATAATAATATATCATGACAAAACTAAAATTTAATAATCTAGTTTCACTATTACGAGAAAATTATTCAGGAAATAAATCGTATTATGAATCCCTTTTTTCTATATTATATTTTACAGATGAAGATTTTGTCTTAGAAGATTTTTTAAAAAGAAGAACAAAGTTTCGTAAAGAAAAAAACTTATCTCAATTAAAACAACCTGTAATTAATCATGATAACTATGTTTATACTATGAATGTATTTAAAAACATTTTTGGAAAAGAGTTTATAAAAAGTAAACCACTTTCATTTTTAGATGCTTTCATAGTTTGTTGTGGTGATAAAACAACAACATCTTCAAGAGATGTAAAAAAAATTTTACGTAAAAAATTATTAACAGATTTTGATACAAAGGAATTATATAAAAAATATGAATGTCGTTTTCGTTCTGGTTTTACAAAAAAGAAAATGAGAACTTTTTTTGAAAATTATAATAAACCTTTAGAACATGATGATGATCCACTTTTAATTCGTTTTTTATGTGATTATTTTAATATGAATATTTGTATAATTTTACCTGAAGAAAAGGATATTTTATTTAATTCTCCAAGAGATAAATTTTCGATTTATTCTCCAACGATGATTCTAGAAAAATTTAAAGATAAAGAGTATCAGTATTTAATTATGAGTAATAAAGAAACAATTTTTACTTCATCTAGTAGTTTTATTTATAAATTATTGAATTATAAAATTATGAAAGATTATCTAAAATATGTTGAAAATAATGAAATATATGTTAAAAAGGTACAAAAAAAGTCTGTTAATTCTCATTTTATTGAAGAAAAGCAAAAAATTGAGAATGCTAAAAGTAATAAAACTATTAAAGAAGTAATAACTGTTCAAAAAGAAAAGTATAACAAAACAACATTAAATAAATTAAAATTAAAGGAATTACAAGAAATTGCTTTAAAATATAATATTAATATACAAAAATTAAAAGTAGGTAAAAATAAAGGATTTAAGAATAAAACAAAAAAAGAATTAATATCTGAAATTGTTAATCAATAAATCCAATATAAAATTGATTTTTTTTATATATAATTAAATTATATAATATAATATGAATTTTATCGATACGTTAAAAAAATATTTAAATGATATTATTACTGAAACGCAAAATAATGCGAATGAAGAACCTGAATTAGAGGTTCGTTTTGGTACTTATATTAACAGTAGATTTCATCCTGAATTTAAAAAGGCAATTTTATCAAATTTAATAAAAGAAACTGATTCTGAAAAGACCTGTACTTTTATAATTGATACAATTTATTCATCATTTGATGGTTTAAAAGATAATGGTAATAAGATTAATAAGAGAGAAATATTCACAAATAATACAATTAATGAAAAATTAATGAATGATGTTTTTAGTAAATTAATAAATTTTACAGATAGAGATTTTATGCAATTATCACAAGAATTACGTTCAAAATATAAAGGAAAGAAATCTTATTTATCAAAGAATAAAAAAATTATTAATGATGAAGAAAATAATTTACGTTTAACATATGCTATTGAAAAAACACATTCATTAACTAATTTGCTTAAGAAATATGGTAAGACTAGTTCTGCTACTGCTCATTTTGCGAAACAATTGAAAAATATTGATATGGAAAGAGTTAAATTTCGTTGTTCTTGGAAAGATGGTAACTATTGGAGAATTGATTCAACATTAGTATTAACTATTAATCATAATAGAGGAACAAGTGATGTTGTATGTGAAATGGAAGTTGAATATGATAATGATAATAATGAAGTTGAAATAGAAGATATTACAAATGAACTAACTAAATTAGTTACTAATATGAAAGAACAGATTAATAATACAGATTTAGAAATATCTATTGACGAAGAAATTAGAGGAAATATTTCTAATCAAGTTGTTACACTTGAAAGAGAAAAACTTCCATATTTAACTAGTTCTGAATATACAGTTACAGATAAAGCAGATGGTGTACGATTTTTCCTTCATATTAATGATAATGGACAAGTTTACTTAATAAATCCAAAAACATATGAAACAAAGTTAATTTTTGAAAAATCAAATTTAAAACTTAAGAATTGTGTAATGGATGGCGAATTTTTAGAAGAACTAAAATCATTTCTATGTTTTGATACAATTTATTATAATGGAAATGACATTCGTGGAGAAAATTTAAAGAAAAGGTTAGACTATGGAAAGAAAATTATTAAAAGTTTACCAAAATTAAAAGATTTAATTATCGTAATGAAGAAATTTTATTTTAATAATATTTATGAAGAAGCAAAAAGAATTTGGATTAATAGAAAAGATATATTTGAATATGAATTAGATGGTTTAATTTTCACACCTGTTAATGCTACTTATGAAAGTAGTCTTCCTACTTTAAAATGGAAAGATAAAGTTTCAATTGATGTTCGTACCTTTTATCAAAGTAGATGGAATTTCACTGAATTTCATGCTCATGGATGGAAAAGCAAAAAAGGTAATAATAATGTTTGGAAAAGACATCACGGTGAACCTTTATATAAAAGTTGGATTAAACTTAATAATCCAGAGTATATTGAAATGGGATTACTTAATCAACGAGGATTACTTGGTATGATTGGTAAAACAAGAACTGTTAATGATATGGAAGATATTGTTGAATATGAATTTGATATTGAATCTGGAGAATGGAAATTTCTTAGAAAAAGACCTGATAAAGATAGACCAAATGCTCGTAGAACAATTGAAAGTGCTTTAAAAGCGATTGCTGAAAATATAACAATTGATGAAATTGGTGAATTAATATATGAACCATCAATTTATTCTTCATTAGAAAATGAAAATGTTATTGATCCAATTGGTCTTCAATATGATTCGATTACAGGTAAAGGAACCAATGAAAAACGTATGAATTGGAGATTTTTTCAAAATGATGTAAAAAGAAATTTATTTAGTAGTGCTTCTAGTAAAATTCGAAGAAAGAGAAAATATCTTATGGATATTGGTTGTGGAAGAGGTGGTGATTTAAATAAATGGTTAGAATCTGGTTATACAGATATTCTTTGTTTTGATCCATCTGGACGTGAAATTTATGGAAAACAATATTCTGAAGGTTTAAATGGATTAATTGATCGAATTGAAGGAAAAGGATTTACTTTATCTGATAATGGTTTATATTATGAAGGTGAATATGAAGGAAATAAAATCAAGATTTCTCCAATTTGGGCTGATGGTACTAAAGATTTAGTATCAGGTGAAGCAGGTTATAATACATATGAGAAGGATAAACTAATTCATTTTTTTAAAATGAATAAAAGTTTTGGTGGCTTTGATACGATTAGTATTATGTTTGTTATTCATTATTTATTTGCTACTTATAAAAAAGGAAAAATTGTTTCTGATAAAAAACGTTTCGAAGTATTTATTAATAACGTAATCAGTTTACTTAATCCAAAAAAAGGTATTTTTATTGGTACTTATTTAACAGGAGAAAGAATTATGTCAAAAGTTAAGAATGGATGGTATATTGAACGAGATTCTTCAAATAAACCATTTTATGGTATTGGTATTGAAAAAACACGAAATACAGTAACTGGTGAAGAAGAAACTTATTCTGAATATTGGAAAAAGAAACCTAAAATGATTGATATTAAACAATCAATATGGGGATGGAAAAATACTATTTCAGAACCAATGATATTTGAGAAAAGTTTAGATTTAGTATTCAGACATCATAATTTATTTTCGATTAAAAAAGAAGTTTCTTTTGAAAGTTTTTATGATAATTATGCTAATAAACGAAATAATAGAAATAAACAATTAAGTTTATCTGAAAAAAATATTTCATTTATAAATAATGTTTTTATGTATCAGGTATATCCTGAATTTGGAAAACAAAATTTTAATATGAGAAAAAAATTATAAGAAATAGATTAAATTTTATATATTTTAATAGGGTCAGGGACTTTAAATTATATAATTTAGATAATTTAGATATATAAAATATCAATAACTTGGGTTATTTTGTTGATACTTCTAATTTTCAATTAGCAAAAATATTTAAGATTTTAATAATATAATAATGTAACTAAACACATATGGAACAAAATTCAGACAATGATGATATATATAACGTGGATCTGAACGAAAATAATATGGATTTAAACGATACCATAACAGAAAATATAAAAGAAACAACGACAAATAAGACTAATTATAAAAAAAATAAAAAATATTGTAATAATTGCGGTAAATATGGACATTATTTTAGAGAATGTAAAGATGCAATTACTAGTTATGGAATAATTTGTTTTAAATTAACACCATATCCACTTAACAAAAATCAAAAATTAGAAACAAAACATATTAAATATTTAGCAATTCGACGTAGAAATACACTAAGTTATGTTGAATTTATTAGGGGAAAATACAAATTCGCTGATATTAAATTTATTAAAACATTATTTGAGAGAATGACAATTCAAGAAAGAGAAGATATATTAACTAAAGATTTTGATGAATTATGGAATAAACTTTGGATCAATCATAGATTTAAAAAAACTAATAAACCAGAATTTAATCGTTCAAAAAAAAAATTTTTAGATTTAAGAGCAGGTGTTTCTGTAAATGCCAAGTATATTTCTATTGAATTATTAATGAAAAATACAATATCCAAGTATATTGAACCAGAATGGACTTTTCCAAAAGGTCGGAGAAATTGCTATGAAGATGATTTAAACTGTGCTAAAAGGGAATTTCAAGAAGAAGCGAATTTAACCGAACATGATTATTCAGTCGTTGATACTGAACCTGTACCTGAACGTCATTGTGGAACAAATAATATATGGTATCGAACTATTTATTATTTAGCACTTTGTACAACTGATACAGAGTTACAAATTAATCCTGAAAATCCTGCTCAATCTGGTGAAGTATCTGCAATTGGTTGGTTTTCATTTGAAGAATTATATAATAAATTATTGAGAAATTATCCAGAAGTAGATGATACTAAACGTTGTATTAATGAAATTCACAATAAAATTTTACAAGAATTTAATGAAAATTTATAAATTTATATAACAATAAAATTGAATTTATATATATGTTTTCATAGATTATTATTATAATGCGAACTAATAATATGTACAGTATTTTTAAAGAAAAAGAATTAGAAGAAACAGTAAGAGTTCCTTCTAGTAATTTTGTTAATTATAAAAATTATATAATGGACATTTTAAAAAAATACGAAAAAAAATGTAATAAATTTGGTTATATTGATCAAATTCTTCAGATAAATGATATATCTCAAGGTATTGTTTATGAAAGTGATTTTTCTAGTGACCTTATTTTTAATATAAAATATTTAGCACTTGTATCCAATCCACAAATTGATGATATAATTGAATGTAATGTTTTTCAAGTATCCAATTCAGATATTATAGCAAAAATTGGACCTTTATTAATTATAGTTTTAGTAAATGCTAATCAAAGAAAAAATTTAAAATTAAATGAAGGTGATAAAATTTTAATTAAAGTTATTGCTACTCGGTTAATTCACTGTATGCCAGTGATTAAAGTAGTTGGAATATTTAAAGAAAGAATTATTTCTAATACTAGTGACCAACAATTTATTGATGATTTTGATTTTATCGAACAAGAATAGATATAATAAATGGGACTGGAACTACAATTTTTTAATTGCCTTATATTTCACTTATAATTTAAGTTATCTATTCTAAATAAAATTTAGGAATAATTGAATTATTTAATGATGAATCATCAAATGATAATTTTTTATTGATTTCGTTTATTACTAAAATAAAATCAGCATCAAAATTATGATTGATATGAAGTTTTCTTAAAATATTTAATTTACATTTACTAATGTACATCGCATCAGCACAATTAATACTATTATTATAGTCATGAAAAAACACTTTCTGTGCCTCATATCTCATATTTGGATAATTAAATTTATTAAAAATTGTTAATGCTTTAACAATTATATTTTGTTCTAAACCTAGTTTTTCTAAATATTCTCTTAAATCAGTTTTTTGATTATATAATGAACCTAGTATATCTTTATATTCTGGTAAAACTTGAATAATACCTTCAAATGGTGTAGTATATAGAATTTTATGAAATGGTGTAAAAAATTCTTTCGTATTATTTGTACTACAATAATTATATTCATTTTTAAAAGAATTTAAGTCATAATTTGGTTCTTGATCTAAAAACTTTTTGATATTTTGAATTAATGGAGCATTATGTTTTCCATAAGTCCAAAAGTTCATTAACGGATTTTTAATACTATTATATGAATAGAATACCCACATTAAACCATTTAAATATTTTTCAATACATTGATCTAATTGATAACGATTATTTACATTTAATTTATGTTTATAATAAATATTCTTTGATCTTTCAAATTCTTTCCCGAAATGCAGTTTAGAAGAAAAATAATAATATGGCAAAGTATATTTTGATACACTTTTTAATCCATCAATAAATCCTAATTTATCAGTTATATTTTCATTCTTTTTTAATTTTTTTGTCCAATCTACATATGAACAACTTTTCATTTTAATAAAAGATTTTTTCACTAATTCATATTTATGTAAAACATTTGTATTATTATATTCTGGTTCTAGAATATCATTTCTTTTTAAAACTAAAGTTCTTAATCTAGGCATTTGTCTATACCAAACAAAATACTCTTTAAAAAACTTTAAACTATAAATTAAATCACTATCATCTTTTTTTATTTCTTCTTCTAAAATAATTGATTCATTTTCAGAAGTAATTAAACGACGATTTGGTCGCTGAAAAATCAAATCTTTGTATAAAATATCAATATATTTTGAATGTGAATTTTCTAGAACTTTTAATTGTTGATTAACTTCTTCTACTTGAATATTCTTTCTTTGAAAAATATTTTTAATCAAATTGTAACAAACAATTGATTTATTCAATATAATCATCCAATATTCATCGTATTTACCTAAGTTATCATGTAACCCTTTTTTATCCCATTTTCTAAAATTTTCAAAATTTTCATTAAGACTTGTTTCTACCATCGCATTATTTTCATAAATTGAAAGATATCTTATTAATTCTCGAAACATTTTATTATTAATTGTTAAATTAATAGCATCAGTTAAATATTCATTATCTTCTAAAATATGAACATAACAATTTAAAATATGATCAAAATGCATTGAAGCATGATAAGATGATATTCGTGGAACAAAATCATCACCAAATAAACTGAATACAAAAACAATATCATTCACATATCTTTGTAAAAATTCTAATTTCATTTCAATTGGATTATCTGTCATATTTTGTAATTTATTAAATAATAAAGCCTTAAATTTTTTTATATCAATTGACCAATATTTGAATTTCTTATTTGAATCACTATGTCTATAAAGAATTATATTATTAATATAATCCAAAGGAATTAGTGATGATAATAATATTAAATCCGCATCAGGACTATAAATTGATATTGTATCACCCTGATCTAATAATTTTTCAGCAATCGCATGTTTAATATAGTTCAGTAGTTTAATTTCACCTTCTCCAACTTCTCTAAAATCAGATAATATGACTTTAGAGTATAAATTTTTATTAAAATCTTTTAAAACAATATTCTGTAAAAATGTTTTATTCTTTAAAAATTTACTTAAATCACCCATGAACCTTGTTCCTGGTTGAATATGATATTTTGTCCATTGAAATTTAGTTTTTTCATATAAATATGGATTATAATCTTTATACATTGTATTCATTTCATATTTATATTTATTTAAAATCAAATCATTCATACTATGTACAAATGAACTTGAATAACTTCTTGAAATTTGCTCTATCAATTTTCCTTTAGATGGAGTTCCATCAATTGATATATAGATCATTTTAATGACATCACTATCAATAAATGTATCCTTTAATAAATCATTAATTGATTCACCTATTACATAAATTACTAATTGAGACAATAAATCTTCTTTATTATAATTATTTGTAAATTTAGAGAGACGATTAATTAAAATATTTTTCTTAATCTTTTCAAAATTTGGTCTAGATTCGTATTGTAAAACTTCTAAATATTCTTTATTCAATTCTTCTATAAGTAAAAAACTAATTGTATGTATTATAGCATTAAAATCTAAAAATAAACCTGTTATTTTCTTTCCTTTATGGATTCTACCACGCCGTTCTGATACACATTTACCAAAGTATTTATTATGCCTAATTGTTGAAAAAAATGTTTGAATTCCCATTTTGTCACTATATTATTTATTTATGAATTATTTATTGATATCTTACCTAATTATCAATTTTAATATCATTTATATAAATATAATATTTAACAATTATTTTAGTAAATATTATCTCTATAATATTATATAAAGATTATGAACCTTCAAGTTATCATTATATTTATAATCGCTACAGCAATCCTTCATGTTATTTTACAAAGAATGGAAGAACTTAAAAAAGAAAATGATGAACTCAAAAATGCTAATAATGTCATCCTAGAAGAACCAGAAATGAAACCTAAATCAGTTAAAAAAGCAAAAAAAAATAAAAAAACTGTAACTATCGATTCTATTAAAGAAGCTAGAGATGCAGAACTTCAAGATATTATTCCTGAAAAAAAGGAAGTCAAACCAGAAGAACAAATTAAAGATGATGAATTAAGAGAAGATTTACTTGATTTTATTAAACAATCTAAAAAAGCTAGACTTGTTAACTCTGTTAAACCAGAAAATGAAATACCTGCTGATGATGGACAAGAAACTATGAAACTTGATTATGAAAAATATGAACAAGAACCAGGTTTCTTACATTTTGGTGAAGAAATTGAACGTGAATTAAAAGTTGATGAATATGATCAAAAAACCGCTGATGAAGAAAATGATAACATTACCCTTATTAACGCTGATCCAAATCAAAAACATAACAGAATCGCAGACCAATATGAATCTACCGCAAACAAAGAATTTAGAGCACTTAAAGTTGATACTTGGGTATATAAAAATGAAAAATTAATGAATGGAGGTAAATTTGATGGTGTTGGAGGACATGACCCTAATGGAATTTGCCACTTTGCTGCCCTTGAACTTTAATTTTTTTGTACGATTTTTTTATTATCTTGTTGTCTTGCTTTTCTAACAACATTGCTCCAACCAGAACCAGTTCCACCAATAATTGAAGATTTTTTTATTGGAACCATACCTGATTTTTTTTCTTTTTCTGGTTCGGACTCTCTTATTTCATTTGGCGAAGAAACTTCTGGTAAAGAATTTTGCTCTTGCTCTTGATCTTGATGCTGATTATATGTTGGACGTTGATTGTAACGAGTATTATTATATTGAGGTCTCGTATTTCGGTAATTTGTTCTAAATTCATTTACACTATCTGATAATAGAGGTCCATTTGCTGGTCCTGTAATATCAATTGCTTGTTTTTGATTATTATTTTTTAATTCTGCTAGAGAAAATTCTACATATTCCCCCATTGTTAAAGTTCTATAAGAAGTTCTACGAGGTTTAATTGAAGTATGATGAACAAACACATCATGAGATACATTATTTTCATCTGTATATGTAATAAATCCATAACCTAATTTATTACTAAACCATTTTACAATACCTACTTGTCTCTTTTCAATACTTACACTATTGTCTTGATTATCCATATTTATTTCTTTTCTAAATTATATTGTTTTGAAATACTTAATTCAATTTTTATAAACTAAATTAAGTAATTTAACATAATATCTTATATATTGAAATTTTAAATATGACAACAAAAACAAATAATATTGAAGAAGTCACAAATGATTTTAAAAATTTATTCAAAAAAAAACCTAAAAAAAGTCCTAGTTTAACTCCTACAGAACAACCTAAATCAAAACCAGAACAAATTACTATTAAAGAAATAAAGAATTCTAAACAAAATAATAATGAAAATTCTTCATATGACTTAAGAAAAAATTTGGCTATTAGTATCAAAAAATTAGAAGAATATGAAGTTATACAAATTTTTCATATTATTAAAAATGCTGGAGAAAAATATTCACAAAATAAAAGTGGAGTTTTTTTTGATTTACTTCTTTTAAAAGAAGATACTATTAATACTCTTAATGAATTCCTTAAATCTACTACTGCATATAGAAAATAAATCCAGTCCAGTTTGAATTATTTGTTAATTAAATGTTTTTTTCCATACTAATTATAGCATTCTAATAATATTTACATATCACTATCACTATCACTGTCTGAATCAACTACCGCTTGAACTTTACGAGTTCTACCACGTCCTCGGCGACGAGCACGAGGTTTAGGAGATTCGGGTTCTTCAGTTTTTTCCTCAACAACCTTCTTCTTCTTCTTTGAACTAGTAGTTCGTTTGCGTGTAGTCTTTTTAGGTTTTTCTACAACAACTGGTTCTGGTTCTTCATCATCACTTTCAGCAATGGTTTCAACTACTTCTTCAGTCTGTTGTTCTGATGTTTTTTCTGAAACATCATTACTAACCTTTCCTATTTGTTCAACTTTACTATCCATGTAAAGTTTTACATAACTATTAATATCACTTTCACTTAGAATATTTAGTTCAAGCTTGGTTTTATCATTATCCATAGCAATTCCAAATCCATTCATTCCCCAAGCCTTTTGAACTGCTCGTTGGAAATCTTTGATAATAGAACTAGGATTACGAACACGATTATAAGAATCACCTGATTTTTCAAAAAACTCTTTAACATTGTTCTTGAAATAGTGTTCCATCGTGAAAAATTTAACCTTCTCTTCAGAATCATCAGCAAGATTATTCCAGTCAGCAGTAGCATAACTGGAAAATAAACCTAAGAGATTACGGTTATCAACTCGTTCTCCTTTCTTACGTTTCATGCTAATATCTTTGATAATATTTTCATAATCCTGACCTTTCGATTCTCCTGCTTTTTTAATTGCTTCTTCAAAAGCAACACCAAGAGATTTTCTGGTCGTTGTGCCAGAAATTAAAGCATCTTGCGCTTTCTTAAAAGAAAACCCTCGATGAAAAGCCTGAGCATAAATAAATTCCTGTTTTTGACTAATTGTATCAATTACTTCTTGGCGAATATTTCGTCTAGAAGAGACTGATTCACCAGTCGTATCAAGTTTTAAAGATTCAAAACTTCCTGATTTCATAGCAAGTCTAAGAAAAGAAACAGTTTCGGCAAGCGATTCTCGTTGCTGTTTTGCTTCTTCGTTATTCTTATTCATTGCTTCTACCAGAGGAACCATTGCTTCCTTAAGTGCGTCAACAAAATCATTTTTATTCATCATAATTTATTATTTAATTAAATATGTTATTAAATTTATAAAAGTTTTTTAAATATTTCTTATTTTTAAGTTGATTAGATTAAACTATATTCAATTTTAATTTCGTTTTCGTTTTTAATTTTTATTTCTTTTTCCCGATATTATTCGGGACTGGATTTTATAAAATTTAAATTATTTAATATCCATCATAATCAGAGTACTCTTCATTATCCCCTAAATCACGATAATCGTCATACCCATCCTCTAGATCATGATTACCAGTATTATATCCTTCATCAGAACCAGAGTAATAATGATTATAATCATTTAGACGATGAACCTTTGAATGATAACTGATTGGTTTGACACTATTATATTTCTTTTGTGCCATTTCTTTTCGTGCCTCAATTACTTTCTTTTGTTTCATCTCTCTTTCATAATGAAGTTTTTTCAAATTTTCACTTTGAACTTTCTTCAAATGTTCTGCATGAGAAATCGGTTTTCCCCAAACACCTTTCGCTTTGACAACAGTCTTTGGTGTTTTCTTATCCTCTACTTTAGAAAGAACACTATAAGAATTATTTTCTAAAATTGTAGGTTTTGGAGTTTGCTTTTTTGGAATTTTACCTAAAGTTGGAAACTCTTCTTTATAAACAGGTTTTTTTGGTTCAACAAATTTTACTTCTGTTGTAATACGAGTATTATTATTTTTATGTTCATAATAACGAGAATTATTATTCTTCTTATTACGATTACGACGATTACCAACTACAGTATATCCATCCTTACTCTTATTATTAAAATGACTGTTCCGTTCCTTATTGAAACGACGATTACCAACTACCGTATATCCATCCTCACTCTTATTATTGAAACGACCGTTCCGTTCATTATTGAAATGAGAACGATTATTATTTTTATAATACTTTGATTTTCCTTGATTATCATACTTATTACCATGATAATTATTTCGTCGTCCTTTATCGGATGATTTTGGAAAACGAGATGTATTAGATGTAGTAGATTGCATTTTTGTTATTCTTAAATAAATAAATATATTATTTCAATGTAATTTTTTTTATTAAAAGTTGTATTGGAGGTTGATTTTTCAATTTTAATTTGATTTTTTTTTATTAAAAAATAAAATAGAATTTTATTATCAATAGCTAAATAAATAAGAGAAAAAATGTCAAGAAGTGAAAATATTAAATTAGCTTTAAATTCATTTTTACATACAGAAAAAGTAAGACAAAGCAGAGCGGGTGTTCACTTTAAAGTAGGCGAACATGAAGTTCATATTACAAATATACCAGTTTGTACATGTAACCAGTTTGACCATCGCTTTTTTTGTAAACATGTATATAATTTATTATTGTTTAGATTTAAAATAAATGTTAGAAATAAAATTCTTTACAAACAAATTTGGACAGATGAACAATTACACAATATTTTAAGAAAAAGATATAGACAACCATCTAGACCTAGACAACCTAGACCTGATAATGTACCTAGACGTAGAAATATTAGAAATGATAACTCTCCCCCTAGTGAGTTAATTGGACGCCTTTCTGAAAGAACAGTTGAACGAGCTAGGGCTATAAGATCTAGAAGAAGAAGAAGACGTAGAGCAATTCATATTCCATCAATTCGTTATCTTCAAAGTCCTAGATATAGACTAAATCGAGAAGAACAGGCTCTTGTTGATGTAGCAAGAGGATTTGAAAATCAAAGAAGATTATTTAGAGATAATAGACAACTTCCTAGACAACTTCCTAGACGAAGAGAAATTCAATTACCCCCTATTCGAATCCCCCGTCATTCAAATCCAGATGGACCTCAACCACCACAAGCACCTCGTGGTCATATTCCTCATCCCCCAAATTTTAATCCTAATAGACCATTAAGTCAAATATCAAATATTAGTCCAAATCGTCTTAGAAGATTACGAGAAACAAATAATGTATGTTATATGAGCGTTAATAATGAATATAATATAGATGAGGATACATGTTCTATTTGTCTTGAAAAATTAAAAGAACAAAACAATAATCATATTATTACTAGATGTTCACATTGTACTAATCATTTTCATGATCAATGTATTGATACATGGATTGTCCAAAGAATACGAAGTCATCGTGAACCATCTTGCCCACTTTGTAGAAGTATAATAGATATGTAAAAATTAAAGTAAGTCCCTAAATAAAATAAATAAAAATAAAATAGAGAAAATAAATAAAATCTAAGATATACAATTTATAATTGCCAATCTAATAATTATTCACCTAAACTTTTCAAATCATTACAGAGTTCATCCATATTAATTTCTGGTTCTGTATAAACCTGAGCATAAATATGTTCTTTAACATTATTAATATTTTCAGATTCAATCAATTCCGTTTCAATACCATAATCCAATTTAAATACTTTAGAAGCTCTTTTAATTGGAATATACCCTTTTTCTTCTTCAGATTCAGAATTTTTGAAAACATTCTTAAAATAAGGATCTTCAATTAATTCTTCAATCGTAATTCGTTCATTCGGATTAATAATTAACATCTTTTCAATTAATTCAATTAATTCTGTATTAAGAATTTCTGGGTTTTTATCAGGTCCATTATCCTCCTTAAAACAAGTATGATAAAGTTCAATGAAACGTTCAGTGAAACTCTTTGTAGAATTTGCTCGTTTATAATAATTGATGAAATCAGCGACCTTTTTAGTATTATTCAAAGAAGTTAAATATTTGAAATCATCATCTGATAAATCAATAAATTGTAAAATCCTTCTCAGTTGATCTTTTGGATCATCACCATCAAATAGAGGTCGTTTAAGAATCATTTCTGCCATAATACAACCTAATGCCCATACATCGATTTGATAATCATACTCCTTGTGTGGATTATAAAGAATCACTTCTGGGGCACGATACCAACGAGTAACAACATAATCAGTTTTAGCCTTATTATGTTTTCCTGTTTTATCATCTTCTGAAATCGAGAGCCCAAAATCAATGATTTTAAGACTACAATCACTATTCAATACAATATTGCTTGGTTTCAAATCTCTGTGAATAATCCCTGCTGTGCGGAGATAATATAACCCAGAAACTAATTGAGCAGCAAAATAATGATAATGACTTTCTGTAAGTGTATTATCAGATGTTTTAATACGATATCGATGAATTAATTTATGTAAATCTGTTTCAAGATATTCTGTTACAACATATACCTTGTCAAACGCATGTTTTGGCAACTTAACATGATTTCCATATCTTGGTGTTACTTTAATATAAGCATCCGTCAATTGAATAATATTAGGATGATTATCAGTATTAAAATGCTTCAACATTTGAAGTTCACGAACCAATTTAATAGAATCTAATACATCTCTTAAATCAAAGATTTCCTTAATTGCTACCTTATCACCTGTAAGGTGACTTTTAGCACAAAATACTTTCCCATATGCTCCCGAACCAACTTTCTTAAGAAATTGATAACTTCGGTCACGTGAGAACGTGCTTGATGTTTGTTTATTCATCATTAATTGTTTAGCTTTATTATATGCTTGATTATATATTTTATTATAGTCTTACGAAATCGATTTTAATTTCTAAAATATTAATTATTTTAACGAAAATAAAAAAAATTTATATTATCTAAATATATATAATACTATGTCTCAAATCATAAAAAATCTTACTAATGCTCTTATTTGTGGAGCAATCGCTGTTATTATTAGATACTTTTTAAGTGAAGCAATTAAACGTATACCAGATACTGCTCCTTCATTTTTAATTGATATTAAAAAAGCAAATGGTTCTGTTTTATTACCAAGAAATGTACAAGATAATACTAGATTAGATAATACTCTTATTTATGACTCAGTTCTTTGTGGAATTCTTGTCTTTATTTCTACATTCTTACAAACCCTTGTTGTCCAAGCAACACATGCTACAGTTTTTAAATATCAAGCTGTTAATAATATTATGACTGGTGCAATTGTCAGTGGACTTAGATATGTTTTATGGAAATTTGAAGTTTTACAAAAAATTCCAAAAAATCTTCCAGTTATTGGAGGTATGCATTATTTAAATGAAACTCCAAAAGAAAACTCTACTCTTATTATCTATAAAGTTTCATGTGCTTTATCTCATCTTTTTAAAAAATTAATTGCTACTATTATGTGTGCTGAAGTTAAAATTTAAAGGGACTTAATAAATTATAATTTAATTTAATGAATATTTCCATGCCTTGAAATTAACACTGTATATTGTATGTTTATCATTTTCAAAGTTCGTAAAGGATAAAGTGTTTTAGATAATCCAAATAGATTTGGATCAAATACAGGAATTTCATTTTTATAACCGATTATTGGTAAAATATCACTCATTGTATCAAAATATAATTTGTTATGAAAATAAAATTTTAATATTTTATTAACAAATGGTTGATAATAAGTTCCCTTTTTTAAATTTTTTTTACTAAAAATTTCATATTTTTTAAAATGTGTTGTATTTTGTTCGAGATAAATATGTTGTATTTTAAATAAATTTTCTCTACAAGTTTTATCCTTGAGAAAAAATTTAATGATTAATGATCTAAATAATGTTAAATGTTCACGTGCATCAATTTCTAGATTTGGATCTTGAAATTTTCTTAATAACTCTAATTTATCATTCGCCAGTACAGCTTTCAATTTTTTTGGAATATATGGAACTTTACAAAATTTTCTGTTTAAATTTTTAACATATTCTTCATCAAGTGGTTCACTTAATTCATAATATTGTTCAAATATATCATATAAAGATAATGTTTCACATAAATCTCTTAAAATTAGAAATGGAATATTGTCCATCTGTAATTTATAATCATCAATAATATTTGAAATATGTTTTTCTTTTATATGATTTGTTAATTTGTCTTTATAATTTTTAAATTCTTTAATATCAACATTAATATGACGATATCTTAATGATTTAAAAAATTTATATGTTCTGCTGACCACAAGGGTCCGTCCACGAATATTTGTATACATAAAAACATTCAAAGTTTTTTTATAGTAAATTTGAGTTAAGCATAACTAAATCGTTTTTAATTTTGATTATGATTTAAAGTTAATATTATTTTACACATATAATATATACCAATTCATACAACAAGAAATGGAATCTAATAGAAAAGTTTGGATTGAAAAACTTGGACAATGGTATGACGGTATTGTCGTATCTAAAAATAATAATGGTGGTGTATTAGTCAAATATAATAGTCATCACGATGATGAACATATTACAAATTATGATAGAATTAAATTCAGAAATGACGATGGGGATAATGTAGATGATTTAATGAATCTCCAACATTTAAATGAACCTTCTGTATTAAATGCTTTATATTCCAGATATAAAACTAATAATATTTATACATATACAGGACAAATATTAATTGCTGTTAATCCATTTAAACAACTCAATATTTATGATGATAACAGTATTAAAAATTATAATAATCGTGTAAATAAAAATAATCCTCATTTATATGATGTTATTGGTAAAGTTTATACAAATATTAAAAATAAAGAAGGTAATCAATCTGTTTTAATTAGTGGGAATAGTGGTAGTGGAAAAACATTCTCAACAAGATATATTATGAGATATTTATCTCAAGTAAGTTCTAATTTTGATACAAATAAAAATTCTGTAGAAAGAAAACTTCTAGAATCAAATCCAATATTAGAAGCATTTGGAAATGCGAAAACATTAATGAATGATAATTCAAGTCGTTTTGGGAAATATATAAAAATTTATTTCAATGAAGAAGATAAAATTATTGGTGCAAATATTGAAACTTATTTATTAGAAAAGGTTAGATTAATTCGTCAAAAAAATGGCGAAAGAAATTTTCATATATTTTATTTACTTTTAAAAGGAATGACTCAAGATGAAAAAAAACAATTTTATTTAACTAATATCAATGACTTTAAAATTATTAATAATAGTAATTGTTTTAATAGAAATGATGATGTAGATGATAAAGAACAATATCATAAATTAATTGAAGCATTTTATATCATGAATTTTACTAATAATGATATTAAAAATATATTTAACATAGTTAGTGCGATCTTACATATGGGTAATGTTAGAGTTAAAGATAATAAAATAATTGATGAAATTCCTTTAAAAAATGTAAGTGATTTACTCTCTATTCCATTTAATGAATTAAAAAAATCATGCCTTGAGAAAGAAATTAATATTAATTCAGAATGTTTTATTAAAAAATTAACAGATATTGAATCACATAATGTTATTATTACAATGATGAAAGTTATTTATGAAAATATGTTTAACTGGATTGTAAGAAAAATTAATGAAAATTTTTATAATAATAATTATTCACAATTTATTGGATTATTAGATATTTTTGGATTTGAAGTTTTTGGTAAAAATAGTTTTGAACAAATATGTATTAATTATGCTAATGAAAGTCTACAGCAACAATTTAATAAATATGTCCTTAAAAATGAACAAAAATTATATGAAAAAGAAAAAATTGATTGGGATTTTATTGATTTCCCTGATAATCAAGAATGTCTTAATTTATTTGAAAATAAAATACACGGTTTATTGGCTAAAATTGACGAACAATGTTTATTTCCCAATGGCAATGATAATGACCTTTATGATAAAATTTATCAATATGGTAAATCTAGTAAATATCTTAGTATTTCAAAAATGGAAAGAATTGATGGATTATTTACAATTCATCATTATCCAGGTGATGTAACTTATGATATTAATACTTTTGTCGCAAAAAATAAAGATTTATTAAATAATTGTGCTGTTAAATCTCTATTCGCATCTGATAATGAAATTTTTAAATCATTTGATCAAAAATTATTATTAAGTTTAACCACAATTTCTTCTATTAGCATTACTAAACAATTTCAACGACAACTTAATAATTTATTATTAACTATTTCTAAAACAACTCCATATTATATTAGATGTTTAAAACCAAATGATGTTAATAATCCTAATAATTTTGAAAAACATCAAGTTATTAATCAATTAAAGTATAGTGGTGTATTAGAAGCAATTAAAATTTCAAGATTTGGATTCCCTATTAGAATTACTCATGAAGATTTTAATGAAAAATATTATATGTTATTTAATAAGATTAATTATGATAATAAACATCTAAAGTTTATTTTAAAAAACAAAAATTTTTCAATTGATTATGGAAAATATCAAGTTGGATTAACTAAGATTTTCTTAAAAAAAGATGAATATGAAAAAATTGAAGAAATTCGTAATGATTTATTAAATAAATCCGCAATTACTATTCAAAAAATATTTAAGGGTTGGAAAATTAAAAAATGGTATATTGATTATAAAAATAAAGTTATTAAAACACAATCCTTTGCAAGAAGATGGTTGGCTAAAAGAAAAGTTAGAAAAATGAAAATGATATTAGCATGTATAAAAATACAAGCAATTTTTAGAGGGTATTTAGCACGTAAAGAAACTAAACGACAATTAAAATTAATAATTTTTATTCAAAGAACTTATCGTAGAAAATTACAACTAAAATATGATTATGAAAATTATAAAATTAAATGTGCTACAAAAATTCAAAGTATTTGGAAAATGTATCAAATTAGAAAAAATTTTATTAAAGTTAGAAATAAATCTATTATTATTCAATCATCTATTAAAACATATCTTGCTAAAAAACATTTAGAATATCTAAAAGATATTAAACAAAAATTTAATCGATTAGAAAATGAGAAAAATTCATTACAAACTAGTTTAGATAATTTACAAGAAGATTATCTTAAACAACAAGATGAATTAAATCATTTACGAATGAAAATGAAACAACAAGAGAGAGAAAATTTTCAAAAAAATTATAATATTAAAGAAATTATGAAAAATTCTAAAAAAGAAATTGAAGAAGTTTCTAAAAAAAATTTTGAATTAAAACATTTATTAGAAAAATTCAAAGATAATAATACTAAATATGAAGAAAAAATTGAACAAGTTAAAAAAGAAAAAGAAACTGATGATGAAACTAAAGTTTTACTTGCTATGAAAATTAATGACCTTTTATTAAAACATAATGAAGCAATTGCTGAACTTCGTAGAGTTAAAGAAAGAGAACGAAATGAACCAGGATTAGTTCGCTTCATCAAGAGTTTCTTTCACTGAAGGTGATATAGTTTTTTGTTCTTCATCATGTTGAGTTAAAAGATCATTAACTTCAGTATCTTGACGTACAAGACCAATTCCACCTTTTTTTATTGCTTTTAATAAAAATTGATCATGTCCTGTTTTAAATTCACTATCTCTAACTGGAATAGTAATTGTACTTGCTTTTTCTACAATTGGTTCTGTAATATTTTCATCATCTGAAATTATTAAAGTTTCAGATGGATTTAATGAAATACTCAATTCACTTGTTTTATCTATATTTTTAGTATCTAATTGACCATAATTTTCTTTTATTTTATTGATATCTTGACGTAATTCAGATGTTTCAGATAATACTTGCTTCATTTGAGTTTGAAGGTCCAATATATTTTTTTCAAATCTACCTCTTGTTTCAGGTAGTTTTTGAAGTAAATTTTTAATACCTTCAATGTCATTTTCTATTTTTGAAGTATTTGGTCTATTACTTCGCATAGTAGTCATCATTTGATTCATTTCAGTTAATATATGTTTATAATCATCATTTTTACTTTTTTTACTAGATTTAAATACATTTTTATTCTTAGTTTTTTTTGTTTGTTTTTTATTTATTTTGGTTGATGTTTTTTTCTTTTTAAGACTTTCTAAAGGACATTTTTCAAATTGGCAAAAATTCATGATATTAGTATACTAATATTTAATATAATAATATCAAAATTATGTTAAACTATATTTATACCATATGGGCAACTTCATTTTCTTTACTATTTATATCTTCTACTAATTTTCCATCTTTATCATATCTAGAATTATAAATTCTTTCTTTATCTTCATCAGTCAATCCATCTTTCGTACAACAACCACATAGACGAAAACAATCACGAAATGATGTACAACACTGATTAATACCCTTATAACATAACCAACCTCGTGGACAACATTTAATTTTATCTTGATTTGATTGGAGCATAATATTCTTATAATTGTCTTCCAAACGTTCTAATAATACCATATCCCCTTCCCATATATGTTCAATTTCTTTTACAGTTAAATTTTTAGAACGTCTATCTTCTACTAATTCATTCATTTTATTCATCATATTCAGTTTTAACTTTGTCATTTTAAGTTGAGATTCTTCATATAACTTAATATCAAAATTTCTTCTATTAACCATTTTAATATTTTTTAAATCTTGAAGTAAATATTTTTTCCAATAATCATATAATTGCATTTGAGTTAATAATTGTTGAACTTGTAATTCTGGATAAATTGATTTAACTCGTGTCTGTTTCCATTCTGTTAAAAAGTCATCAAATTCATCTTTTGATTTTTTTTCAGTTTTCTCTAATTTTAATAAATTTTTTTTCATTACTCTTTGATCTTCATCTGTCATCATTTGAATACTACCATCACTACTTTGGCGAGACATGCTATATATTTGTCCAAAAATTTTATTACAAATTTCTAAATAAATCTCACAACTATCTTTATATGGCATTTCTAAAGCTAAAATTCCTGATTTAACTTCTTCCATACGATCTTGGATTTTTAAAAATTTGAAAATTGCTAATGTTAACGCAATTAGAAAACCAAATGTTATTGTGGTAATATTAAATAAGAGTGTCATATCATCAGTTAATGTTACATTTGCACGTAAAGATTCCAAAAATGTAATAACTGATGACATTGTTATTATTATAATATTTACAGCAATATTCCACCAACTATAATGATCATATTGATAACGGAGAATTGTCATCATTGTATGAATTTCTTTATTAAATTTAACTACTTGATCAATTAAATGTTTATAAGATTTATATAAATTATCTTCTTCATTAATAACTGTGATTTCTTCTTGTTCCTCTTCCTCTTGGGATATATTTTCTTCATCTTGAGATCCAAAAACTTCTTCTTCATCAGAATTATCATTTTCTTCAATATCAAATTCTGGACTATTATCTTCATTTACAGGAGACTCTTCGATAATATGAATTTCTTGTTTTTCGTCAGACATAATTAATTATATTATTTATTTTTGTTCTATTATCTTTAAATTAATTTTAAGATTTATAATACTTCTTGAAATGAAATTTATCCATCTACATGATAAACACGAAAAGTATTTAAAATACTATCTTCTACATCTAAACTTGTATTATTTGGTTCCGGAGAAAATTCAGTAAATTCTAAAGGACCACTTTCATTTACAAAATAATTATTTGTATCTGATAATTCTACTTTTGCCTTTGCCCAACAAACTATTAATGAAGTTACTACATGACCGAATGATGTACATAAAAAAAATATCATATACATCATACTTGTTACATGATTGATAATATTACCATAATGATATCTAATATAGAAACCCCAAAAAAGACCAATACAATTTATTCTTAAAATCGCACAAATCATATTTAAGAAAATACAAGGATAATTTAAAAATTTTTGGAATTGTAATTGACAAATATGAATACAAGTATCAACCATACAAGCTCCAAAAACCATAAAAATCCAAAATATAAGTGAAAATAATTGAAGATAATAAAATGATGGAAATTTATCATACTGGATTATTTTATACAATAATTCTATTAATCCATAATTTACAAAATAAGCTATTATTGGAGAAGTTACTTGCCAAATATTAATAGATAACATAATTAACCACATTTCACATCTATTTGTATATCGGGCAATGTCTATTAAATCATAATTAAAATATGAAACACCACTACATGGACAAATATTTTCTTTTATATATTCTTTAATTTGTGAGAAAGTTACCATTTTCTTATTTTTTTTTATTTTATATGCTTGATGGCATACCGTACATTTTAATGTTTTTTCTCTTCTTTCGCTTGTCATAATTAATTCTTTTTCAAGACATGATTGGCACAATGTACTACGACATAGGCACGCACTAAAATTTTCATCTATCTTTTCAAAACAATATCGGCAATATTCATTTGAATTAGACAGTAATAAAGTGTTATCAGACTCGTTAGAATCAGGAATTATTTCCTCTGTGAGCATTATATTACTATTGGCTTAAACTATAAATGTCAATTTTATATAGTATTTTATATTAATTTAGTATTATTTTTTTAATTTCCTTAAAAGTTGTTTCAAATTTTTCATTGTTATTTGTATCTTTGGCTATATTCATTTGATGAACTAAATTAATTAAATTATATTTTACAGAATTTTTTTTATTATTATCATAATTTATATATTTATAATAATAATATCCTGATAAACTACCTTCTCCTTTTGTTAAATGTTTAGAGACTTTATGAATAAATTTAATTATTGTTTTATCATCATTTTTCGATGGTTGAAATAACTCTAGATAATTTTTTATAATATGAATTTCAGAACTACAATCATAACAATGATCTATTCCTGGAGCAATTATATTATGTGGATAATATTGACATCTAGTAATTGTATTAAAATAATACATTTGATTTTCATATATCTTACAATTCCAAATTCTCTTTTCGAGTGAATTATCTATTATTAATCTTGTTTCAGTACTACTTTGAGGTCCCCACGGTTGAATAGTTATATTTCCATCTAAATATTCAAATGTTTCTTGATCCCAAGGTAATCTAAATTTTAATATACTAAATCTTGGTTTCATTATTTCTACCCATTTTTGTTGAATTATCATATCCATTTTTACTTCATTTTCTGTTGGTTTATAATTTTTTTCATTATTTGATATTCTTATATCACATATAAATAAAAAATCACGCCCAATAAATTCCTTTGCCTTCTCATCAGTAAAATATTCTTTTCTTATTTTTATATTATCTGTTTCATGAATACTAAATTTCATTGGATCTATTAAAATGAATTTTAAAGTTGGGAATAATTTAGAAAGTAAAGGTGTATGTATTGCTGGAGCAGCACCTACATATAAAACTAAATCATTTTCTTTTGAATATTGCGTTAAAAAATCTATTTCTGTCATTAATAATTTTCTTTGTCCCCAATGCATTGTTGTTCGTAAATCATTTTTACAACGCGGTTTATATTTCTTTTGTGGACTTTTTATTGTTAAACAACGACAAAGTTTATTCCCTTTATACTTATTTAAATTATGTTTATCAAAATATTGTAAATTATGTATTCCTATTTTATTATTAGCCATGTATTTCAGTGATTTAACATATAATTATTTGTCAGTATTTGCTTATATTACATAAATTAATATCAAATTTAATTTACTATATTATAAATTATCCCAAACATCAATTGAAAAATCTGAAAGATTCCTCCAAAAAATATCATTATTTATTGGACTTCTCGCAAATCTAAAAGGATATGGTATTATATTAAGACGATTACCACAGATATCAATTGTCGAATAATTATTCAAAACATTAATAATATGTTCCTTTTTTTTTTGTTCTGTATTATTATTCTTATCCAAATTAAATATAATTTTATTTGGATTTATTATTTCTCTACATAATGGGCATTTTTTTGGAGTAACTCCTTTTGTTATATTTATATAAATACAATCTAGATGATATTTATGAGAACAATCTAAAATAACTTCACTATTTTCTTGAGAATCATCTTTACATATTTTTTCTAAGCAAATTGAGCAATCCTCCATTATATACCTTACTTAATACCAAGATGTTTAATTCAAGATAATTAATATTGATTAAAATTGATTTTTTTTTATTCTAGTAATTACTGGTTAATTGCAGAAATTCTTATAGATGTCTAATATAAATATTATACAACAAAATATACCGCATATTATACAACAAAATATGCCACGTATTATTACTTCTCCAAGAAGAATTCATATACGACAAAATGCTATCTCTCGTTGGTTACCAATTTTAGAGAGAAGAACTGGATTAATAACAAGAATACAAAATGGAAATACTAATCAAAATAAATCTAAAAAATTTAAATCTAAAAAAAATAATAGAAAAATAGAAATTCATTCAATTGATATTTTTTATAGAGAAAATACTCAATTGACTGAAAATGGATTACTTGGGGGAATTAAAAAAATTCGCTTTGGTGAGAGAGAAAGTAAATTGATTGCTAATATTATTACTAATTCCATATATAAAATGAATGACGATATAGCAAATCTTATTACTGAATTTAGTCATCCTAAACCAAAACCTGGACTTTTTTATAAAAAATCACATATTATGAGGGCTGCTAAATGGGACCAAGGAAAACAAGAAAAAAGAAGTTATTCCATTACAAAATCACGGGTCGCAAAACATGGAATTAAAGCTTTTATACATTTTCTTGAACCAGGATATCTTAAAAGTGTACATGAAGAACATACTAATTATTCTAGATTTTTAGATGAAATTGGTTCTTTTGGACCAATTGTAGAAATAAAAATTAATTTATTATCTATACAACCATCTAGTGTTAAAAAAAAATATCTTTACAAAATAATTAATCAAAAGTTTAAAAGATACTATTCTACATCAAATGATTCATTAATTGTAAAGAAAACATCTAGTGTTAATATTACAGCATGGAAACCAATTTTTAATGAAAATTTAGAATTTTTCTTTAAATATAATTAATATCCTTGATAAGGACTGATTATTTTAATAAAATTAAAATCGAGTTAATACAAACCTAATCACAATTGAAAAAAAAATTAATATTCTATATTTATGACTGGATCTAAATTATTTGATTTATCGGAAGTGGATTATCAACAATATAATGTTGAATTTATGATGGTGGATTATGATAGGGATAGTCACAAAGATATTTATGGTTATATGTATGAAACTGAAAAAACACAATGGTTAAATCGTTGCCCACATAAAGGACAACCAAATGGTGAATGGTTAGAAAATACTTTAGCTATTTCTCAATTTTCACCATTGAATGATGACTTATCTCGTTTAACCGCTTCTTTTATTTATGGACAACACGTTCAAATTTTATGTCATGTTAACTCTCACGAATTAAATGAGAATGAACGAATGGGAATTCGTTTAGCTCAATGTTATGTTATTTTAAATGATACGGAGGGAAATTCCAAAAAACAAATCAAAAAGAAATTAAAAGATTTGCAAAAAAATATTGTTCCGTATGGAAAAAATATATTGGAAGGAAAATATGATCTTGATATTAAATGGAAAGATTGCAATGATATTATTTATGGTAATGAACTTTTTCAAGAAATTGATTATATCAGATTCATTGTTTGTACACGAGAACACTATTTTCAAAAAACTATGACAATGATGGATAAAGGAGCTAACTTTCTTCTCTTCAAAGATTTTTGTATAGATCATGGAAGAAGATCTTGTAAACAAAGAGTTACTGATGTTAGACGAAATTCTGTTTCTCTTTTGGGTACACCAATGATTGATTTTATCCTTACTTTTCCATGGTTTCACTTCCAAGTTCAATTTGGTTGGCCATTTCGTAAACATAATAATTATTATCGTTTTGAAGAACACGATGATTTAATTTAAATTTATGTTGAATAATTATAAAATAATATTTTTATCGGGACTGGTTTTTATTATTTTTATTAAATTAAATCTGGAGTAAAATCAGATTCTACATCCCAATTGTTTGTATCTGGTATATCTAAAGATAAACAACCTCGCATTCTCCAATAAGCAGAATATCTCCAAGGATCTTTATAAAGAAAATCTTTATCATAATTCATACCTCTAGATCTTGGTGGTTCTTGAACACAATGACATTCTATATTAGATACAATACCACAAGCTTTTTGAAAACGTTTTGATTTTAGAAATTGTTTTAAAATTAAATCACTAAACATCATTATATTTCCTAATGTTTCTTCCTCATCTTTCGCATCTAAAGAAATAGCAATTATTGTAATATGAGGAACTAATTTACCTGTATCTTCATATTTACCACAATAAACATCATATTCATAATCTTTATTTTGGCGACTTTCATCAATATAATCAACAGAAAAGGTTGCTAAATCTGAAATTAAATGTTTAGTTACAGAATTAATAAGAGAATTCTTATTATCAAAATTAATTTTAATCTCTTCAGGATATCCTCCATCCTGATAATACATATTAAATTGATGTCTTCCTAACATATTTAGTTTATTTTTATATAATTGATTAAATTATATTTTTATCGATTTTAAATTTATTTTTCTATTGGTTCTGGACAATTTGGGGAACAACCCACTTGAATTGGTGGTGTACATGGTGGGTGAAGACAATCTGGCTCTGGAATTGGTGAAGGTGGAGGACAAGGTGTTGGTTGACAGGCAGGATTTCCACCAGTTTGTTTTTTATTTTTTTTAGATTTTGCTTTAACAATTTGTGGTAATCCATTTTTTAATTTTTTACCAGAATATTTGTACCCTTTTTTTAACTTACCTGCTTTTCCACCAGTTTGATGTATACCTCTGTGTCTTCTTATTTTTTTCCCCCCAATATATGATTTTACAATTTGTGCCCCATCTTTTGTTATAAGTTTTGAGTTATTAATTGCTTGACGTGCTATTTTTGTTTCTTTTACTATGGTACAATATAATAGCCAATAATGTAATACAGTGTTTGATCCGCTTGAATATTTTATAAAACTTAGAAATATATGTTCTTTTTCTTGTAAAGATAACGCATTAAATTCATCTGATGATTTATTTCCACCTTTTCTCCATCGAAGTGGAAATTTTTCTCCAGTAGTTTTTTTTAAAGAGTTCTCATATAATTGATTTAATGTTGTTTCATAATTATCACCGAATGTTTCTACTCCTAATGAATGAAATCTTTCTTTTGGACTTCCAAGATTATATCCTTCATCTGGAATAATATTATCATCATAATTATAAATATAATTATTAGCATTTTTACGAAATTCGGAAGATGTAATAGATTGTTCTTTCTCTGTTTTATAAATTCCTATGGAAGCAAATAAATCTTCCCACATTTTATCGAGAGGGGCTGAAACGAGAGTATTACCCCCTGTTTGATGAATACCTTTATGTTTTTTTACTTTTTTATTTTTTGGAGCATATTTCTTTAAATCTTTTGATAAATCTTTTAATGCTTTATTCATTGTTATACAATTTTTTAAAACTTGTGTTGATAATTCTGTTATATCATTATATTTATTTGGAAGAGAACTACTATTAAATGCTTTATCAAATTTATTACACGTCTCTGAAATATCTAATTGATGTTCCATACTATTATAATATCTATTTAGATATAAAATTTAAAATTGATTACATTTT